>Ga0315537_1002221_pt1 | contig 14915 bp, 11 predicted proteins | sample SalMarSW160270MG_FD_203091 | JGI IMG/M metagenome (GOLD analysis project Ga0315537, IMG submission 203091) | Salt marsh sediment microbial communities from the Plum Island Ecosystem LTER, Massachusetts, United States - Salt Marsh Sediment SW1602-70 ... | reverse complement strand
CAGGGGGGGGTCAATGCGATGTCTGATGATTATGTTCCAACTGGTGTTCCCGGCGCGGACAAGGTCCTCGGGGAGAAAGGCATTCCTAGAGGCCACAGCGTTCTGATTGCCGGAGGCCCCGGGAGCGGGAAAACCACCTTCGCCATCCAGTTCCTGTACAAGGGAGTCACCGAGCACGGCGAGCCTGGGATCTACATCTCGCTGGACGAAGACCCCGAGGACGTGAAGAAGAACATGTCGAAATTCGGGTGGGACCTGGGTGAACTGGAGAGACAGAGGAAGCTTGCCTTCATCAACGTCTCCCCGGTCCGAGTAGTCCCCTCGGAGAAGGCCGGCCTCATCCAGCTGGGCATGAAGGAATTCAAGCTTATCAAGCTGCTCGAGGCCATCAGAACGGGGATCGAAGAGGTTGAGGCCAGAAGGGTAGTCATTGACCCCATTACCATATTCACCCTCCAGTACCCTGATGAGATCGAGCGCATATACGCCATGAGAGACCTCATCACCGATTTCAGGAAGCTTGGCTGCACCAACATGCTCATTTCCGAGCTCAGAGGTACGGGGCTGGAGAGGGAACATCAGTTCGAGGAGTATCTGGCTCAGGGCGTTATCCTGCTGCGCACAGTGGTGAAAGACGACCGGTTGACCCGGATGTTCCAGGTGGAGAAGATGCGCGGGCTGGAAGTTGATAACCAGCCGCGCCCGTACAACATAACCGGCAGCGGAATAGAGATATACCCCACGCTGACCGTCTTCAAGTAGGGAGTGTAGACATGTCCCTGGCCAGGATACAAGAAGCCCCGGACAAAGGCCTTGTTCTGCTCACAGGCCCCCCGGGGGCCGGGAAGTCCACCTTCGGCCTCCAGGTGGTCGCGAAGAGCATCGCTGCGGACCGGCCGGTCATCTTCGTCACCAGCGACCGCAGCGCTGCTGAGGTGGTGGAGTTGCTGGACGAAAGGGGCGTGAGGGGCCAGTTGGGGCTGACCTTCGTCGACGCCTTCACCGAGACTGTCGGACTGGCGTGCGGGCAGCGCCCGGACACCGTGTGTGCCAACTGTGCCGACCTGAATAGCCTCAGCATTGCCATCACCAGGCTGCGGGAGAGGACAGATGCCAGAGGCGCCCTGCTGGTGTTCGATTCGCTCACCTCCCCCTACCTCTTCAGCGGCATGGAGGTGGTGAAGTTCATGAGGCTGTTCCTCTCCAAGTTCGCTTCCGAAGGGAACTCGGTGCTAGCCCTGGTAGACGAAGGATGCGGCAAGGAGGAGGACCTGGTAGCCATGATGAGCGTGGCCGACGGCATCCTCCGCATGGAAAGAGAAGACGGCTCAAGGACCATCAATGTGGTGAAGCATCCCGCCGTGGAGCCTTCACGGATCGACGTGCCTCTAGAGGCCAAGGGAGCCGGATTCAAGGCCACCAGACGCCACGATCCAGGCGTGCTGGCCCAGTTCTTTCAGTCGTTCATGGAAGGCAAGGTCACCATGAGAAGGGAGACGGGGGACTTCCTTAACCTGTTCTGGCCGAATCTGGCCCACTGGAGCGGCATGCTCTGGGACCCCAAAGGCTTCCCCACCATGATCTACGAGTTGAACAAGGAGGAGAGCTCCCAGGTCAAGGAGGTGATGTCTGTAGCCCCCCGGCGCATGAGGCTTGTATACCGCGTATCCATGTTCTTGCAGGGTCTCGGCCTGTACGTACCCAAAAGCTTCAGCAAGGTCAAAGACATGAAGCTGATGGCGACATGGGGTCCTTTCAGGAACATAGGAAGAGAGCGCAGCGGCATCTTGGAGTACCTCGAGGACATCTCGACTACCGATGAACACCACTTCAGGGTGTACGAGAACTCCGACTGCTGGGGGTTCGAGAACGTCGGCGCTGCCGTCGCCTCACACCTCCCTCCCATGGTCGCAGGAGCGTGTGAAGGCCTTGAGGCGAAGGCCAGAGCTTGGAACGCAGTTGAGACGAAGTGCATAGGGCTGGGAGACCCGTACTGCGAGTTCAAGATAGTGCCAGGGGAAATCGCTGAACTGAGAGATTCCCTGCAGAAAGACAGCGCTGTGGTGGAGAGGATACACCAACGCCTGGTGGAGCGCCTGGCTGGATTCGTGCTCCGCGGAGAAGCTCCGGTAGAGAGACCCAGGCTGGGCAACGAGGTCCACCTTCACGTGGCTATGCACGCCATGGGCTTTCCCCACCTGGCCGGCGAGAGGTACCGGATGGCGGTGAGGATGGGAGGCGCCAGGACGGGGAAGAAGGTCGCCGAATGCCTCATGCAGGCGGGACTGAGCGGCGATGAAGCTGTCAAGGGTGTGCTCCATTTCCTGGAGTACTGCAAGGTAGGCAAGGTCACTCTGGGCGAGACCATAAGGATAAAGGAGAACTGCGAAAGCCTCCGCACCAAGCTCTTCACCACCAGCCGAGAGCCTTCATGCTTCTTCACCACGGGTTTCCTGAACGGCCTACTCTCGGCTGCCAAGAAACAGCGCGTCAGAGAGGCGAAGTGCATCGTTGCCGGCGACCCCTACTGCGAGTGGGAGATTATCTAGAGGTGGGCTCAGACTACGTCGGGATTGCCAGTCCTATGGCGTATGTTGCCGCTGAGGCCAATATCCCGATGGCCATCATTTCCAATCCGCTCCGGACCCAGCTTCGCCTGGTGAAGATAGCCTTGCTGGCCCCAACCAGGAAGAGACAGGCAATGCTAGCGACTGCCGCCGTTATCACTGCCGGCGTCACTCCCATGAAGGCAAAGGGCATGATGGGAATGGTGGATACGATGGCGAACGACATGCCGGTAAGGACAGCCGCCTTGGCCGGCGGCCACGATTGCTCTGACGTCAGTCCGAGCTCCTCGCCCATGGTGTACTCTGCCCTGAGCTCGATTTCCGAAGCCACTCTGCCGGCTACGGCTCGGGCCTCCTGTTCCTTGAACCCTCGAGACCGATAGAACTTCACCAGCTCTTCCCTCTCATCCTCCGGACTGCTCCTTCTCTTCGTTCCCTTCCTTTCGCTCTCCTTCTCCGTCACCTCCAGCTCCGACTTGGATGAGAGGTACGCACCAGTCCCCATGGATATGGCGCCGGCGACAGCGCCGACCACGCCAGCTATGAATATGAGGTAGGCGTCGGTAATGGCGCCGTAGACCCCGGCCACCAGCGCCAGTATCGACACCAGCCCGTCGTTGGCTCCAAAGATCACGTCCCTCACCCCACCGCCACCTCCCATCTCCCAACCCTCCATTCCCAGGACCTCTTTCTTCACTCTCTCAATGTGCAGCCGCTCATCGGAAGCTATCCTGGTCCAGCTCTCGGATGCAGCCTCGTCACCGAGGTTTCCCGCTTCGATGGCCAGGTCTTCGATGCTCTCGTCCTCAGCGATTAGGGCCCACTCAAAAAATCCCCTGGTGCTCAGAATGCCCATCATCAGGCCGACCCTGCGGTTCAGCAGGGAAGGCACGGCGGCTTTCTCACCCCCGCCAGCCAGTTCCCGGATTCTGTCCGACCAGTACTCACAGTCCCTGATTTCGCTGGCGCTGATATCCGTCAGGAGTTGCCTGGTCCTTTCATCTCTGGCCTTCTTCGCTACCCTGTCGTAGCCCCTGGCCTGCATCAGCTTGTAGGCGCGGATCTTCCTGGCCGCCTCAAGCAGCGCCTTCCTCTCTCTTTCTGTAAACGCTGCCATCGTCGCCTCCTGCTGAATTCTATACTACAGGGCTGGCGCGAGCCAACGGAAAATATCCGCACAGCACCATCACCTCTCTACCACGAGCCTGCTACACCTCCCGGCAAAGGGCCCGTGTCGCCCGCTACGTTGCCTCCGGGCTGGAGTCAAGAGCGCCGCTGCCGCCTTTAGCCTGCTGGTATCCCATTGTCCGACACCGTTCGCGCAGTGTCGCTTCGCCCCGCATGGAGCGCCAGCGCAAGACTTCTGCCTGCTATGCCCCTGGATCTGCCCCAGCATATCCCCGTATACCGGCCCGCATCACCTCGCCTCCCTTTCGGCAACACTATCTCTGCCGCAACGATACCATCTCCGGTGACAATAACTGTGCCGCAGTTCGGGTTATTGACAACCGGGTACCATTGATATATTGTCCGTGGCTCGAGCAATGCGGCTCAGGATGCTTCTTAGAGGGAGGTAAGAGAGTTGAGCAACGAGACTGAGGAGTCCAAGAGGCGATGGGAAAGCAGCGGACTGTTTATTCCAGCAGGTTTGTTCATTGGTATGGGGATTGGCTGGGCACTAGAGTACCTTGTGCAGGGTCTTCTCGTTGGTTTGGGCGCCGGTTTTCTATCTATGGGAATAGCGCGACTCAAATCTGGCAAATAGTTGGAGTGTAATAAGACTGCTCCGATAGGAATAAAAACAAAATATAGCTCAGCCAGTCGCTGAACGGCCATGCCCCGGCTGCCTTCACAACGGACGTGTATTCGCTTATAATTTGAGGCATGCAAAGGGACACGACGGCGCTACTCGATGAAGTGCTGCCGGTGGGGGTGTCTGGGAGGAGTAACGCCAAACTAACGCCAAATGCGGGAAGTTCAGCCCTGAGTCAAGGGGTTTTAGCTTCAACGCCAGTGTAGCTCAGGGATAGAGCAGCGGTTTCGTAATTCTGAGCCCGAAGTGCCGTCTCATTAAGGGCGAAGACACCGAGTACGCCTGAAGGTATAATTACCGGTGAGATAAAACATGATTGAGCGTTATAGACACACGCAGGTTGGTTATCTGATCATCGCGACGATGGCAGCCGTGATGGTGTGGATTGGGGTTGTCTTAGCCAATTCTGGCATCAATTGGACTGCTATTGGAGGATTAGCTGTCATTGCGGTAGCTTTGGTACTATTCTCCAGCCTAACTGTGGTTATAGGGGAAGATGAAGTTGAAGCGCGATTCGGTCCTGGGCCAATCAGAAAACGGTTTAAGTTGAATGAGATAGAATCGTGTCAGGTTGTTAGGAATCATTGGTATTACGGATGGGGCATTCGTTTGACACCTCACGGCGTGCAATACACTGTTTCCGGCCTTGACGCTGTCGAGATCAAGCTTAGAACGGGTAAGAAGTTTAGAATCGGTACGGATGTTCCGCAAGAGCTTGAGGCAGCCATTCGGCAAGCCATCACCTCTCGCTAAATTGACTGCCACCTGGCATGCCATAGTGTTATTCAGTCTGCGCAAACGTACAAGTTAGTGATTGTCCGAAGTTAGCCGCAGCATTGGGCCGGTGCCTTCAGTCAGAAGGGGAGGGACTTGGTAGTCCTGGCTCTTCCACACCAAACTGGGCACAGACGATGTGGAATTCGCCATCAACCTCCTGAAAGTATATGCGAACCCTTTTCCCTTCATGAAAGATAGGCTGGTCCTCCACCAGTTGAGTGATATCACCAACTGTGCCACCCGGCGTCATGATTTGAAGCTCATTCTCAGCAAATGGAGCCCCTTTCACATACTTTTCAATTGACAGGTTAGTATGAGTAAGGATGGCGGACTTATCTTCATTCCAATTGCTTTCAACCCTCTTTACCATGCCTTCAACAATGTAATCAGCCGTAGTGATAATGTATTGTTTGTCCCGACATTCTGCAATAAGGAGACCAGCCCCACCCGACTGTTTGACCACCACCAGGCCTGTGGGTGCTGGTGTCTGGGATACAGGTGCTTCCCGTGCACATCCCGCCAAGATTATCAGGAAACCGAGCAGGATGGTGGTGACTAACCTATTAAGCCCCACTACTGTTTTTATCGCTTTAGCCTCTGTTTTACCAGACTTCAGTCATAAGTATTAACGCAGAACCGAAGCAGAAGTTAGTTGACCAGACGAATGTGATCGAAAGAATTCTCCTCGACCATCCTGGATTTTGCGTGCGCTGGCGAGGAGTTCCAGGTACCGTCTCCCTGGGGGGACATCGGTTTGTCAGAGGTCTTGACAGCCAGCGAACAGATGCTTACCATCAGATTTCTAATGGTAAATATGGGAAACCCCGACTTAGATAGTCCAGGCTTCATGCAGCAGATCGCCTTTAAGGTAGTCCCTCCGCAGGAGCAGGACGGGGAGTAATCCCTGGAGTTACCCTTACGGTGGGCATTGTAGTATTCGGAGACAACATGCTAGTACTGCCGGGAGGAAAGCAATGGATACTGAGTCTTATATACAGAGCGCGTTAGTGTCTAACCCGCTTAGAGAGTCAACCCTTCATGCAATGATTAAGGCATTACAGCTGCCTAAGGGAAGCAGGGGACTAGATGCCGGATGTGGAATCGGTCTTCAATGCCTGTTACTGGCCGAGGAGGTGGGACTTACCGGGCATGTCACCGGTCTTGATGTGTCTGCGGAGATGCTTGACCGTGGCCGGGAGATTGTGAAGGAGCCCGGTCTGTCAGAACGGATTTCTTTTCAGGAAGGGGATATAGCCAACCTTCCCTTTGATAACAATACCTTCGATTGGGTATGGAGCTCCGACTGTGTGGGATATGGCCCCTGGGAACCTCTGCCTCTATTGAAAGAGCTGGCACGGGTGGTAAAGCCCGGTGGTATTGTGGCCATCGCTGCATGGTCTTCTGAAAAGTTGCTTCCCGGATATCCTCGGTTGGAAGCCCGGCTGGGAGCAACATCGGCCGGCATTGCTCCTTTTATACAGGGGAAGAAGCCGGAGTTGCACTTCCTACGTGCACTGGGCTGGTTTCACGAACTGGGGCTAAAGGAACCCAGGGCAAAAGTCTTTGCCGATAGTTTCTATGCCCCCCTTAGCGATGAAATACGCAATGCCCTGGTGGCTCTTTTTGATATGCGTTGGCCAAACGTAGCACCTGAGCTGTCACCCGATGATTTGGCAGAATTCCAGCATCTTTGCCTACCGGATTCACCGGATTTCATTTTGAACCTGCCGGATTACTACGCATTATTCACCTACACAATGTTCTGGGGCAAAACAGCCGATTGATCCGGGTGTGCTGTCTCATAGCTTCGGTAGGATTTGCACAAAGGCCGGACTGGAGAGCGTCCGCTTCCATGACCTGCGGCATATCTTTGCCAGCCTTATGCTACTGCATGGGGCGAAACCCAAGGTAATACCTGAAGCCCTGGGGCATAGCTCTGTCGCCTTTACGATGGACACTTACTCCCATATAATAGAGGGGATGCAAGAGGATGCTATGGCGCTACTCGATGAAGTGCTGCCGGCAGGGGTGTCTGGAAGAAGTAACGCCAATTTAGCGCCAAATGCAGGAACATCAGCCCCAAATCAGGAGATTGTAGCTTCGACGCCAGCGTAGCTCAGGGGTAGAGCAGCGGTTTCGTAAACCGCCGGCCGTCAGTTCGAATCTGACCGCTGGCTATCTTTCTTACCTTCTCTCCACAACGGCGCAAATGCCGAGCCCTCCTCCTCCGCATATTGTCTCCAGGCCGTATCTGGCATTGCGCCTTCCCATCTCATGAAGTAGAGTGACCATCCTCATGGTGCCGGTAGCGCCGATGGGGTGGCCGAGAGAAATCCCGGAGCCGTTAACGTTCACTTTCTTCTCGCAATCCTCTTCGTTGAGCCCCATCATCCTGGCATCTGCCAGCAGTTGGACGGCGAACGCTTCCTGTATCTCGATGAGGTCTATCTGGTCTATGGTGAGGCGGGCTTTCTTAAGCGCCTTGTCAACCGCCACAGGCACCGCCGGATAGGTGAGCGATGGGTCCGCCCCGGCCACGGCAAATGACCTCAGATAGGCCATCGGCTCCACACCGAGCTCTCCGGCCAACTCCCCGGTAGTCAATACAACGGCGGCGGCACCATCATTCTCGGTGGACGAGTTACCTGCCGTGCATATGCCGTCTGGATACACCGAAGGCAGATTAGCAATCTTCTCCAGGGAGGTGTTGCGCCGGGGAGCTTCGTCGGTGTCAACGACCAGCGGGTCCCCGTCCCGCTGGGGAACAGTCACAGGGACGATCTCCTCCTTGAATTTCCCGGAGTCTATCGCAGCAATGGCCCTTTGCTGACTGCGCCATGCCCATCTGTCAGCCTGCTCACGAGAGATGTCTTCCTTCCTGGCTGCTGTCTCTCCCCAGGTCATCATGGAATTCAGCTCGCCAAATCTCTCCATGGGCTGAGACATGGGCCTGGCACGCTGTATCCTGTCGTAGAAGGGTATGCCCCATAGCGATAGGCTGCCGTGGTGGCTCGGGAGAAAACCCCACTTTGGGTCGCTGGTCCCACCTATTCCCCACTTGATGTACCCGCCCGGGATATAAAACTCGGCATTACTCATACTCTCCACCCCGCCGGCGACAACGATAGTTGCATTCTCAGTCTGGATCTTCATAGCCCCAAGACAGATTGAGTCAAGTCCGGACAGGCAGCGGCGGTCCAGCGTAATGCCGGGAACTTCAACGGGCCACCCCGCCTTTAGCAGGGCCATGCGCGCGATATTCACGTATTCACCGTTCTGGTAAGACTGCCCCATGATGACGTCGTCAACCCGAGCAGGATCGATTTTGGCCCTTGTTGCCGCCTCGTTCAGAACGATAGCTGCGAGATCGTATGCCTCAATGCCCCGCAAAACGCCGCAGTACCTTCCAATAGGCGTCCGCACCGCACTGACTATGGCAACTTCCTTCATTTATGTCTCTTGCTGCAACGGCTTCCGTATCCTCGGTCCTGATTCTCATTTTACCTTAATCATATGGACGAGTACACAGGCTTGACGGCGGGCAGGGCGCGGCATTATGCTATCTGGCGTCACTGCTTGGCATGTCGGACTGAAGACGGGTACGCACCTGGTCACCACTTCGAGTCTCGCCGCTGAACCTTGAGGGAAGATGAGTAAATTTGTTGATCGACTGCAGGGTGTGTCAAAGGCCTCGTCAGCGCCCCTGGGATTCCACACGGGTGGCGGCAAGGCGAGCCAGTCAGGGCTCCTGCTGATTGGCGGGCTTAGTGGAACAGATACCGGGGAAGCCAGGATTCTAGCCGATAGCGGGGTGGATGCCGGGTTGGTTCTGGCCCAAGGCTCGGGTCTCAAGATGGTTGAGGAAATGGTTGGTGCTATGGATGGAGTGCCTCTCGGGGTGCTACTGGGGGTCGGGGATGGTGGGAAAATGGCTGGACTTGCTAAGGCTGGTTGTGACTTCGTGGTGTTTGATGTGAAGATGCCCATAGCTGCACTGCAAGAGAAGAACATGGGCCGATTCCTGAAAGTGGAAGCCGCCCTGGATTACAGCCTGTTCAGAGCAATGAGTGAGCTGGATGTGGACGGGCTGGTCGTTAGTGCGGAGGGGGAGGGGGCTATTACTTTTGAGCAGTTGCTTACGTACCGTCGCTTGGTCGGACTGGCGGGTAAGCCTCTTGTCCTGAGTCTGTCTGCGTTGACTACGGATGGTGAACTCACTGGCTTATGGAAAGCTGGCATCGACGGCATAGTCATTCCTCCATCTCAGCCAGCCAGCGTGCTTGCAGACCTTAAGACCATGGTCCAGCGTCTACCCAAGAGAGCTGAACGTCAACGTGCTAGACCGGAGGTGGTGCTCCCGCGGCACAGTAGAGACATAGGTGTGGAAGAAGAGGAAGAGGACGAGGAAGAGGACGAGGACGAGGTGGTCTAGACTGGGTCCGTACCAGTTCCTGGTAGGTCATGGAGACAAGTCTGGGCGTGTTTCTGTTGTCTGCGGCGGGGATTTCCCTCACTGGTGTGATGTTTCCCGGCCCGGTCACTGCCGTCACCGTAGCCAAAGGTTACAGCCACAAGCACGCAGGAGCCTCGATCGCCGTCGGGCATGCTGCTGTTGAAATACCCCTGATTACCGCAATCTACCTCGGGCTGTCGCATTTCATGGACTCTGCACGGGTGATGGATATCATATATGTGGTGGGCGGCTTGATGCTATTCTATCTGGGGTTCCGTATGTTTCGAAACATCGGCGATCGGCCGGGTGAGATAGGCGGTCTGCCGGGCAGCTCGGTGGTGGCTGGCATCGTGATCACGGGCACGAACTCTGCCTTCTATATGTGGTGGGTAACTCTGGGTGTGGCTTTGGTGGTTGGAGCTGCCAAGTACGGACTTGTCGGTCTTCTCCTGTTCGCCGCAGTGCACTGGCTTTGTGATCTAGCCTGGCTTGAGGTGCTTTCCGTGAGCACATTCAAGTCAAGGAACTGGTGGACGTATGGAGTACAGAGGGTTGTGTTCAGGCTTTGCGCGCTGGTGCTGATTGGATTTGGGGTGTGGTTCTTTGTGTCGGCCTTTGTGTGAGGAGTCGGAGACTCAGGGGATGTTCTGGGTTGCCTGGAGAAGCTTCCCTTCGGTTTTTATAGCTGGGGCGATAATCATTCTGGCCTGATGCATTTCTTTGATGGTTCGAGCGCCGCAGACTCCCATGCTGGTGTGCAGGGCTCCCACAAGGTTTTGGGAACCGTCGGTGACGGAGGTTGGGCCGAAGAGGATTTGCTCCAACGGAGCGGATGTGCCGACTCTCACTCGAGTGCCCCGGGGCAGGCTTGGGTGGGGATGGGACATGCCCCAATGGTACCCTTTTCCCGGTGCCTCCGTAGCTCTGGCGAGTGGTGAACCGATCATTACAGCGTCAGCCCCGGAGGCGAACGCTTTACATAAGTCGCTGCCGATGCGAATGCCTCCGTCGGTAACAACCGAGACGTACTTGCCTCCTTCTTTGAGATATGTTTCCCTGGCGGCAGCACAGTCGCTGGTAGCAGTTACTTGAGGGACGCCAACACCGATGACCTCCCTGGTGGTGCAGGCGGCACCGGGGCCGACGCCGACCAGAATAGCATCGATGCCAGTTCTCATGAGCTCCAGGGCGGCACTGTAGCTACAGCAGTTGCCTACTATGACAGGGAGAGACATCGCTTGGCACAATTCAGGGAAGACGAGTCCTCGATAGCTCTTGGAGGTATGCTTGGCTGTGGTGACGGTGGATTGCACGACAAGTATGTCGATTCCTGCTTCCTTGGCTATAGGGGACAATCGTTTGGTATTGGCCGGAGTTATTGAGACGGCGCAGGCGACGCCCCCATTCTTTATAGCCCGAACGCGCTCGGCGATGAGTTCCTCTTTGATGGGTGCCGAGTAGAGGCTCTGTAGAAGCGAGGTAACCTCGATTTCAGGGGTCTGGGCGATTTGCTGGAGGACCTCCTCGGGGTTTTGGTATCTTGTTTGAACTCCCTCCAGGTTGAGGACGGCTAGCCCGCCGAGCCTGCCAAATTCGATGGCAAAGGCAGGGTCAACCACAGCGTCCATAGCCGATGCCAAGATAGGAGTGGAGAATTGAAAATCCCCGATGGTGAACTGTGTATCTGTCTGGTCGGGGTTGACGGTAATGTCGCCGGGAACAAGGGAAACCTCATCGAAACCATAGGTGCGCTCCATCTCCTTGAACTTGGGGTGGACCATATCTCCTCCCGACGTCTAGTTGGCACAGACTATACAGAGATAATGCCTTTGAGTCAAGGTGAGTAGATGGTGCCACGAATATGGGATATAATGCCGAGATAGACTTGCGGCGTCTTGTCCTGGCCGCCTTTCCGTGGACAGGATGCGCTAGACTTGGAGGGACTGCTTGAGCGAGCGTATTCACGTAGGAGTTGCCTGGCCCTATGCCAACGGTCCTTTGCACTTGGGACACATTGCTGGAGCGTATCTGCCAGCTGATATATTTGCGCGTTATCACCGTCTCAAAGGCAACGAGGTGCTGATGGTCTCGGGCAGCGATCAGCACGGAGCACCGATCACGATTAGAGCTGAGCAGGAATCCACCACACCACAGGCAATAGCATCCAGATACCATCAACAGTTCCTTGAGTGCTGGGAGAGGCTGGGTATCTCGTTCGATCTGTTTACCACCACTGGCACTGCGAGTCATGCCAGGGTCGCTCAAGACATGTTTCTTACCCTGCTTGATAGGGGCTATGTTTATCGAGACAGGATGCTTCAGGGCTACTGCCCCAAGTGCCGGCGTTTTCTTCCGGACCGCTACCTTGAAGGTACTTGTCCCTACTGCAGCTTTCCAAAAGCGCGGGGTGATGAGTGTGATGCCTGTGGCAAGCCTATGAATCCCTCGGAACTGGGTGATGTTCACTGCTACATCTGCGGTGCCCCGTCGACGTTCAAGGAATCTGAGCATTTCTTCCTTCGCCTGAGCGCTTTTCAAGATCGGCTGAAGGCGTGGGTGGGAGAGCAGACCCACTGGCGGCACAACACACTGAGCACGACGTGGAAGTTCTTGGACGAAGGATTGAAGGACAGGGCCATAACGCGTGACCTAGGTTGGGGAATTGCTGTACCGCAGGAAGGCTTCGAGGACAAACGGATCTATGTATGGTTCGAAGCGGTGATTGGCTATCTGTCGGCAAGCAAGGAATGGGCCGAGTCTCATGGCGGTGATGCAGCCTGGCAGGCCTTCTGGCAGGGCGAGGCCAAGATCTTCAACTTCATCGGTAAGGACAACATCTTCTTCCATACGCTCGTCTGGCCGGCGATGCTTATGGGCTACGGCGGATTGAACCTTCCGTACGATGTTCCCGCCAATGAGTTCCTGACTATTGAAGGGACGAAGCTCTCGACCAGCCGGAACTGGGCAGTCTGGCTTCCTGACTATCTGGAGAAATATGATCCGGATCCGTTGCGCTATGTTCTATCCATCAATATGCCTGAGTCCAGGGACAGCGATTTCTCCTGGAATAGTTTCGTTCGGCGGAATAACGACGAACTGGTGGCTACCTATGGCAACCTGGTGCATCGTATCCTGACCTTCACCTATCGCAATTTCAACGGAGCGGTGCCATCCACAGGCGAACTCGATGAACAGAGCAGAGGCTTGATCGGCAAAGCGGAGGCTACGCTGAGCGAAGTGGATAGACTGCTGTACTGTTGCAGTTTCAGAGAGGCACTCAAGCAAGCCATGTCCCTGGCTCAGGCAGGCAACCGATATCTTGACGACCAGGCTCCGTGGAAGACAATCAAAGTAGACCCAGAGAGTTCGGCCAAGTCGGTTTATACCGTTCTGTCTCTGGTATCAATATTGAAGACTGTCTTGTATCCCTTCCTTCCTTTTAGTTCCGAGAAGCTTCACACTTTTCTTGGCTTTGAAGGGACTGTTGCCGACCTCGGTTGGAAGTGTACCTTTCCTGTTGTGGGTCAGAAGCTCCGCGAGCCGGAGCCGTTATTCGCCAAGCTGGATGACAGCGTTATCGAGGTTGAGACCAACCGCCTCGGGCACTTGCCAGGCTAGTCAAATAGCTTTGTGCTCATCTGTCCCGGTTGATTGCTGGTGCTACGCCGTGATGCAGGTAGCGTGGCGTGCTAGCTGGAGGCAGGTTGTGGAGTCAGTCCTTCAAAGAGCTTGTTGAGCTCCTCTTCCTCTAGGGTCTCGTGAAGTATGAGTTGTTCAGCGATTTCTTTGAGTTTCGTCTTGTTTTCGGTAAGGATCTTCTTGGCAGCGTCGTGGGCCCGCTGGATGATGTTGCGCACCTCTTCGTCGATCTCTCGAGCTGTCTTGTCGCTGTAGTCTTTCTGCTCGCTGATCTCGCGGCCCAAGAAAACGAGTTCCTGCTTCTGCCCGAACGTTCGTGGTCCCAGCTTGCTGCTCATTCCATAGTCGGTCACCATCTTTCGGGCTAGCTTGGTGGCCTGCTCCAGGTCCTGCTGGGCTCCTGTGGTTATGTCTCCGAAGACAATTTCCTCCGCAGCGCGGCCGCCCAAGCTTACGGTGAGACTATCGTCGAGTTGTGCACGCGTCCACAGATGGCGGTCTTCGGAAGGCAGCAGATGTGTCCAGCCCAGCCCCATTCCTCGCCCCACGATGGAGATCTTGTGCACCTTATCGGCATTGGGCAGCACCTTGGCTGTCAGTGCATGCCCGGTCTCATGATGGGCGATTATTTGCTTTTCTTTCGGGTTGATTACTCTGCTCCTCTTTTCGGGCCCGGCGATGATGCGGTCGGTGGCATCCTCCAGTTCTTGATTTGTGATCTCTTTGAGATTGCGCCTGGCAGCGAGAATGGCTGCTTCGTTGAGCACGTTAGCCAAGTCGGCCCCGCTGAAGCCTGGTGTGCCCTTGGCTATTGTCTCTAGGTCAACTTGTTTGGCCAGCGGCTTGCCTTTGGCGTGCACCTCGAGGATGGCCTTACGGCCATTGATGTCTGGTGAGTCAACCATGATGTGGCGGTCAAAACGTCCGGGACGCAGCAAGGCCGGGTCGAGAATGTCAGGGCGATTTGTGGCAGCTATGACGATGATATTGGTGTTGGTGTCAAAACCATCCATCTCGGAGAGTATTTGATTCAACGTTTGCTCTCTTTCGTCATGTCCGCCACCAAGGCCAGCCCCGCGGTGGCGCCCCACAGCGTCAATTTCATCCACGAAGACTATGCACGGTGCGTTGCGCTTGGCTTGCTCAAAGAGGTCTCTGACTCTGGCAGCGCCAACACCCACAAACATCTCCACGAATTCGCTGCCGCTAATAGAGTAGAAAGGTACCTGCGCTTCACCAGCTATGGCCTTGGCCAACAGGGTCTTGCCTGTTCCCGGTGGCCCTACCAGGAGCACACCCCTGGGTATGCGCCCTCCCAAGGCGCTGAACTTGTCCGGCGACCTCAGGAACTCAACTACCTCTTGTACCTCTTCCTTTGCTTCGTCAGCCCCGGCAACGTCGGCAAACGTCACTTCAGGCTTGTTGCCGGAATTCAGGCGTGCACGGCTCTTGCCGAAGTTGAAGGCTTGCGAACCGGCCCCGCGGGCTGAGCGGAAGAAGAAAAAGAACAGTACGCCGAGCAATGCAATGGGCAAGATCACCTGCAGAAGTATCATGGTCCAGTCACGGCCTCCTGCTTCAACGTCGAGGCCTATCCCACCCTCGCCGACAGTGATTCCATTGTCATTGAGCAGAGCTACCAGGTCATTGGTACTGCCGTAGTAGT
>Ga0315537_1002219_pt1 | contig 14924 bp, 16 predicted proteins | sample SalMarSW160270MG_FD_203091 | JGI IMG/M metagenome (GOLD analysis project Ga0315537, IMG submission 203091) | Salt marsh sediment microbial communities from the Plum Island Ecosystem LTER, Massachusetts, United States - Salt Marsh Sediment SW1602-70 ... | reverse complement strand
AGGTAATGAAACTGCCTAAGAAGCCCAAAAACCTGCATCCGAGAGGTCCCTCCTTTCTGTTGTAACCCCTCGGTTATACCTTAATTCTGTCTCATATGCATCTGAACGAATTCATGGTGGTCTCCTTGACCCATTCGGCGGCGCTAAGCGCCGTTCAGGGTCAACCTTGAGCCCCTCGGCCTGAGACTTCGGTGTGAGCATAGTCGAACGTAAGCCATATCCTTTCAGACCGGAGTGTCGAAAGGTTGACGGCTTCTTGCTTTTTCAATATAGTTTTAGAACCATTACGGGAGTGAGAGAGTTGGGAAAGAACCTTGTTGAAAAGATCATAGCATCCCACCTGATATCGGGGAGCATAGAGCCGGGGCATGAGATCGGAATCTCCATAAACCAGACCTTGACCCAGGACGCTACCGGTACCCTCGCGTATCTGGAGCTGGAGGCCATGGGGGTCGATCGCGTTGCCACGGAGTTGTCCGTCAGCTACGTCGATCACAATACCCTGCAGACGGGCAATGAGAATGCCGACGACCACCTCTATCTGCGGACGGTTGCCGCACGGTACGGGGTTTTTTTCTCACCCCCCGGCAACGGCATCTGCCACCAGGTCCACCTGGAGCGCTTCGGCGCCCCGGGCAAGACGCTGCTCGGCTCAGACAGCCATACCCCCACGGCTGGCGGCCTGGGGATGCTGGCCATCGGTGCGGGAGGACTCGATGTGGCCCTGGCCATGGCGGGGAGGCCCTTTTACCTCTTCATGCCTGGGATCGTCCAAATCGACCTGCAAGGCAGTCTTGCTCCGTGGGTGTCGGCCAAGGATGTGATCCTGGAGATCCTCAGGAAGCTCACGGTTTCAGGAGGGGTAGGGAAGGTCCTTGAATATGGGGGCAAGGGGGTAGCAGGGCTGACAGTGCCCGAGCGCAGCACCATCACCAATATGGGGGCAGAGCTCGGGGCCACCTCCTCCATCTTCCCCAGCGATGAACAGACCCGGCGATTTCTCAAGGCCCAGGGGCGTGAGGATGCTTGGACACCGCTCGCGGCCGACCCCAATGCCCGCTACGGCGAGGAGCTCTCTTTCGACCTGACCCAGCTGGAGCCCCTGCTGGCACTGCCCCACAGCCCCGACAATGTTCGAGCGGTCCAGGAATGTACAGGGGTCCAGGTCCACCAGGTGATCATCGGCAGCTGCACCAATTCCTCATATCAGGACCTCGTCCGTGTTGCCGAGGTCTTAAAGGGTAAGCGGGTTCACCCTGAGGTAGACCTCGTCATTGCACCCGGTTCCCGCCAGGTGCTGCATATGTTGGCCCAGCAGGGAGCGCTGAAGCATTTCATTGCTGTCGGGGCGCGTGTTTTGGAATCAGCCTGCGGTCCCTGCATCGGCATGGGACAGGCGCCATCCTCTGGGGGTGTGAGCCTGCGCACCTTCAACCGCAATTTCAGGGGGCGCAGTGGGACCCCCGATGCCGAGATCTACCTGTGCAGCGCAGAGACGGCCGTGGCCTCCGCCGTGGCCGGTGCGATTAACGATCCCCGCTCCCTGGGGGATCTTCTCCCCCAGGGAGAGAGGATCCCGGTCCCCTGGCCCAAACGTTTCTGGAGCGGCGCGGATCTGATCATCCCGCCGTCCCCTCAGCCTGAAAAGGTTCGGGTCATGCGGGGACCCGCTATTCAGCCGCTGCCGGAATTCCCCCCCCTCCCGCAACAGCTCGAAGGAGAAGTTCTCATAAAAGTGGGGGATGACATCACCACCGACGACATCCTGCCGGCAGGCGCGAAGGTCCTGCCGCTGCGTTCAAACATCCCCGCCATTTCGGAGTTCACGTTCTCCAGGATCGATCCATCCTTCGCCTCCCGGGCCAGAGAGAAGCGGGGGGGGATCATCGTAGGCGGGGCCAACTATGGGCAGGGCTCAAGCCGAGAGCATGCGGCGCTCGCGCCGCGGTACCTGGGGGTTGCGGCGGTCGTTGCCGTCAGCTTCGCGCGCATCCATTTCGCCAATCTGATCAACTTCGGCGTTGTTCCCCTCCTGTTCGCCAGGGGAGAGGACTATGGGTGTATCGATCAGGGGGATCAGGTCGTGATCCAGTTGAACGATTTAGCCGGGGAGATCACCCTCCGGAACGAGACTCAGGGGACAACCTGTGTGCTGTGTCACCGTCTCGGCCCCCGGGAGATTGCTCTTGTAAAGGCAGGGGGTGTCCTCAACTTGGTCAAAGAGGGTTCCTGACGCTGTACTACACAAGCTATGGCTGCTATCACACTGGGGATCAGCACGTGCCTGCTCGGAGAGAGGGTTCGGTGGAACGGCGGGCACAAACTCGACCGGTTTCTTACTGATACGCTCGGACAATTCGTGCAGTATTGCCCTGTCTGTCCCGAGGCGGAGTGCGGCTTCGGTGTCCCCCGGGAGCCCCTTCGTTTGGTGGGCGATCCTCATGCCCCCCAACTCGTCACCGCGCGCACCCGGCTGGACTCTACGGGGCGCATGCTCCGCTGGGCGAGCAGGCGGGTGAGGGAACTGGAGGGGGAAGAGCTGAGCGGCTTTATCTTTAAGGGCGCATCACCTAGCTGTGGTATGAAGGGGGTGAAGGTCTACAATGAGCAGGGGGTGCCGAAAGCCTCGGGTGCCGGGCTCTTTGTCAGGGTCTTTATGGACCACTTTCCTCTCCTGCCCGTGGAGGATGAGGGACGCCTCCATGATCCCTCGCTCCGCGAGAATTTCATCGAGAGCGTCTTCACCATGAAGCGGTGGCGGGAGTTTTTAGGGCGTAAGCGCAGTCGCGGCGCACTGGTGCAATTTCACTCCGCACACAAGCTGTTGATACTCTCCCACAGTCCCGGACACCTTCGCCGCATGGGAAGGCTGGTGGCCCAGGGGTCGGCCATGCCGATCAATGCGCTTTATCAAGAGTATCAGCAGCTTTTGATGGAGGCCTTGCGCCTCAAGGCCACCCCGGCGAAGCATTACAATTGCCTGCAGCATATCGCGGGGTATTTTAAGAAACAGCTCTCCCTTGCTGAGAGGCAGGAGCTGTTGGAGGTCATCGACCACTATCGCGAGGGGCATGTCCCCCTCATCGTGCCCCTCACCCTCATCAATCACTTTGTACGCCTCGCTGATGAGCCGTACCTTCAGCAGCAGTACTATCTGCACCCCCACCCCTTGGAGCTCCGGTTGCGAAACCATGCCTGACCGAGGGGGGGGGGGTTACCCTAACCCACGCCTCCCAATAAAGACAGAAGACGGCGGTATGGGGTGAAAAAAGTGACAATAATTGTCACTCCATGGCCCCTTTCCTTCCCTTATATCACAAAAACCATTTAATATTGAATAGTTAAAAACTTGGCATATGAGCACATTTCTTGCACAATTTTTGTCATGGAGATACAAAAGTCCAGCTGGCAGAGGATCAGGATAGTGCGATGAGCCTTTTAAAGATTAATCGATACGTTTCGGTAAAGACAAGGAGGTTCGCCATGATGCACAAGGAGAGATCTCAGGTTATTGCCAAGGTTACCGCCATGGACGTATATCGGTGCTTCATCCTGGGTTTAGTGGGGACATTCTACGGGTTCCTGGTCTTTTTGATGTTTGTGTAAGGCTGTGATCTGGGGGTATCTGAGAGATGATCTGTGATGCACCAAAGGGAGGGTGATATGGGCCTGGGATACGGAGAGTACATTATCAGGGAGGATTGTCTGATGTCCAGTGAGGATAGATACCGCAATGGGCTACCATCGGTAGAGAAGGCCAAGGAGAAATTCCTAGAGCAGGCCATGCCCTGTCCCCTCTGCAAAACGCCCCCTGAGCAGCTTTCATGGGTCTATATGGTCATTCCGCAATGGGCATGCAAGAGTGCGGAGCAGAACGAAGGCTGGGTGACTATCTGTGACCGCTGCAAGATCCAGATCGATTTCTTCTTGGAAAAGGGTTAGGAAGAGAAGGGGTCTGTGCGGGATTGACATTATTGCTCAATTCGCCTATCTTACGCACAGGAGAGAGGAAACGTCGATCAGGGTAGGCTTTTCATCAAGCAGTCAAGACTCAGGGGATGGGGATGCTCAATCAGGGGAAGGGAAAAAGTTCACGGATGCACGGGACCAGGAGGTCCTTTTTTATTTGGGGAGAGGTTGGGAAAGAGCAATTCAGGCCACATAAGACGGAGTTGCTCTCGTAAGAGAAGGTCAGCGAATACAGTCATAAGGTTTCTCAGGGTGAGGGGGGATGTTGCGGCTCTACAAAGAAGAATCCTTGCGCTGGCTCACGCAGGCACAGGATGAATTTGCCGATGCCGATGAACTGAGAAGGCGCGGCCGGTTCTATCTGGCGCTGTTTCACTTCCAGCAGGCCGCGGAGAAGGCCTTAAAGGCATATCTCTATCTGACGGTGAAATCCAAAGAGGAAGTTTTTACCACCCATTCCCTCGAAGACATTCTGCAGAAGGCATGGGCCGCAGACCGGGATTTTAAAGAGGTCAAAAAGGCGAAGAAGCTCGATGAATACGCCATCAGATCGCGCTATCCCGACAGCCTCCCCGGTAGAATACCGTCACGGTATTTCGACGACCCGCAGGAGGCCGAAGAGGCCATGCACCTTGCCAGGGGGGTGGTTGAGCTCGTAGCGCGAAAGATAGGGGAGATCGTACCGTAATAATGTTCTGGGAGAATACGATCTTTTGTTTTACAATAGAGAAAAGTTTTATGCTTCTTCAGGGCACGAGAGGGGACATCATGCCCCGGTACGGAGGATAATTGCCAATGGTAAAACCTGACCTCAAAGGCACGCTTCAAGCGATAGTACAGGGCATCTCGAAGGTCATCCATTTTGTGACCATTGATATTTGGAGGATCCAACAACGGGACTTTTCGAATGTACGGTGGTTTTTGATCAGGCAGCTGCGCATCCTCATCCTAGCACTGCGCGGTCTTGCCGAGGACAAGATCCAGCTCCGTGCATCCGCCCTGAGCTTAAATACCCTCCTTTCCATTGTGCCGCTGGTCGCTGTCATCTTCGGCATTGCCAAAGGCTTCGGCATTGAGAACGCGCTGGAAGGATACCTCGTCGAGAACTTGCAGGTGCCCGGTGAGGTCATCACGCGGGTCATCGATTTTTCCCGTTCCCTTCTTGAGCATGCCAAGGGGGGGATTATAGCCGGTATCGGCTTTGTGATCTTGTTTTATACCATCATACGGGTTCTCGCGAATATAGAGCGTTCATTCAATGATATCTGGGGGATCGCAAAGTCCCGGACCCTCGTGCGGAAAATCAGTGATTATCTTTCATTTATGCTGATCTGCCCGTTCCTCCTCGTGATGTCCAGCACGGTGACCGTTGTCGTATCCAGCTACGTGAGGAATCTTACCAGCAAGGTTGCGTTGTTGGATGTCTTCAGTCCCGCCATAGCTGTGGGGGTGAGCTTAATACCCCTGTTTATCATGTGGGTCTTGTTTTCGTTCATCTATATCTTCATGCCCAATACCAGGGTCAAGCTGCGGTTCGGTGCTGTGGCGGGATTGGTTGCTGCGGTGTTCTTTCAGATTTGCCAGATGGTCTATATCAACTCTCAAATCTTGATCGCCAAATATAACGCCATTTACGGAAGCTTTGCCGCGTTGCCCCTCTTTTTGATATGGCTGCAGCTGAGCTGGCTCATCGTGCTTCTCGGGGCCGAACTTTCGTTTGCAGGGCAAAACATAGAGACGTACGAATTCGAGCAGGCGTATAAAAAGGTGAGCTTATCGTTCAAAAAGCTCTTGAGCCTGCGCATCGCTAACGTCCTGGTGCAAAAATTTTCCCACTCGGAGAAACCCGTGGGAGAGACCAGCATCGCACACACCCTCGGTATCCCCATGCGCTTGGCCCGCGAGATCTTGAACGAATTGCGGGCAGCAGGGGTCGTTTCCCAGGTGCAGCTGGATGACGAGCGGATGATCGCCTATCAGCCTGCCCGCAATCCGGAGGCAATAACCGTTCAGTACGTCATCGAAGCCCTGGAGCAACGGGGGGACGATGACATCCCGGTCACCGAATCAAAAGAACTGAAAAGACTTGCTGTGACCCTTAGGGATTTTCATAAATTGATTGCCCGCTCACCGTCGAACAAGCGCCTGCAAGATATTTAGGTTTTGAAGGGGGGGGGGGCGTCTTTACAAGAAACAAAGGGGGTCGAATCTATATTCTTGACTCTTCCTAGAAGCGATGGCGGGTCTTGCTTTAAGGGGTCATTTCAGTGATAATTCGGTTATAATCTACAGCCAGTCATGTGTCACACAATATTAGATACAACCAGGAGGTGTACCCATGAAGAAGACCGCTCTCGCAGTCGTTGTCCTTTTCCTCATTACCTGTTTTGCGGGCCTCGCCCATGCTGACCTTGCAAGTTTCCTCAGCGAGCTCAATGCCCAGGCCCAGGAGGACCCGAACGGTTACAGCGAAAAGCTGGGCAACCAGTTCGGCGTTGCATTACAGCAGGTCCGGGACATCATCAATGCTGTTGATTATCCCGCCGACGCCTTTATGGTCCTTCAACTCGGCCAGATGATCAATAAACAACCCGCGACAGTCCTGGAGACGTATAAGAGTAATCAGGGGAAGGGATGGGGCGTTATCGCCCAGGAGCTCGGCATAAAGCCGGGCTCTGCCGAATTCCACGCCCTCAAGCGCGGTGATTTCTCCTTCACCGGCGTACCGGATGAGGATGCAGATACGGGACAAGGAAAAGGCAAGGATAAGGGGAAGGGACACAACAAGTAGTCAGATTAAAACAGAAACCTGTGACGCGGATGCGGGGGTATGGTATAGTAATGCTAAAGTATATGATGCTATTACTGCCAAGGAGGATGATCGATGACAGAGAGTGACGACGTCCTCATGAGGGATGTGGCGCGATTCAGGGCATGGCTCATAGAGCGCTATCCCGACATGACCGAGACGGAGCGGGAACGATTAATACATCACCTGGTTGAGATAAGAAGTTTTCTCCATATGCTCAAATACGGCAGGAGGCCCGATGATCGCGAATACGTACAATGAGCGATAACGGGTCGGGCCGTGCTGTTTACCGTTTCTCTTACAAAACCACCATATTACAAGGAGGATATATGAAGACCATGGTGAGGGTATTGTTGGTGCTTGCGTGCATAGGCATGGTAATCACGCCGTCATTTGCGCAGCAAGACCTCAAGAAGGCGATCGTAAAGATCTACACGGTCTATTCCGAATACAATTACGATATGCCCTGGCAGCTCTCGAAGCAACAGAGGGCGGTCGGGTCCGGCTGCCTTATCAGCGGCAACAGGATATTGACCAATGCCCATGTCGTGGCGGACCAGACCTTTATCCAGGTCAAACGTGCGGGGGAGGCACAGAAATACAACGCCGTAGTAGCGATGGTAGCCCATGAATGCGACCTCGCCCTCCTGACGGTGGATGATCCCTCCTTTTTTGCCGGCGTCAAGCCGCTCACGCTGGGTACCCTGCCGCGGATGAGGGACAAGGTTGCCGTCTATGGGTTCCCCATCGGGGGGGATGAGCTGAGTATCACCGAGGGGGTGGTGTCGCGGGTCGAGTATACGGGTTATGCCCACAGCGGGTCACAGCTGCTGGCATGCCAGATCGACGCGGCCATCAACCCGGGCAACAGCGGAGGGCCGGTCATCAAAGACGGGCGGATCGCGGGGATAGCCTTTCAGGGGTATGTGTATGCACAGAATATCGGATACATGGTCCCTGCCCCGCTCATCGGGCATTTTCTCAAAGACAGCGCGGACGGACACTATGACGGCTTTCCGGGCATCGGCATCGAGTGGCAGCCCATGGAAAACCCCGGTCTGCGGGCCTCTGAGCGGATGAGCGATACGCAGACGGGGGTGCTGCTCACGTACGTTGCCCCCGACTCCACTGCCCGGGATATCCTGCGGGCCGGGGATGTCCTCCTCGCCATTGAGGGGAGCCCCATTGCCAGTGACGGCACCGTACCCTTCAGGGGTACCGAGCGCATCCAGTTTGCACAGGAGGTGCAGAAAAAATTTATGGGCGAGTCCGTGCGCTGCACTATGCTGAGGGATGGCAAGGCAATGGAGGTAACTATCCCCTTGCGCACCTCGCTTGGATCGGGACGGTTGGTGCCGTATACCCAGTATGACACGGCGCCGACCTATTACCTCGTCGGGGGGTTGGTATTGCAGCCCCTGACCAGGAACTATCTCCAGACGTGGAACAACATGGATGATGTCCCCGTCCATCTTGCCGATTACTATTATCACGGGAGGCCGTCCGACGATCGAAAGCAGGTGATCGTGTTGACCAATATCCTGGGGGACGAGCTGACCGTGGGGTATGATGACTTTGAGGATCATGTCATTACGCATGTGAATGGCAAGGCGATCGCCTCGATTGAGGATGTGGTGCAGGCCATCGAAGAAAACAAAGGGGCGTACCATGTGCTGGTGGATGAGTGGGGGAACCGGATCGTACTGGAGCGCGCTGCAACCATCGAGGCACAGAAGGCGATTATGGAGCGATATAAAATCGATGCTGATCGGTCAGCGGATTTACAGGGGTCATAGGGGGACCCCTGTTTAAGGTTTTACATACACCGTATTGTGCCTGGTGAGATGGTGAGGGCACTTGTCATTGTTCATTGAGGAAAGGGGAGAAGACCATGAGGACATTAATAATGGGATTGATCATATTGGGATTGCTGGTCATAGGCGCCGTGGGATTGGGGGCAGGACAGGAAGAGGTTCCCCAGGGGGCAAGCGCTGACGTCCTGATCCAACAAGGTCCCGCATTGGTTGCACAAGGCGACTACAAGCGGGTTTTGGACATGATCGCAGCGCTTCCGGAAGAAGAGAGAAACAACATTCAGGTCAGAACCCTTGAATGCTTTGCCAATTTAAAGGGGTGGGTGAGTGATAACGACCCGGTGCTCAAGATGGACTGGTGGGGGTTGCGGATCAAGCTGATGTACGTTGGGGATAGTGAGGCGACTCCTCTGTCAGTGGACTTCTTGAAAGATCCAAATCCCTATATGAGGAAATATGCGGCAGAGCTTTTGGGCTATATTGGTGATGAGCGAGCATTAGCTGATTTGAGCGCGGTGAAGGAGAATGACAATAACAGTGGTGTGCGGAAATATGCCACGTGGGCCTATAAACAGATATCAGGCGGTTTGACTCCTATGGCATCAGATCTTCCTCCTCTTGCAGCGCCACAAGCGCAGATACCGGTTACGATGGAGGTGGCTGGCCCCATCCCTGGGAGCAAACGTATCGCCTTTGTGAACACTACCCATGAATTTAAAGTTATATACTTGGCTACTCTTAACTACAAAAAATACTATGTGGATTTCCAGGCGTGGGCGGATATCATCATCGCGCAACTGGAGAACGAGTTGCAGAAAAGGGGTGTGATGGTAATTACCCCTGTTGGCGCTGCCTCCGATACGGCGATGAGTTCGCACAAGAAGGTTTCAGTGACCCAAGAGGAACAGATCGTCCCAGAGAGCGATTATGTCTTTCATGTCGCGGTCCAGGATGTCAAGCTCGTCCAGGGAACGTGGGCAACCCGTTGTATCGTCACTGTCCTGGTTGAGCGGACAGATGGACAATGGTCTCATACCTACGAGGGGAATAATGCCTCCCCTGCTTCAGCAGAGAGGGCTATAGACGGGGCCGTTTACCGGGTGGTAGAGGCGATCATAGCGGACCCTGGTTTCGGGAGTGCCCTATCACAATAAGGCGAGAAGCAGTTCAAAATTTATAGCAGGCAGTAGGAGCCGGCCCGAGTTTTGAGCTGTTCAATAACCACCCTGGTGACCTTCACCCCCCATGCATCCCTTACTCAAAGACATACGCGCCATAGAGTTTGAGCAGATACAATATGATAGTAAGAACGATGACTATTTCGGGATCATCGAGGGGAGCATTCCGGTCCTCCTCTCGGCCCCCCACGGCGCCAAGCACCTGCGGAATGGCAGGTGGAAGGGGGAGGATGAATACACCTCGTCCCTGGCCATCAAGCTCGGCGCGTTGACCGGAGCCTCCGTTATCTTCGTCAAGCGCAAGACGGAAGAAGATTCCAACCATCTGCCCGGCACCCGGTATAAGGATGCCATTCGGGAGCTGGTAGTACAGCAGGGGATCAGATTCCTCGCCGATATCCACGGGGCGGACATGACGAGGGATTACAAAATGAGTGTCGGGATCATAGACGAAGAGGACATGGCAAGATGCTCGTGCCCCCGGTGCAAGCCCGTCATCGAGGAGGCCGTCCGGGCGTTCCAATACCCGCTCTTTAACCTCGATGCATTTACCGCCGGGTCTCCCGAGACCGTGACTTCCTTCGCCCGGCATGTCTGTGGCATCGAGGCGGCACAGTTCGAGATCAACGCACGCTATAGAATTGTAGAACGCAAACCGGATAGTACGAGGGCCGTGCACGGTGATAATCCTCGTTTTAGAGCTGAGGAAGAGGATGTCCTTGCGCTCGTAGGGTGTCTGAAAGAGATGGTCCTCAGCATTAACAAGGAGACCCTGTGCCTGTGACCCCGCGGACGCAGCAGGCCCCGACTCTTGTCGGGGGAAATTCTTGCGGGCATCGCTTCGCGACGGCGAGAATCAATGTAACCTGCTGCTGCGGGATGTCGCGATGTTAAAAGGAGCCTCCAGCTCCTGTTGGAGGGGCTCCACAGATCGGGGCGTCATATGGGACCTGGACGGTGTGCTGGTTGACACGGGTGAGGCCCATTTTCAGGCGTGGGCTGATGCCTTGTCCCACTGGAAGATCCCTTTTGACCGTTCGTGCTTTGACCGCGTCTTTGGGATGAACAACGTGGATACCCTTACTGCATTATTGGGGCGGGCCCCCACGCAGGAGGAAATAACTGGCATCGCCGGGCGCAAAGAGGGTATCTTCCGCCGGCACGCAGGGGAAATGGTCCGTCCCATGCCCGGCGCCATCCGCCTGCTGGATGAGCTGGAGCAGGCGGGGTGGGTGCAGGGGGTGGCCTCCTCTGCCCCTCAGGAGAATATCGACCTGCTTGTGGATGCCTTTGGCATCCGCCGCTATTTCGCGGCCATCCTCTCCGGTGACGGGTTCCCTGCGGGAAAACCCGACCCCTCCCTCTTTCTTACAGTAGCCAAGGCCCTCAACCTGCCTCCGGAGCGGTGCGTGGTGGTGGAGGACGCCCCGGCCGGTGTGGAGGCGGCCTACCGAGCCGGGATGCCGTGTATCGCCGTTGCCACTACCAGGCCTCGTGAGACCCTGGGCCCGGGGCCTGTGTTCGCAGATCTGCAAGCTGTGACCGTGCAGACATTCTCCGATGTACTGCGAGCTGGTCCAGGCACATAATAGAAATATTGTTTGTTGCCTTTCCCATCGAAACTGACGATAATACTATGAATTCCACGCCACGAGAGGGGTGATCATGGCACACGAACAGATTATTGGGGCGGTTGAACAATCGATTGAGGAGCTCTGCAAAGAGTTCCGCTCTCGTCCCACCCTCTTTTACTCCGAGCATGACATGGTCTCTTTCTTCTACACCATCCTCCAGCGCACGCTCTCCATGGCAACGGTGCGCGACCGGGACGCGAGTGAGCATTTTTTGGTTCATATGGGGTATCCTACCCCCTTTCGGTGCGATATGGGTGGGGATCGATTCGCAATCAAAAGAGATGACGAGCAGACTCCCCAAGGGGGGCTCTACCCACGGGGACATTATGACATCGTCGTCATGAACCCCGCCTTCATTCAGGAACATTCCTATGAGCTCATCAAGGCCCAGGACTATGCGTTGTATAAAAAGCTGGTCTTGCCGAAGCTCAGCAAGGAACAGCCTGCCATCCTGTACGGGTTGGAGTTCGTATTGCGCCGAGACCCCTTCCCCATGCTGCAAGAACGAGACGGAAAGGGGAGGGTCGTGATCGATGCGTTTGTCGCCCAGGTCAACAAGGAAGCTGAAAAATTGGTCGCTTCACAAGCGATACCGGGCTTTATGGACCGCATACAGGTGCTCACCTTTGTGAAGGGGGGCGCCGACGAGGTCCGCACATTCCTCTTCAAGACGCTCTCGGAGCGAGTGGAAGTGCTCGTGTGCTTTAGTTACTGAGATGGGAGACAAGGTATACAAACTCAGCCCATCCGATTTTACCTTTCTGTATGAGGGGTGTAAGCGGTGTTTTTATCTCAAAGTGGTCCATAAAATCCCTCAGCCCTCTATCCCCCTCCCCGCGGTCTTTAGCAAGATTGCGGCGCTTCTCAAAGACCACTACACGGGCAAACAGACGCAGGAGGTACACCCCGCCCTTCCCCCGGGGGTTGTGAAATACGGTGAGCAGCGTGTCCAATCAGAACCGATCCGCGTGCCGGGGCATGACGCGGCCTGTTTTATCAGCGGCAGGTTTGACATCGTGGTCGATTTCGCAGATGGGTCGTATGGCGTCATCGATTTCAAGACGGGCAATCCAAAGGAAGAATATGCGGAGCTGTACGGGCGGCAGCTCCACGCCTATGCGTATGCGTTGGAGCACCCTGCCCGCGGGGCCCTCCATCTGTCCCCCGTTACCCAGTTGGGGCTGCTGTACTTCTATCCCTCACGAATCAATCAGCAGCGCATAGAGGGGCTTTCTTACGAAGCCGATATATCCTGGATCGCAATCAAAAAGGACGAGGAGGGGTTTCTCCGGTTCATCGGGGAGCTCTTGACAGTGCTTGAATCCCCCCGTCCTCCTGCGCCTTCCCCCACCTGTATGTGGTGTGCCTACGTCGATAAGCTCGGCCACAAAAAGTAAAGACCACAATGGTCTAGACCCACATAGTGTATATATAGAAACCATATATTCATTGTTAGGCCCAAGAGGGGACTATGGCTGACGAACGGACCGCCGATCAAGTCAGAAAAGAACATCTCGATAAACTTGGACCACAGCTTGGGCCTATTTTTTCGGAACTCAGAGATGATTTTGCTTGGTTACAGGTGAAGTGGGGAGAATACCGGGAGCTGTACGGAACATCTCCCGAGCGTATCGACCTGATGAATTCGGCTGCTGGGCTCTTCTTTCGAATCCTCCAGGACACAATGTGGGAAGATGCGCTGCTGCATCTTTGCCGCCTTACGGACCCAGCAGTGATGCGCGACAAACAGAACCTTTCCATCAATGCGCTCCCGGAGCTGTGCGCTGATAATATTGTTAGAGATACAGTGAGAACGCTGGTGGAAGAAGCGGTAGCAGCTACTTCATTTGCACGTGACTGGCGCAATCGGCACATCGGTCATCGAGATCGTTCATTGGCCCTTGGTTCTGCACATCCCTTAGCAGCTGCTAGCAGAGCGCAAGTCTCCGATGCTATCAGTGCGATACACAGAGTGTTGAATGAGATCAGTGAGCAACTTCTGGGTTCGACGTTGGCGGACGACGTAATCATACCCCCGACTGGTGCCGAAACACTCCTATACGTGCTTCGTGATGGCATCAAGGCCGATAAAGAAAGACGCGAGAGAATTCGTTCTTGTAAGTTTACTAATGACGATCTTCGAAATGACCCGGTCTAAACATCTGCTGGTAGGGACGCGCAAACTGTAGCGCGCCCCACAGCAGCACGTTCAGGGGACGTTGCGCGTCCCCTGAACGTGGCGGCGGCTGCCCTGAACTGGTTCGCTCGGCGCACAGCGCCTCCCGAACCAGCGGATGGACTTGGCCCCTGCGGGGCAGGTCATCCGCCGCCACGTTAGGCTTCGCAATCCGGCCTATAAATAAACAAACAATATACCGCAGATAGAAGGTTATTCATGATAACGCTCTATAAATACATGCCCTTTTCTACCTTGCTTAAGTTTATAGATGACCCCTGCTTAAGGGTTACTCCAAGCTATTGTCAGAACGATCCGTTTGAGTTTGGTTACACAGACCAAGATATTGACCAGTTAAATGCCAAAAGTGGAAGCAGAAGACTTGGAAGCGAACTCAGAGATTATTCAAAGTTGCATGGTATTGTATCATTATGCTCATCAAAGTCAGATATTTTGATGTGGACGCACTATGCGGATAAACATAAAGGAGCTGTCGTAGAGTTGCATGTAGATACAAATAATCCACAATCTCTATTTGTTAATAGCACAGGGCTGTATTCTCCACCTTTTAATTACTCAGATTTCATTTTCGACATGGTCAATTACAAGGAAAAACGACACTACCCAAACCTTGAAAAGAATATTGACATAGATGTTGTGCGCAAACATTATTATTTCACTAAAGCAAAACAATGGGAACGAGAGCAAGAGTTTAGATTTATCATTCCTTTCACATGGATTAACCGAGTCCTATTTAGCCAAAATGGGTATCAAAAAGCCAAGGTAATCCTTAATGAATTTCCAGAATCAATATCTTGCCTGAACCATGAAGATAATAACAATCCGACCAAAATTTATGAACTAACTGCACTTGAGTATATTACCGCAGTAAACATTCAAGCATTGGCTAACTTATGGATTGAATCTAATGAGACTGACATCTTGTTCTTAATTAGAATAAATAGTGGGCTTCCCGGCGGCAGTACAGGGCAAATAGGTAGGATTTATTTAGGCTGTCAGTCAAATGTCGAAGATTTTATCTCATACTTAAGAAACAATAACCATGGGCCATTATCAATAGCTGAAAATTATTATGACTTTCAGGGCAACTCTTCAGGCATTTATAAGGGTAAAATTGATGACAATAAATACAAAATAGTTTTTCGAAAGGAAACGTTTTGTGTCTACGACCATAAGAGGTAAGCCTGAACAAGCCTAACTAAGGCACTTCAGTGGGACAGCCAGGGCTATGGCATTTTTGTAATGTTTTAGATAATAATATTTTAATCTTTTTGGGGTACTCAGTGGCAGCCATGGCTGCTCCTGAGTACCGATGTTCATCTG
>Ga0315537_1002215_pt1 | contig 14932 bp, 12 predicted proteins | sample SalMarSW160270MG_FD_203091 | JGI IMG/M metagenome (GOLD analysis project Ga0315537, IMG submission 203091) | Salt marsh sediment microbial communities from the Plum Island Ecosystem LTER, Massachusetts, United States - Salt Marsh Sediment SW1602-70 ... | reverse complement strand
GAATCATGTTGACGAATTCTCCTGCAACATCGGCATTCGACTTCTCAAGCGAGCCACCATGAATGGTGCCGGCGCCACCTATCAGCGCCTGAGTAGCAACTGCACTGCCGGAGTTAGCCGAGGGTATATAGTAACCGTTACCGATATTCTCCATACCTTGCGGGTTCTGGAACAAAGCTATCTGCAAAACAGCCAGGTTCTTTTTGATACCATTTGAAAAAGCCCCTATTAGAACGCCGGCGGAATCAACCGATACAGAACTGAGCTTGCCGGATTCATAGCCGTCTTGCTCTTTGGCAACGGCGGTGGAATTGCCTGAAAACTGCGTCAGGCCGTCCCATTTGCCTGTTGTGCCCATATCAAGTTCAATGGTTTGCTCGGTTGCAGGGTCATATCCCCACGTTATTCCGAATTCCGGCGTGCCGGTCACACTATCAAATGCTCCATTTGTGTCGAAGGCAATGCCGTTGACTCTCCGCTCATCCATATCTATCGTTTCAACGTCGCCCGAAACCGAGCAAAGCAGAAAGTCCCATTCGTTCGTCGTATCTGTCCTGACAAACGCCCCGCTGAATGCATGCTTGCCGCCGAGCGAATCAAAAATCGTTATGTTGACGTTCTTGATTTCATCTCCGCCAATTGTCAGTATTTCAAAGTACGCGGGAGTCTCCAGCGTCGAATCGCCGCCTCCGGTATCCGCATAAGACAAGGCCAAATCAGTATAGCTGGCGCCTGTTTGCGTATCCATAACACGAATCTGACCGTTTACCAGAGACGCTGTGGCGCCTGTCGTTGAAGCCCCAAAGCAGTTGACGGTGTTAAGTTCGTCAATCAGGTTCTGCAGCGTGGTGGTTTCATCGATACTGAAAGTATGGTTGAACATCGCTCCGCCCTCGGGCAGGTAACCGTCAATCGTAATATCACCGTTGAACGCTCCTGCGCTCGAGCTGAACTGGTCCAAATCACCAATCAGCGTGGTTCCGGTCGCCAATGTACCGCCTAAGGTTGTATAGATTGTGTTGGAGCCGACTTTCTGGGCCTGAGGAGAATCCAGGACCGCATCGGCACTGAGGTTACCTGCTACCGTCATCGAGGTAGTGGCCCGGGCGGGCATAGCCACATCGTACGGCACACGAACATCACTATCTCCGACAATCTGGAATCCGTCCGTTTCGCCGACCGAACCTATCCTCTGAACTCGATAACCCGTAGCAGGGTCCACAAGGTAGGTATCTGCATCAACACTGAAGGCCCCTGCACGAGTATAAAGGTCCTGTTCACCGTCATTGACCACAAAATAACCCTCTCCTTCCAATGCCAAATCCAGTGGGTTGCCCGTATTAACAATGTTGCCCTGTGCCATGTTCGGGCTAATACCCGCAATCCCGACTCCGCTGCCCATTTGTTGCGGGTTAGTACCGCCTACGTTCGTCGTCGGCTGAGAAGCTTTCTTTACTGTCTCAGCCAGAAGCTCCGAAAAGATTATCCGGCTGGCCTTAAAGGCGGTGGTATTGATATTTGCAAGATTGTGCCCGGCGATATCGAGCATCTTTTGATGGGCCTGCAACCCGGTGACCCCAGCGCTTAGTGCGAAACTCATTTCTGTTTCTCCTTAAACAGCCCAAACCCAATCCGACCATTTTCAATTTTCTACAAGAACAACGGCACCCAAACTTAAAGTGTAATCCTCGACCTCGTCACCCTCGCCGACTTTAACTCCTAAAAGTGTTTCACCCGTATCAGGGTCATTGAAAGCTGATTCAACCACTCCTTTCAATTTAGTCAATTGACCCGTCTGCTCGCCATCAGCAAAGAATGTCACTATCTTTCCGATAAGAGAATTTGCATAGCTGCGGTTAGTCGCTGCAAGTATTCTCTCAAAACTTGAGTTGAGCGCACCGAGGCTTGTATTAGCCTCTTCCAGCTGCTGCAGCTGAGAGAACTGTGTGAGCTGTGAAGCCATATCATTACTGTCAAGCGGCTCAAGTGGATTCTGATTCTTCAGTTGCTCCACAAGGAGCTTCATGTAATCCATCTGAATTTCACTGGCCGTCGTTATTTGCATATCCGAATCCTTATAACTTTCACCGCCTGGCAATACAGCACCTAAGACTTAAGAGCAACCGCCGTGCCAGAGAAGCTTTTCTCTGTTGCAGAACCGCTGTTAACTCCTTGCATTAACAGAAGTTAAACAAAGTAACAAAATCTAATCACCAACCTGAAGATGCTTCCTGGCCGAACAAATATTCCGGCCGACCAGAAGATTCTTCCGCATGGAGAACATGCGATTCCCTGGAAACCTAATGCGCTTCGATAATCACAATCGCGCGATGCCGCGTATTTAAAGCAGTCAAAACATCAGGTCCTATAAAACTCGATACATTTGTCTAACTATATGGACAAGTAACCGGTCCGATAAGCAACGAAACAAATATAATGTATTTTGAAAACACAAGAGGAGGTGACATTTACAACTCGTCCCATAAAAAATTAAAGTCAGCCTTTGCTTGTGTCGATTTATTGGACATCCCTATTATGCGGGTTGCGTTCAACAAGGAAGGAATTACTAAGGTTACATCCCATTTTGCCTCTGTTTGCAAAATAGGACTCAGACACGCATGACATTAAACATCATCCTTGCCGTAAGCAGACAACCCCGGTTACAGAAGATAGCAGGCCGACTCGCAAAAAAACTGTTGATTGCCGACGACCCGGCAGAAGCGTTTGCTCTCGTAGTTGGCTGCGGCTGTGACCTTGCCCTGTTCGACGATGTTTTTACGCCCGCTGATGTCGGACATTTCATAAATACGACCGATAATCATCATCTCAATATTCCGGTTATGGTTGTCAGCGCTCAGGACAAGCAAACTTATTTGGAACAGGAATTCGTCTCGGCCGGTGCAATCAGCTACCTTTGCGGCAAAACCGAACCGGACCGGCTTGAGAAAATTATTAGCGACTTGCTCAATTGTCCCGCCAAAGAGAAACCTTCAAATAAGCAATTGCGGTACTTCATAGATGAGCTTGCTGCTTCAACATCGCTGGCCGGAAAAAGTGACGCAATACAGCATGCACTGAAGATGACGCGCTTAGTGGGCTCAAGCCAATGTAACCCCATACTGGTCATCGGTGAAACCGGGACCGGCAAGGAGCTCATAGCGCGAGCGATACACAGCATCAGGCGTCCTGACGAACCTTTCGTTGCTGTCAACTGCGCTGCGCTGACGGCTACTCTGCTCGAAAGTGAGCTCTTCGGACATGTCAAGGGCTCTTTCACCGGAGCGGACAAAGAAAAGACCGGCCTGCTGGAACTGGCGGGAAAGGGCACAGTTTTTCTGGATGAAATATCAGAAATGCCTCTGGAGCTTCAGGCAAAGCTGCTTCGCATCCTGCAGGAAAAGACCTTCAGAAAGGTCGGAGGGACAAAGGCAATCACCTGCAACGCCACCATCGTCACTTCCAGCAACCGCAATCTGCTCAGAGAAGTACAGGAAAAAAGATTCCGGCAGGACCTTTATTACCGTCTGAACATATGTCCGATAAAATTGTCGCCCTTACGCCATGAACGACGAAAGCAGGACATTCGGCTGCTTGCCGAATACCTGCTCAACAACTCGATGGTCTGGCCTCAAAAGAGTAAAGGCATCAAATCTCTGACGCCCCTGGCGCTCGAAGCCCTGGAAAAACACGACTGGCCGGGAAATGTACGCGAGCTAAAGAATGTTATCGACCGGGCGATTCTGCTCGAAAACACAGACAGAATCGGCTTAAGCAGCATCGTGGTTGAGCAAGCCGAAGACGCCACATCTTTAAGCGAAGCAAGCCGCAATCAGGTCAACGACTTTTCCATCGCCGCAGCCGAACGGCATCTCATCGCCCGGGCCTTGAGAGAAACGGGATGGCAGAAAACAAAAGCTGCGGCTCTGTTAGGCATTACCAGAGCCACCCTGTATGCCAAAGTAAAGCAATACAATATCGCAGATACCCCGAACAAACTCCGACATAAAGCACACGAGACTATCGAGCCCGAGCCGGTTACAGCTCGGTAATCTTCACCACCACAATCGTCAGAAAATCTGGCGAATCGTATAGATTCTACACAGTATGGCTGACGCCACTGACACATCTCCCTGCCTTGTTGATGCTCATTGCTGATTCTTTTTCGCTGTTAAGGCTTTGAAAACCGCACATATTTATTCACGCCGCTCCTCTGGCACGGGTGTTGCTGTATGTATTTCAACGGCTGACAAGTGCGCTGGGACCCCATTGTGCGCTTTTTCGCAAAATGGGAACCCCTCCACCTTGCCTTCGGGTAAAGGTGTGTTCGAAATTATAGGGCCCCCGTTTTGCAAAATGGGAACCCATATAGATACAAAGGCTCCTTACAATGACAGACAGTAAACAAGATAACAATCCCGAAAACAATTTGCCGAAGCCGCATGAGACTGACAGCAACCCTGCCGCAATAAACGCCGCGTCACCATCTGAAAAGGGACCCCATTTCGAGAAAAATCGCAAAATGGGAACCCAAAACGACATTTCCACCGACGACAAAGAATTTTTCGACGCCCTTGAGGCCTCTGTGCGCGGGGCCTCAGGCAAAAGCCACGGCCATATACGTTCTGACAGGGACAAAAAAAACAAGGCAAGGCTGTTAAGGATTGAGTTAATACTTTTAGCCGGCATAGTTGCGATAGCAATAGCCTTTGTCTATAGTTTCTTCAGGGTGCGATTCACCGCTCAAAACCAAAGGCCACCGGTAGTTTCCAGACAGTATCAGACATATCCAGCCCAGCAACCCACACCTCCCGACACATTACAGACACAGCCGCAGCAAACCGATAAAATTGAATCCCTGCCTATGCCGAACGCGCAGTCGCCGACGCTCCAGGACGACGACGCAGCGCCGCTTTCGTTGAAGCTCGCAAATGATTTATTCATGCAGGACGATTACCAGGGCTCCTTTCGCTCTTACGAACGACTCGACCAGGCACTGTCGCAAGAACCAAAGCAGCAATTGATGCACAGCTTTCTGAAAGCGCGAATGGCTATATGTCTAAAGAAGATGAACGACGCCGACCAGGCTGAGAAACTCTTGCGAATCGTCTCTGCCGACGATTCCTGCCCTATGGCGGCAATGGCAGACTACCAGCGCGCCCTGATTGAGTTTGAAAGAAAACAGTATCTCGAGGCAAGAACGTGTGCATACCGTGCGATGGCTTTGTGTGAGGCCGTAACGGCGGATGCGGACTGGGCTCTTACACTTAAGAAAGACTGCCACTTCCTGATTGCCCTGGCGCTGACCCGAAGGGTCGTAAGCCTCTCTGACATCGACAGTGACATACCTGTCAAACTATGGCGAACCAGTCAACATGCTGACTTTGGCTGCGATAGAGAAGAGCTGGAACTCGAGGCGTTCCTCAAATCCGGAAATGCAAAGCTTAAACAGGCCTTGATGGGCCCAAAGGTCAAAAAGCTCAAAGTGGCCGACACGGTTGAGCATTTTGAGGTGATAAGTAATATCGCACCGGCTGAAGAGTTATTTGCAAGGTTTGCTTCAAATGCAAATACGCGGCTTGTCTGGCCCCCCCTTAAGGGTCAGGGCGAACTTCGCAGACGACCGATGAGCTTGTTCTTACCGGATGTGACGAGCGAAGAATTCTTCTCAATCGCTGCAGGATGTGTTGGTCTGCTGGCAACCGTCGACTCGAAAACAAAGCAGCCGACTCTGATAATCACGAATCCTTCAGATTACACCGATTTATCCAGTCATTTGTCTTCAATCGCCGACGAAGCCCTGGAACGCTGGCAGGAATTTATCATCAAATACCACGAAGACAAGCGGCTCCCCAACGCCTACTTCGCCTGCGGAATTATTTATCAAGCCCGGGGCCGGACAGTCGATGCCATAGGACAGTATAAGCTTGTCGCCAATCGCTACGCCCAGTCGTCTTTGGCGCCTTATGCGCTGTTGAACTCAAGCAAAATCAAGGCCGACCTTCATGACTATACCGGCGCAAAAGAGGACCTCAAACAGCTCGTCGAGCAATACCACCAAACCGCCGTTGCTCAAACGGCGTGCCTGCATCTGGCTGATGCCGCTTTCAAGGCCGGGCTGTACGACGAGGCCGCGAATTCCTACTGCAAGGTTTACAATCTGGACGACTCTCTCGAATCCCGCACCGCCGCCGCTCTGGGAGCGGCACGGGCTCTGTTCGCCGCCGGTGATTACGCCTTAGCCGAGACCTGGATTATACGGCACATAAATCTGGGGGGCCCCCTCGCAACACAGCAGAACCAGACCGAGCTTTACAGTGCATATCTGCTGCTGGGCGAGGCGCAGTTGGAACAGGGAAAACGCACCGAGGCATTCAACGCCTTCAAGCTGGCACTGCATGAAGAGCTGACCTTAAAAGACCGCACAGAAATCGTCACCGCACTTTTGAAATGCGACCTCGACAAACTCGAACCTATACAGGCCCTGGACCTCCTCGAAGCACTCCAGGCCCAGGGACTTTCACCGCAGCAGTCCACAGAGGCGATTTTGATGAAGTGCCGAATACTGCGCCAAATGCATTTGGCCCAAAAGGCTCTGGCGACACTCAATGACAGATTCGACTACATACTCCAGCCGCAACTCCGCGCTAAAGCATACTTCGAGGTCGGTCTTTTGTTTATCGACACAGGCCAAATAGAAAATGCACACCGTTGTTTCGCCAAGCTGCTGGCAATAACCGAGCCCGGCTCACTTGCCGACCAGGCTACCCTGAAACTCGCCGAACTGTCGCTCAAACTCAATAAGAATGACAAGGCCATAGAGCTATGCTCACAGTTGTTGGACCGCCAGATTTCCGGAGATTTCCGACAGGCCGCTGTGCGTATTATGGCGCAGGCGTATAAGAAACAAAACAATTATGAAAAAGCCATCAACCTACTGGTAGAACAGGCGGAAAGCTCGAAGGACACAGAAGGTGACAAGACCGCCATCGGCAACAGCCAAATGCAAACACCTCCTGACGACATGATGCCGCAGGATAGCTGAGGTAAAGAATGTGGTTTGAAAACACAGCAGCGACATTAAAGACAAAAGAGCTCTTGTTATCGTTACGTATCCTGGTCATCACGGCTCTTTTAATCTGTTCGAATCTATGTCAGGGTCTGCCCTATGCAGCAGCCGAAACCGACCAGCTCGACCCCGCGCTCATTCTGCTGCACCAGCCACAGTTCGAAAATGTGCAGCAAGCGGAAAAATTTACAGGTCAGGACAACACTATAACCAGCCCTGACGTAGAACTGAAGGTCTGCGAGCCTCCAAAAATACTCACCCAGAACTTTCTGCATAATGCAAAATCCCTGTTCTTCAGCGACGCCAACCTCCGGGCCCCTTTTGAACAGCAACAAGAGCCACAAAGGCAACCAGCCCTCGACCAGCAGCAGTCAACGCCAAAGAACAAGCTCCTGAAGACGAGCATTTCGTCTGTCACCCCCAGTTCGGATAGCCCCAATAAGAAAACTCTTAGTCACCTTATTGAACAGATAAGTTCCATGAAACTGCGTCCAAGGCCGAAAGAGCCTCAACCCCAATCCCGACAGAAGGACGAATTGAAAGAACCGATAAGCGATGTCAAGGAAACCGAACCAACAAAAACCGAGCTTGTACCGGCTCAAGAGAACCAACAGCAACACCAGACCCTGAATCCTGAAACCATACAGAAGCTTGAACGGATTATTAAACAATCCGGTACAACAAATGAGCCGCAACTGCTGGCTGATATGTTGTACCAGACCGGCTATTATGAATTGGCTGCATACTTTTATGAACTTGCAATCAGCCGTGACGCGAAAGCAGATGTGGATGATGCCGACAAGGCCTGGCTGATGATGCAAAAAGCTGTCTGTCTGAGTGACAGCAATCCACAGCAAGCTTTGCAAATCTACAAGAATCTGATTTCTCAATACCCCGCCTCACCGTGGGCGGAACTGGCAAAAAACTATGAAGGTCTGATTGACTGGTTAGAGGCGCAACAACCAGAAAAGCTCATCGAACAATGCAGGAAGGACCTGCAGACAAATTGACAGTTAGAATGGAGCCCAACAAAAGTGTCTATTAGTGAAGATGCCCATTTGAACCATCACCCAAAAAACTCCTGCACAGCCAATGTGTTGATTGTGGACAAAAGCCCCGACGCCCCGGGGCTCATCCTCAGAGTCCTGGCGCAGCGAGGCATACGTGGAATTGTGGCAGATGACCCTAAAGCAGCAATTGACCGCACCGAAAAAGATGATTATCAACTGATTTTTATCGCCGCTGACCTCGACCACAAATGTCACATCTGCGAACAGTTAAAACCCAGCCTCAGTCTTCTCGAAGCCATAAAATCATTTCGCCCCGAGACGCCCGTTGTAATGGTCGTCGGCGCCGATAATAACCATAACAAGAATCCACAGCGAATGGTCGAAGCGGCTGTAATCGCCATTCGCGCGGGCTTCTGTGAGCTGCTGACCAGGCCGCTCGACACACACAAGCTCGAAAATATCCTGGCGACCTATCTTCCAAACCATAATGTATCAACACTTGCCTGTGCAGACGAACAGGTACACCATCTTTACTCAATCGTCGGCGCAAGCCCCAAGCTTATACAGACAATCAGGCTCGGCCGACGTATCGCGCCAACATCAGCGCCGGTGCTTATCAGCGGTGAAAGCGGCACCGGAAAGGAACTTATTTCCTATATGATTCACCGGCACAGCAAAAGGGCTGACGGACCCTACGTCAAAGTAAACTGCGCCGCACTGAGTGAGTCACTGCTCGAAAGTGAACTCTTCGGCCATGAAAAAGGGGCTTTTACCGGCGCCTACACACAGCGAAAAGGCAGATTTGAAATGGCGCACGGAGGAACGTTACTGCTCGATGAGATAACTGAAACGCCTGCGAGGTTTCAGGCAAAGCTCCTGCGCGTGCTCGAGCAACAGGACTTCGAACGTGTCGGCGGAAACGATAACATCAAGATTAGCGTCCGAATCATCAGTACCACAAACAAAGACCTGAAACAGCAGGTCGCCGTGAATCGCTTTCGCGCCGACCTCTACTATCGACTCAGCGGAGTACGGATAGTAGTCGCACCACTACGGGAACGGACAGAAGACCTCTACGACTTGACCTGGCATTTCGTGAACCTTTACGCCCCCGAGGTGAATCGCAGAATCACAAAGCTGGACCCTGCTATGATGGAAATCTTCTGCAAGTATCATTGGCCGGGAAACGTCAGACAACTGAAAAACGTCGTTCGAACCTGTATGATACTCGGCAGCGGTGAAGTCCTGTCGCTCGCTGACGTGTCCTGGCTCTTCGACGAGCTGCAGCCGCGCCCACAGCAAATCACCGAACAGACCCTCCCGTCCGAGCAGTCCAGTGATAGGGTTTTGTCTTCCGATTTTCTGCAAAATGGGAACCCTCACATACCTCTGGGGGGTGTGCCGCTGGCCCAGATTGAGAGGCAGGCTATCCTCAATACACTGCGACAAACACAAGGCAACCAGACAAAGGCCGCCAGGGTCCTCGAAATAAGCGACAGAACGCTAAGGTGCAAAATAAAAAAGTATCGCCAGGAAGGTTTACTACAACCAGTCTGAGAAAATCGTTTTTCCTTATGAACGGTTGACGAGGTAGTGATATGGCCGATGAAGAAACAAAACAAAACGAAGACGTCAAACAAGAGCAAACCAAAGTTGAGGCCAAATCCGATAACAACAAAAGCCAGTTAGTGCAGTGGATAATAATGGCCGCGTTCATTATAATGCTGGCAGTTATCGGTTTTTTCCTCGGAAGTAAATTGGGCTATGTTCCCAAACCGGCAAAGGCTGAACTTCCGACCGAATCTGCCGGCGAAACCGGGCTTGACTTGCTGACCGACGACCCCACCAAAGCGGCAAACAAAGGCTGGTACTACGACCTTGAACCTGTCGCCACAAATCTCAGCGACCCAGGCTCCACAAGATATGTCCGTGCCGTCCTAACGCTCGAGGTATCCCCCGAAGTGGACAAAGCAAAGGGGACACAGTTTCTTGATGAACGAAAGCCGGTGATAGCAAATATACTGAACATTTATTTCGCCGGCCTGACTATCGAAGACATCAACAGTGACAAGGATATGAGACGCATCCAGTATGAACTGCTCGAGATCTTCAACGATACCCTTTACAAAGACTCCAAACCGCTGATACGGCAGATACTTTTCAGAGAATTCGGCCTGCAATGACCAGAAACCCAAGAAACAAACTGACCATCGAGAAAATCCAGCAGCTCCTGGCCTGCATTGGTGTACAGCAAGGTCAACCTGCCGACCAAATAGAAGCCGTCGAATACGACTGGACACAACCGCACTGCTTCAACAGAGAGCAACTTAAAAAGCTCAATGAATTTACTCAAGCAATGTCCTCATCCATTGCTGCCACGTTCGGCCAATTCCTGCGAAGCGGCTTCGAGGTACAGCCATGCGAAATCAGCCAGCACTATGCACAGAAATTTATCAGTAAACTCTTTGAAAACGCACAGAAAGACTACTATCTAATCCTAAAAGCCGAAAAAGACGTCTCCTGTGGGCTTATTATTGTTCCAAACGACACGGCCGCAAGCTGGCTCAGGTTGCTGCTCGGTGAGTCTGAAGCCAAGGAAGAAGCCGATAAGCAGCTATCGCAACTGGAAAGGTTCCTGTTATGTGATATCATTTGCCACTTGGCTGAGGCAATCATCAATTCGAATCGGCAGCTCAACCTTACAGCAACAAAAACGTTGCTCTCCGATAATTTCTCCCTCGATATAGGCTACTGCGAAGAGCTCTGCAAAATCACTTTCGACATCAAACAAAAAGACGTTGAGCAGAGTCATCAGATACATCTTCTGCTGCCGTGCTCAAGATTCGTGCCGATTGTCGGGGCGACCCAAAACAAGAAAACTCTCACGCCCGAACAGGTAAAAAACGCGATATTAGAGCACGCAAAGCAGTTGCCCGTTTCTGTAACAGCCCGGTTTGCATGTACCGAGTTGAAATTTGAGCAGATTCTGACGCTGCAAAAAGGCGACATTCTGATGCTCGACAAGAAAATCTCGGAACCACTGGAACTGGTCGTTGAGGGCAAAACTCGTTATCTGGCCCAACTCGTAAAATTTGGCGGCAGACTTGCCGCCAAAATTACGCACGCAAATACAAAAGAACAATAGAAAAATTTAAAAACACCAAACAGTATAAGGAAGCATTTGACCATGGCTGATACAGACCAGGCTGTTGAAGAAAAAAGCGAACAGACGAGCGCCGAGCAGGCCGACTCTAAAACCAAGGTTCAGAATGTTGACTTTCCTGAGGCCGCCGAATCAGCCTCGGACGGAGCGGGCGGCAGCATAGACATTCTGCTGGATATGGATGTGCCGGTAACCGCTGTCATAGGTGAAACACAAATACCGGTTCGAACTTTGCTGCGGCTCGGCCCCGGCTCAGTACTAAAGCTCCACAAGTCCATCGATGAACCCGCAGACCTGTACCTGCGGGAAACAAAGTTTGCGACCGGCACAATCGTCGTAGTCGAGGACCGATTCGCCGTGAGAATCGACCAAATCCTCACGCTCGGTAATTCAAAAGAGAACGGCTGAACAGATAAAGAGCCAATCGAGAGCAATACACAATGGCGCCTAACCGGAAAGAATTGTCAGGTCCGCGAGACACGGCTTATAGCAATATAGTGCTGGCCTTTGGATTGATGACCGTTCTGGCCACACTGCTGATTAGACTGCCCACGCCCCTGCTCGATATGCTCCTTGCCTGCAGCATATCCCTTTCCATCGCCGTGCTTGTTATCACCCTTTCGTCAAAGGAAGCGCTCGAGCTTTCAACGTTTCCTTCTCTTTTATTGTTTGTGACGCTGTTCCGGCTCTCACTCAATGTCGCCTCGACCAAGCTTATACTGCTGCAGGGAAGTGCAGGCAGGATAATACAGACTTTCGGTGATTTCGTCGCAGGCGGCAGCTTCGTAGTCGGTCTGGTCATCTTCCTGATTCTCGTCGTCGTGCAGTTCGTCGTCATAACAAAAGGCGCCGAGCGAATCAGTGAAGTGTCGGCAAGATTCACACTCGACGCTATGCCCGGCAAGCAAATGGCCGTCGACGCCGACCTCAACGCAGGGGTCATCTCGGAGACCGAAGCCAAGCAAAGACGCCATAAAATCGTCAAAGAAAGTGAATTCTACGGCGCCATGGACGGCGCCAGCAAGTTCATCCGCGGCGACGCAAAGGCGGGCTTGATTATCACCGCCATAAACATCGTAGGCGGAATTGCAATGGGATACTCCCGCGGCATGACCATCGGAGCCGCAATTAAGACCTATTCGATTCTGTCCATCGGCGACGGCCTGGTCAGCCAGATACCATCCATTATTATATCCATAAGCTCCGGCTTTCTTGTAACAAAAATATCGTCAAAAAACAGCCTCGGCCAGGACCTCAACAAGCAGTTCTTAAAGACAAGTCAGCCGTTACTAATAGCATCGTTTATTATTGTTGCCCTTGCGCTCGTGCCCGGCCTGCCTAAACTGCCTTTCCTCTTTCTCGGAGCCGGCGCCGCCATACTCGCACGCTTTATCATTAAAGACAAAAAAGAAGCCGAACTTAAAAAACCCGCCGTCGATAAACAGGCGAAACAGGAAAAAGAGCCCATTGAGGAAATGCTCGACATCGACCGCATTTCCGTACAGGTCGGTGTGCGACTTGTCGCGATGGTTGACCCGCGCAAAGGCAGCACCATATTCGACCGAATCGGCGCGCTGCGAAGACGGTTCGCTCAGCAATTCGGCGTGGTCGTCCCGCTCGTTCGATTGCGCGATAACATTAATCTCGAGCCTACAAGCTACGAAGTCAGAATCTTCGACCACGTGGTGGCGTCGGGAAAGCTCGAGCCTGATATGTTCCTGGCCATGGATGCAGGAAATGTTCAGAGCCCCGTCCAGGGAATAGAAACCATCGAACCGGTCTACGGATTGCCCGCCCTGTGGGTTGCCCCAGCCAACAAAGAGCAGGCCGAACTTAACGGATATACTGTCATAGACCCGGAATCGGTATTCATCACCCACATTGCCGAAACACTTAAACGGCACGCCGATGAGCTTCTTACTCGTGAGGATGTCCAGCTTCTTATTGACAGGCTCAGAAAGTCTCAGCCAACACTCGTCGGCGACGTTATCGGAGAGCTCGTACCCATCGGCCTGCTCCAGCGCGTACTGAAAAACCTTCTCGCCGATTCCATTCCTATTCGGCAGTTATCAACGATAATCGAAACACTTGCCGAGAACGTTTCAAAAACCAAAAATGCCGAAGTGCTGACTGAAATGGTCAGAAAAGCGCTCTGCCGGACTATAACCGAAATACACAAAAGCGAAAGCAATAAGATACTTGCCATCGCATTTGAACCGGCACTGGAACATCAGTTAATCTCAGCCTTGCAGCAGCAGGGTGATTCGCTCAATCTCGCTATTCCGGCTGAGGTAACCATGGAGCTAAGCCAGGCCCTGGCCCAGGCATGGAAACAGGCAATGGACAAGGGAAAAGACAAGGTGGTCTTGATTTGTGATTCGAGGCTGCGGCTGCCTCTGGCTTCTATTATTTCAAGGACCGTACCTCCTTTATCGGTGGTAGCGTATGACGAAATCGTGCTCGGAACTGAAGTCGAACCTATTGAAACTGTCACATTGCCGCAGGCACAACTGCTCGGCACGAATGAACGTGAACTTGTCCCGGCTTAAATATAAGAACGACAAATGGCTGAAAGCAAATATACAACAAGGAGCTTTTGACTATGCCGCTTAATCCCAGAACGGCGGCTTTGACCGCCGCGGTACTCGCGTTCTTTATGACCAGTATCACCGCAGCCTTCTGCGGGAATTGTCCTTTCACATGCTGCAAACGCGCTGTCATTGCAATGCTGGCCGCTTATGTTTTTACCACCCTTGTAGTTAAGGCCATAAATGCCGTTCTGGTCGACGCCATTATATCGAAACAAGTCAACAAGACACTGAACAGACTGAAAGGTAAAGGAAACCGCCATGGCGGTGCAAGCTGAAACCTCGCCATCACAGTATCATGCAACTTCTGCAAAAGGGGCCAGGCGTCTCAAAGCCACTGCTCTGCGCGCCTATTGCGACCAGAAACAAAAGACGCTTCTCGATGAGCGTATTACCGAATTGCTGCCAATGGTCCCGAGAATCGCCAATCGCGTAGTGATTTACCTCAAACCGCCGCTTTCTTTTGACGACCTCATCGCCGCTGGAACCGTCGGCCTGGTCAAAGCCGCCAGAGATTACGACGAATCCCATCAGGCTGAATTCAAAACATACGCTTATATTCGCATAAAGGGCGCTATCCTCGATGAGCTAAAAAAGTGGTCATTCCTATCACCGGAAATGGCCAAGCAAGTCTCTGCGGCAAATCAGGCTGCTATTGCCTTCAGGCAGCGCACGGGTTCCGAGCCCTCGGACGAACAACTTGCCGCCGAGCTCGGCGTTACAGAAGAGAAACTCAGTGAGATACTCCAAAGCAACAGGACTCGCATGTTCCTTTCGATTGATTCGGCAGGCGGACAATCCTGCCCTCTGCTGCACAATCTCTTCAGCGACAACAAAAGTACACCCCACGAAAACATAGAGCAGGCTGAGTTGATAGAGCAGCTCACAGAAGCGATAGAGCGGCTGCCAAAGAAGAAACGTCAGACAATAATTCTTTATTACCAGCAGCACCTTACTATGAAACAAATCGCAGAAGTCCTGAACATAACAGAGTCGCGAGTAAGTCAGTTACACGCGTCAGCACTATTCAGTCTGTCTCTTAAGTTAAAGGAATGGAAAGATGGCGGACAATAATTACAACATTATCAAACCCGTGGAAGGCCTG
>Ga0315537_1002214_pt1 | contig 14937 bp, 14 predicted proteins | sample SalMarSW160270MG_FD_203091 | JGI IMG/M metagenome (GOLD analysis project Ga0315537, IMG submission 203091) | Salt marsh sediment microbial communities from the Plum Island Ecosystem LTER, Massachusetts, United States - Salt Marsh Sediment SW1602-70 ... | reverse complement strand
ATCGAAATACGAGCGCCAGGATCACTGAGGCCAGGGCGCCGAGTGCAGCGGCTTCAGTGGGAGCAGCAATCCCGAAGAATATTGACCCTAGTACCGCCAGGATAAGAAAGAGGGGGGGGAGCAGGGATGTGACCAGCATGAAGAGCTTCGTCTTCAAGGGCAGTGCCCGTTCCTCCGGCGGCAATGGTGGGGCCAGTTTGGGATTAAGTCTGCATCGAATTGCTATATAGGCAACGTAGAGTCCGGCGAGCAGAAATCCAGGCATAAAGGCGGCCATAAATAGCTTTCCTACTGACAGAGAGGCGGTTGGACCATAGATCACAAGCATGATGCTGGGCGGAATGAGTATGCCAAGGGAGCCTCCGGCGCAAACTGCTCCGCAGGTGAGTGATTTACTGTAGCCACGTTTTAGCATCGAGGGTATGGCGATGAGGGCCAACATAACGACCGATGCAGCAATCACGCCCACACAGGCGGCAAGGATAGTGCCAATGATAATGGTAACGATTGCAAGCCCACCCCTTATGCCACCAAGCCATACGTAGAGCGCACTGAACATCCTCTCTGCGGATCCCGTCCGTTCCACCATATTTCCCATAAATATAAACAACGGCACTGCCAAAAAGATATAGTTCGACATGATTCCGTGCATGCGCAACCGGAACATGGCGAATACATGAGGGCCTTCTATGATAAGACCGGTGAGTGCCGCTACACCTGCCAGGACTATCGCCAGGGGATATCCCAGGAGAATGCCGATCAATATGCTCGCAAACATTATGATGGTGATCCACTCGGGGCTTAACTCTATCATGATGAGACACCCCCTTTCACAAGGGTTCGGAAGTCATCAATGAGCCTCATAACTCCCTGAACAAAGAAAAGGGAGAACCCGATGGCAATAAGAACTTTGTAAGGCCAGGTAATTGGGTACCACGTACTGTGAATCGCCTTTTCTTGCACATGGAATGAATAGAAGAAATTTTCCCAGAGGCTTTTTGACACCAACAAGAATGCGGGAAGGAAGAACAGGATGGTAAAGATGAAGTCCAACAGGAGCTTTACCTTCGGAGAAAATTTCACATACAGAATATCAACCCTTACATGGCCGTTGATCCTGTGGACATAGCCTTGGCCGATACAGAACATCGTTGCCCCTAACATGTAGCTCAGGGTATAAGACCAGTTGGTAGGCGCGTTGAATAGGTACCGCATAACGACATCGTAGGTGATAGTGATGATCAGTATGACGTTGATCCAGCTCACCAGCCTTCCGCTCCAATCGCTCACGAACCCGACCCCATCGATTAACGGTTGTATGATTTTCATGTGTCGAAACCCCCAAAGAGGTTTAGAGGATGCCAAGCGGGCACCTTACGGTACCAAGGTGCCCGCTATTGTGCGGCCTTTATTCCATATCGAACAGGCTGATGGCGGGCTGAACCACATTGGCTGTTGCCCTCCAATTCTTGATAAATTCCCTCTGGTGCTCGTATATCTTCTTGAACATGGGATCCTTTGCGGCATATTTATCGCAGAGGTTTTTGCTGGCTTCAGCTACCTGCTTTTGAAGCTCATCGGAGAGTGTGAATGTCTTTGTACCGTATTGTTTGTATTTCTCTGTTCCCAGGGCGTCACCCCAGGCGAAGGTGAGGTAGCCCATCAGGGATGAGGCCAGGACTTCCCGTTTTAAGAGGGCCTTGAGATCCTCGGGAAGCTTATCCCAGGATCGTTTGTTAACGAGGACGAGATTGCTGCTCAAGGGTGAGTGGATACCGGGGACACCGATGTATTTCGTAATCTCGTGAAAGCCCATCTTAAAATCCACACCGGGACCGCAGTACTCAAAGGCATCTATGACGCCTCGCTCCATAGATTGGTAGATTTCTCCTCCAGGTACGGTAATAACCGATGCCCCAAAGTCGTCTAATATTTCTGCCCAAAGTCCCATGGTGCGGAACTTAATACCTTTTAGATCCTCTTTGGTGGAAAGTGGCTTGTTTGAGTGGCAAAAGAGCTCGGCCGGCGCAGGTGTTGCCACACCAATGATCACGCAGTTGTAATCCTTGTACAGCTCATTGGCGAAATCCAGCCCTCCCCCTGTATATACCCATGCCAGATACTCGATGGGACTCGGGCCTGCCGGAAATCCCGATGAACCAAGCAGAAGCACCTTCGGTCCTATACGCCCCAGATCCATGGCTGAATTCGGATTCGCAATATCCAGCACACCGTCTCGCACCGCTTCAGTCACCTCATGGGATGGTACAATGGCACCACCTGGCTTTACATCTATAATCAGTCTTCCCCCGCTCGAGCCTTTCACCGCATTGGCAAAGTCAAGAGCACAGTCCCAGTAAGGAGTACCTGCTGGAGCGGAGATCTGCATCTTCATCTTGTACGCCTTTTCGGCCGCCACTGCATTACCGGTCGCAGCAACGAGGAGCACGGCGCCGATAAATGCAGCCATTACAGTGAGCATGAAGACCTTTTTTCTTTTCATGGGATACCCTCCTGTTTGTTAAATTTTGTGGTAATTAAAAGTGACTTAGGTCCTTTCCGTACTTCACCTCCTTTCCCCCTCGATTGGCATTGGCTTACATATGGGGACCGATGTTCCATATGCTGATCATGCCGTAACCTAATCGCTCTGATCTGGTTGCCTTACCTGAGGCTACATTTAAAAGTTCCTGGAAAACACTTTCTCCAGCCTCCTCTAGCGTTGATTCCCCTTTAATGATGCGACTAACATCGATATCGATATGGTCTTTTAAACGTTCCGCTGTACGCGGATTTCCCGTGACCTTTATAACGGGAGAAATAAGAGACCCGGCTGGTGATCCCCCACCAGTGGGAAAAATGATGATCTGAGCCCCGGCTCCGCTGAGTCCGGTTAAGGCTTCTGGAGTACGGCCTGGGCCGTCCATGAAGTATAAACCTTTCCCCTTGGGGATCTCCCCATAGCCCAGCACACCTTGCAGTGTTTTTCCACCACCCTTTTTAATGGCCCCGAGGGATTTCTCCTCGATGGTGGTAATGCCGCCGGCGATGTTACCGGGCGCGGGATTGGCTCCGCGGATGTCCATGCCAGAAGCCTTCACCCTCTCTTCACACTCGTTGACCACGCGATATAAATCCCGCTTTACCTCAGGGGTTGCCGCCCTTTGCGCAAGGATATGTTCTGCACCGATGACCTCGGGTGTTTCTCCGAAAACAACCGTTCCTCCGGATTCAATAACCCTATCAGCGACGACTCCGATAGCGGGATTTGATGCGATTCCTGAGGTGGTATCCGTCAGCCCGCATTTCACCCCAAGCGTGAGTGCGTCCAAGCCGCAGGGAACCCGTGTCATTTGAGAGGCATCGCTGATCATCTGGTCTAAAAACCTCGCTCCCTTGGGCAGGGCTGTCATGAGCCCGCCTTCTTCGAGTACCACGAGAAACTCCACCATCTTTTTGGTCTTGGAAATTTCCTCTGCAAGATATTCAGCAGTGATCGATTCACATCCCATCCCGATGACCAGCACTGCCGCAATGTTGGGATTTTTCCCAATCCCCGTGAGTGTTCGGGCGCTCTGTTCCTTATCGTTCCCCAATTGTGCACAACCCTGCCGATGGGTGAGAAGGAGCGCATTGGGGTACATGCGTCCCAGCCTGATGGCTACATCATTGGCGCAGCCCACCGAGCTAAGAATCGCCACGTGATTCCTGAACCCAACGGATCCGTCGGGCCTTACATACCCTGATAGCGTCATCTTATTACCTCTCCTTTGTGTGAATTACTCGATATGGGGTCATCAGCCTCTTATGCCAAATCCCCCCTTCCTCTCAGGCTTTCTACATTGTGCACGTGCACGTGCTGCCCTTCGCCGATATCCTGGGTTGCCTGGCCGATGACCTCACCGTACTTCACCACATGTTGTCCTTTGGTAATCGTTTCCATGGCGAATTTATGGCCGAACTGTATCTTTTCCTGTACCTTGGTTTCAGTGGTTTTATCTCCCATCATGACCTGAACAACATCATTCGCATCAACATCGGTTAAGAGCGTGGCCACATTGTCCTTTGAATCCATAACAATCGCCTTTTTCATTCTATATTCCTCTCTTTCGTTGATGTCTTCCGCCTGAGTACTATCCAAACATATTTAAGATTCGCTTCAACTTTGATGAACTCGTAAAAAGACTGAAATCCGTCTCTTTTGTCATTCCCCGTTATCATCGGGGAATCCAGTAAATTCAACAGGTTCTGGATGCCGGATCAAGTCCGGCATGACGATTATAGGGCTTTTTACGAAACCATAAACTTTGAATCAACGTTGGTAATTATTTCCACGCCTCAGGTAATGCGAGTGTTCAAGTATGCAGCGTTCAGAGTTCAGCCTGTCGAGAGCCTCCAGGTCGAACGAGGGGGAGCAGGAGCCATGAAGGGGAAGGGTCTTTCCTGAACACTAAAATTGCCTATTGATTGCACTACCCCATTGAAATTGTCTGGCCCAAGTACCCAAGCAATCAGCATGGAAGGAGCTAAATTGAGGGGCCATCGATCTGGATAAGTAATGGCTCCTCATAGGTGCCCTTCTCATAGATGGTTTGCTTCTGTCCCGAGGCTACCCGTACCACTTCTCGAAGGAGCCTTTCACCCGCTTGGTCTATGGTTTCCCCGGTCTCAATCACGCTCCCCACGTAGATATCGATAAAAGCCTTTCTCTTCTCGTGCCCATTGGGATTTCCCGACATCTTGATAACGGGCATTAATGGAAATCCGGCTGGTGCTGCCGGCAGCATTGGCAAAAGAGAGGGTAAGCCGCCTCCCATGGAGAAGACCATCACCTGACATCCGGTTGCCGCAAGCCCCACCAGAAGCTCGGCGGTTCGTGCTGGCCCGTCCATGAAATAAAGGCCTCTGCCGGATGGCCTTTCTCCATAGTCCAAAACTCCCTGGAGTGGGGCGCTCCCTGCCTTTATTATGGCGCCAAGGGATTTTTCCTCTATGGTGGTGAGGCCGCCGGCGATATTGGCGGGAGTGGGCTCGGATCCCCGAAGATCGACTCCCATTTCCGTTATCCGTCGTTCCATGTTCCTTGCTGCCTCGAGGACTCTATCCGCAACGGCCTTGTTGATCGCCCGTTTAGCCAAAACGTGCTCGGCCCCGAGGATCTCCGGAGTTTCCGTAAATACCACTATTCCGCCTTCGCTGATGATCCGGTCAGCCACGAATCCGGCCACTGGGTTCGAGACAACTCCCGAGGTCGTATCAGAGCCGCCGCACTTTATGGCGAGGCTCATTTCTCCAAGCTCTGCTTCTTCCCTCTGTTGCTTGGATGCCTTATCTGACATCCTCTGTGCCGCAGTTCTGCCCCTTTTCACTAATTCATCCCAGTCTTCCACCTGCTTAAGCGTTAGCAGTTCAACGGGTTTATCCAGCTTTTGGATATCCTGATAGATCTTTTCAGGGGACATCTGCTCACATCCCATACCCACGAGAACCGCCCCGAAGATGTTCGGATTTCCCACGAGGTTCGTAAGGGTCCACGTGGAACGTTTGAGATCATCGCCGAGATGTGAGCAGGAGAGGTTATGGCCCAGAGGTATGGCCCCTGGAATTCCCCGGCTGATTAGCTTCGGGGCTTCGTTCATGCATCCGGTGGTGGTAATGACCGCCACGAGATTACGCACCCCCACGCTGCCATTCTTTCTTCTATATCCCTGAAATCTCATGGAACAACCCTCACCACGCACTCTTGTTTCTGTTCTCTTCGATTGTCGAAAACCATCACTTCGGAGGATCGAGCAGGCCTTCATCTAAGATAAGCCTCACCGCCAGTTGAGAGGCCTTTCCCACCACATCGGGACACTTGTCCACGTGACCGCCCGCCTCCTCAAACTTCTCGAAATCAGACATATCGGCGATGTAGTAAGGGCGGCCGAACCTGATGAGCTGGATGTCCCTACAGATGATCGAACCCAGGTCCCGGGTGTATTGCTGGAGGAATTTTCTCGCCAGTTCAAAGGATTTGAATCTGACCCTCTCTGGATCCTCGAAGTTTGAGCGCTCACGCCCTAAAAGCTGGCTGATTACCATGACACCCCCTACATAGCCGCCACAAACCCCGATCCCGGTTAAACCTCCACCGCCTGCGAGGCCCGTACCTGCCTTGAACACGCTGTCGTCCCTGATATCCAGGGTATCCTGTATTGCCGCGATCGCACACTGGGAGCAGCCCCTGTAGATCTTCTCGTACTCAAAGCCCAGTTGATAGGCCTTATCTAAGAGATCCTGTCTTGTCTGTTCCATTTCCTGTTTCCTCCCTTGTATCGTATGTTACGAGTTGTATATCACTGTAAAAGACTTGATTTTCACAGAAAGCATTTATCCGTGTGCCGTAGGGTTTCGTTTGCGCTCATTGGGCAACGACACCCCCGTCCACAAGCATAGCGTGTCCGGTGACAAATGAGGATGCGTCCGAGCACAGCCAGATCACAACCTCGGCAATTTCCTCCAGGGTGGCGAGGCGTTTCATAGGGATCATTGACAGTAGTTGAGCCTCGGCTTCCGGATCGCTGGAAATGATGTTCTCGACAAGCGGTGTACGCACCACGGCAGGGCATATGGCGTTGACCCGGATGCTGGCATCAGCATATTCCAGTGCCGCCACCTTTGTCAGCCCTATAACTCCGTGTTTGCTGGCTGCGTATGCTGAACGTTTCGGCAGTCCAATCAACCCGACCATGGAAGATGCGTTGACGATAGCGCCCTTACCCTGCTTGAGCATGTGCGGAATCTCAAACTTCATGCATAGCCACACGCCCTTGAGATTGACGTTCATGACGCGGTCCCAATCCTCTTCGGCAGTATCCGGGGTCAGGCGAGGGCTCACCGCAACCCCTGCGTTATTATACGCGCAGTCGAGCCGTCCATATATCTGCACTATCTTGTTCACCATTTCCTCAACCTCGACTGCCTTTGACACATCAGCTCTGATGAAGGTTGCCGTGCCGCCAGCCTCTATAATCGTATTCGCGGTCTCCTCGCCAGCTTCAACAGAGATGTCTACTACTCCAACCTTTGCTCCCTCTTTGGCAAAGGCAAGCGCCGATGCCTTGCCGATCCCGGAGCCTGCGCCGGTCACAAGAGCTACTTTATTCTCCAATCGTCCCGCCATGGGATAAAACCTCCCTGTGGTGGCCTTCTGCTACCAATCTGGAACAGGGTTTCACCATGCCATCCAACCGCCGTCCACTGGCAAAATGACACCATGAATAAAATCCGATGCAGGTGAGGCCAGAAAAACCGCGGCTCCGGTGATATCCTCTTTTGGATCGCCCCACCGACCAGCTGGTGTTCTTCCAAGGATCATCTTCGAGCGTTCAGGATTTCTCTGCAAAGGCTCTGTGAACTCAGTGGCGAAATATCCAGGTGCGATCGCATTTACGTTAACCCCCTTGCTCGCCCAGTCATTTGCAAGTGCCCTAGTCAATCCCGCAACACCGTGTTTGGCTGACGTATACGCCACGATGTTGATCCCTCCCTGGAATGACAGGACTGAGGCAATATTAATGATTTTCCCCTTTCCCTTTTTCAGCATGATCTTGCCCGCAGCCTGTGCAAGGATAAAGGCGGCGGTAAGATCAATTGCCAGGGTGGAATCCCAATCTGATTCGGAATAGTCCACCGCGGGTGTTCTCGGGCAAATCCCGGCGTTGTTGACCAAGATATCGAGATCTCCCATCTTCTCCGCTACTGTGGGTATCACGTTCCTGGTCTGATCTCTTTTGGTAAGATCGGCGGCGTGATGCATAAACCTACGACCACAATCTATGATTGACCTCTCAACATCCTGATGGGGGCTCCTGCTCACTACAGCTATATCAGCGCCAGCCTCGGCGAGGGCTACGGCTATGGCCTTGCCTATTCCCTTTGTTCCGCCGGTAACCACGGCAACTTTGCCATCCAGCCTAAATTTATCCAAAATCATAGCGGTCAACTCCTGTGCCTTAATTAACCCCCTTACCAGGTAGTGATTGACTCCTTAAAAGGCCTGTGGGCTTCCGATGAGTACACCGCATGAAGTCTGAGATTTGTAACGCTGCTTTCAACCTGATTTGTCCCCGGTGCTCTTTTCAAAAGCGGTGCATCAAGCCTCTCTGGTCAAAGAAATGCCGAGATCGAGGGCCTCTATGTTGGCTCTATACAGTTTGGGATCGGCAAATCTCTCCTTATATATCTCCACAACACTGTCGCGTCCAATGGGCAGTATGCCGGTACCCAAGGTAGCGCCCATCAAGATGGTATTGGCGTAGAGCCTGTTGCCCAGGTTCATGGCTTGTTCAGTGGCATGTACGATCCACAATCGGGAGGAATGTCTCTCGATGGCAGCCAGAACCTCATCGATGTCAGGATAGGTATCTGCGCCGCTGATAACGGTAGGAGGCAGGACAACTCTGGGATTAACGATAACTTGGGTATTTGGGTTAGCATACACCCCCATGACACGAAGCGTCTCTGAGGGTTCCATGCCGAGGATAAAGTCAGCCTGCCCTTTGGGGACAATGGAACTGTACTCGGTATCCTTGGATATCCTTATGTGACTGGCCACGGAGCCGCCCCTTTGGGCAGCGCCAAAGGTATCGCCGACCACTGCAAAAAAACCTTCCATGACCAGGGCCTGCCCCATGATTTGGGCCAACATAACATTCCCTTGGCCGCCAACACCGGCAACCAGGATATTCAGCGGGTCTTTCGGCAATGCCTTCATTTCTAGGCAGCCTCCTTGATAATAGCCCCTTTTGGACAGATATCGGCACAAACACCGCACCCAGCGCACATGACCTCATCTATCATTGCTTTGCCGGCTTTTTCGTCCCACATCAAACCCGGACAGTGGAACACCCTGGTGCAGAGCCTAGCACAGCCACAATCCTCGCCGATGCATTTTTCAGGATCAACATGCATCTTAAACGGCGGCTTCTTTTCTATTCGTGCCCTGACCAGTTCGCACAATCGACGCACTATCAACACCTTAACGCCGCTATCGTCAGACAGTAGATCAAGTATGATGTTTTTCGTGGCTTCCATATCAAAGGGATCACAGACCTCTACCCGGCATCCCATGGAACGACATACTGCCTCAATGCTTATGGCTCGAGCGGTATCGCCCATAACCGTGGTTGAAAGTCCCGGGTGGGGCTGATGCCCGGTCATAGCGGTGGCGCTATTGTCCATAACAACCGCAATAAAATTGGCGTTGTTCCAGGTTCCGCTGACAAGGGCTGGAATGGAGGCATGAAAGAAGGTCGAATCACCGACCATGGCCAAGATGGGCTGGCTAAAACCAAACTGTTGGAGTTTGCCCAGACCACAAGCGACCCCAAGGCTGGAACCCATAGCATGAGTTGTTCTTCCCTGCCAGTAACCGGCATTGAAAGCGCCAAGCGTGTAACAACCGACATCAACCAAGGAAAAACCGTCACGGCCGTCTATCTGCAATGCAGTTTTCACCGTCCAAAAGAAGGGGCGATAGGGACAACCGGGGCACAGCTCCCAGGGACGGACTGGTGCTGCTTTTGCCAGCTTTTCAATCTCGGACCCGTACGTCATGTCCCTCGGTTCATAGGTCCCACCCACGATTTTCAACACAGCATCTATGACAAGGTCAACATTGACATCACCATACCCTCTCATATGGCCCGACCGCATTCCATGGAAGTTGCTGTGCCGAGTTCCAGAGGGCACGTTGGCTGCCAATTCCATCACGTTCCGTTCCAGGAAGGGCTCCAACTCTTCGACGAAGAGAATCTTGTCCGTGTTCCTCAGGTTTTTCTCGACCATCTCCTCCGGCAGGGGCCAGGTTGTGCCCAGCTTCAGGATGCCGACCTTGTCCTCCAATTTGAGCATCTTTAATGCCTCTTTGGAATAGGTATAGGCAACACCTGACGTTATGATCAGTAACTCCGGTTCATCAGGTCCCGTGTACCAGTTGAACTCCTGCGGAGCCTTGACAAATAGGTCCTTTACCGTGGCAAATTTTTTGATTTTCCCCGGGTGCAACCCGGCATCGAATCCTCCAACGGTACAGTGAATGCCTTTGGTCGGATGATACATGTTCCAGGTGTCTTTATAGTAAGCCTTCTTCTCAGCCTCGGGCAGCTCACCCAGCTTTACATTGGCCCGGGTATGGCCGATGCGACTTACGGTTCGCACCATACAGATTAAACCGCACTGCTCGGAAACCTCAAAGGCCCACTTCGTCATATCCTTGGCTTCCTGGGCACAGCAGGGCTCAAGCAGGGGAAAGTCCATCCATTTGGCGACGATGCGCGTGTCTTCTTCATTGGAACTCGACAGCGGACCGGGATCATCAGCCACCAGCACGACCATGCCCGCCTTTATGCCGGTCATCTGCAGGTTACCAATGAAATCCAGGGCTACATTGATACCGTTCTGTTTCATAACAGCCATGCTGCGAATCCCGGCGAATGAGGCGCCGGCAGCCGCCTCCATAGCAACCTTCTCGTTTGCCGCCCACTCCGCATAGATGTTGTTCCGCTTTGCTATCTCGGCAATCGTGGGAATAATCTCCGAGGAGGGGGTTCCCGGATAACCACTGATAAAACCCACCCCTGCCTCTAATGCCCCGCGGGCGATTGCCTCGTTTCCCAGCAAAAGCTCAACACGCCCCGGAGCATGAATGTCAATATCCGTCATAGTATGTATCCTCCACGTTGACGCATGCGAATCCTGAACGAGCAAATTAATCCGATGAAAGCTTCTGAGCTAGAGCCTCTGACAGGCCTAGATAGCCCAGCTGCCCGTCATACTTAGCCCTCAGCTCGCGAACTGCATTTTTCTTTTTATTGAGTGCGGCTCTCTTCAGATTCGCCACGTTTTCCTCGGGAAGCGGTTGTGTATCAAGCAGGCCCTTTTCTTTTGCCAGGGCCACTATCTCAGCACCAGCTTCGGTACGAACAATAAGGGTATTCCATCCACGATACTTTGCACGGCCGGATCCTACCGAAATGTCGGCGAACTCTGCTGTCATATCCCAGCAGTAGCTGCAGGCAGGGTTAATGAAATTTCTGATATCCTCCAATTCGATCTCTTTTTTGCTGCCGTCTCCATAAAAGGCATCAAAGGTATGACCGGGATGATGTGGAATATCGAATTTCACCACACTGGGGAGATCAAATTGTTCCTGCATGAACTGATGAAACCCCCCCGCTAATGTCCATCCACAGAACAGACCAATGACCAATTTAACGTTTTCTATACTGACCCGATTTCGCGTTGAGAAGGCCTTCATCTTGGCTATGGCTTCAGCATGACACGGTAAACTGACAATTCCGAGGTTTTCGTTGCTGTTGTCAGCCAATTGGTTAAGGGTCTTGAGGGTAGGGCAGGGTTCATAGCTGGTACCGCTGCACTCCAGCAACTGCTCTTTTGTCCTTGCCACAAAACCATGGGGGGTTTTATTATCATTCATTCTGGCCGCCAGAGCGGCGTCAATCATGCCGGCCTCCAGGCCTAGTGACAGCAAAGTGGTTACCACTCCTCCATCCTGAGATCTTTCCTGTATCTGCTCATCGGTTGACCGGGCGAGGAGCAATTCCTTAGCAAAGCCCAATTCAGCAGTACCGAAGGGCCGGCCGAAGATCTTCCGGGCCAGGGCATCCATGTCGGTAGGGGTACGGGGACAAAATTGATAACACTGCCCCTCGGTGCGGTCGCAGTTATCCAAGACAATTATCCTCCCATGAGAGGCAATAAGATACGGGCAGGCATTGGCGCACGCCCCACAGTAAATGCATAAACCCGCCTTAATGACCTCTTCCACCAATTCGCGGTGCCCTTTAATCTTTGTATCAGGTATCACGCCGATCTTATCCACCATATAAACCTGTTCCTCCTAAAATGCCGGCATATAAGGACATATGAACTGCTCATGTCGGAAAGACGAGTTTACTCGGAAACCGGCTCATGCATCCTCGCTTTTTAGGGAAAGACTTTTATCTAATTTCATAATATAAAAATTAGTTCTAGAAACATCACCTTTTTCCAACCAAGCCGTGGTCATATCGAAAGATCATATAATCACCCTGTAACCAACTGGAACACTGAACTGACGTCACAGGCCGATATACCGTTTCCCTCTGGCGAGAGGATGTACCCTGCTTGCTGTCATGTGGTTTAACTTGATTGTATAGGAATTTCCTTTTTAAGAGCGGCGAAACCGCGTTATATAAAATCGCGAAGCGATTTTATAACTTGATAATTCCCTGTAGCTTGTCGAAGCGAAGAGGACTTGTCCGCCGCAATGATGGCAGAGATCCCGACAAATCGGGGCTGCAGGGTGGCTCATTAGTAAAAGAGAAATCACCACTTCAGTTCATTTGAAATTCTCTCAGTAGTCTCCATCACCAGCGTCTTCAACTCATTGCGAATTCTGTCCATGGTCATGGTGAAGATGGCGCCTGTGATGCTGACCGCTGCGACAACCTTCCATCCAGCCCTAACAGGAGCGGCAACGCAGCGTATGCCCTCATAGTATTCCTCATCATCGATGGCATACCCCTGCTTTTTGATCTTCTCTAACTCCTCGAATAATTGCGGCATGCTGGTGATGGTATGTTTGCCATAGGTCTTCAGTGGCCTTTCCCGATAGATATCCATGATCTCCTTTCGCGATAGCTCCGAGAGTAGTACCTTCCCTCCGGCTGCGGCGTGGGGATCGGTTCTGTAGCCTATATAGGTAGCCAGCGAAACCATACCCTGGGTGTCGATCTTGTCGATATAGATCACCTTGCCATCCCGTAATATGGCCAGGTGAACCGCCTCCTTGCACTGCTCGTGAAGCTCCAGCAAGTGCCGGTGAGCGGTCCTTCGTACATCGATAGTATCGAGTATGACCCTTCCGATGGAGAGAAATTTAAAGCCCAGCGAGTACTTCTTCGTCTCTTGGTCTTGCGAGACATAACCATAAGGCAAGAGGGTGCTGAGGATATGGTGAACCGTGCTCTTCGGATAATCTAACATCTCAGACAGCTGTGAAAGACTTATCCCTCTGGGATTTTTGCTTAGTGTATCGATAAGCTTGAGGGACTTTTCAAGGGATGAGAGTTTCATTGATTTGATAAAGTGATTATTTCATAATATGAAATATCGTTTAATATAATATAATAATCCCATGATGTCAAGAAAAAATGGCGGCAACAATTTTTTCTGAATCTTGCGCTAGGCCTTGACGGCCTATAGTATATCTGGTATCGAGAAGGGCAATCCACATAATTAGCAGAGAACTGTCAGCTGTAGGAAGTACGGAGCATGCCTGAATTTGCCCAAATTATCCTAGGAATTGTGTTTCTTATCATGGTTTTTATCGTCACCCGAATCGGGATTGCCCATCGAATAAGGAGCAGCGCAAGGCTCATCATCCAGGACCTCGAGAGAAGAGAGGCCTTGGATTCCGCATCTGCTGTTGAGCTCCCCTATGCGAAGACACACTATTTCAGGATTGGGTTGAGAGATTATCGGCCCAAGGCCCTGGAATCCCTGGTCCAGGGCGGTATCGTTGGAAGAACGGAAAACGGAAAATACTACCTTATCGAAGGGTCAAGATTTCAAAATAACGCCTTTTGATTTCGATATTAGAGCAATCGTATCTTATCGGATTATTTTTCCTCTTTCTTTCTAGGTGGGTGCAAAACTATCAATTTGCTAACCATATCTTTTATAGCCTACTGTAAATATTTGCTCATACAGACTTAGATTTATTATTTCGTATAATTCATTTCCCATACACTTTTTTAATTACTCCTCACCAACCGCTCCTTCGGCACCTCTGCCTTCTCAGGCCAGCCATCGGGTATAATCTGCCCGGGTTTTTCGCCGGACTTCTCCTTGGTGGAGGCAAGCTTGGGCCGTTTGAACTCCTCACGGGGCTCCTTGGGGATCCGGCCGTTCAGGATGGACTCCGAGCGGAGGCGCCGGCCTATGGTCTTCTCCATGAGGGTGCCGATCTCCAGGATCCGGTCGATATCGATCCCGCATAGGTCGATGCCCATCTCATCGAGCATCACGCACATATCCTCGAAGGTCACCAGGCCTACCACGTTGGGGTCTTTGTAGTAGTAGGCACCTGTTCCGGGAACAGGGGTGCGGTCCAGGAAGTTGGTGGGCTGCCCCCCGATCCCTCCTAAGGTTCCCTCGAAGATCTCGACCCCGGCCTGGAGAGCGGCGAGCACATTGGCCAGACCCCAGCCGCGGCTCACATGGAAATGGGCTACGTGGAGCTCAGGGTTGGGGATGGCATCCAGGAGCATCGAGAAGTAGCGGTACACCTGGTCCGGGGGTGCTGAGCCGTCGTGGTCGGCGTGCTCGATATCATCAGCGCCGATCGCGAGCCATCGCCTGGTGAACTCAACGGCGTCCTCCAGCCTGGTTGGCCCTGAAATAGGGCTTCCCCAGATGGTGCTCACCGTGCCGCACATCTTGATGCCCGCGTCCTTACACTTCTTTATTGAGCGCTCTGCCTCCTTCCAGTAGGCGGGAAGCTCCGGGTTTCCGACCTGATGAACCGGGGGATTATAGTAACAGAGTATGGCACCAGCTCTGCCGTTAAATGTAACCCGGTCAATGATGAGGGATGCCTTGCCCTCAGACCACTCATAGATCGGCCCGAGATTCCTGTAGCCTTCAATCTTCTCCGATCTCACCAAACTCACCGGTCCTTCCGTGGGATACCTCCTTTTTGTGCAATTTTCCCAGAATACCCCGTGCTGTGCACGGGATGAATGGTTCTGTGGGTTTGGGGGATAAGTTCCCCCAAGGGAACTTAGTTCGCTTCGCTCACAATTGGAATAATGGAATAATGGAATAATGGAATGTTGGAATATTGGGTTTAGATTATACCTCGTTGAAAAATATCACGATTCATGAGAC
>Ga0315537_1002213_pt1 | contig 14944 bp, 9 predicted proteins | sample SalMarSW160270MG_FD_203091 | JGI IMG/M metagenome (GOLD analysis project Ga0315537, IMG submission 203091) | Salt marsh sediment microbial communities from the Plum Island Ecosystem LTER, Massachusetts, United States - Salt Marsh Sediment SW1602-70 ... | reverse complement strand
CACTTCTCGCGTTTCTGGCCCATGCACAAGCTCAGGCATTTGGCGCCGACCTCACCGGCGACGCTGGAGGAGGCGCGGCGCATCGCCATGGAGGAGGGTCTGCGTTACGTGTACATCGGCAATATCGGCGGGCATCCGGCCGAAGACACGGTCTGTCCCGGGTGCGGCAAGGTCGTGGTGGACCGCGCGGGTTATATCATCAAGGAACTCAACCTTGTCGACGGCGCCTGCGCTTTTTGCGGGGAGAAGATCGACGGGAGATGGTAGACGAAGAAGGGTTGTAAGCCTTATGAGTAGGAGACGACGGATCTTGAGGATCATGGGGGTGGTGATCATGGCGCTTTTTTCTTTTTCGTCAGGGGCGCGCGGCGGTGTCAAGGAGCCGAACGTGGCCGGCAGTTTTTATCCCGGCGAGGAGGCCGCGCTCAAGGGGATGATCGAGGCGTACCTTAAGGAGGCGACCCTTGGGAAGGAGGTCCCCGAAGACCCTCTCGTCCTGATCGTGCCGCACGCGGGCTATATCTATTCGGGGCCGGTCGCGGCCTACGGATTCAAGAGTGTCCAGGGCAGGCGCTACGATACGGTCGCGATCCTGGCGCCCTCGCACTTTTTTTCTTTTCGCGGCGCGGCTGTCTATCGCGAGGGAGCCTTTCGGACCCCGCTCGGCGACGTCACCGTTGATACGGCCACGGCCGACGCCCTGCTTGCCGGGATGCCCGGATTCCTCAAGGAGGCGCCCGAGGTCTTTGAGCGCGAGCATTCCCTTGAGGTCGAGCTGCCGTTCTTACAGAGCGTTCTGTCCGGCTTCAAGATCCTCCCGGTCATCTTCGGGGAGGCGGCCTTCGGCGATCTCGAGATGCTGGGCAGCAAGCTCGCGATGGTCCTGGAAGGGAAGAAGGCCTTGCTCGTCGTCAGCACCGACCTGTCGCATTATAAAGGGTATGACGCCGCGTGCGCCCTGGATCGGCGGACCATCGATTATATTTTGGACGGCGATGCGCAGGGGCTATGGGAGGAGGTCTCGGCTGGCGGAGGAAATTGCTGTGGGATAAAACCTGTCGTGGCCGGCATGTCTTACGCCCGGGCGCGGGGCGCCGGGAAGGGCACCCTGTTGAAATACGCCAATTCCGGCGATACGGCCGGCGACAAGAGCCGCGTCGTTGGTTACGCCAGTATCGCGTTCTCAGCCGGCGCGGCGGCGCATGCCCAAACAGCCGCCCCGGCATCCGCTTCGCCAAACAGGAATAATAAAGAGGACGCTATGTTAACGAGAGATGACAAGGAGCGCCTTATCGAGATCGCCCGCCGGGCCATCGAGGCGCGGCTGGCAGGCCGGGAGGTGTCCAGGACGCGCGAGGGCTCTGCCGGCCTCGATCTGAAGCGCGGGGCGTTTGTCACGCTCCACAAGCAAGGCCGTCTGCGCGGCTGCATCGGATTGTTCACTTCATCCGACCCCCTGTATCTGGTCGTCGCCCAGATGGCGGTGGCGGCCGCGACCCAGGACCACCGCTTTCCTCCGGTCAGCGCTGCCGAGCTCAAGGATATCGACATCGAGATATCCGTCCTGAGCGAGCCCAAGCCCATCGACGACTGGAAGAAAATCCGTCTCGGCGTGGACGGCGTGATCGTCCGAAGGGCAGGCGCCTCCGGCGTCTTTCTGCCGCAGGTCGCGACCGAGACGGGCTGGGACCTTGAGACGTTCCTGGGACAGCTGTGCTCGCAGAAGGCCGGGCTCCCCTGGGAGTGCTATAAAGACCCCGCGACAAAGCTGTTGACCTTCCAGGCCGACGTCTTCTCGCTCGACCACCTGGAGTGAGAGTTTGTAGTCTGGCTGTGGAGTTTTACTCGCGGCCGGCCGCTGGGCCCACCCGCGGCCTGCCCGGTCCCCTGAGCGAAGTAGAGCGGAGCGCAGGGGCTGTTGTGAAGACGCGGAACATGGGCTTACGAATAACTTGCGCTGCCGCGTTATAGGTTCTGCATCTGGGCCCTGACGACCGCACGGGGGAATCCGGAACTGACATTCTCTTGCCACGCTGAAGAATTCCGCCAGGGGTATCCCCGGACCATTTGGAGCGGATTCAAGCCCCTTTACCCCGATGATCTTGCGGGGGAGCACCGCCATGAGCGAAGCAGGCCAAGGCAGGGTGCGGCTCTCCCCTCTTTTTAACATAGACAAAGTCAAAAAGTTATTGACAAAAAATGCCAAATTATGTATAATTTTGTTGAGTTTAGGCATAAAAGTCGCTAAAACAAATATGGCAAAAGAAAAGACCATTAAAATACACAGAGTCGCCAGGGAGCTAAGTCTGTCCATTCAAACCATCAAAAATTATGAAAAAGCCGGTATCCTGCCTAAGGCGCGGCGGAACGAAAAGGGGTGGCGTTACTACACTCAAGAAGATCTTATTAAGATAAAGGCGCTTTTTTCGTCGGAGCTCAAACGATCCTGATATGGTCATCGCCGTCACCAACCAGAAAGGCGGTGTGGGCAAGACCACGACCGCCATCAACCTCTCGGCCTCCCTGGCCCTGCTCGACTACCGCGTCCTCGTCATCGACATGGACCCCCAGGGAAACTCATCGGACGGCCTGGGCATCAACACCAACAAGCTCGACAACACGGTCTACGACGCCCTGATCAACGAGACGCCGCTGTCGGATATCGTCATACCCAACGCGCTCAGGAACCTCTTCGTCGCGCCGACGAACATCACCCTCTCCGGCGCCGAAACGGAGCTTGCCTCGGACATCTCGCGCCCTTTCAAGCTGCGCAAGGCGATCAAGCCGGAACTGGGCAAATATGACTTCATCATCATCGACTGCCCGCCGTCTCTGAGCATCCTGACCGTCAACGCGATCGTCGCTTCGAGCGACCTGTTGGTGCCCATCGAGCCCAGCAGCTATGCCCTCAAGGGGATGAGCATGCTCATGAGCACGATCCTCAAGACCCGCGAAGACCTCGAGCACTACGCCCGTTTCCTGGGCGTCGTCGTGAACATGTTCGACCCCGGGCTGCCGCTTCACACCTCCATCGTCGAAGCGGTCAAGGAGTACTTCACCCCGCGCAAGGTCTTCAAGACGACGATCCCGCGCAGCCCCCGGATCCCCGAGGCGGAGCTTCACGGCCAGTGCATCCACCAGTATGCGCCGGAGGATATCGGGGCCCGGCAGTTCAACGCGCTCGCCCAGGAGATCATCGAAAAGACGCATGAGCGAAAATCCTAACCCCTCTCACGAACACCTGGATGACGTCGTCAAGGCCAAGATAAAGGGCCTGGGGCTCGACGCCCTCTTCCATCAGGTCGACAAGAAGCGCAAAGACGACGACGGCCCCTTCAGCAAGCGACACCCCGACCCCGACGACAAACACCTCTACGCGCGGCTCAAATACGGCGGTGCCCCCCGGCCCTGCCGGGGGGTGAGCCTCAAGGACAGGCTCTTGCCCCGCCGGATCCCGCACGTCATCATCGACGCCGGGATGACGACCTTGACGATCTGCGTCGCAGAGGGCGAACGGGACAAGACCCTCATCACGCGGGCCCACCATCTCGAGATCCCCATGCACCTGGCCCACCTGACGGACAAGCGGCAGCGCTTTATCGTCGAGGCCCTGCGTCAGCATCTGCCGGAGCGCCTCCTTGCCACGGCACGCGTCACGACGCTCGTGCCGCGCGCACAGGCCATCCTCAAATTCATCACCCTGCCCACGGCGCGGCACGATGAGATCAAGAAGATGATCGCCTTCGAGGCCCAGCATCACATCCCCTTGACCCTTGCGGACGTCGAAATGGACTACGCCGTTTTGAGAAAAGAGGCCCAGGGCACGCACGTGCTCGTCGCGGCCGTCAAAAAGGACGACATCGCCCGCCATCTGCGCCTGCTCGCCGAGGCCGGCGTCGTCCCCGATCGCGTGGAGACGAGCGCCGGCGCCCTCTACAATGCCGCACGGGAACAGGCCGACAAGGAAGACCTCGTCCTGCAGGTCCACGTCGGGGCGGCTACCACCGACATCAATATCTGCCTGGCCGGCGGGTGGCGCTTCAGCCGCGGCATCACGTGGGGGTCCTTCCATCTAACCCGGCGGCTGGCGGAAAGGCTCAACGTCTCGCTGGACGATGCCGAAAAGATCAAGCGCGACAACGGGATCCTGCTGACGAAAAAAGAGGACGGCCCCACCGACCGCCTGATATCCGACGAGGCCCGGGCGTGGGCCGACGTGCTCGTCAACGAGATGCGCTGGACGCTTGAGAATTTCCAGTTGGAAAAAGGACTGGAAAACGTGAACCAGATCGTCCTGAGCGGCGGCGGCGCCCTCCTGAACAACCTCAACGAGTATCTCAAAGAAAGACTCAAGAGCCGCATCGTCTTCATCAAGCCGCCGGCCGGCCTGTCGTGGCAGGGGAACCTCGACGTGGACGACGCCAAGGCGATGGCGTACGCCCTGTGTTGGGGCCTGGCCGCCCCCGGCGAGGCGCGGCGCGCGGTCTCTTTGAATCTCCTGCCGGCGCCTCAAAAGACCGAAAGCGCCCACAGGGCCGCGGTCCGGCGGCGGACAAGACGCGCCCTGGTCCTGGTGCCCGTGCTTCTGGCTGGTCTCTTCGCCGGCCTTCTCCTCTGGCAGGGTCAGTCTCTCCGATTGGAAAATCTGCAACGTCAACTTCGCCGTCTCCAGGAAGAGGCGGTGGGTGTCGACGACCTCAAGGCCCGCCTGCGCACCATCGAAGATTACCTCGCCGGGCAGCACACGTCGCTCGATACCTTACGGGAGATCAGTCTCCTGACGCCGCCGGCGATCACGATCGACCAGTTCCTCTTCGAAAAGAACCGCGAGGTCACGCTGGCGGGACGCGCCCCGTCACACGCGGCGGCCGTCGACTTTGCCGGCGCCCTGAACGAATCCCCCCTATTGGTCGACGCCACGCTGCGCTACGCCACGCAGACGCAGCGCCGGACCGACGGCTCCCAGGAGGTCCACTTTGAGATCACCTGCGCGCTGAAGACGACACACAGGCCCTTATGAGACTCTCGAGCCGCGAAACACGCCTGCTCACGATGGCTTTCGGGATGACCGCCGCCTTCCTCGTCCTCGCGTATCTCGTGCGCCCGGCCGGGCGGCGGTGGCAGGAGAAAGAAGCGCTCGCGCAACGAATAGCCGTCGAGGTGCGCCGGGCAGAGCGCCTGATCGGAGAACGCGCCCAGCTCACCGAGCGCCTCAATGCGCTCAACCGCAACCTCCTGACGCGTATCCCCCTGGCGCGCAAAGAAAGCGAATTTTTGTCGGAGATCGACAAGGTCGCCCGGCAGACGAACGTGCACCTCCTGCGTCTGGACCCCCAGGGCAACCGCGACTACGGACCGTTCACGGAGCTGTCGGTCGAGCTCGATGCAGAGGCCAACCTGGGCAACCTCGTGCGCTTCCTCTATGACATCCGAGAATCTTCGGTCCTCCTTGTCGTCGAAAAGATGCGTCTGGAGCCCAAGGCCGACCGTTCGGCGCTTCTGAAAAGCTCTCTGATCATCTCGTCCCTCTTTGCCAAGGAATAAAACATGAAAAGACCCCCCCGACAACCGAAACACATACCCCTGCGCGCCGTTTTCCTTTTTGCGGCGGCGCTCAGTGCGGGGTATGGCGCCGCCTCGACCCCGGCCGCCACGGGACAGACACAAGACGCCTTCGCGCCTGCCGTCAAGGCGCCGCTGACTTATTACAAGGTCATCGAGGAACGCGACGTCTTCCGCGGCCAAAATGAGCTTAAAACTCCCGCGGCCGCCGCCTCGCCCGTCGAGGCCGCGCTGACGGCCCTGGAGAAACAAAGCCGGCCCGTTGCGGATTTCATCGTCACCGGCATCATGAAGATCCGCGACAGGTTCAAGGCGATCATCGAAAGGCGCGACGGTTCCCAAAGCAGCTACGTCCAGGTCGGAGACGACGTAAACGATTATACGGTCACGGCCATCGACCCCACGGGCGTCTCCCTTGAAAAAAACGGCCTCGCCCTGCACGTCCGGCTCGACACGAAGGAGGGGCCGGCGCCGGCCCCGGCCCCGGCACCTGCGCCCGAAGCGACCCCGGCGACCGGTGAGGCCGCAGACGCCGCGCGCGCGCCTCAGGCGGCGCCGACGCCCCTCATACAAAAAATTCGCATGGGTCAAGGAGGATCGCGATGAAAAAAATCCTGTACTGCCTCTTGGGGATCCTGATCTTCGGCGGGCCGGGCAGCCTCCCCGCCCAGGACCTCCCCCAGAGTCCCCCCACGGCGGCCCTCGCGGCCGATGCCGTTACGCAGACAAAAACACCCGATACCGCAGTCCCGGGAGAGGACGAAGAAAACGGTCTCGTATCGATAAACTTCCGGGACGCCGACATCGCCCAGGTGGTCAAGGTCTTGGGGGACCTGACGGGCACCGTTATCCTGTCGCCGGACGAACTCAAGGGCAAGATAACGGTCGTCAGTCTCGATAAGGTGCGTCCCGAGACCGTGATCAGCGTCCTGGAGAGCGCCCTCATGATGCGAGGGTATACGGTCGTCCAGACCGACGAGTCGCTTAAGATCGTCGCCCTGCCGGAGACCAAGCAGACGAACGTCTCGGTCCACGTGGGCACGACGCCCGACTCGATCCGCGACCAGGACGTCGTCATCACCCAGGTGATGCCGCTCAAGTACTCCTCGGCCATCAAGATCAAAAACGACCTCCAGACCCTCATCGGCCGCCACGGCAATATCCTGGCCAATGAACGCACCAACACCCTCGTCGTCACGGACACGGCGGCCAACATCCGGCGCCTGGCCACCATTATCGAACACATGGAACGCCGCCTGCCGCCGACCCTGCAGGTCCGCACCTTCATCCTGAATTATGCCAATGCGACCAGGATCGCCGAGATCCTCACCAACCTCTCCAAGAAGGACCAGACGGGCCAGACCCCGCTCGCCGACGACCTCGGCGCCGAGACCGCCTCCCTCGAGCTCTACGGCGAGATCCAGGCGCACGTCGAGACCGAGACCAACGCCGTGGTCGTGGCGACCGCGCCCGTGAACTTCCCGACCATCGAAAAACTCATCAAAAAGCTCGACGTCTTCCCGCTGCAGGCGATGATAGAGGCCATCATCGTGGACGTGACGCTCGACGACACGCTCACGATGGGCGCCGAGTTCGGCTCCTCCGACGCGCCGACGTCGACGACCGAGGGCATGCGCATCCATGGCCAGGGCGACAAGCTCGCCTTCGCCCACTCCTTCCTGGGGCTGGTCAACGACGCCTCCTCCAAAGGTTTTACCTACCGCCTCTTGAACGAAAAAGAGACGTTCAACATCCTGGGATTCATCCTCAACTCCCGGGAAAAGAGCAAGGTCCTGTCCACCCCGAAGGTCATGGCCTCCAACAACCAGGAGTCGCAGATCACGGTCGGCCAGGAGATCCCCATCATCGAATCCTCCGTCACGGACGTCGTCAACAATATCACCACCGTCAACTTCAAATACGAAAACATCGGCCTGCAGCTCAAGGTCACCCCGCGCATCAGCCGGGACGACTACGTCAACATGAAGATCCACGCCGAGTTCAAGGACCTGAGCCCCAAGACGCTCTTTGACGCGAGCATCATCAACAAGCGCGAAGCGGACGCCACGGTCATCGTCCCCGACGGCTACACGGTCGTCCTGGGCGGCCTCATGCGCGACAACGACGCCGTGGTCGAAGACAAGGTGCCCCTCCTGGGCGACATCCCCTTCCTGGGGTACTTCTTTAAAAAGTCGCGCGACACCACGGTCAAGTCGGAGCTTCTGATCTTCCTCACCCCCCGCGTCATCCGCAACAAGTTCGACCTGGAACGGGTCACGGCCGCCAGCCGCCAACGCGTCGACATCCTCAGCCAGGCCAGGACGAAAAAAGACCTCCAAGAGGCCATCCAGACCTACGCCCAGGAGATCCAGGAGAACGCCGCATCATCCGTGACGATGGAGAACGCAGCGCCAGATGCCTCTTCGGCGTCGGTCTCTCCGACACACCGGCGCCGCCGAACGCGGCGACGACGGTGAAAAAAACCGTTGACGCAGGATTTGATTCGTCTTAGGATGGAACCATGAAGAAAGGCAAAAACCAGAAGAAAAGCCCCTACCAGAAACCGCGGATCGCCTCGCGCGAGATCTACGAGATCAACGCCTTGGGCTGTTCCAAGTGCCCCTCCGCTTCGACCATATCCTATTCCATCTCGTGCATCCGCGGCACCAAAAAGTTCTCGTAAATCCCGCCTCGCGCACCGCGTCCTGCCTGCCGGATTCTTAGCCGAAAAGACCCGCGCCCCGATGGAGCCCCACCCGGGCTAAAGCCCGGAGTTCCCTGCTTCCTGCCCCTTCGGGGTGGAATCCCGAACGCCTCCATCCACGGTTGGCGCGTCGGGATAAAAAAACCGGGCTTCTCCAACGCATTTGGCTTTGGAAAAACCCGGTCCTAATAGGCACTTCGAGTTCCCCGCGCATGCGCGGGGGTATCTCCAACTGCTCGTTGCGTGCGGGACGGCCGGGGATCGCCGGCGGCCTCCCGCGATCACTGACTGCGCCAGGCCCGCACCTTCCCATCCAGGAACCCGCCGTAGAGCGCCCCATCCGCGGCCGCGGGTGACGCCAGCGCCCCGCCCTCGTAGGACGCGCTCCATACGAGACGACCCGTCGTCGCCTCAAAAGCGCACAGCCGGCCGGCAGCCGTCACCACGTACACCATATCCTCGGTCAGCAACGGCGAAGAAGCAAAACCCAGGCGCGTACCCGCGTCCAGCTCGGCCTTCCACTTCAAGACCCCGCTGGCTTCATCCACGCAATACAGATACTGTTGCGCATATCCGGAGACGAAATACACGCTGCCTGCCCCGACGGCGGCGCTGGAGACGTATGTCGGCCCCGGCTCGCTGTCCGGGACCTTGAAGATCCACAGCACGGCCCCAGTCGTCAACCGCACGGCATACAAAGACCAGTCAAAGTTGCTGCCGGCGATGAATGCCGCCTGCTCCCCGAGGACGGGTGAGGCAAAATAGATGTCGCCCTTGGTCTTATGCGTCCAGCGGACCGCCCCCGTATCCTTATGCAGACAATACAACTGGCCGTTGTTACACCCCACATAGATATAACGGCCTGAGATGGCCGGTGAGGAGTAGACCATCTGGCTAAGCTGTGCCTCCCATATCTTGGCCCCGGTCTCGGCATCAAGGGCGTAAAACATCTTCTGCGGGAAACCCGCGCCGAAGTAGACGCGGCCGTCATGGACCAGCGGGGAAGAACAATCCGTGCCGCCGGTGGCAAACGTCCACTTCTGTTGCCCGGTGGCCGCATCCAGGCAATAGGCGTGGCCGTCCCGCGACGTGACGATGAGCGTTTCGGACATCACGGCGGGCGAGGCATCCACCCATCCGCCCGTTTCATAGGACCATACCTTTTGCCCCGTGGCCGCGTCCAGGCAATAGACGCTGTTGTCCCGCGAGCCGAAATAGACGCAGCCGCCGGCAACGGACGGCGAGGAGACGACGGGACCCTGCGTCTGAAACTCCCATACCACCTTTAAGGGCGGCTGGAGGAGCTCAGGACTCACCCCCGTCCGCCGTTCGTCCCCGCGAAAGGTCGGCCACTCAGCGGCCAGGACCATCGCTCCGCCCAGAGCAATCGTTATCGCAAAAGCCAATAGGAGACGCTTCATCTGATACCCCCTCTATACGGCCTTACAGGCACGTCGCTGTCGCCTTCATCGTCTTTCTTAAAGTCCCCGGTCTCCCCCGGCGCGGATCAATTCGCCGTCTTGAAGGAGTAAATGCGGCCCGAATCCGAACCGACCAGGACGAAGATATTATCGTCATCGATGTATTGCAGGGAGACGCCGCTCTTGATCGGCGCGCCCGTATCATAGGGCCAGCCGTCGACGATCTCGCCCGTCGCCGTGTCGACCGCGTAAAATTTACCGTCGTCCGCGCCGAAGTAGATGATCCCGTTGGCCACGAGCGGCCAGGAGTCGATACCGGAACCGATATCCACCGGGAAGTTCGCCTTCGCCTGACCGTCCACGAGGTTATAGGCATAAAGCTTGCCGTCCGCCGAACCGAAGTACACCGCGAGCGTCTCGGTGTCCACCCACGGCGCAGAGTTGATGGCACCACCCACCACCTTCGGGTTGACGGCCCAGCCCGTGTCCTCCTCGCTCGTGCCCATCTCCTGCAGGTTGAGGTTGACCGCGTAGAAGCGGCCGTTCGCCGTCCCGAAGAAGATCAGGCGCCGGGAGTCCTCATCCGTCGGATCCTGGAGCGCGATGAACGGCGCCGACTTGATGGCCCCGCTGCTGCCGAACCCCGTGTCAAAGATACGGGCGCCGGTGCCGTCCGACGCCTTGAAGGCATACATCTTGCCGTCGCTGGCGCCGAAGAAGATCTCATCGTAATATTGGAAGGGCACGTAGATCATGGCCGGCGAGGACTCGATGGCGCCGCCGACCACGGCCGGCTCAGCCCAGGCATAGCCGCCGAGGTCGACCTCCAGACAATACACCTTGTGGCCCGTCACGCCCGAGGTGCCGAAGTAGATCCCCGACAGGGGTTCATACAGGACGCTCGTCGACAGAGGATCGCCCATGGTCCGCTCCCACTTGACGACGTTGTCCTCCCACACGGCGTAGACGGTACAGCCCAGGGTGCCGAAGTAGACCACGTCCTTGTAGACGCCGGGCTGGTACTCCTCGGTCGCGGGCCACGGGATGCCGCGTATCTGCCCGGAGGAGACGAACGTCGCATATAGGTTCTTAGTAGCGTTATCCAGGATATACAGGTTATTGTCATCGGAGCCGAAGTATATCTTGTCGTCGTAGGCGATGGGGATCGTGCGGATCGGACCCTTGACGTTCGCGTCTGTCGGGTACACCCAGTCGGCAGACAGGTTCTCGACCACCACGATATTCGATGAGGTGGCCGTCGAGCTGACGTCTGCCGAAGAATTGGCGTCCGTTCCCGAGGCGTTCCCGGAAAAGGTAAGCGTCCCCGGATTGCGACCCGCCTCATACGACCAGACGAACTGCTGGCCTGCGCCGGCGGTGATCGTGGCCGTGGGGGGCGTCGGCCCCGTCTCGAGATTGGCCGTGGTGCCGCTGGCGGTCACCGTCAACAGCGACGGCTTGACGTTGTTCGCCGCGGCCCCTCCGGCACCGGCCGTATTGTTCACGGTCATGGTCACCGTGATCGCCGCATTGGTCAGGAGGGTGGACGGCGTCGCCGTGAGGGACGACGTGAGGGCCGCGGCCTCGGCCTGCAGGGTCACGGCGTTCGAGGTCGTCGACGTCGACTGCGTCTGGTTCGACGTGGCGTAGCCCGCAAAGGTGACGGTGCCCAGGGTCGTGCCGGCGGTGTAGGTCCAGGTAAAGTCTTGTGTGGTCGTCGCGCCCAGGGAGGCGGCGCTGGTCGGCACGGGCCCCGTCGTCAGGCTCGCATCCGACGACGTGCCGCCGACGATTAAAGAGGTTGGTGTCACGTCGGTCACGGTATTCTCCCCAGTATTCTGTACGCTCATCGTCACGGTGATCGTCCCGGCCACGTTCACGGCACTCGGTGTGGCGCTCAACGAAGACGTCAGGCCGTAGGTGGGCTTGGACTGGACGTTGACCGAATCCTGGCCGCTGGACGCCGAAAGGTTGGCCCCGGAGTTCTCATCCACGCCGGAGTCCAGGTCCGCGGTGAAGACCGCGCTGCCCGTACTCTGGCCGTGCGCCGTAAAGCTAAAACTCTTGGAAGCACCCCCCTTTATCGTCGCGCTCGAAGGCGACGGTCCGGTGTCGACGATAGGGTTGCCTGCGCCCGAAGGCGTCAACGACGGCGCCACGTTCAAGGCATCGGCCTGCCCATCATTCGTGATCGTGACAGTGACACTGATCGTCTCGCCGATGCGCGGGGTCGCAGGCAAGGCGCTGACCGTGATGCCCAGCGCCGCCTTGTGCTCCACCACGACGTCCGCCGATTTCGCCGTGTTCGAGGTCACGAGGCCCCCGCTGTCGTAGCCTGAAGCCGAACCCTCGAGGCTCAGGGACCCGTTGGTCGTGCCTGCCGTATAGTTCCAGACATATTGTTTCTGTGACGAAGAACCGATGTTTTGCGGACTCGGGTCCGACGTCGTCGTGGCCGTGGTGTTCTGCCCCGGAGGCGAGAGGACCGTCAGGGCCGACGGATCAACGGTCTCAACGACAACAGACCCGGAGTTCGTCACCGTCATGGTGACGGTAAAGGATTGGTCCGTGCTCACGACGCTCTTGGACGTCGCCAGGGTTGCCAGGAGCGCCCCGCGGCCGATGACGTAGGGGCCCGCGTGCGTCGCGCTCGATGTCCAATTCCCCACCCGGTCCACCGGCCGGACGTGGCCGTAGTGGTCGCCGTTGGCCAGGTCCAACGCCTCATACGTCAAGGTCGGGGGGTAGACGTTTATATACTGGGGCGGCAGGGTCGCCGTGTTGGTATCCACACAAAAGCTGTAACCGCTCACGCCCGACTGGCTGTCCGTCGTATCGCCCCACTGAAACGTCACGTCGTTCTCCGTCGAGGAGACGCCGGGCGTGTGGGTGCTGGAGGACAGATTCGAGACCAGGGCCGGCGGCGTGTTGTCGAGGACCACCGAGAAGGGCACGTTCGCGGTATTGCCCGCCAGGTCCGAGACGACGACGTTCACGTTCTGATACGACGAACCCGCCGAGGTGATCTCATAGGTGAACTCGTACTCGTAGACGTCGTTGGCCTCCGTCGCATCCGTGCCGCCCACGCTCGTCGTCGTGGGAAAGACCGCCTGCTTGAGCCCCGAGGCCGAGCCAGCGTCCGCGGCCTCCACATAGACCGTGAAAGCGGAATACCCCAGCCCGGAATAATACAGGGTCGTCGCTGCCTCATAGTAATAAAGGTAGTCGCCGCCGCCATACTCCGTGATGTTCTGGATGGCCCCGTCCGAAGGCGGCGTGGTGTCGATATAAAAGGGTCCCAGGTGCGCGGCGCTCGCGGACCAGTTACCGACGTTGTCGACGCTGCGGATGTGCACGTAATGCGACGTGCCGTCCGACAGGGCGCTGCTCGTGACGGCCGTCGTCGTCTGCTCGACGTCTTTGATCGCCTCCGGCAGCGTCGTCGGGTTGGTATCCCAATCGACCGCATAGCCGTCGATGCCGCTGCCGCCGGCCGCATCCGAGGCCGCGGTCCAGGAGACATATACCGTATCGTCGCGCGACTGCGGATCGTTCCAGGCACCGATGGCATTGTTATGGCTGGAGCTGGCCAGGTTGCTCACAAGGCCCGGTAAGCCTGCGTCGACCGTCAGGGAACCGGAGGAGTTGATGGCCGTTGCGGGCGCCTTGGGGGCGCTGGCAAAGGTCAGACCGTCGGAGGGAATGCTCGCGTCCACGGTCGCCTGGTCGGCGGCGCTGCCCGCGAGGTCCACGACCACGAAGATCCGCTCTGTGCCCGCGGCCGCCAGGTTGACCGAAAGGCTGCTGAAGGTGACGCCGCCGGAGGAAAACGCCCCTGTGCCCACCTGCTGGTCTGTGCCCGGCGTATACGACTCCGTGTTATTGCTGTCGTAATAAAGCTTGACGCTCTGGACCTGGGCGTCGCTGATCGAGCCGGCGTTGTTCACGACGACCTGGGTCAGGGTATCCCCGGCCAAAACGTTGTTGTTGGTCAAGGTCACGTCCAGGAGCAGCCGGCCGGTCGCGCCCTGCCCCACGTAACTCGAAGACAGGGCATTGGCCACGGCATCCACGGTCACCGAAGAAGCCTGGACGACGAGGTCGCCCTCGTTATTGTCGTCGGTGATGCCGCCGTCGCTGACCGCGATATTGATGGTCTCGGCGCTCGCATCCGTCATGCCAAAGGTCGCGCTGCCGGAATCACCGCTGGCAAAGGTGTAGACCGCCGTGTCGACCGAAGCTCCGCCGTCCGTGAAGGCGCCGGCCCCGGAAGAAAGCGCCCAGGCAATGGCATCCGCCGTGCCGCTGGTGTCGAGGGTGACGGTGCCGGTGTAGTTGGTCTTGGTATTGCCGTAGGTGTCCTTGGCGGTCACGCCGATCGTCTCTTCGACGGACTGGATGGCCGCGCCGTCGTGCGCGATGACGAAAGACGCGAGGCTGGTCGGAGCGACGACGAGATCAGTCTGCGTGTTATCGTCGGACTTGCCGTCCCCGCTGACGCTGATATCGAGGGATTCGGCGGTCGTATCGCTCACGGTGAGCTGGACCACGCCGAAGTCTTGTGCGTCAAAGGTATAGTCCGCGGTATCGACGGACGCGCCGCCGTCGGTGAACGCCCCGTAACCGGAAGAAAGCGCCCAGGCGATGGTATCGGCCGAGCCGTCCGTGTCCACGGCGATCGTGCCGCCATACGCCGTCTGGGTATTGTCGTAAAAATCCCTGGCCGTGACCGTGACCGTATCCGGCACCCCGGCCGTGGCCTCACCGTCGTGAACGATCGCAAAGTCATAGAGCACGTCGGGCCCGACCACGAGGTTCCCCTCCCCGTCGGTATCGAACTTGCCGGATCCTGAAACGTCGATGTCCAGGGACTCGGCCTTGGTGTCGGTGATGGTCAGCTGGACCAGTCCGTTATCGCCGACGACGAACGTATAGGCCGCCGTATCGACGGACGCGCCGCCGTCGGTGAACGCCCCGTAACCGGAAGAAAGCGCCCAGGCGATGGCCGAGGCCGTGCCGTCGGTGTCCAGTGTGATCGTCCCCGCGTAGTTGGTTTTGATATTCGCATAGAGATCATAGGCCGTCACCGTCACGCCGTCGGCCGCACCGGCCACAGCACTTCCGTCGTGGGCCACGACAAAGTAATCCAGGGTCCCCGGCCCCACCACGAGGTTGCCCTCGGTATTGTCATCGGTCTCACCGGAGCCGGAGACCGAGATGTTGATAGACTCCATAGTAGTGTCGGTCACGCTCAAGG
>Ga0315537_1002212_pt1 | contig 14945 bp, 8 predicted proteins | sample SalMarSW160270MG_FD_203091 | JGI IMG/M metagenome (GOLD analysis project Ga0315537, IMG submission 203091) | Salt marsh sediment microbial communities from the Plum Island Ecosystem LTER, Massachusetts, United States - Salt Marsh Sediment SW1602-70 ... | reverse complement strand
AAAGGCGGATGAAGTTTTTCGGGATTATGCCGAAGGCATCCCTTCGGGAGAATGCCGAGCTGGCCCGCGGTCAGGTGGTTCTTTGCAGCGTATAGCAACTTATTGATCATTCACATATGGTGGCGTACCTGCCTGCCGGCAGGCAGGGTTCAGTTGGTCCCGAAATTTCTGCCATCTTTGATGGCGTAAAATTTCGAGGATCCTCGAAAAACTAATCCATCCGCCAAAGGCGGATGAAGTTTTTCGGGATTATGCCGAAGGCATCCCTTCGGGAGAATGCCGAGCTGGCCCGCGGTCAGGTGGTTCTTTGCAGCGTATAGCAACTTATTGATCATTCACATATGGTGGCGTAGTTCAGTTGGTTAGAATGCCGGCCTGTCACGCCGGAGGTCGCGAGTTCGAGTCTCGTCGTCACCGCAACAATCCAAACACCGTCCATAATTTATGGGCGGTGTTTTCTTTTTCAGAACACGTTAACTGTTTACATTTATAAGTGGTCTGGAAAAGAAAGCAGCAATTTCAAAGAAATTGGTGTTTGGATTGTTGAATTACCCCCCTGAGTCCGCCATCCGCCGAATGGTGGATGGCAATCTCGTCGTCACCGCAAACCAACCAGCCCTGAAGATCTTTCTTCAGGGTTTTGTTTTTTCAGGAGCGTATAAAATCTTGTTTTATCAAGCGATTTGAAAAAACAAAAACCAGGCATGTCTTCGACATGCAGGCTGGTTGGTTTGAATTTCCCAAATTTGAGATCACCGACCGAAGGGAGGTAATCTCGTCGCAAAACAATGTAACAGCCTGCTGTTTTTAGTGTTTGTAATTCTCCCAAAAGAGTCCACGAACAGCCATCCGGTAGATGGCGGTTCGTAATCTCGTCGTATATTATTTTGCAATTGGTTTTTGTTTGAGGTTAAGAACCCTTAAAAGAGGCATGTGAATACCTGAAGATCTCAAAGGTGACCCTGTTCAAATGGATCCGTGAAAACAAGATAAATGCTTATCACCTGGGAACACGGTTGTATTTTAAAAAATCAGAAATAGAGAAAGCATTGGTTAAGAAATAGACTGCTTCTATAAATCTTAAATCCCATCTCCGTAAAAAGGATGATTTCCATGATTGGAATTGTCCCGGGATTCTCGTAATTTTATTCTGAAAATAAACCATAGCCTAATTATAATTACTGGATTTCCAGACCAACATCTAGCAAATCTAATTTTAATATAAACCGTTATGAAAAAAATATTATTCTGTACAATGTTATTGTTACCTTTTCTGCTTATGGCGCAAACTGGCGAAAAGAATTTCATCGACCAGAACTATATTCAGGTGATTGGAAAAGCTGAAATGGAAGTGGTCCCAGATTTAATTGATTTAAAAATCATTATAGACGAAAATGATGTTAAAGGGAAAACGACACTTAATGAATTGGAAAAATCCTTGCTAAATAAATTAAATGAAATAGGAATAGACCTGGAAAAAGATTTAGCAATAAGAGACCTTACCAGTAATTTTAAATTTCACGTGTTATTGAAAACTGATATCATCTTGTCGAAAGAATACATTTTAACTGTCCGCAGCGGAAGCAAAGCAGCTGAAGTTTTTATGGAACTTGAGAAAATTGGCATTTCACATGTAAGTGTTGAACATCTTGACCACAGCGAAATAGAGAGATTTCGTAAAGAAGTAAAGATTAATTCCATAAAAGCTGCTAAGATGAAAGCTGAGTATATGGCAACTGCAATAGATCAAGACATTGGCAGAGCTTTATATATTGAGGAATTGGAGAGTTCTGCATCATACAATCAAGTTTCAAATGTATTTATCAGAGGAGCCACCAGTGTTTATGGAACAAGAGCTTCTAACCTGCCGAATATAGAATTTGATAAAATAAAGCTTGAATATTCGGTAAAAGTTAGATTTGAACTAAAATAGTATAGCTTACAGCACAATACTGAACCATATATCCTCCCTCTCTGCCAGTTGGCGGATTCGGAAGGATTAGGAAACGTAGTATAGCTGAAAGGTTAGCAGTAATAGCAAAAAATAATGAAAACGAAGGCGGTTAGTTTAAATAGACAGGATCGCAAAATCATACGTAAACAGTTTAAATCAGCGATATTTAACGTATCCGTTTTCTTTGTTTTTGGTTTTATTCTAATTATTGTTTTTCCATATTTTGAGGTAGAACCTATCCGGAATTTATCATCGAATTCTACACTTATTATTCAGTTTGCTCTATTGTTAATTTTGGTATCAGGACTTATACTTTATTTTCTTTTTCAGACACGGATCTTCAGAAGTGAATTGAGAAATAATATTAAAGCTGGAGATACTCAGAAGCTATTAAGGAAGGTAAAAAAGCCAAGGAGGAACTACATAATTTATTCTCCTGGTAAGATTGAAGATAATAACAACTATTTAGCGAAGTTTGAGCAATCGGAAATTTTAATTAACAAAGATATTTGGGACAAACTTACTGAGGGAGAGGAATATGATTTGTATTTTACTCCAGAAAGCAATGTGTTTCTGAATATATCTGATAAGAATTATAGCTACTACCGCTAATATGTGTAGCAGTCATTAGACTTCTACATGCAAATTAACCGTAAAAAAATAAATCGACATTCTGATATGAAGAACACAATAATAGTAGTGCTGATATTAATCTTTGCATCATCATGTACTTCATCAAGACACGTATCATCAGATAATGGGAATAATGAAAAATATATTAAAACTGTAAGAGGTGGAGTTGAATATCGTGAATATATAGATTCATTTTTTGTTGTCGATGTAATGCCGGAATTTCCAGGTGGCGAAGCCAATTTGGTAAAATTCATAAAAGAGAACCTTAAGTATCCAAAATCAGCTACAAAGGATAATACTGAAGGGAAAGTTATAATAACATTTGTTATAACAGAGACCGGAGAAGTAAAATATCCAAATGTATTTGAAAGTGTAAGGAAAGACTTAGATAAAGCGGCAATAAAAATGATAAGAAAAATGCCTAAGTGGAAACCAGGAGAAAAAGATGGGCATCCTATTAAGGTAGCTTTTAAGTTACCAATAGTTTTTAAGTTATAGCAAAGTAAACTTGGTAAGAACAGCCTCTATTAAAACCTTGCTTGACACCTAACATTATGCACGATATACAAAACCAAATATATAACTAAACCAAATATTATGAAAATTAAAAGTCTAATTATCAGCTTATTGGTACTGGGCCTTGTAAATTCACTATTCGCCCAGGATTACTCTAAACTCGATAAAACAGTGCTTAAGGAAAAGACCGATTATGTTGAAAATGAAAATCTGGTTATTGAGTGCTCCAATTATTTGTTAAACAGTCCATTAGATGATTTAAAAAATGATTTAAACCATGTAAAAGCTTTATTATTTATTATGCGCTGGATGGAAGGAACACCGGACTATATGTTCGATATTGATGATACCGTTGGCAAAGCTACAAAATCAAATCCATCACTACTCGGTGTATATTTAGCATCAATGTCAAAATATGTCCTTGAAAACAAGGATAAATCTGGCGATGCGAAAGAAGTCAAGTACAACTCCTTTTTGATTTTTATTAAATACTGTGAGGATCCTAAAAATAATGTCAGGAAAAACAAGGAAATTAAGAAATTAATAGAAGCAAAAGATGAGGGTACGCTGAGAGAATATCTCAATACGTAACAGCGAAAATTTAAAATCTACCCGCCATAACGGGAAGAGTGCCTTTGTTTCAAACCTTAACGTTCATTGAACGCAACTCTAATTGATTTTCATTATTGTGTAACCAACATTGCAACTATGGATCAAAAATTAAAACAAGAAATTAAATCTTTGCAAATAATACATTCCTCTTTAATAGTCGGAATCGTCTTTTATTTAGCAATCACGATTTATTTAAATAAAACTGATTCAGGCTTTATTCTTGATGATCCTTCATTTTCACAGAACTTTTTAATCATAGCAAATATCACTGCTCTTGTAAGTATATTAACTGGATTAATAATTGCTAACAGACGGATCAAAGACATTGGAGAATTAAGTTTATCAAATAAACTTACTGGATATCGAGTAACCACTATTATCAGATCATTTGCAATTGAATTAGGAGCATTCATGTTTATACTTGGTTATATGCTGTCAGGTTCTGTAATCTTCATGTATGAAGCAATAATTGGAATTTTATTGATGTGTCTATTTTTCCCATCAAAAAGTAGAATGTCCAAAGAGATCAAACTTGATGCAAGAGAAATGAATTGATTTGATACGTCCACTAACTAAGTGTAAAGCCAAAAGTAACTTGGATTTGCACCCAACATTTCGAAAAATTACTATATAAACCAAATGCCACCTAAATGAAAAAAATAACCGTAATCCTCCTTTTGAGCTGCATGATCATGATTGTTCAGGCTCAAACTTACCATGAAAGAGCAGTGGAATTAAAAAACCAGGCGATTGAACTAATGGATAATGGAAACATTGAAGAAGCAATTAAACTATTGGAAGAGGCACAGGACCTTGACCCTGATTATGTCTTTGTGCCATACGAGATTGCTTTTGCCTACTATCTGGCAAATGATTATGATAACAGCATCAGGATTGCAAAGCCTTTATTAAAGCATCCGGATACATTTGACCAGGTATACCAGTTGATCGGTAATTGTTATGACTTGAAAGGAGAGAAAGACAAAGCCATAAAATATTACAATAAAGGTTTGAAGAAAAATCCAAATTCAGGAAAACTATACTTAGAGAAAGGAATTGTTTTGGCCAGTCAGGAAAACATATCCGAAGCATTGGACGCCTGGGAAAATGGGATAAATGCCGATCCAACCCACTCATCAAACTATTATTATGCCAGCCAGGTGTTAGCTCAGACAAATGAAAAGATCTGGGGAATTTACTATGGAGAGATATTCATGAACCTGGAGCAAGGTTCAGAAAGGACAGCGCACATAAGTAAACTGCTTTATGATACTTATAAGAACTGTTTGTTTGTGGAAGATAACAAATGGAATTTAGCATTTAGTGAAAAATCCAGGACGATCACCGTAGGGCGTATAAAAGACTTTAAACTATCATTTGAAACAGTCCATCTTCTTGCAATGGAGGATGGATACAAAGATGTTGAACCCATGTTTTCAATTGAGAATCTTATAAAAATAAGGAAACAATTTCTACAAGAATGGAATGAAGCGTACATGGACATGTACCCAAATCTGATTTTTGACTACCATAATTTATTGATTAGCAATGATATGTTTGATGAATATCTTTATTGGCTATTAAAGGATGGAGCACCAGATGAGTTTGAATTATGGTTGACTGAAAACAAGAAAGACTTTGATGATTTCCATACCTGGTTTAAAGAGAATCCAATGCTTATCAATAATGAAAATAAAACTAATAGATTTAGTTACGATTAACGAATACCTGATCAAATCTTTTATTTAATCCCTGATGCGGAATCTGAAGGAATGCATCAGGAGCCATTTTCACCGACCGACGATCTCAAACTGTTTCTCAAGGATATTACCATCGATATCAACCAGTGTAAGGGTATGTCGACCCTCCGGTGCGATAATTTCCATCTGGTGAATTGTTTCGGTCTCACCGAGGTATTGATCATCCAGGTGCCAGTATATGCGTACTCCCGTCCTGCGATGCGCCACGTCAAACACCACCCTGCTCAAGCTCCCGTCAAGATCTCTTGGAATGAAAACCTGCTTTACCTCTTTTGGAGATATGATCTCCATGGGTTCTTCATCCCCCTGCCGGCATTCTGCAGAAAGGGGAGGCAATGATCTGTAATGAGGGTTCTGCTTCTTATAATACCACTCCATGACAGGTGGCAAAACAAACCATGAGGTACCTACTATTTCGCTAACTTCATAGCAATCACTGTGAACCCTGAACTGCTTCAACCTGTCCAGATGGACTGTTCTATGGTAGGGACACACGTCCATCTTTGTGCAGGCTTCAGGAACCATTTGTGTAATGAGATGTTCACAATCGGGGCCGGCACGGAAACCACTTTCTGCACAGATCTCCAGTTCAACCATCTCATCGTAAGGTTGAATAAACCAGCCGGAGGTATGAAGCATATTGAATGCATCGAACAACAACGGGGCCGCTGCATTCAGCCCGGTAAGTCCAGCCCTTCCCTCTCCATCAGCATTCCCAACCCAAACACCTACCAGGTATTCCGGATTCAATCCGATCGCCCAGGCATCCCTGAAACCAAAACTGGTTCCGGTCTTCCAGGCGATCCTCTTAGATGAAGGGAATTGTTCCCATAATCCCTCCTGACCAGGCCTTTCCAACTCCGTGAGTGTTTCGAAGCATTGCCAGATGGATGCAGCACTCATGATCCCATTATTTACCAGCTTTTGCTGGTTATGCTTTTTATCTTTACGGAAAATCTTAACCTGTAATAAATAGATTGGATCGGCATATTCCAAAGGATCATATTTATAATTGTTCTCCCGAATGTTATTCAGACTGTTTGCCATTCCCATATAGACCCGACAGAGATCCCATAAGGTTACCTCTGCCCCACCCAGGATTAGTGTTAGTCCGTAATGACCCGGTCCCTGATCTATGGATGAAAAATTCAGAGTTCGAAGCCTGGAGTGAAATTTTTCCAATCCATACTTTTGCAGTAATCTGACACAGGGTACATTTAAAGATCGCACCAGGGCTGTGCTTACTGGAACAGCACCGTTATAGGACCGGTCAAAGTTCACCGGGGAATAGCCAGAGATATGAGTAGGAATATCAGCGACCAGGCTATTCGGCAGGATATCACCTTCATCAAGCATTAGCGTATACAATAAGGGCTTCAGGATACTTCCTGAACTTCTAGGTGAGGTGATAATGTCTACATAGGATCCAGTCTCCTCTCCCACGGCTTGCGTATTGCCAACATATGCAACGACCTGTTTCTCCCGGATATTCAGCACCAGGATTGCTGCATTATGAATCTCATTTTGACTTAAATGAAGGTAATGCCTTTGTAACAGATCGATGAGTTGCATCTGGAGATCCCGGTCAATGGTTGTGATGCATCTCCTACCGACATTTCCATCTTTCTCTGCCTTTGCCAGCAGGTGGGGAGTGATATTTGGCAAATCCTCAGGTCTATCCGGGACAGGCTCAGACTTTGCAAGGGTACATGTTGTTTCATCAATGACCCCATTTTCGTGCAGTTTATCCAGCAGTTTATTCCGCTTGTCAACCAGCACATCATGGTTTTTCCCGGGATATATCAGTGAAGGAGCATTTGGCAATACTGCCAGTGTGGCTGCTTCCCCCCAGGAGAGCTTATTGGCAGGTATTCCATAATATCTCCATGAAGCAGCATCAATTCCCACAACATTCCCTCCAAAAGGTGCATGAGAGGCGTATAATCGAAAGATTTCGTCTTTAGTAAGGCTAACCTCCATTCGAAATGCCAGGAGAATCTCAATCAATTTTTGTGCATATGTACGGGGTTTCCCTTTCCGTGACAAACGAACAACCTGCATCGTGATGGTGCTCCCCCCACTTACAATTTTCCCCGCTTTAATGTTTCTTTTTAAGGCTTTGATGAGAGAAACCGGATTTACTCCGGGATGGTAACTGAAATACTGATCTTCATAATAGAGAATGCACTGCCTGATTTTATATGGGACGCTATCACAATCAGGAAATCTCCACTGTCCATCTCCAGTAATTTTAGCTGACAACAACTCTCCATGGATATCTTCCAACAGGGTATTCGTAGGATCTTTGAACTGTACAACAGGCAATAGAAGAAACAGGCCAATGAGCCCGATTAATCCAATCAGATAATATTTAGCTCTTTTTATCCAATTCATGTTTCAGCACTGATCTCTGGCGTCCTGCATGTTTAGTTTATGTTCTGTCGTCATTTTATACGTATCCTAAGACATGATCTGTTTAGAATTATATCTACCGTTGTCTAATGACCTTTACCCATTTTCCTGTCTTTGTTGCATGAATGCTATTGTCATACATGGTCTCACAATAGACGGCGGGCAGGAAAAACTCTCCCAGGTAAGCTGCATTCAGCATCACCCTGAAGGTTTTTGATTTCCCTTGATCCAGGTCAAAATAACTGTAGACACGGTCGTCCCGGATATCCTGGTACCGGGGATTATCTTTCAATATAGAGGGATTGATGTTATCCAACCTGATATTCCTTATTTCCCAACCTGAAGCGAACATTTGAGTTAGTGCCATTTCTTTGTAATCCATTCTGATTCCCGGATGAGCCAGCCGGACTTCCGCTATAAAATCGGTTCCCTGTTCCAGCTCAGTCGGATCGATCTCAACTTCATTCATATTGAGGTATCGTACAACCATTCTAAGGTCCTCCTCATCATCAATCCTCCCTTCAGTGAGCGGAATACCTTCCAGTTGGACACTGACGAACAGCATCCGATTACTTGTATTTTTCAGGGAAATAGTGCCTCCCTCTTCACCGTTAAAAGGCAAATTCATCTGTGCAATCGGGGCAGTAGATGATATTGCTTTTTTAGTTCCATTAATAGTACATTCATATTCAATCCCTCCGGGAGTATCGGATTCGCCCAGGAATTTCCCGATTGACAATAAAACAAAAGCAGTTGTTTGTGTACTATACCATCGACTGGAACCGATACGTTCAGCCAATTCATCCACTAACCTCCTGGCTTTTACATTATCCCCCAGCATGGTAATAACCTCAAGTATCATGGCTTGATCGCGCAAGGAACTACCATATGTATAAGAGAATTCTGAATAAGAATCCACCGAAGTCGTCAATCCTGATATGATCTCTTCAGTTACTTCTTTTTTACCAATGAGCAGATAAGCTCCGGCAAGTCTCCACCTTGCAGCTACCGAAAGATCTCTCATTTCCCTCATTCTGTTCATGGCTCCCAAAGCGGGTTTTTTTGCCAGAGCAAGTGTATACAACCGGTATGCCTGATTGATTTCATTTCCTCTCCTGTAACCATACCAGCCGGTTTCACGATTCCAGCTGTTTGCTTTTCTGGATTGGTATTTCACCCAGTTATCAATAAATCCTACCGGAAGGTTATAACCCAATGCCTTTGCTTCAAGCATGAAGTGCCCGGCATAACTGGTACACCACTCGCTGGCTGAGCCGTAAGAGTCTGGCCAGTAGGTCAATCCTCCATCTGAAATTTGGAACGATTTGATTTTATTGATTCCGGTTGTAATGTTTTCCTGGATTTTACCCTTCTGCTCGGAATCAAGTTCAACAAACCGGTCCAGATATAACTGCGGAAAAACGGCAGAAGTCGTTTGTTCTATACATCCATGTGGATATTGCATTAAAAAGTTTAGTCTCTGCTCGAGATTCATCCGGGGGGTTGTGGAAACTTCAATCACTCCCTTGTTTGTACCCGTGAGGCCAATGGCATCGTACTCTGATTCCCAGGTCTTACCCGCTTCCACCACATCATCAATTAATTTTGAGATCCGCGGATTCGGCATTCGTACCTGAAGGTCAATAATATCTTTCGCTTCCTGGCTTCCGCTCCTGGCGGTCACTTCTACTTTCCCGGCACCAATGTTTCGTGCAACTTTCAATGTAAAGTATACCATTTGATCACCTTCCTGGTCAAAGGTTATCTGTTGTTTACCCGGTTCAACAACAGTAAATAAATCATTCGTTTTCACCTCAACCGATACATTTTTTACATTTTCATCCATGGAAAAAACAGTAACGGGCAATGACACTGTTTCTGTGGGACTAACCATTCGAGGCAATGTTGCCAGGACCATTAACGGTTTTTTTACCGGTGTTGTCTTCTCTGTATTACCATAAGCGCCTTCATGATGTGCAACAACCATCGCCTTGACTGAACCGACATAATTCGGCATAGTAAAACTATGGCTGTTGGTTTTGCCTTCCCTGAGTTCAAAAGGCCCCAGGAACCTGACGACCGGTTTGAACCGGTTGGTATTTTTCGTATCATCCTGTTTAACGAATTCATCTCCGCCTACAGAAAAAAGCCCTGCCATTTCACCCGTGAACGCTCCCATGACATACTTATACATATCCCAGGTACGAATTCCAAGTGCCTCTTTGGAATAAAATGTATTCCAGGGATCGGGAGTTTTAAACCGGGTAAGATCAAGGAGCCCTTCATCAACAACAGCTACCGTATAGGTCATCCTTCGTCCATCTCTCTCTGATATTTTTAAAGTGACATCCTGCTCGGGTTCCAATACATCCGGCATGGTAAGCACCGGATGAATCTGTGTATTTTGATCGACCACATTGACCGACTGGATACCATACAACCGGATAGGCAGGTCGTTAATGGTTTTATTGTGTGGTTGTATCAGGGATACATGAATGAATGCGTTGGGTGCCATCTTCTCCGTCGCCTGAATGGTCAATGGGTTTTCTTTGCCCTGGGATTCTACCCAGAATGTTTCAAGTATTTGTGAACCATTTTCAATGCTTATCAATGCCCGCCCTTCCTGGAATTCGGGAAGATTAACCTGGATTTTCTCTCCAACAGTATATTTCTTTTTATCGGTTGTGAATGTCAGCATTTCAGCACCACCGGGATTATCCTGACCGGGTGTGCTCCACCATCCCCTGTAACTGAGATAAAAGATCTTACCGGTGCTATGTCCTCCCTCCGGGTCACTGATTCGCATCAACATTCTTCCCCATAAGTTTCTGTTAAAGTTCATCTCATACATCGCTGTACCATTCACAGTGCTGATCTTATCACTCCTGATCAGGTTCTGGCTTCGATTCCTTATGTAAGATGCCAGATCATCGTAATCTTCTCTCTCCCACCACCACCTCCATCGTACATCAAAGATTTCAATTTTAAGATCTTTCACATCAACAGGATCGCCTGATTCATCCACTGTGGCGATCGAGATCAAATTCGGCTCATTCGAATAGAGTGCTCCGTTCCATCCGGGACCTTCCGGTATTTTAACACCGACATATCGTTTGAATGGTGAGTACAACACCGGTAAACGGTCAACACTAAAATCCCCCGAGGTCTCAAATACTCTTGTTTTGAGAAAGGCTTGAAGCATCCCGGGAGCTTCGTCACCCACATTAATCTTTAACAGGAATTTTACATTTCCGAGACTGTCAAGCTGTCCATCATAGATCACCTGCTCATCAGCCTCAAAGCTTTTGGAAGGATCATCGAAAACATAATCGTTATAGTCTTTGAAGGAGGTTCTCGTTGAGGTAAGGTTCATTTCAATATCCGCTTTTAACTTTTTAGCTATTGCTCCATGCAACCATTTAGCATTAAGCGTCCCAATATTAGAACCTTTGCTCAAAACCTCCTTCTCAAAATCGATGTTGATCTTCAAACGATTTGGTTTAACGGTCTCGATCCTGATTGTTTTGGAAAACCTTGATCCTCCGACAATAATCTTCGCCAGCCAGTTACCGGTTGGTGCATCGCCTTCTGTAGCTGTCCGGAAATCATACATACCGTTGAGGGAGGTTGTTCGAATTTTTTTCAGATAGAGCTGGTTTTCCGGAGTGTAAAGTTCAAATCGTACCGGATGTTCTGCCGGTAGAATGTTATTCTTGTCTTCCAGGATAAACGTCAGGTATAACGAATCACCGGGTCTCCAGACACCCCGTTCCCCGTAAAGAAATCCTTTTATTCCTTCAATGTTTTTGCTTCCTCCAACATCAAACATACTCACTGATAGTGCAGAACCATCATCCAACCTCAAATAACCTCTTTGAGACCCATTCCTGGCGACAAGCAAGAATGGTTTCCTTTCCAGCGGAATACTAACCATTCCCTGGTTATCAGTCGTTCTCTCTTCCATCAGTTGGTTCTGGTAATTATATACTTCAACCTTAACTCCTGCCATGGGTTCAGCATCAATAAGGTTGGTTACCGCAACAAACAGATCCGTTCCGTCCCCTCCTTTTGCTATTATTCCAAGGTCTGATGCCAGAACGTTACGTGACGCCTCATTCCGGTTTTTTCTATAGTTATAATAGGAGTATGTGCATGGATCATCCCTGTCTCTCCAGTTATAATCATAATACTCATAGTAGTAGTAATCTTTGGGTCCATCAAAACTGTCGTATTCCTGGTCTTCCGTGTAAGGTGTCAGTTCCTGCTCAGTCTTATCTTCACCGGGACAAAGGTAGAGGGACTGTGATTGGTCGAACGTGATGGATACGTTATATATCGCTCCGGGTTCAGTTTTTACTAAGTCTGCAAGGTCAAGTGAGAAAATATTCCAGTTCCCATAATCGATGGGTTTATCAGAGGTAAGTGCAATCTCTTTTTTGAAAATGATTCTCCCGACCCGACTAAGCTGGTTATCGCCATCGTATTGATTAACCTGGAGAAATTGAGCTACATTATCCTCAAAAATCTTGATTATTCTGACATTGACGGCTTTTAAATTCACCGCTTTGAAGGGGAAGATCAATCCATTACTCCCCGGAAGGATTATCCCATCACCGATCAGGGCTACATCCGGCTTAATGCTGGTGAATACTATTTCCCGCTTGTATTCTTCAACTAAGCTGTAGTCAAGACTATTCTTTAACGATTCATCAATGACCAGGTTATAGGTCCCTTGCAATCTCACTGCTGAATAAACTTTAACCTGGCTCCCATTAATTTCAAGGTTCACTTCCTCCCCTGTTTCATAATAGACCAGACCACGAATATCCTGATTGCGGTTCACAGGATCGGAGAAATAGAGGCTCACATACTGATCGGGTTGCTGGGTAACCTGAAGATTCATCAGCTTAAAATCTCCTAAAGGGGGGATATCAATAACTTCCTCTCCCTTGTCCTCACTGCCAATAACCCGGCCATCCCATTTCACTTTGATCTCCTCTCTCTCCTCTGATCTGATAATGCTGTCAACAACGAACTCATGGGTCTTCCCGTCTTCTCCGTGATTCCATTCAATCTTTAATCGTTTATTATGTTGAAAAGCTTCCAGTATTGTTTCAATGGATTCCATCTTTGCAAAATCGGCCGTTTTCAACGTTCCGCTTAATTGCTGCCATTGAAGATTTTCTTCGTCAACACTTTTCAGTCCTTCAAAATTTACATATACTGCCTGTTTCATCGTTTGGAACTGAAATTCCAGTGCTTCCAGATGATCAGGAACCTGTATTAGCTTTGACAGGTGAAAATATCCATTAAACACGGTACCCGGGGGTAATATTTCTTCCGGTCTGAATTCAACAGTCCGGTTGTCCACCCAGGTTATGGTTCCTTTGATTGATGGTTTGAACTCGAAGAGTTTTTGAGTAACGACTTCTTCTCGTACCGTTTCGGTAACTTCCTGCATCAAACGAACACTGATGTTAGCATTCACTGATATAACCCCACTGGTAAATCCGGAGATATAGCTTGTAAAACCGGGATCAATTTTAGGTATTTCCTTCTTTTTGTCTTTACAGGCAGAAAAAATAAGAATAAGGATCAGAAAGAATGAAATTCTTTTCATGGTAAGGTATGTATTAGGTTTATTGTTTAGGTAAAATAGTACTTCTATAAAAATACGAATTCAAATCTGTATTATGAAGGTAATGATTGAATTTATTCAGGGTTTGTTGCCTCAACTTAACAATTCAAATTCGCGAACAGGCAAGGAATGTTAAAATACCTTAAAACAGTTGTTATTTAAGCTTTTTTAACTCTCATATCTTGAATTGCATCCTGTATACCTTTAATTTTATTTATACCACAAACCTATTGCTAACTTAAAATCAATAATCATGAAAAGGAAGGTGAAAATCATACCCATTGCATTTCTATTACTAAGCAACTTAGGTGTGTCTGAACAAAACACACCGGAAAAGGAAATAAAGACTAAGATCAATGAAGTGACAGTTTACCTGGAGGGAGCCCAGATCACGCGAAGGAAAAATATAGAAATCCAGCCAGGTAGAAGTACATTAAAATTTGTTGCTCTTTCACCCTACGTCGATGCAAAAAGTATCAACGTCAAGGCTGCTGGAGAAATTACAGTTCTTTCAGTTAATCACCAGCTTAACTATATGGCATTGCAAAAGGCTTCTGAGCGATCAGAGGAGCTGACTGAAATAAAGGATGTCCTGGTGAAAAGGAAAGAAAAGGAACAAGCCAACCTGGAGATCCTGGAAGAGGAGTTGAACTTCTTGAAAAGCAACAAATCAATTGGAGGGGCAAATACGGGGACGAACATTGATGAATTGAAAGAAGCAGCCAGTTATTACAGTGAAAGAATCAAAACAATTAAACTGAAGGAGATTGAAATTAACAACAACATCAAAGATATAAATGAAGAGCTGGAAAAAATAAACAACCAAATAAAAGGTGCTTTAGAAATTAAAGAACTTCCAACAGGAGAAATCCTGGTTAATATTGAAGCGAAAAGAAATTCTACAGCTGAACTTGAGGTTAAATATCTTGTGGGAAATGCTGGTTGGTTTCCATCCTATGATTTAAGGGCTAAAAATATTGAACAACCTATAAACCTGGTTTATAAAGCTAATCTGCATCAAAATACAAATGTTGATTGGGATAATGTAAAGCTAACCTTTTCATCCAGTGATCCCAATACTACTGGCAATGCACCTGAACTAAAAACCTACTTTTTAGGTTATAACACTCCTCCCCCATCTTATGTGTATGATGTAGGCCAGGTGCATGGGATTGTTTATGCTGAAGAAGACAAAGAACCTCTTCCGGGAGTATCTATCATGGTCAAAGGGACCACCATTGGAACTGTCTCAGATATGAACGGGAACTACTCCTTAACATTACCTCCAAATGCTGAAACCCTGATTTATTCATTTGTCGGAATGCAAACCGAAGCGTTACCGATCACCAGTTCAATGATGAATGTTCAGTTGAAAGCAGATGCTTTTGGACTTGACGAAGTTGTTGTTATGGGATATGCT
>Ga0315537_1002210_pt1 | contig 14953 bp, 12 predicted proteins | sample SalMarSW160270MG_FD_203091 | JGI IMG/M metagenome (GOLD analysis project Ga0315537, IMG submission 203091) | Salt marsh sediment microbial communities from the Plum Island Ecosystem LTER, Massachusetts, United States - Salt Marsh Sediment SW1602-70 ... | reverse complement strand
ATTAAAAGCGAATCCTCATACAGTGCCGAAGCGCCTGCCGTACTGCCATCGTCTGCAGTACCTGCGAGTCCTTCATGGCCTCAGGATTTATCGACTCGAATCGACGCTCACCGCAACGGGACCGATGTAAGTCCATCGAGACCGCCGAAGAATGTTCAGGGTAGAAGGGAGCTTGACGCCGCTGAGATTGCAATTTTCGATCAGTTCGTCAAGGAAACCGAGGACATTGAGGACCCGAACGAATGGCTCGAAAAGGCTGACGGGCTTATGCAGCGACTGGCCAACGCTTCGCGGGTCACAGAGGAAGAAGCTTCACTACTGGACGAACTTGGCGAAGAACTCCAGGATGCTAACGAAGACCCGTCCGGCCGCAGCGCCGAGACGAAGCCGGAGCCGGCCTCGGATTAAATCCGCCCCCTGGTAACTTGAACTGGATAAGCAAAAACCCCGCTTGACGTCCGTGTATTCTTGCCTGTCCCGATGTACGTCGGGATAAGTGGGATTCTGCCCCAATTAGGCCTGCTGCTGACGTAAACTGCTAGACGATGAAAAATCGTCTCAAGTCCGAAAAAGACGGAACATTTGCGCCCCCTGAGTGTCTATTAACAGGGGCAGACGGGCTTATCCGACCCACTGGAAATAACTTAGCGGCTGCGCCCGTAAGGGCTTAGAAAAAAAGAGCTTATACGCTAAGATTCGGCCCCCGTCAAGCCGATAGAGGACATGGCTGGAGCCCCCAAACGTGCCTTATCGCATTTGGGGAACCCCTTTACTGCGGCCAGCCTCTGGACAGGCTGTTGGAGCGTTTTATGACGATTGAGTATTTATCTCGACTCCGGAAATTGCGAAGGCTGTTCACGGCGGCAACACTGTCAGCGGTAATTATCTTAGCTTCATGGGCGTGGGCGCAGGACGAATCTGGGTCTGAACGCTTCATGTCGCGCTCGGTCAGGAACATATCACCCGAACAGGCCATTGGGTACATCACCCAGTCAAATCTCGGCACCGCCTCGCAGATACCCAACACTCAGACGATTCTAATCACCGCGGAGATGTCCGTCCTGGCAAAGACCAGAGTTCTGCTCGAGTTGGTTGACAGCAAAGAGCCGTACACGGTTGTTCTGTTGCCTGCCGACCAGAACCTTGTGACTGCTCTGCATCAGGAGAAAATTGCTGAACAGTTGACTGACCTGTCACTGGCCACGTTCGCCGTTCTACCGGCAGCGGGCGAAAAACCGCGAGTTCTCGTTGACTTGCTCGATGATTCTGTGATTGTAGCTGCGCCCGCCGACCGCCTCGAGCAGGTGCTTTCTGCATTGGAGCAAATCTCCGAACCGCAACCTGTCGTCGAGCCGATTGAGCCGAATCAACCGGTTGTGACGGAAGTGCTCCCGGCTGATACATCTACTGTCACTGAAGTCAACAAGCCTGACGATGACCAGTTTTTTAACCAGATACTTGACTCCCTGGCTGAGGCCGAAAGAGTCGAATCTGCGCTGAAAGCTGCTGAACCTGAAGGCACAACCCAGGCCCCTGAGCTGGAAGTTGAAACCGTGACCGTACAGCAGGAATCTCCTGTTCGAACCATTCAGGAACCTCAGCCGGAATCCGGCCTTACGAAGATAATAGAACTGACGCCGAAGGAGACAGGCCCGGCAATCAAAAAATATTCTTACGAGCCGGCACCAACAGAACTGGCTAATGAGCAGCTCGAGCTGGATTTACCTGAGACAATTAATGTTGTTGAACTTATTGACCTGGTGGGTAAATATCTTGACCTGAATCTGCTGTACGATCCTAAGGAGGTTACGGGCCAGGTGACATTGCGTGTTCAAGGCAAGATTAAAGTAGGTGAACTCTATCCTTTGCTTGAGTCGGTCCTGAAATTCCGTGGCTTTGCTATGACTCGAAAAGACAACCTTGTTACTATTGTACCAATCGGCAAGGTACTGGAAACAGACCCCGTCCTGTTCGACACCGAGGAAAAAAGAGTGCAGTTTGGCAACGTCATTGTGACCCGGGTTTTTGACCTGCGGTACATCGACACAGCCAGTGCCGAAAACCTGCTTACAGAGATGAAACTCGGCGCGCATATCAAGGGCGTTCCCGATGCAGGGAAACTAATCGTAACAGACTACGCATATCGGATGGGCAGGGTCGAGGAGCTGCTTACAATCATCGATAAGCCGGGCGAGGTCAAACAGTTTCGCTACCGTCAGCTTCGCTACACCATGGCCCAGAGCCTGGCCAGCCAGGTCGAAGCACTCGCTGAGCAACTGGGCACCATCACAATTTCGGTAGCTGCCCCGACGCAACCAACGCCTGCAGCACCTGCCCGCGGTCGCAGGCCGCAGCCCAGACCAAGACCGCAGCCGACGCCGACACCTGAATCCGCACAGCCTGAGGTTTATCTCGATGCGGATGAGCGAACCAACCGTATCCTGATGATAGGTATGCCCGAGCAGCTTGACATCGTCGAGACGCTGATCGATTCACTCGATGTGGCTCAACAGGACCTCAGGACTCTGCGGCTGTACGACATACAGTACGCAGGGGCCGATGAAGTCGTGGAAAAACTGCAGGCCCTTGGCATCATTAGCGGTGGTAGAAGGACAACTACCACGACGGGCCGAATCACGGCCCCTCAGGAGGGGCAGCCTGCCCAGGGGGCTCCTGCCACGGTGCTTACCGAAGAAGGCCTGGTCGAAGAGCCGCAGATTGTCATAATCGAATCGACCAACTCACTGCTGGTTAACGCCACCGCCGAACAGCACACGCAGATTGCGACAATTATTGCTTATGTCGATGCCGAACCCCAGCAGTCCGCCACCAACTATATCGTCTATCCCCTTGAAAACCAGGACCCCGAAGTCCTCGCAGAGGTGCTAAAGCAACTTATTCAGGAGACCATCGAAGAGCAAGGCCAGGATTCAAAGGTGGTCAGAACCACAAGAAGAAGAAGACTGGAAGAAGATATAACAATAATTGCCGAACCCACCACATATTCGCTCGTGGTCTATGCAGGCAAGAAGCATCAACAGTGGATAGCCAACCTTATCGACCAGCTCGACCATCGAAGACCGCAGGTGCTCATTGATGTTACCCTGGTCGAGATAAGCAAAAACGATGAGTTCAATTATGATTTGAACGTTATACAGAGTTTCCCGGACCTGGTTGCAACCTCCGGTCTTGCCAGCATTTTGGTCCCGGGTGATACTCCTTTTACAACCGGGGACATCATCAGCAAACTACAAACTTCAAACCGAAGCCGGTTTATAGACTTACAGTCCAACAGCGGTGAAGGCACAGCCTTTTACGGCGACCGGCATATTAACGCACTGTTGAATATTGTTCAGAGCAAAAAATACGGAAGGGTTCTGGCCCGGCCGAAACTTCTTGTAAACGACAACGAAGAAGGAACCATAGAAGCTAAAGAGACCACTTACCGCAAAAGGACCCAGTCCAGCCAGGTCCCGACAACGGGAGGCGAGACCGGCTATGTCCTTACCGAACAGACCATTTTCGATTCCTACGATGCCGGAATCGCTCTTGCAATCAAACCACACATAAGTGAAGGTGACTTACTAAAGCTCGAAATTACTTTAACCCGCAGCGACTTCCGCGAAACCACAGCATCACTGGCTACGGTGAACCCGACGCCGCCCGACAGAATCACCAGCGACGTGACAACAATAATTACAGTTCCCGATAAGAGCACGATAATACTTGGCGGCCTGGAAAAACTGGACCAGAGCAAGAGCGGCAGCAAGGTCCCGCTGCTCGGAGATATACCGATTGTCGGCGGCCTGTTCAGAGGCATCGCTAATACCGACAACCAGAGCAGGCTATACGTATTCGTAAAAGCGCATATAATCAGGCCGGAAGAAAAGCGCGGCGGCCGCAGCGACGTGGAAGTAGTTTCAGCGAAGAACCGGGCCACCTTCGAGAAGTATGAAAAACAGATGCAGGAATACGAGGACTGGCCCGGCATAAAGCCCCAGCCTATGGACCCGCTACAGGTGCTGGAAGGTGATTAGAAGCCGCTTGTCTTTGAGGCTGGCCGGTCATTGCAGCCGGACAAACTATGGTGCAGCCAACAACAAAAATCGATATACTGATAGCTGAGAATGAGAGATTTGCTGATAAAAACCGCAGAGAGGACGGGATTGGTCGATGCCGACAAACTCGCCGATTTTTTGGATAAGAACACCGAAAGCGGCGCCCGGCTCGATGAGGTCCTGCTGCGCTGTCCATACTTCACGGAGGAGTCGGTGTTGCGACTCTTTGCCGCCGCACTGGGGCAGGATTATCTCGAGGAAATTCCCACCAAGAGCGTGCCCGCTGAGTTCATTGAAGCCGTTCCGGCGACTTACGCCCAGCATCATTACCTGATTGGAATCAAATCCGACGGCGATGCGGAGCTGACCGTTATAATCTCCCGCCCGCTCGATACCAACGCCCTCGATAATGTCTCGAAAATGACACACATGCCGGTAAGGGCGGCCCTGGCTACGCGCACCGCCATCACCTCAGCCATTGATATAGCTTATGAGCAGCGCACCACCGTCATCGAAGAGGTCGTCGAAGAGCTGGATTCGCAGAACATCGACCAGCTTGCCGACGAGGTGGCCGCCTCCGATGACCTGCTCGATGTGGTTAACCGCCCGCCGGTAATACGGCTTGTCAATGATGTTCTCTTCCGCGCGTTGCAGCTTAGAGCAAGCGATATTCACGTTCACCCTTACGAAACCAAGATTCAGATTCGCTATCGTATTGATGGTATCCTTTATGATACTCTGAGTCTCAATCGCAATGTCCTTTCGCTGATTATTTCGCGAATTAAGGTCATGGCTGGAATGGACATCGCCGAGCGGCGAATGCCGCAGGACGGTCGATGCAGCGTGCGCCTCGGCCAGCGCGAGGTTGACCTGCGTGTCAGCACCGTTCCCACCAGCTATGGCGAAAGGGCGGTTCTGCGTATACTCGACAAGAGCACCGCATTATACGGCCTTGACGAGTTGGGACTGTGGAAAGAAGACCTTGAGAGATTTGACTCGATGCTTACCCGCACCCACGGGGTTATCTTCGTGACCGGCCCGACGGGAAGCGGCAAAAGCACTACCCTTTACGCCTGCCTGCAGCGGATAAACTCCGCCGAAAAGAACATTATGACCATCGAGGACCCCATCGAGTACCAGCTCGAGGGCATCAGCCAGATGCAGGTTGCGGCAAAAAAGGGGATGAATTTCGCCAATACTTTAAGACACGTCCTTCGTCAGGACCCGGATGTTATAATGGTTGGTGAGGTCAGAGATGTAGAGACCGCACGGATGGCGATTCAGTCATCTTTGACCGGCCATCTTGTTTTCAGCACGCTGCATACGAATGACTCAGCCGGCGCCATAACAAGATTACTCGATTTCGGAGTTGAGCCCTACCTGGTCAGCTCATCTGTTATTGCCGTTATGGCCCAGCGGCTTGTGCGCAGAATATGCAGTGACTGCCGACAGGAATATCAGCCGGGTGACCATGAGCTTCGCGAGTTAGGTCTTCTTAATATTGATGGTCTCTCGGCGGGACATAAATTTTATGTCGGCGCCGGCTGCGACAAATGCTTCCAGACCGGCTATAGAGGCAGAACAGGTGTATATGAGCTGATGCTGATAAACGAAGAAATCCAGGGTTTGATATACAAGACTGAAACCGCAGGTACCATTAAAAGGGCCGCGCTTAACGGCGGCCTGCAAACGCTTCGTATGGACGGAGCACGCAAGGTCATGGCCGGTATCACTACTATTGCCGAGGTCCTGCGTGTTACCCAGACCGATATAATGTAATCGCATATTCGCCAAAAAATGATAAATAGAAAATAACAAATAGTAATTCAGGATGCCGCGATACCATTACATTGCTGTTGCCGCCGGAGGCAAAAAGGCCAAGGGCACCATCACCGCAGAGAACGCTTATGCAGCTCGTAAGCAGTTGCGAGTAAGGGACATTCACCCCACCAGTGTTACTGAGGTAGGGGGAGGTGAGCAGGGCGGCAGATTGCTGTCCTTTGTGCGAAAAAGCAGCAGAAGTCAGCTTATTGACTTTACCAAGCAAATGGCAACACTGCTCAATTCCGGTATTAAGCTCACCGAGGCACTGTCAGTTCTAATCATGCAAACGTCAGATACCCGTTTCAAAAACACACTTACCGACATGCGGGACAGGGTCGTCACCGGCGAATCGCTTACAGATGCCCTGAAGGATTACAGCGACTACTTCGATGTTATTTACATAAGCATGGTTCGCGTCGGAGAGGTGACCGGCTTTCTGGGCTCTAACTTTGCCGCCATTGCGGGATTTATGGAAAAACGCCAGAAGGTCGAGTCCAAAATCATAACCGCGCTTATATATCCCCTGATTCTCATCGCATTTGCCCTCGGGGTGGTTATCTTCCTGACCACAGCGGTTATTCCCGTGATTGGCAAACAAATTCAGAACGCCGGCCAGCAGTTACCGTGGATTACACAGGCATTGATGGACGTGAGCTACGTGCTTACGAGCTGGTGGGTTTTTGCGTTAATTGGCAGCGTAGTGTTAATCGTCTGGGTCCTGAAGCGCTTCGTAGCCACGGAAAAAGGCGCTTATCTGCGAGACAGGCTCCTGCTCGCTTTGCCGTTATTCGGCCCGCTAATCAAACAGCGCGTGGTCAGCAGATTCGCTTCGACGTTGTCAACCCTTCTCGGTTCCGGCCTGCCCATGGCCGAAGCGCTGCGCGTCGTGGCCGAAGTAACCGGCAATACACTGATGCGCGACGCCATCAGACAAGCCCGTGACCGGATACTCGCCGGTGCCGACATAGCTACTCCGCTTAGAGACAGCGGCGTAATAGACCCGGCTATTGCGCACATGGTCAGCGTCGGCGAAAAAAGCGGTGAGCTCGAAACCATGCTCAAGAATATCAGCGAAAACCTTGAGGCGAATACGGACGTAGTAGTAGAAAGACTCAGCGCCGCGTTCGAACCCCTTATTATCGTCTGTGTGGCGGCAATAGTCGGTGTAATCGCACTGGCCATGGTGCTGCCGATACTTAAATTGTCATCTCAGTTCTAAAAAAGGAGCCTGATATGGAAAACAAAAAGTTGACCCGTAAAAAACGAAGAGGCGGCTTTACAATAATTGAAGTCATGGCCGTGCTTATAATACTCGGACTGCTGGCTACTGTAGTAGCTGTAAACGTCGTCGGCCATGTCAAAGAGAGTCGAGTCAGAACCACCAAGTTAAATCTTAAGAAGCTCCACCAGGCCGTACAGTCTTTTGAGATGCAGACCAACCGGTATCCAAGCGAAGACGTCGGGCTTGAAGAGCTAATCGAGCAGCCCAGCGACGTGGATAACTGGCCCGAAGGCGGCTTTCTTGAGACAACCGAAATACCTACAGACGCATGGGGCAATGATTTCGTCTATGAAAGGTATCCCGAAAGCGGGAAGCCCTTCGTTATCATAAGCTATGGCGCCGACGGCGAAGAAGGCGGTGAAGGTGATGATGCCGACCTGTACAGTACAGACGCATTCTGATTTCGGCAAACACCGTCATAGTCGCTCTCGAAGAGGCTTCACGCTGATCGAAGCAATGGTGGCGATGGCGATTGTTGCCCTGCTGGCTACTATTACCGTTTTCAATCTCACCGAGCCGGTTCGAAGAAGCACCTTCAGAGCACAGGCTGACAGTTTCGTTTCCACTATGCAGCAGGCCGCCATGGCTGCTCACGAAACCGGGCGAAGGTACGAGGTAATAATCGACATCGTCGAGCAGCAGTACATCCTTCGCAAAATTAGTTCGGATAACCTCGCGGATGTCCTCGAGGAAGAAATAATCACCATCGAGGATTTCGGTGAAAACTGCATGGTTGATTATGTTGAGTTCGATGACCCGGATGAGGAAATCGCCGCCGTCGACCAGGACACCGAGACGCTCCAGGCCAAATTCAGGGCGGGACCCGCCGGCTGGCAATACGGCGGCAAAATTGTACTGCTCGACAGAACCGGTAGATACTACAGTGTTATGGTAAGCACCTTGAGCAGAATTGTTACTCTTAAAGAAGGTGACGTGGAGATATTGAAATCAAAACGACCAGATGAACTGCCGTTCTGAGAATATCTCGTTGGCGCAGAATCGACGCAAAGCTTTTACCCTTGCTGAGGTTGTCGCTGCCACTGCCATAATCGGCATCATAGCCTCAAGCATTCTGGTGGTTTTCATCCGGTGTTCGTCTGCTGTTCGCGACTCCACTCGACAGATGCAGGCCCTCGACGTTGCGCGCGAGAATATGGAGACTCTGCTCGGCGCAGAAACCGTCTCAGAACAGGTCGTATACGGCTACAGCGACAAATACCCGGCTATCCAATGGGCAAACAAGGTAGAGACCTTCTTCGACCCGGTGGCAGAGAAGATGTGGTTGCGGGCCGTATGCTCCGCCCAGTACGAAGATTCCGACGGCCAGCTCAGGAAAGTCGAATTCACACACTGGCTGACCAAACTGAATGAAAAGCAGATAAAACAGATTCTTGAAGCCCGCGAGTTGCTGGAAGCTAAGGCGGCACAGTTGGGATTTAGCGGACTGCAGGAGTTGATGTCTGAACGCGCTCGACTGGACAGTGCACCTGTTGACAGGTTGCCGCCGCTGCCGAAGGATTTGTCCGAGATGACACCGGAGGAAATCAGGCAATGGCTTGACCAGGTAAAAAATAAATAAGCATGAGAAAAAAAACAGAAAAAACATGCGACCGAAAATGTGGTTTTTCACTGGTTGAGTTGCTGGCTGTGCTGGTCATCAGCACATTGCTGGTTATCGCTGCTATAGGCGTTTATAGTCGGATGCAGCGTTCAGCCGGGCAGTTGAACGCCGCAGTAGAGACTCAGCAGTTGCCCAATGAAATCCTGCAGCGGATTGCTGAAGATTTGGATAAGATTGTCGCACCACTTTCCGGCGGGGCCGGTGATACCAAGATATCCATCGGGAACAAGCTCGACGAGTTTTATCAGTCCGCACAGTTGAAGATTACCAGGACATACTATGACAACAAGAACCAAAAGCAGCTCTTCGATGAGATAATCTGGCAGAGCAACTACGACTTCGATACCGACGGACTTATTTTGTACCGAAGCCACAGCGGTCTGACTGTCGAAGACAAGCTCCTGGGCGAGGAAAAAAGCAAAACCAACAGAGAGCTTTTCGTACCCCTTGCCGCGGGTCTTACCTGCTTCAAGATAGAGGCTCTGGCAGGCGCCAATTTAGTTCAGGCCTGGACCTCAGATTCGCTGCCAAGGGCGGTCAAAATAAGTCTTTCGTTCGCTTTGCCCTACAGGGACAACGACGGCAGGTTTACTGTGCTGGAAAATGAAATGATTACGCGAACCGTTGCAATCGACCGAACTCGACAGATGAAGTTCAAGTTTATTCCGCCCGACCTTAACGAGTTTGGAACCGGTTTGTTTGACAGTAATGCCGGTGAAATTTTTGACTTCAACGACTACAGTGACTCTGCTGATTTCAACGACTTGGATGACTTCAATGACTTAAATGAACCTGATTTGTTCGATGATATATAACCGATATTTTGACTTCCGGTAAAGGTTGATGACGACCGAGAGAAAAAAGCTGAAAACAGGACTTAACGACCGGGGCGTGGCGCTTATGGTCGTGTTGGTTTTGTTGGTAGTTCTATGTGCCGTTGCATATACCCTTACTCTGCGCGTTTCGGCTTATCGCAAGCGAAGTCAATACATGACAGATTACCAGGCCGCCCGTTACGCCTGCGACTCAGCAGTCAAATACGCACTGGCCACGCTGCAGGATATCAATGAGCCGGTTGTGATAGCCCGGCCGAATGAACCCGACTTTTCCGACTTGTTCACTCTGGACGAGCAAGAGTATCGCCGGCTTCTTGCCGACTGGGCCGAATCAATCAGTGCCGAACAGGCCCTCAGGTACCGGAAGAAAATCAAGGACTTCCTGCACACTGCTACTGACGCAAATGCCTTCGATGATGCCAATGATTTCAATGACCTCAACGAGCTTGCCGGCGTCGACGGTCTTGCGGCTTTTGCTTTGGATTCGAATCTTGCCGTTGACCTGAACGACCCTAACAACTTACAGATTCCGGGCCCTTATGGTCCGCCCTGGCCGCTTATCACCGAGCCGCTCAGTCTCACTATCGGAGACGCCGCCGTTACCATCGAAATCCACGATGAGAATGCAAAGTATCCTATTGGCTGGATGATGCTCAACGACAAAAAGGTTCGGCCCCAGATTCAGGCTGGTTTTAAGACCTTTTGCGAGTGGATGGACGTTAACAAATTAACGATTAACCAGTTGGAAGAGGAGCTTGCCGAACTGAACAAGATTAAGGAATACAAGCTGGAGTTCAAAGACATAACGATTTCCAAAAGGGAGCAGGTTGCCGTGCCCAGACGAACGGCAAGAACAAGACGCTCGCGGAGCTCCCGCACACGCTACCGCACAACCAAGACTATAATACCAGCCACAGCACAGTTGACGGACTTTGCCAGACTTTATCACAGCTCGTTCATCAATACCGAGACCTTGGCCAGACCCGTTATCGTCGCCGACGACCGTACCGAATCGGCGCTGAAGTACATCTCATTGTGGCCTATCAGCACCGTTAATATAAACACCGCCCCTCGCAATGTACTCGAGGCCGCGTTTGCCTTCGGCGGTATAAGTGCCTCCGTCGATATTGCCGACGGCGTAATACAAAGACGGCGGATAAAACCCTTTGAAGACCCCGACGAAATTAGACGTGAACTGTTCAAATATGGAGATTCCGTCGAGAAGTGCCGACAATATATAGTGACCAAAAGCGACTTTTTTACGATACGTATCACTGTCAATCGCGGCCTGGCACGAACATCGGCCGTGATTGCCATTAAAAATAACAAGGGAAAAATGGAAAAAATAGCCGTGCTGAGCGGCTGAGAATTTTTTTCGGAGCATATTCAAAGTGAATGGCCAAGGCTGTCTCGGAATATATCTGACTCGTGACAAGGCCGCCGTCGTCTGCCTCGATTCTCCACAAGTCTCGGCGGAGATAATCGACTGCTTTGAGGTCTCTTTGGAGCAGGCTCAAGACCTTGGCGGTTTTACAGAGCTTGCAGACAAAATCGCTCAGCTTTGCGGCCAGCACGATTTGCAGTTTTCACACGTTGCGGTAGCTTTGGACTGCTCGCTCTATATGCAGCACGATGTCCACAGCAGTTTCAGCGACAAAAAACAAATCGAATCAACCGTGCGTTTTGATACAGAAGAGGCCTTAGCCACTGACATCAGCGACGTTGCCCTCGCGTCTGGCATATTATCGTCCGATGAAAGCGGCTCGGCGCTTAGAGTATTCACATCGCCAAAGACGGTGCTTGCCGAAGTGATTAACGCTCTGGCCGCAAATAACCTCGACCCCGTTACAGTCGAGCCCGATGTCACCTGCCTGTGCCGTTTTATCACCAGCCGCTACTTCGACGGACGAAGACCGCCTGAGGGAGTCCTATTTGCCGCTTTATCAGAATCCAATGGTTATTTCGTCGGACCGCTCCACTCAGACAGCGAGACCTCACTTATACAGCGAACCTTTCTAATCGCCTCCGGCCAGGACAGAAACAATGCACTCTTGCGACAGGCGCCCTTATCCATTGCCCGGCTCAGCCCCGGAATCACTCTGAGCAAACTGCTCTTGTTGGATTCGGCAGGTTTGCTGCAAGCCGACCAGATAGGACCGGTCCTTGGCCTGGATACCGAATTTGCCGAGTTTACCCTGCCGCAAGGCTGCAGTAATCCGGTTGCGTTCGCGGCCGCCTGCGGCGCGGCACTATCGCATTTGCAGAAAGACCCGCATATCAGCTTTCGCAGCGATTATATGCCCTATCTCGGCAAAAGACGCCGACTTGAAAGAACTCTCAAAATTATAAGTATCTCTGCCTGTGTGATACTCATCGCCGTCGGTATTAACCTGACCCTGAGACTGATGCAGAAAAACAAACCGGTGAAACTACTTTGTGAAAAACTCGCCGCCGACTACTTGGCGGCTCTTCCGGACGAAGAGAAAATGCCGTCAAAATTGACCGTTGCCCGAAAGGATTTGAAGAAGGCACGGGACCATATCGAACGAGTTAGAAGTGGTCAGCTAAGCGCAACCGGCGAACAGAGTGTCCCCGCCAGGCTTACCGCAGTTCTGCAGGCGTTTAACGCAGTCGCCTCACAGACAAATCTCAAAATAGAAAAAATCTCGGTAACAGCCAGGAACATCACTATTACCGGTGATACTTCGAATCGTTCCAATACCTTGCAGTTACTTGCAGAAATCAAGAAGACGATGAACGTCCAGCAGGAAAATCTCGGCACACAGGCAGGCCGTGACACCTTCAGTATAACTGCAGTGCCCAAGACGGGTGGATAAACCGGTTCAAAATGAAAGATTTATTGCGACAAACAACATTGTATTATGTAGCCGCACCGGTGCTGCTGGCTTTGTGGCCGCTGCTGCTTTGGCTCGTCTATTTGCCGCACACAGCCGACACGTGGGAGAGGGACCAAAAGATTTATGCCGAAGCCCGGCAGCTTGCCGAAGAAATCCTTACTCTCGACCCCGACAGGCGCTCCTACGGTGACGAGAAGAAAAGCTCCGGATTCGACTACACAGTCGCTATCGACGCCGCCGCCAGAAAGCTCGGCATTGCTTCTGCAAACTATACCGTTAGTTCAAAACCCGTCCAGCGGTCCACCGGCCAGAAGACACAGGACTGCCAGATCATCATAAATGAAATTGATATCGCTAAGTTCGCCGAGTTCCTCTCTAACCTCCAGTTGACCTGGGCCAACCTGCAATGCCAGAAGGTAACACTAACAAAAAGACAAGGCCTGCCCGACGCCTGGAAGGTGGACCTCACCTTAAAATACTACTATTGAGGCCGACCAGCCTTTTTTATGGGACAATCAGCCGGGACCTCGAAATTTCACAAATCTTTCACTTTTTTCCAGCAAGACATACTATATATTGTATGCTCCAAAACGATTTGGATGTCCTTAGAAACCCATTTTTCCGGCCTGAAATCACTGTTTCCCGCTTCTGCCCATTCTGGGCCCGATAGGGGATATTACCTAATTTATTCCTATAACAGCTTGCATTAGAAGTACTTAACTAAACACAAAACTTTTCTAAAGTTTTTCCGATTGCGGTGTCGATAACAACACTGTAAAGCGGTTTAGTGCCTTGAAAAGGAACGCAAGGCTACACAATATATAGGGGTTTATAGGCCTTTGGGCGACTGAAATGGATTGGCTCGCCGGCGGACTGACAACACAGGTAGTGACTATGTCGAGATTTGAACAACAGCATGTTCATGAGTACGATGATGAGCTTGGGCCTTTCGGCCGCGAGCTCGCCTACCAGGATGACCTGACTATGGAGCAAATCTTGGAGAATCTCAACCGTACACCACTTGGCCAGGTCCTCAAAAGAATCGCTTCGATGCCGGAGGTTCGCCGCAAAAAAGTGCTCGAGGTACGTCGGAGTCTCTCAAAAGGCCAATACGAACTGAACGACCGATTAGACAGGGCTCTCGAAAGGGTTTTCGAGGACCTGAAGACCTGAGTAGAAAGCCGTAGCTTATCTGCCACGCCGGCAGATTTCAGCAAACTTTGTCTTATACTATCTCCGGCACGTCCTCGTCTTCCGGTGTATCCAGCTCTTGTGGCTTATAATCCGGCTGTTTCGATTTCTCCACCTCTTCATTATACGCCTTGGTGACCTTTTCTTGTATCTTCCTTCTGCACTCGGCGTTAATCGGATGAGCAATATCAGCGTGCAGTTTCAGCCTGCCTTTCGCGTCCTTCCTCATTCTTTCTTCAGGCAGTCTCGTGCCGCAGTTGTTACAATATTTCGCCCGGAGATGATTTTTATTCCCGCACTTCTCGCAATGGTCCGACATCTTCCTCGAAGGCATTGCAACGAAAAGCCCATTGGCTCCTTCGATGATTTTAATGTCCCTCACAACAAACTCGTTGTCCATTGTCACTGAGCAAAAGGCCTTCAGTCGGTCGTCCTTGTTGCTGACCAGTTTGACTCTAACCTCGGTGATTTCCATACTCTTTTCCCTCGCTTAATAGTTTACCATCGATTGTTTGTTATGATGATGCTCTCGCAGCCGCACCGCCTTTTGATTAATTGGAGATACTCATCGACCCGCCCCCCATCGGATGTCCCAATAATATGATACATCGCCGAACCACTGCCGCTCAGACACAAAGGCTCAATACCCAATGATTCCACCTGAGCTTTCAGCTCCGCAAGCTCCCGGTGCAAGCCAAAACACGCTGAATCAAGCATATTTGCGCACATCTTTGTCACTAAATCAATCCTGTTTTTCTCCAGAAGTGCATCAATTTGGCCCTTCAAAGATGCAAATCGCCGGGGTTGGCCTCTGTAATTGGCATAAACCCTTTTAGTTGAGCAACTTACCTTCGGCAGCAGCAAAATCGCCTTAAAATCAAAATCTATTCCGATTTCTCGGATTTTTTCACCCCTGCCCGTACAAAGCGCCAAAGACCCACCAAGAAAGAAGGCCGCGTCACTGCTTAGCTGGGCCGCCTGTTCGGAAAGCTGGGCCTTATCCAGCCCGAGTTGCAGGAACTCATTCACGCCGATTAAAGTCGCCGCTGCATCCGTGCTCGCCGACCCTAAACCCGCCCCGGCAGGGATTCTCTTGTTTAAAGTTACCTTAATATCCGCTTTTCGTCCCACGACTTGGAGCAATTGCTCACAGGCCGTATAGATAAGGTTGTCCCTGCCCTGCGGCGCCCATCGGGGGCCTTGACAGACCAATTCTATCCCCGCTTTTGTCCCCGGCTCAATAAGCAGTTCATCGAAAAAATTTATCTTGGCCATTATGGTCT
>Ga0315537_1002208_pt1 | contig 14964 bp, 11 predicted proteins | sample SalMarSW160270MG_FD_203091 | JGI IMG/M metagenome (GOLD analysis project Ga0315537, IMG submission 203091) | Salt marsh sediment microbial communities from the Plum Island Ecosystem LTER, Massachusetts, United States - Salt Marsh Sediment SW1602-70 ... | reverse complement strand
TGAGGGCTTTAATGAATCTCGTGACGCGTTCTTTATAAAGATTTTCCGCCTCTTTATTTTTAAACTTCACGCCCGGGGCGGCCAGCCACTTTTTATATCTCTCTTCCCGTTTTTGCGCCGGGGACAGATCCGCCCAGTTTTTTATACCTTCCATTAAAATTCTCCCTTTTACCCGCTGGCTTAATAGACGCCGTATTCTTTAGCGGCGTCCATCATGGCGTGCAGATTTTCCGGTTTGGCCATGTCAAAGGTGGAGCCGCCGCTTAAAATATAACCGCCGCCCGGCGCGCAGGTCTCGATGAGCCTGCGGCAGGCCTCCTTCATATCTTCGACAGTGCCCGTGTAGGCGGTGGAAACGGGTATGTTGCCGGCGATGCAGGAGACCTTGCCGACCGTTTTCTTGGCGTTGGCCATATCCGTGTGTTCGAACATCCAGACGACGCTGGATTTCGGCATATCGCTGATATATTCCAGGCGGTTATTATAGGCACCCTCCGCCACCGGGAAGGGTATCAGGCCTTCCTCAACCATGTCTAAGAGAAGCCGGCGGAAGGTAGGCCAGTAGAAAGTCTCGAACTGCTTGTTGGACATGAAAGTATCATCGCCCTTATGCAGCGGCATCATGATAACCGGGCAGTCGGTCATGTCCGCCATGGAGACGGCCCCGTTAAGCAGCTCCGGCAGTACGAACTCCATAGCTTCGTGGATTTTCTCCGGCTGGCGGTACATATCCATGACCATGCCGTGAGTGCCTCGCAGGTTGTCCGCGAAGGCGTCGAAGGGGGCTACGGCCAGACCGCCGCGAAACGCCGGAAAACCTTTTGCATAGGCAGCCTGTGACGTCTCGTAATCGGCTTTCTGGAGGGCCGGCACGTGCTTGCCGGCTTCCTGTATGGCCTTCATGAATTTCTGAAAGCGGGGGTCCTGGGCCATGACCATGAGCCGCTGGGGCAGCCCCTCGAAGGATGAAAACGAAGGGACATCGGCGAAGGGCTCGAAGATTCCCATGGTACGCGGCAGGTAGTACCGCAGCTGGAAATCCAGAGGGTCTTTCATAAAGATGTCATACTCATCGGCTTTCATGTACTCGCCTTCGACGTACTGGTAGGCGGAATGTGAGTCGTCGGGCAATCCGTGGCCGGGCCATTTCATTGTCCTGGAATCAAGGATATCGCTGACCGGAGCCTGGAAGAAGAGGGTGCCGTCGAAGGTATCCGAATCATACTCATCCACGAACTTGAGCCAGGCCCACTTCATTTTTTCGGTATCGTACATCACCTCTTTGAGGGTAACGCCGGCGTTCATCGCCGGAAACCAGCCGGTAGGCACCGCGCAGGGGACGCGGTCCGGAATTTCCATCTTGACGGCCTTGGCCAGACGCGTAGCCCGCGCTTTATAATTTTTTTCCGCTTCGGGACTATCGAATTTTATTCCTTCTCCGTTTATCCACCTATCGAGGCGCAGGTCCCGTTTCTGCTGCCAGGTTAGCTTTGCCCAGTCGTCCGGTCTCGTAAACACTGTATATAGAGCCTCCGTTTATTTCTTATACACGCCGTATTCTTTAGCGGCATCCATCATAGCCTTTAGATTTTCTATTTTGCCCCTATCGATGTGGGCGCCGCCGCCCAGTATATAACCTCCGCCGGGGGCGCAGGTCTCGATGAGCCTGCGGCAATTTTCCTTTACCTGTTCGGTGGTGCCGGTCATCATCACCGAGGTTGGCACGTTGCCGACAATACAGCAGACATCGCCGATTATCTCCTTTGCCCTGGCCATGTCGGTCTGGTCAAACCACCACATCACGCCGCTCCGGGGCGTGTCGGCAATCTGCTTCAGTCGTTTGGTATAACGGCCTTCGGCGAAGGGCATCGGCACGAGACCTTCATCAATCATGGCCAGGAAGAGCCGGCGCAGGGTGGGCCAGTAGAACTCCGCGAACTGCTTATCGGACATGAAGGTATCATCGCCCTTGTGGAGGGGCATGACGATGACAGGGCTGTCCGTCATCGGGAAATTCTTGATAGACGTTTTAATCATCATGTTCAGCCAGTATTCCATAGCCTCATGCAGCTTCTCCGGCTGGCGGTACATATCCATGACGATGCCATGGGTGCCCCGTAGGGCATCGGCAAAGTTGTCGAAGGGCGCCCCGACCATGGGGCCGAAGCCGAACATGGAAGGATATCCGCGCGACTTAATGTATTGATTAATCTCCATGCTGGCCGACATCCATTTTTCATTCTCGTCGGAAAGGGACATGAGGGTCAGGAAGGTCCGGCGTATGTCGGGGTCGGATAGTATGGCGACCCACGGATCAACTATAGACATACGCAAGGGCGGCAGCTTTTCAAAGCATTTATAGAAATCGGAGGTGCGGGGCATCATGACCCTTAAATTATAGTCGGTAGGGTCCATCATAAAAAGGTCGTACTCATCGGCCTTCATATATTCACCCTCGACGAACTGGTTCATCGGGGAGTCTTCGGGCAGGCCGAGGCCGGGCAATTTCTGAAGCTTGGAAGTAACGACTTCCGCTATCTTGCCCGACGGCACGAATCCGGGTCCGTTGAAGGTATCCATGTCCCCGAATTCTTCCATGTATTTTTTCCAGATCTCGTGCCCTTTTTTATAATCGTACATCAGCGTGTGAAAGTTCTCCCCCGCCCAGTAAGCCGGGTAATTGCCCGTGGGCAGCATCACCGGCACACGGTCGGGCTCCTCCAGTTTGATGGCCTTGATGAATCTGGTCGCGCGCTCTTTATAGAGCTTTTCTGCCCCGGGACTGATGAACTTCACATCCGGCGGGTTAAGCCACCTTTTAAATCTTTCCTCGCGTTTTTCCTGCCAGGTCATTTCCTCCCATTTCTTGGCGGTACCGTCCATCAATATCTCCCCCTTTATCTACCTTTGAGTTAATAGACGCCGTATTCATTGGCGGCTTCCATCATGGCGCGCAGGTTATCCGGGTCGCATAAGTCCATATACGCTGCGGCGGTCAGGATATAGCCGCTGCCGGGGGCGCACGTCTCGATGAGCCTGCGGCAGTGCTCTTTAACTTCTTCGGGAGTGCCGGTACACATCGCCGAGACGGGCACATTGCCGGCGATACAGGTATGGCCGCCGAGTATTTTCTTGGCTTTGACCATATCCATCTGCTCGAAGAACCAGATTACCGAACTGCGGGGCATATCCCTGACTATTTCCAGGCGGGGCTCGTAGTTACCCTCGGCGAAGGGAAGCGGCACCAGACCCTCGTTAATCAGGCCCATCATGACCTCTTTGAAGGTGGGCCAGTAGAACTCCTCGAACTGCTTGTTGGACATAAAACCGCCGGTGCCTTTATGCAGGGGCATGAAGATGATGGGGCAGCCGGAGGCGTCGGCGGCACTTACCGTCTCGTTGATGGCGATGGGGACGAGCCGCTCCATGGCCTTGTGGAGCTTATCGGGTCGCTGGTACATGTCCATCATGATGCCGCGGGTGCCTCTTAGAAAGTCCCCTATATTATCGAAGGGCGCCCCGGCCATGCCGCCCCAGACGTTAGGCAGGCCGGCGGACAGCGCTGCCTGACCCACTTCAACTACGGCCATCATCCATTTCATACATTCCTGCCCGGCGTCCAGCAGCTTTTCATAGGCCTGGCGTATTTCAGGGTCGCCGAACTGTATGATGTAAGTGACCGGTATGGCGACCATCGGCGTAATGGGGCTCATTTTCCGGAAGGCCTCGAAGGCCCCCGCGGAACGGGGCAGAAAGAACCTCTGCAGGTAATCGGCCGGGTCCCTGATAAGGTCGTCATACTCGTCGGGAGGCATATACTCGCCTTCGATAAACTGGTGCGAGGGGGCGTCATCGGCCAGACCGTGCCCCGGCCATTTCTGTATTTTGTAATCGATCATATCCAGGACCTTGCCCGGAAAGACGAGGCTGGGAGCGATGCAGGAGTCCATATCAAATTCTTCGATGAATTTCAGCCAGGCCCGCTTCAGCTCGTCGTAATCGTACATTACTTTCTTGAGATTACCGCCGGCATAGTAAGCCGGGTAATACTCCACCGGCAGCATCACCGGCACGCGGTCCGGCTCCTCCAGTTTAATGGCTTTGATAAATCTGGTTACACGCTCTTTATAGAGTTTCTCGGCTTCGGGGCTGTTAAATTTGACATCCGGTGAAAGCCAGCTCTGGAACCGCTTCTCCCTTCTTTCCTCCCAGGTTAAGTCTGCCCATTCTTTTTCCATGGTCAACCTCCTTGCGGGTAACTCTAGTAACTGCCGTATTATTATCCCATATAAGAGGGTCGTGAGACGGTTCCATGTTATTATACGCCTATTTGTAGACGCCGTATTCCTTGGCAGCTTCTACGATAGCCTGCAGGTTTGCCGGGTCGCATTTATCAATACCGGAGCCTAATGAAAGGATATAGCCGCCGCCCGGGGCGCAGACCTCGATGAGTTTACGGCAGATTTCCTTTATCGCCTGCGGCGTGTGCGTGTATAGCTGGGACGCCAGTACATTGCCGGCGATACAGGTATGACCGCCGAGTATTTTCTTGGCTTTGGCCATGTCGGTTTTCTCGAAGGTCCACACCACCCCTGTCCTGGGCAGGTCCTTGATAATGTCCAACCGGGTATTATAGCTGCCGTCGATAACCGGCATCGGTACCAGGCCTTCGTTAATCAGACCCAGCAGCAGCTGGCGGTAGGTGGGCCAGTAAAACTTCTCGAACTGCTTGACGGACATGAAAGAGTCGTCGCCCTTGTGCATCGGTATGAAAATTATGGGGCTAAGGGAGAAATTAGCCATGCTCAACGCTGATTCCAGGCTCTGCTGCGTTATTCCTTCCAGGGATTCGAGCAGCTTATCCGGCTGCCGGTACATATCCATGACCGACCCCTGGGTTCCTCTTAGCATGTCGGCCACGGTGTCAAAGGGCGCCAGCGCCATGCCGCCGGCCAGCGGGGGGAACCCTTCTTCCATCGCGATTTTACTGCATTCGGCCATGACCTCCTGCGATTTTACGTTTTCATCGCTGGCTTCCTGGATAGTCTTCATGAATTTCTGGAAACGGGGGTCCAGGCTCATGGCCATGAGCCTTTCCGGCAGTCCCTGGTAGGAGGAAAAGGAGGGGAGGTCGGCGAAAGGCTCGAAGACGCCCCAGGTCCGCGGTAAAAAGCGCCGGAGACCGAAGTCGAACGGGTCTTTCATCATCATGTCGTACTCGTCGGCTTTCATGTATTGTTTTTCGACGAATTGATGCATTGATTGGGTGGAGGGCAGGCCGTGTCCCGGCCATTTCATTACCTTGTAATCCAGGATTTCATAGACCTTTCCCGAAAAGAGGCCGGGGTTATCCGCCGTATCCAGGTCATAGTCCCGGAGAAACTTTATCCAGGCCGGCTTGATTTTCGAATAGTCGTAAAGGACCTCTTCCAGCGTAAGGCCGGCGTTGTACGCTACGATAGAACCGCCCGGAATATGAACCGGGACGCGGTCCGGTATCTCTATCTTGATAGCCTTTATCATCCGGGTGGCGCGTTCTTTGTATTTCCTGGCGGCTTCCGGGCTATTGAACTTCACCCCGGTCGGGTTCAGCCACTTTTTAAACCGCTCCTCGCGCCTTTCTTCCCAGGACATGTCTGCCCATTGTTTTTCCATATTTCTCCTTTTAGGGATAAACGGCCTTTCCGCATGCCAGTCACACGCGAATGAAGGGTGGGAAGATACGGTTAGGATGCTGCCAAACGCTGAAAGGCCAAAGTACTTTATTTATATACGCCTATTTATAAGTGCCGTATTCCCTGGCGGCTTCCATCATGGCGCGCAGGTTCTCCGGAGGCCCTTTATCAATGTTGGCTCCGCCGCTCAAGATATAACCGCCGCCCGGAGCGCAAATCTCGATGAGCTTGCGGCAGTGCTCCTTGACTTCCTCTGGCGTACCGGTCATCAGTAATGAGGTGGGCACGTTGCCCATAAGGCAAGCCCTGTCCCCGAGCACTTTCTTGGCTTCGGCCATATCCGTCTGGTCAAACCACCATGCTACCGAGGCTTTCGGCAGTTCGCTGATAATCTCCAGGCGGGTATTATAGCTGCCTTCGGCGAAGAGAACCGGCACGATACCTTCGTTGACCAGCGCCATGATAACCTTTTTGAAAGTGGGCCAGTAAAAGGTCTTATACTGCTTGTCGGACATGAAGCCGTCGGCGCCTTTGTGCAGCGGCATAATTATCAGGGGCGCCGCGGCGGCGTTGGCCGCGCCAATAGCTCCTTCGATAGCTATGGGCGCGATTCTTTCCATGGCCTCGTGAAGTTTCTCCGGCCTCTGGAACATATCCATCATTATCCCCTGTGTACCCCGCAGCGTATCCCCGAGGGTATCGAAGGGAGCCTTGGCCAGCCCGCTCATAATACCGGGCATCCCGGCCGCTGCGGCCTCGGCGGAGACGGCGCCGACTGCCGCTATCCATTTAAGGCTTTCCGTACCGGCTTCCATTAAAGCCTGGAAACCGGCCTGGACGTCGGGCATGCCGAAGGGCAGGAACGTCGCGGTGGCTATTTCTTCAAAGGCGGTAAGGGGGGGGAGTTGTGAGAATGCCTTTAAAGCACCGAAGACCCGCGGCATATAGGTGCGTAGCCAGAAGTTGGAGGGGTCTTTGATGAGGGCATCGTACTCGTCCGGCTTCATGTACTCGGATTCAACACACTGGTACGTGGTCGTATCACCGGATATGCCGTGACCCGGCCATTTATACAGCTTGTAGTCCACGGCCTCCAGGGCCTTGCCCGGAGGCACCAGGCCGGGCGGTATGAATGTATCCAGGTCCTCTTCAAAGTCATGCAGGAATTTCAGCCAGGCCTGGCTAAGCTTATCGTAGTCGTACATCACGGTGCGGAGGTCCGTCCCGGCATAGTACGCGGCGTAGTTACTGACCGGCAGGATGCACGGTATCCGGTCCGCTTCCTTTAACTGAAAGGCACTGGCGAACCTGGTCACCTTTTCTTTATATGCCTTTTCAGCTTTCGGGCTGGAGAAGGTAACACCTTGTGGAGAAAGCCATCGCTTGAAACGCTCTTCCCGTTTTTCTTCTGGAGTTAACTCCGCCCATTCCTTGGTCATTTTAGCTCGCCCCTATCCACTGCTTTGCCAGGGCGACTGCGGCCATGGCGTCTTTACCGAAGGCATCGGCGCCGGCGTATTTCCTCACCTCGTCGTCCATTTGCCCGCCGCCTATCATTATCTTGACATCTTTCCTCAAGCCGGCCGCGTCTATGGCTTCGACTGTTTCTTTCATGGCGTCGAAGGCGGGTGTCAGGAAGCCGCTAAGTCCCACTATGGGAGCCTTGGTTTCCTTGACTTTATCCACGAATTTTTCCTTGGGGACATCAACGCCCAGGTTATGAACCTCGAAACCATTGACATCCAGCATGAAATCGACGATATTCAGGCCGATATCATGGATATCCCCGGCTACCGTGCCGAGGACGATTGTGCCGAGACGCTTGGTTTCCACCGCCTGTTTAAGATGCGGTTTAACCATCTCGGTCACCTGCTTGAGAAGCTCACCGGAGAAGACCAGTTCCGGTAAAAAGTACTCTCCGTCGGCAAAACGCTTGCCCACGACTCCCATACCTTCCCGGCTGTCATCAAGAATATTCATCGGGTCTTCACCAGATTCAATTCTCTCTTTGGTCAGCTTGAGGACCTCGTCCTCTTTCAAATCAGCGAGTAGATTGACAAAATCACCGGACATACTCTAATCCTCCTTAAAAATTGTTAATGATCAACTTAGCTGGAACTGGCGGACAGATCCATTATCTGGAATGCCACTCACACACGGCGAGTATACCAATGCTCGGGCAGAAAAGTCAAATATTTCCTGGATTTTTAATGTGGGGAAATAGCGCGGATACACCGGACGGACGTATTTCTTTACAACCATGGTTTTTTTAGGCTAAAATTAGTACGTTTTTAGCGGGTGTAACTCAGTGGCAGAGTATTTGCTTCCCAAGCAAAGAGTCGCGAGTTCGAATCTCGTCACCCGCTCCAGCAAAGTGAAAAGGGAGTGACGCCTTAAACGGAGGCATTTGCCCCTTTTACTTAAATAATCCCTTTTTATGTATGTTCGCTTATTTGTATTAACACCCCATTTTTGCTATTCTCTTAACGTCTTGCCCCTGATTTACTTTAAAAGAGATAAAGATTCTAGGAGGTCAGTCGTGTTCAATCCTATTATTTTCAACGGGGACGTCTGCACGGGCTGCAATAAGTGCGTGGACGTCTGCCTGATGGAAATCCTGGAGGCTAACCCGGAGAAGGGCAAACCGCCAATCGTAAAATACCCGGACGAGTGCGCCTATGACGGCGCCTGCTGGATGCAGTGTCCGCAGCGGGAACAAGGGGCCATAAAAATAGTCCCGCCCCTCCCCATGAGGGTATCCATTTTGAGAGGAGAGCAGCCATGAACCCGGGAATTGAAGTAGTGCAGGTAGATACGGATGTTTTGATAATCGGCGGGGGACTGGCCGGGTGTATGGCCGCCATTAAAGCCAGCGAGTACGGCGTGAAGGTCACCATAGCGGAAAAGGCCAACACTTTAAGCAGCGGCTGCGCCGGAACGGGCGTCGACCACGCCTGGGCGTATATCCCCATGATTCACGAGCAGATGGGCTGGACTCTGGAAGACCTTATTGAAGACCACACGCAGTTGATAGCGCGGGGGTTTATCAACAAAGACCTGCTGCGCCTGGTGGCCCGGGAGAACTATGACAGGATGCTCGACCTGGAGAAGTTCGGCATAAAAATCAGGTATGAGGACAGCAAAATACCCGGTAAATTCAGAATCGTCTACCAGTTCCATACCATGCCGAGCTCGTTCAACTTCGATGGCCATGACCTTAAAATAAAGCTTACCAGGGAGGCAAAGAGGAGGGGCGTCGATATTATCAACCGGGTAATGATAGTGGCACTCCTGCATGCCGGCGGCCAGGTAGCCGGGGCGCTCGGAGTGGGCACCAATAACGGAAAAATATACTCGTTCCGGGCCAAGGCAATCGTCATGTCAACGGGTAGGGCCAACCGGCTGACTCCTAATAAGACCGGCATCTGGGGCAACCACCGTATTCCCGTCAACGAGACCGGGGACGGGCGGGCCATGGCGTTTCGCGCCGGCATTCCCGTCATCAACATGGAGTTCCTTTCCTCCGGTTATTACTCCATCGGCAACTACGAACTGAATTTAGGCTCTCCCCGCAACACGGTGCAGCCTGCCGCGGCCGTTACCGGCGCCACCGGCGAACCGATCGTGCCGAGGACGCAGTTCTACGACTGGCCGAACCTGGGCAAGGAGAAGGTGGACGCCACGTTGAACCGACAGAAAATGCTTTCAGGAGGGCAGAACGCCCGCCCTCATTATGCTCAACTCTACCGGCAGGGGCAGGGGCCTTTTTACCTCGACCTTACCGGCGGCACGGAGGAGGAGATAAAATATATTGAGTGGTCCATCGGCAATGAAGGCAAGGGTTCGCTGTTTCTTGACTACCTTAAAAACCAGGAGGGGTTCGACTTTAGAAGAGATAAACTGGAATGGCTCCCCAACAGCCGCGAGATGGCCGGCACGGCGGCTTCCGGTCTCGTGGTTAATAACGAGCTTGAGACCGAGGTCAGGGGGCTGTTCGGCGCGGGGGATGAAATCGGAGGGGTGCCGTGGACGGGCGCCCCGGGTGCGTTCACCATGGGCTGGCGCGCCGGTGAGAAGGCCGCTAAAGAAGCCAGAACGCAGCAAAACCACCTGCCCGTAGATGATGAGTCGCTGGCAGCCTTGAGAGAACACTGTTCCGGTATCCTCAACAATCGCAGCGGCCTGCACTGGCGTGAGGTGGAAATAGCGGCGCAGAATATCGTGGACTACTACGCCGGCGAGGTGCGGGCGGAAAAAACCATACAGCGCGGCCTGGAGCGTCTGGAGGACTTAAAAAAGAACACCTCGTTTAAAGCGGAAAACCCTCACGAGCTGATGCGGTGTCTGGAAGTACAGTCGATAATTGATAATGCCGAGATGATATTGAACGCCTCGCTGGCAAGGCGGGAGAGCCGCCGCGCGCCCTTCGGGTTCTTCCGGGCTGATTTCCCCGAGCAAAACGATAAGGAGTGGCTGGCTTTCCTCGCCTTGAAAAAGAAAGAGGGGGAAATAGAAATTTCCAGGATTCCCGTACGGTAATAGCTAACCTGACAGGCTCATACCCTGCATTTTAGCACGTATTTTTGAGGCGTTTCTCGGCGCGGCCATCCAGAAACTGATTCCCGCCACGGCGAAGGCCGCCATGCTGATGATGAAGGCAGTGTTATAGCTGCCGGTAACATCGTAGATGTAGCCGCCCAGCCATGGGCCGATGGCCCCGCCGAAACCGGTGCCGAAAAGCAGCAGGGCCGTTATGGTGCCGATGTTCCTGCCGTGAAAAATATCACCGATTCCTGCGAAGATACTGGGCGAAAATATCCCCGTGGCGAACCCGGAGGCTACGGCGTAAACGTAAAGCAACCAGGGCTGTGACGTATCTTTCACCGATATTAAAGCCACCAGCGCGCCGATAGCCATAACGACCGCTAACGTGACCGTTTTCTCCCGCCCTATAGAATCGGATACAGAAGCGCAAATTTGACCGCCGATAGAGGCTATCCCGAACAGGGCGAAGACGGAGGTAGCCAGCATACTGCTGTACCCGGCGTCCTCGGCGAATTTTATCTGATGGGCCAGCACCAGGTAGTTGCCCACGCCCCAGTAGCAGAACTGGGACAGCACCAGCAGCCATAGACTGGGGGTCCTCAACGCAATATTAAGGGTCCAGTCGGGCGCTGTGTGATTAACCACTTCTCCGGTCTCTTCGGCGGACAAAGGCTCGTCGTCGCGGTAGGCCGACATTCCCCTGTCCTGCGGTCGATAGTAGAAAAAGATGATATACAGCGGCAGTAGCACGGCCAGGACGATGGCTGCCATGACCAGGAAAGAAGGTCGCCATCCCCAGTTTGATACCACTGCATCGACGAGCATGCCGTAGGCAAAGCTCAACCCGCCCCCTATCTGACCCAGGCTGATGGCCAGCCCCCGCCGCTTACCGAACCAGTTCATCAGTGAAGGACTTAATATGGGAGACCCGCAAAAGGCGGTGCCGATTGGCGCCAGCACCCCGAAGAGCAGGTAAAAATGCCACAGCTCGCTGGCGAAATAGCAAAGGGCTGTCGCCAGTGAAAGTATCAGTATCCCCAGCGTCACCACCACTCGCGGCTTCCAGCGGTCCACCAGCAGGCCGGCCAGGGGCGCGGTTAACCCGTAGATGAGGATGTTAAGCGAGAGCATTATGGCCGTGCTGCCGCGGTACCAGCCGAAGTCGTCCAGGATGGGCGAAAACAGGACCGAGAACGAGTTCCTGACGCCGTAAACCAGCATCATGGCGACGATGGTGATGCCGACTAAATACCAGCCATAAAAAAAGCGGGGGCGGCGTATCATTTACGAACCTCTCTATACTAAAATACCATAAAGGGCTGGCTAAATACGAACCAGGTCACCCCCCGGAGTATTTCTTTCCCACCCTGCCCGCCCCGCATCTGCGGCGTATTTCGTGAGATAACACCCCTGACTTAAAAAGGAAAGTGTGAAGCGAGAGGGGGCGAAGCCCCCTCTCAATAATTCTTCCCCCTCTCCGACCGGTTTATCTCTGCGGTTAATTCAATCCGTCGGGTAGGAGAGGGGGATTAAGGGGGTGAGGTTAAATAGTGAAGCGGGTAGAACTCAGGTCCGGACTTGACCCGGTTAGAGCCTCATGCTACTATTACATAGTAAAAATCACAGGAAAAAAGCGGGGTCGTTTACGTTAGCTCAAGTTAGAGAAACAGCATAAGGACTTGTCGTACCCCGGCAGGTTTACGGCTGAAAGGGATTCTCCGGTAGCCGAAAAATAACCTGTCCGTCCCGGTGGGACGGCTTTTGCTTGTCTTTTTCAAATCCAAATTATTCGGTATTGTATCTTGACCGCGGGTACGATAAGTCCGCGGTTTTTTCATAATTGTTCTTTTTAAGGAGTAAGACATTGAATATCAGTAAAGCAAGAATGGCGGAGCTACTCAAAGCGGAGCAGTTTCCCCGGTCGGCTAAATACGACCCGGAATGGGTCTTAAACGGTTGGATGGGCCCTAACGTTTTATGGCTGACGGAGTGGCTCTGCGAAAGAATGGAGCTCAAGCCGGGTATGCGCGTGCTGGACATGGGCTGCGGCAAGGCATTGAGCTCGGTTTTCCTGGCAAAGGAGTACGGGGTGCAGGTCTGGGCCAACGACCTCTGGATAGGCGCCGCGGAGAACTGGCAGCGTATCCGCCAGGCCGGCCTGGAGAACCAGGTATATCCGGTTCATGCCGAAGCCCACGAACTGCCGTACGCGGAGGAGTTCTTCGATGCGATTGTCTGCGTTGATTCTTACCAGTACTACGGCACGGATGACCTCTATCTCGGTTACTTCAGCCAGTTCGTCCGGCCGGGAGGGCAAATCGGGATAGTCGTAGCGGGACTGGCGCGCGACTTCGACGGCCCGGTGCCCGAACACCTGACCCGCCCCCGGAAAGACGGCAGCGTGTTATGGGTGGACGAGTGCTGGTGCTTCCATACCGCTGACTGGTGGCGCAACCACTGGGGGCGGACGTCACTGGTAGACGTGGAAGTGGCCGATGTTCAGCCGGACGGCTGGAAACTCTGGCTCCAGTACGAGAATGCCTGCGAGGAGGCCGGAACGCTCATGTTCCCCTCCGAGGCGGAGACGCTTGAAGCCGACGCCGGCAGATATCTCGCCCTGATACGCATGATTGGCAGAAGAAAGTAAGAAAAGGGCGGGTGAAGGCGGTATTTTCTCTATATTACGTCTTCACCCGCTATCCGTTTTTTAAGCAATTGTATATTATTTTTATATTTGATATTCTATTACCAATATTGGTTTTATAGCTTCGTCATGCGTAGAAAAGGTAAGCTTTTATTTGCAGTTCTGCTGGTTGGCATCATTCTTATTACAGGAGTATCGGGGTGCACCGGCAGCTCATCGCGGGGCACTCATGACCCCAAAGTAGACCCGTTTGTTCAAGACCGCATCGCCACGGTGCGCCTGGTAATGCCGGATGAAAACTGGGCGTTTTGCCGGGAACATGCCTTCGAAGAGCAGTACGTAAGGGCGGATTTCTGGTGGGATGACGAACTGGTACCGGATGTCGGCCTCCGGCCCAAGGGCAATTCATCGCTGGGACAGGCGGTAGGCTGGAACAGTCCGCGCATGCCTTTTGCAGTCGATTTCAATATCTTCAACCGGGCGCGCACCTTCCATGGCCTGAAAAAGGTCTTTCTCAATAACGGCTGGAGCGACCCCACCCTTATCCGCGAGGTAGTTGCCTACAAGATATTCGAAGAGGCGGGTGTCGTCACGCCCCGCGCGTCGCTCATCGACCTCTGGGTGAATGACGACCACCTGGGCGTTTATACCATGGTCGAGATGATTGACCAGGCCTTCATCGAGCGCCACTTCGACGACGCCACCGGCAACCTCTATAAACCGGAGCTCATGGTGGCGCGGCTGGACTGGACGGAAAAACACGCCTATGAGGATTTTGGTATGCCGGGCATGCCTATGCCCCCGATGCACCGGCAGGACCCCGTCATGTATACCAACATCGGCGGTGCGCCGCTTATCGACCTCCTGCGTGCCCTCGACCAGGAAGACATGGTCGCGCTTTACGAACCGGAGCCGGAACTCGGGGGGAATATGTTCCGTGGTCTCCCGCATGTGGTCATGCCTTCAAACTGCGTGGAAGCCATGATGCTGAAGACCAACGAGAACAACCCGGACTATACCGGCCTTTTTAAATTCCTCGATGTCCTGAACAACGAACCCGACGAGACGTTCCCCGGGGAAATTGAGAAGGTGCTCGATGTAGATGCCACCCTCCGGTTCATCGCGGCATCGGCGGTCACCGTGCACCTGGATAACTATATCGGCATTGGACACAACAACTATCTTTACGAGGTCAACGGCAAATTTACGCCCCTACCCTGGGATACCAATATGGCCTTCGGGACGTTCAACCTGGGCATTAAAAAAGAAGGGCTTATCAACTATTATATCGACGAACCTACCGGCGGCCCGATGAACAGATATCCCCTGGTAGACCGTCTGCTGTCTCACCAGCCGTACCTGGACACGTATCACGGCTATATTGAAGAAATTATGAACGGGCCATTCTCCCTGGACGTTGTTCTGCCGCGAATAGACAGGTGGGTGGAACTGGTGCGCCCCTACGCCGGGGCCGATACCGAGATGTTTTACTCCTTCGAGGACTGGGAGCGCAGTCTCGATGAAGACCTGCGGCCTCCCGACCTTTTCGAGGGGTGGATGGCCGGCGGGCCTTCGCCGATGCTCCCATTCATGCTGCATCGTCATGAAGTCGCCTGTCTGAAGAAGAACTTCGGCGTGGACAACCTGTTTATGCTGATGATGCGAGATTTCCAGCCCGGTGAGCTGGAGACTCTGGAAAAGTGCCTGACCAAAGAAACGTATGAGCTGTTCCTGCAGAATATCTACGGCCCCCTGATGGCCCCCCAGCCGCCCCGACAGCCGGGGTTCGGCCCCAACTCTCTGGGTCTAAGGAGCTTTATCATCGCGCGCCATGATTCGGTAAGGAAGCAGCTTGACGGCGAGCAGCGGAGCGGCTTCAACCGGATGGGCAACCGCGGCAGCCTGTGGATGGCGGACTGGCTCAAGTTCGATTAATAATGAATACTCTGTACGGGAGGTAAGTAAAATAAAAGTTACCGGTAAATCGGAAGAACAAACGGAAATCGTTGGTACGGTACAGAGGTTCGAGGGGAAATCCTCGGTGCTGCCCAGGAACACCGGTTTCGCCCTCGCCATGCTGCGCCAGTCCTGCGCTACGGT
>Ga0315537_1002207_pt1 | contig 14965 bp, 11 predicted proteins | sample SalMarSW160270MG_FD_203091 | JGI IMG/M metagenome (GOLD analysis project Ga0315537, IMG submission 203091) | Salt marsh sediment microbial communities from the Plum Island Ecosystem LTER, Massachusetts, United States - Salt Marsh Sediment SW1602-70 ... | reverse complement strand
GATGAAGCCACCCGGCATCGCATCCTGATCGACCAGTCCCGGGACGGCATCGTCGTCCTCGACCAGGACGGCAAGGTATATGAGGCCAACCGGCGGTTTGCCGAGATGCTGGGATATACCCCGGAGGGGGCCGCCGAGCTCCACGTGTGGGACTGGGAGGTCCTGTTACCACGCGAGGAACTGCTCAAGCAGATTCAAGAAGTTGACGCCGCCGGCGGCCGCTTCGAAACCCGTCACCGCCGCAAGGATGGCACCTTCTACGACGTTGAAATCAGCACCAACGGGGCCGTAATCGCCGGCCAGAAGCTGGTCTTCTGCGTGTGCCGGGATATCACCGAGCGCAAGCAGGCGGAGGAAGCCCTCCAGGCCGAAAAGAACAAACTGCAATCACTAATAGATGCCCTGGAAGATAGTCTCAACATACAGGATAAAGACTTTAACATTCTCTTTCAGAATGAGCCGGTAAGGGATCTTTATGGTGACCAGATCGGCGAGAAATGCTACCGTGTCTATGAAGGCAGAGAAAAGGTGTGCGATGGGTGCCCGGTAGAAAGGGCATTTAAGGACGGCAAGTCACACACCGCGGAGAGGAAGGTAATAACCCCTTCGGGGGAAGCTGTCTACTGGGAAAATACGGCCAATCCCATCAGAGACGCAAAAGGAGAAATAGTTTCCTGCCTTGAGATTGGCAGGAATATCACTAAGCGCAAGCGGGCGGGGGCGGCACTAAGGGAATCGGAGGAAAAATTCTCCAAAGTCTTCAGCACCAGTGGTAATGCAATTTGCATCACTTCGCTTAAAGACGACAAATTCATTGAAGTTAACGAAGGTTTCACCCGTTTTACCGGCTATACCAACCAAGAGGTAGTTGGCCACAACGCTGCTGAACTTGACCTCTGGGTGGATAAAGAAGAGCTGCAGCGATGGATAGACATAATGAGTGAAAACGGCGCAGCTTATAATCAAGAATTCCAATCCCGCATGAAATCGGGGGAGATACGCGTAGGTTTAGCCTCGGCCGAGACAATAAGTATCGGGGGTGAACCGTACGGACTTACCGTGATAGCCGATATCACCGACCGCAAGCGGATGGAAGAGGCGTTACTCCGTGAGAGAGATAAAGCCCAGCGGTACCTTGATGTCGTCGGGGTGATACTGATTGCCACCGATGCTGAAGACCGGGTCAGCCTGATAAACAGGAAGGGCTGCCAGGTTTTAGGCTACAAGGAAGAGGAAATTATCGGTAAGAAGTGGCCGGGCAATTTTGTCCCTGAGAAAGCCAAGGCTTTTGAGAAAGAATTGCTCAGGCAGCAGATGTCGGGAGAGGTTGACCATTCTGAGTATGAAAGTCCCCTCCTGACCAAAGATGGCGAGGAGAGGATGTTTTTCTGGTACGATGTTGCCTTGCATGATGAGGGGGGTAGATTTATCGGCACCTTAAGCTCAGGTGAAGACATTACCGAGCGCAAACAGGCGGAGGAAAAAATACGGGATTCGGAGGAGAAATTCTCCAAAGTCTTCAGCGCCAGTGGTAATGCAATTTGTATCACCTCTTTCGAAGACAGCAAATTTATTGAAGTTAACGATAGTTTCACCCGTTTTACCGGCTATACCCGCCAAGAGGTAATTGGCCACAACGCTGCTGAACTTGACCTCTGGGTGGATAAAAGAGAGTTGGAAAAATGGAACAAAAAAATACAGGAAACAGGCCAGGTTTACAATCAAGAATTCCACTCCCGCATGAAATCGGGGGAGATACGCGTAGGCTTGGTCTCGGTCGAAGACATAAATGTCGGGGGTGAGCCGTACGGACTTACCGTGATAGCCGATATCACCGACCTCAAGCAGGCGGAGGAGCAGCTGCGGGGGAGCCAGGAGGAACTGGAAAGGATGTTTGATTCGGTCACCGATAGCATCGTGGTGGCCGGCCTGGACGGCACCATCCTCAAGGTCAACGAAAACGCCGTCAAGATGCACGGCTTCGCCTCCGAAGATGAAATGATAGGCAAAAACGCCCTGATGCTGGCCGCCCCCCGCGAGCAGAAAAAGATGATAAAGAACATGCGCCGGACGTTAAAACAGGGCAAAATCCGCGGCGTGGAATACACCCTGGTCAGGGCAGACGGCGCCGAGTTCCCCGCCGAGCTTAGCACCAGCGCCCTCAAGGACGCCTCGGGCAAGGTCTTCGCTCGTATCACCATCGCCCGGGACATCACCGAGCGCAAGCGGGCGGAAAAGCAGTTGCGGGAAAGCGAGGGGCGTTACCGCAATCTGTTTGAGAACACCCACGATATGATTCAAAGCGTGGACCCTGACGGGAACTTCCTCTTCGCCAACCGGGCCTGGCTGGAGACAATGGGTTATACCGAGGCAGAACTAGCCGGTCTCAACCTGTTCCAGATAATTAGCCCCGATTCCCTTCCTCACTGCCAGGAAATGTTCGCCAGGGTTATGGAGGGAGAATCGGTAAACGATACTCAGGTTACTTTTGTGGCTAAGGACGGCCGGTTAGTTATAATGGAGGGAAATGCCACCGGGCGCTATATCGACGGCAAAATGGTGGCAACTCAGGGCATCTTCCGGGACATCACCGAGCGCAAGCAGGCGGAAGAGGCGCTCAGGCAGAAGATGGAGGAACTGCGGGTCGCCTACGAAAAGCTAAAGGAACTGGACCAGCTAAAGGACACCTTCCTCTCCACGGTATCCCATGAGCTAAGGACGCCCCTCACCTCGATAAAGAGCTTCTCCGAGATTCTGCTCACCTATGAAGAAGACCGGGAAACCCAGAAGGAGTTCCTCAACATCATCAAGGAAGAAAGCGACCGCTTAACCCGGCTGATAAACGATTTCCTGGACCTCTCCAAGATTGAGGCGGGGCGGATGCAGTGGGAAACCGCCGAGCTGTCGGTAGCCGAGGTTATCAAGACGGCCATAAACGCCACTCAGGCGCTGGCGGCGCAGGCCAACCTGGAAGTGAAGGTAAAGATAAGCCCCAAGCTGCCCCCAGTCATGTACGACAAAGACCGGCTGGTGCAGGTAGTAACCAACCTGCTCAGCAACGCCATCAAGTTTACCCCCCAGGGAGGCAGGATTGAGGTTAAAGCGCAGCTTCTGGAGCGCGATAAGTCAAGGGAAAAAGCCGATATGGTAATGGTCAGCGTCACCGATAGCGGCATCGGCATTGACCCCAAGGACCACAAAAACGTCTTTGAGAAATTCAAGCAGGTGGGTGATACCCTCACCGATAAACCCAAGGGCACCGGCCTGGGCCTGCCCATCTGTAAGGAGATAATAGAGCACTTCGGGGGCAAGCTCTGGGTGGAAAGCCAGCTGGGCAAAGGCAGCACCTTCCTCTTCACCCTGCCGCTGACGCAGGCCGCCGGAGTAGAAGCGCCGGAGGCCGAGGAGGCAGAAGAGCCGGTCCAGCCGGCGGCTATCACCGGCGGTAAGACCATCCTGGTGGTGGATGACGAGGCCAACATCCGCCGCTTCTTAAGCCATGAGCTCAAAAAGAGGGGTTATGCCGTGCTTCAGGCCTCCGGGGGCAGCGAGGCCATAGAGCTGGCACGTAAACACCACCCCGACCTGATAACCCTGGACGTGCTCATGAGCGGCATGAGCGGCTTCGACGCCACCGCCGTGCTCAAGAGCGACCCTTATACCAAGGATATACCAATACTCATCGTCTCGGTGATAGAAGACAAGAAGCGGGCCTACCAGATGGGGGTAAATGAATACCTGACCAAGCCCTTCAAGATAGAGGCGCTGATGGAAAAGATAAGCCAGTTGCTGCGGGATGCCCAGAAGAAGATACTGGTGGTCGATGACGACAAGAACCTGGTCAAATCGCTCAAATATCAGCTGGACAAGCGGGGTTACTCCACCGATGCCGCTTACAATGGCAAGCGGGCCCTGGATAAGGTGATCAGCCAGATTCCGGACCTTATTCTGCTGGACATAAAGATGCCCCAGATGGACGGCTATGAAGTGATGAAATCACTAAAGCTCAAACCAGAAACGGCCCACATACCCGTTCTGGTGATGACCGGTGTCGAAATTGACGGCAGCCGGGTCAAGGCGCTGTCGGTGGGCGCCACCGACTACTTCACCAAATCGGGAGACTTCAGCAAGATGTTCCAGACGATAGAGTCTATCCTCGGCGAAAAACCGGAAGATTAATTTAGTTTGTTGCCGGGCTGCTCATCAACCCTTGGCCGATAGCCAGGCGGCCACCTTGCTAAGCAGCACCTCCCGGTCCACCGGCTTGGTTATATACTCATCCGCCCCAACTTTAAGCCCGGTAGCCTTATCCGACTCCTGCCCCTTGGCCGAAAACATTAAAATAGGCAAATTGGCGGTTTCAGGCTCACCCCGCAGGTTGTGGCAGATTTCAAAGCCGTCTATACCCGGCAGCATCACATCCAGGAGGAGCAGGTCGGGGTTACTATCCCTGGCCTTTTTCAGCCCCTCCAGCCCGTTCTGGGCGCTTAGCACCTCGTAGCCCTCTTTTTCCAGTATGTAGCTGGTTGCCCTAAGTACGCTGGGATCATCCTCAACGATTAAGATTCTTTTAGATATGAGAATCACCCCCTTCTTTTTCCAGGGCCACTTTCCGTGATGAAAATACTGGCCTGTTGTTATTATAACAATATTAATCAAAAAAAGGAAGCCTTTTGGCCCCCTTTTATGTCATTTGGCAACAATTCTGGTGGGTACTAATTCGTGGGGGCCGGTTTATCAGAGGGCTGTCACTTAGCTGGGCACTTCTACTACCAGAGTTGTCCCCTCACCCAGTGTTGACTTCACTTCGAGGGTGCCGCCCAGCAGCCGCGCCCGCTCCTGCATTCCGGCAAGGCCAAGCTTCCCGATGCGGGGAAGGTCGTCCACTTCTCCCGATAGTTCAAACCCCTGACCGTTGTCACTGATGGTCACCTTAACCTTATCTCCGGCGACCTCTATTATCACCTGGGCTTCTGAGGCGTGGGCATGTCTCCTGATATTATTAAGCGCCTCCTGAACCATGCGGAACAGCAGTGACTCAACTTCGGATGAAAAACGTCTTTCTCCGCCAAGCACATTCAGGCTGGTATCTATCCCTTCGTACTCTTGCAGGTCTTTAATTAACGACCTCAACGCCGGAACTAGACCCAAATCATCCAGCAGCGAGGGGCGCAGGTCCTGAATGAAGCGGTGTACACTCTGCACTCCGCGATTGAGCTGAGCCTGCAGGTCTTTGAGAAACAAGACCTCATTAGGTGCCAGGCTATGCTTCTTCCTGATGAAGTTATCCAGCTGCCGCGAAAGAGAACCCAGGAGTTGAGCCGTATCATCATGAAGCTCCCGGGCGATACGCTTCCGCTCCGCCTCTTGGGCCCTGGTAATCTCCTGCAGGTAGTAGAGCAAATTTTCCTGCATTCGCTTCTCTTGAGTCACATCTCGGGCAATATTCTGAAAACCCTTTGGCTCACCATCGCTGGCAATCAAGTTGGTAGAGACCATGCATATTGCCTCCGAGCCATCTTTCCTGGTCAACCTCAACTCGTAGGGGAGGTCTATGGGCTCGTGTTCGGTTAGCTTACGGCTTACCTCTCTGGCCAGCTTCAGGCTTTCATCGCTGAGAAATGACTTCACATTCTTCCCCACCAACTCTTCTACCGGGTAACCGCCGAGTTCCGCCGCCGCCCTGTTGGCAGTCTGAATGTTACCCTCTAAATCGTGCACCCAGATGGCATCATAGGCACGCTCAAATAAAGCCCTGAAGCGCCTCTCCGACTCATGCAGTGCCTCCTCGGCATGCTTGCGCTCGGTGATATCTTCCAGGGTCTCCATGGCGCCTATTATCTCGCCATTGCTGCCCCTTATGGGGCTTGCCGTGAAATGGAGCCACTTACCGTTCCTCTCAAGGTCAGAAAAAAAATCTTCGGCTTCATAGGCGCCGTCTATCAAGCGGGATTTTTTACATTTACCCGGATAATAGGCTTCAATTTCCTTGGCCGGCGCTCCGTCCACTATTAAATCGGCCATAGCTGGCCTCTTGTCTTTATAAAACGCCCTCCAGTGCTTATCTGTCCCGACTATCTCCTTACTTTCTGTGCCGGAAAGGGCCGCTAATGCTGTGTTCCAGTACATCACTTCGTGTTGCTTATTGATGACAAATAATGGTATAGGGAAACCATCAATAATCTTGGCCAGTATTTTTGAATCTAATAGATTTGGAGTCACGGTAATACCCCGATATCTCAGATAAGGATGGTCAAGGCAGCTCTTCCAGGGTGAACCAGCCTTTTCTCAAGCCGTACAGCACTGCCTCGGTGCGGGAGCCGACTCCCAGCTTATTAAAGATAGTTCTCAGGTGACCCTCAACGGTGCGGTTACTCAGGTGCAGTTTATCGGCGATGTCCTTATTGGTCATGCCCCTGGCGGCCAGCTTGAGGATGTCTGTCTCGCGGTTGCTGAGGTGCTCGGAGGCTTTTTCCAGCCCCCGCATCTTATCCGGCAGCTTAAAGTAATTCATCACCTTGCGGGCAACTATAGGGTCGAGGACAGGCTCACCCTTATACACCGCCCGGATGGCGCGGGCAAGCTCGTCGCCGCTGATATTCTTCAACAGGTAACCGGCGGCGCCCACTTTAAGCAGGGCAAAGACGTATTCATCATCGTCGTAGGCGCTCAGGATAAGCACCGCCGTGCGGGGACTGGTCAGCTTGATTTGCCGGGTGGCTTCGATGCCGTTAAGCTTGGGCATGGCGATGTCCATGATAACCACGTCGGGTTTCATATCGGTGACCATCTGCACGGCTTCCTCGCCGTCGCTGGCTTCGCCGATGACCTTCACGCCTTTCTCATCTTCTATAAGACGGCGGATACCCTGCCGTGTTATCACATGATCCTCGGCCAGAAGCACATTAATACTACTCATATAATTATCTCCCCTTATGTAATCATACCAAAGCTGGGCGCACTTGTTCAAGCGGGGAAACATCGGCGCCTTTTACTCTTGGTTAGGTAATATCACCTGCGTTATATCACCTGGTACTTCGCCGTAAATAAGTGTAATTAACGCTGGAATATACCTGGCGAATTAAGGCAATACCCGTGGTGAAAACGGGCGTGATAACGGATGGAGACTGGCCCTGAAAGTATTAACATAAAATTAGCGGATGGTGAAGGAGGTTAGCTAATGGAGCTTACCCTTGATTTTCCCAGAGTAAAAGCTATCGTAGAGAGCTACACAGAGAAGGTTGATTCTCTTATCGACAGCTACGCCGGCAACAAAGAACAGCTGATATCTCTACTGCAGGACATCCAAGCCGAGTTTAACTACCTTCCCCAGGACGTGCTGGTAAAAATCAGCCAGAAGCTGGATATTCCCTTAAGCCAGGTTTTCAGCGTAGCCACCTTTTTCCGGGCCTTCACCCTCAAGCCGAGGGGACGCCATGTGGTAACTGTCTGCCTGGGCACCGCCTGCCACGTCAAGGGAGGCCGGAGGCTGGTGGAAAAGATGGAGAGGGACTACGGGATAAAGCCCGGCGAGACCACCGGGGATATGAGATTCACCCTGGAGGCAGTTAACTGCCTCGGTTGCTGCGCTCTGGGGCCGGTAGTGGTCGTCGATGGCAAGTACCAGAGCAAAGTGAACCCCGATAAGCTCGACCGCGTCTTAAGGGGATACAAATAAACGGTGAGGGGGCTGACATGGTAGAGCAGGTGCGAAAATTATTAGAAAAAAGAGTGGAGAGCGCCGCCGAGTTGGATAACCTGCGGCAGTCGATACTTGGTAAAAGAGACACCAGCCGGACCTGCATATCGGTCTGCGGCGGCACCGCCTGCCGCGCCTCCGGTGCCGAGGCGGTGGTCGATGCTTTTATCGACGAAATAGAAAGACGGGAGCTCCAGGTGCAGGTGGAGCTGAAAGAAACCGGCTGCCACGGCTTCTGCGAAAGAGGCCCACTGGTGGTCATCGAACCCAGGAAAATTTTCTACCAGCGGGTGACGCCCGAAGACGTCGGGGAGATTATCGGAGAAACCATAGTGGCGGGCAGGGTCGTCGAGCGCCTGCTCTATGCCGACCCGGTAACCGGCCAAAAGGTTACTTATGAACCCGATGTCCCCTTCTATAAGAAGCAAACAAGGAATATCTTCGGCGCTAACGGCGCGATTGACCCGACCAATATTGAAGACTATATCGCCAGCGGCGGTTACTCCGCCTTAAGCAAGGTGCTTACCGGGATGAAGCCCCGGGAGATTATCGAAGAGGTTAAAAAGTCGGGACTGCGGGGGCGGGGTGGCGGCGGCTTCCCCACCGGCCGGAAGTGGCAGTCCTGCCTTGAAGCCGAAGCTGATATTAAATATGTTATCTGCAACGCCGACGAGGGCGACCCCGGCGCCTACCAGGACAGGAGCCTCCTTGAAGGTAATCCCCACAGCGTCCTGGAGGGGATGGTCATCGGCGCCTATGCCATCGGCTCCAACCGGGGCTATATCTACGTCCGCAACGAATATCCTCTGGCCGTCAAGCACGCCCGGATAGCCATCGAGCAGGCCATGGACTACGGCCTGCTGGGGGAGAACATACTGGGCTCCGGCTTCGATTTCACGGTGACCATAAATAAGGGCGGCGGCGCCTTTGTCTGCGGCGAATCCAGCGCGTTGATGGCCTCCCTTGAAGGCAAGATAGGCGAGCCGAAGGCTAAATATATCCACATGTCGGAGAAGGGTCTCTGGGATAGCCCCAGCCTGTTAAATAACGTCAAGACCTGGGCCAACGTTCCCCTGATAATCAATAAAGGAGCGGATTGGTATTCTAAAATCGGCACCGCCGGCAGCAAGGGCACCATGATATTCTCCCTGGTGGGCAATATCAACAACACCGGCCTGGTGGAGGTGCCCATGGGGATAACCTTAAGGGAGATGATTTTCGATATCGGCGGCGGCATCCCCAACGGCAAGAAGTTCAAAGCGGTGCAGACCGGCGGCCCTTCCGGCGGCTGTATCCCCGAACAGTATCTGGATACGCCGGTGGACTTCGACGAGCTGACCAAGCTCGGCTCGATGATGGGCTCCGGCGGCATGATAGTCATGGACGAAGACACCTGCATGGTGGATGTCGCCAAGTATTTTATTGAGTTCCTCAAAGGCGAGTCCTGCGGCAAGTGTACCCCCTGCCGGGAGGGAATAAACCGGATGAGCGAGATTCTGAACGCCATTACCCAGGGCAAGGGTAAGCCGGAAGACCTGGAAACGCTGGAGGACTTGGCCGGTATTTTAAGCGCCGGCGCCCTCTGCGCCCTGGGCCAGACGGCGGCCAATCCGGTAATGAGCACCCTTAAATATTTCCGGGACGAGTACATAACCCACATTGAGCAGAAAAAATGCCCGGCCGGTGTCTGCCGGGAGTTAATCCAGTATTCTATCGACCCGGAGCAGTGCGTGGGCTGTCTCCGCTGCTTGAGGTCCTGTCCCACGGGCGCCATAACCGGTGAAAAGAGGGAACCCCACACCCTGAACCAGGGTCTGTGCATCAAGTGCGGCGCCTGCTACGACGTCTGTAAGTTCAATGCCGTAATAAGGCAGTGAAGGAGATATGTTATGGCTAAGGTATGGATTGATGGTGAGACCACTATAGAGGTGGAGGCTGCCGACGGGGTTAACGCGTTTAACCTTACCGTCGATGACAGGCAGATTATAGTTTCGGCCGGCCAGACGATTCTGGAGGCGGTGCAGCGCGTGGATGGCATCGGCAATATCCCGGCGCTCTGTAATCACCCGGCGGTCAAACCCTACGGGGCCTGCCGTATATGCACCGTTGAGGTAAGCGAAGACGGCGGCAACAGGTTTAAGTTCGTCGCCGCCTGCCTTTACCCGGTGAAAGAGGGCCTGATTGTCAGGACCAACACGGAAAAAATCAGGAAGTTGCGCAAGGGGATAATCGAGCTGATGCTGGCCCGGTGCCCCAACGTGAAGAGGATACAGGAGCTGGCCGAGGAGTACGGGGTTGATAAGCCGAGGTTCGTCCTGGGTGACCAGGACTGCATCCTCTGCGGCCTCTGTGTCCGGGCCTGCCAGGAGATAATGGGCAAGTCGGCGATAAGCCTGGTCAACCGGGGTATCTACCGGGAGGTGGCCGCCCCCTTCTACGCCTATGAGCTGACCGAGGAATGCATCGGCTGTGGCGACTGCGCCTTCGTCTGTCCCACCGGTGCTATCGAGATGGGAGACGACGGCAGGCCGGTACTGCCCAGGGTTAAGATACCCTATGCCGAAGTCGAAGCGATGATGAAAAAGGAAGCGGCGGCTACTTCTTAGGGACCGGCCGTTAGCAAACGAAGAGGGGAGCCAATAGGCTCCCCTCTATTTATCCTTGGTAGCGGGGGTTGGATTCGTCCCCCTTCCCCTCTTATTTTAAGGCCGGCGCATCTCTCACCCCGTCGGGTGTCATCCTGCCCGCCGAGACTATCATCTGGAGGGCCTGGTCCACCGATAACTTGGTGCGGACCACTTCCTCCTCCTTAACTATCTGCAAAAAGCCGCTCATCGGGTTGGGGGAATTGGGTATCAGGATGTTGAGCAGCTTCTGCCCTGACTTATCGGTCGACTCATTGGTCACAAAGCCTATTGCCCTCATGCCTTTTCGGGGGAACTCCACCAGGACTACCTGCAGGAAAGCGGTCTTATCCGGGGCGGAAAAACTGTCCACAATGTGCTTGATAGTTGAGTAGAGCTGCTGGAATATCGGGACCCGGGATATAAGAGATTCGCCGTAGCGAATCAGCCTCTTCCCCAGCACGTTGCTGGCGATGACGCCGACCAGGTAAATCAGCACCACGGTCACGCCGAAGCCTACCCCCGGAATGGTGTGCCCCCAGATAGCGGTGATTATCGGCTGCAGGAGGTTATCGACGGTATTAAATATCCAGATTAATATTAGTATGGTGGCACCGAGGGGTATGCTGGCGAGAATGCCGGCGATGAAGTGCCGCCTCAGTTTCTTACCCATCCCTTCCCCGGATACCCTGTCACTGGTCTCGGCCATTTTGTTTGCCTCCCTTCGGTTGTTCCGTATTGCCAACCTACTTTTACACCTGCTTTATGAGGGTGTCAAGAGTGAAACAAAAAAAGCACCGCTCATCACGGTGCTCTTAAATTTCTTTGGTAGCGGGGGCTGGATTTGAGGGGGATGAAGTGTGACATTCTTTTAGCTGATTTGTTTATCCTGGGCTTCTTGTCCTTTTCCTCTTCGGAATAAACATCCCAACCTTGGACTTATACTCACAATATTCTTGGCCGAATCGGCGTTCCAGTTCCTTCTCTTCAGATAACGCACGAACGTAGATGATTACTAAGGCTAGAACCGCAATCATCAGACCAACGGCAGACCTCAAACCGACAGCCGCACTAAATGCTAAGAGGATGCAGGACAGGCAAAAAGGATGCCTGATATAAGAATAAACACCCCTGGTAATTAGCGCAGACTTATCACGGCCGATTAAGACCCTGAACGAAGACGCTTTCAAACCAAGTGCTAGGATTAACACGCCTAGAGCGGCAAGAAAAGCGCCAATAAGGTAACCGACCCACTCTGCCAATGGTAATAAAGGCAAGCCTAATCTATTGGCTAAAAGACTCGCGATAATTACTACTACAAGCCATGGCACCGTTAAGTAATTTCTCCTATTCTTCAGTAACTTGGGAAGAAGCCTTGTATCGTAATAATGCCATAGAAAGCACAGCGGGGCAAATCATCTCCCCAGGAATCCCACGGCGCGAAACGGGTCTACTCAAATAAAAAAGGGAAGCAATCGCTTCCCTCTAAACCTCAATTGGTAGCGGGGGTTGGATTCGAACCAACGGTAAGATAGAAAGATACCACCGTACTATCAAAGGAGAGATAAAACTGGTTCCCTGCGAAATGCCTAGCGAACTGCTGGAGGCAATAGGAGCCTTCATCGACTACTACAATTACCGGCGGTACCACGAAGGAATCGGTGATGTCACACCCTATGACGTCTACACCGGCAGGCATCTGGAAATAATAAATATGAGAAAGGAGGTAAAAAGCAGGACATTAGAAGCAAGAAGGGATTATAATAGGACTGCCGGGGAGCAGGGCAATGGCCTCTGAGTGTCCATTAACTCAATGGCCTGAACTGTCCCACTGTTGCTGACCACATACACTTTTCAATTCCTGCCTAGCAGTCATGTTCAGTGCGTTCTCTACCTTAGGAGGTTAGTGATCACAACCGCATTATACTTTTTTCTACGCCTGTCCGTTGTGATATTCGTGAAGTCCAGTGTTATCCTTCCTAGATTGTTATTTGCTCTTCCTTCAAGTGCAATATGTCTTCCCAGGTGTAGCCTATTTCGAGGAGGACTTCCTCAGTATGCTGCCCTAGCTCGGGAGCAGGAGTCCTCGGTCCACCGGGGGTCTTACTGAATTTACCTGGAGCCGTTATCAACTTTACTCTGCCGATAGTAGGGTGATCAATGGAAGTGAACACGCCATCCGCCCAGGCCTGAGGGTCGGCTGTAACCTCAATGGGGCTTTGAATTAGTCCAAAGACATTGTCGTACTCGTCTAGTGCTTCTTTCCAGTACTCATAAGTCTGGGCAGCGAATACCTCATCAAGAAGAGAAACTAAGGAGGCGGCGTTCTGTGATCTTAATTGATGGTCTCTATATCTAGGATCTAGCTCCAAGTCTTCCCTGCCTATTGCCCTGCAAAGCTTCGGCCAATATCGGTCGCTTTGTGGCATAGCCAATACGATCCACTTCCCGTCTTTCGTTTTGTAATGGTTGGTAAGTGGATTAGTGGCATCACTTCTGCCTCCTTTGGGGATGTCCTTGCCAGAGATGAGGCTTACCTGGATATCGGTGCCAAGCTGCCAAATGCCGCAGTGATAAAGGGATAAACTAACTTTTTGGCCAACGCCGTTTCGCTCACGATGCCAAAGTGCTCCCAGTATAACGGCTAAGAAAAACCCCGAAGTCGCATGATCTCCAAAGGCTGGCCGCATACAGGGCGGAGGAGCCTCTGGTTCTCGTAGAATATCTTGCATTCCGGATCTTGCAAAAAAGGCACTTCTATCAAAACCGGGCTGATCCTTATCTGGGCCAACTTCGCCATATCCAGAAAGCTCAGCATAAATCAGATTGGGATTAACGGAGCTTAGGTTCTCATAGCTCAGGGATAAACTATCAAGAGCTCTACTTCGGAAATTGGTAATAAAAATATCTGCTCCCTTAACTAGTCTGTGAGCAATCTCCTGTGCCGGTTTGTACCGTAAGTTGATGGCCACGCTCCTTTTGTTACGATTATCAAGTTCAAACGGGCCATTAATTCCCATCTTAGGATAGTCGCGCCGTGTCTCTTCGTATCCACGGAGGGGGTCACCACCCAATGGGCTTTCTATTTTGATAACATCAGCACCCCAGTCACTCAGCATCGCGGCAGCTGCAGGTGCTGCCATCCATGTAGCAAACTCAACTACTTTTATACCCTGTAAAAGGCTCATTTTCTATCCCTTCCTAATTCTCTTTTCGTCTTACACTTACCCCAAGGGCCTTTTCCCATACTTTAATCATTGCTCCCTTGTTTTCGTTACCCAGTCCTTCAACCAAGGCCAATGAATCCAACCCTTAGCTTCATTAAATCTACTCCTGTTTGTATCATCTTTAATCAAAACTTATAGAAGAAACTCAATCTTATACTAAATCTAGCTATTATCTTTGACGCTTTTTCCCTTTTTGTCAAGCGTATTGGAACGGTACTAATTCGGGCTAAATAGACGTTAAGGAGGGTAAGGAGATGATCAAAAACGGATGCTGAATCTGACCACACATATCTGCAAGGGGGTAACGAGTGCGGCAGCCTCCTTGATGGGGAGCAGTAATAATTGACAGCTGCAAGCAAGGATGCTACATTGTAGTATCATCCAGAGAACCTATGACTCGTCATGAACTGAGTAGTGCCACAGCTCAAATTCTGGGTCGTGGCACGGGATATTGTTGTGAGGAATGCAAGCGGAACCCTACTACTATCGATAGAACGCGGGATTGCCACAATTACTCTGAATCGCCCGCAGGTAGTTAATGCGTTAGACACGCGTCTAAATGAGGAACTGCATCAAGCGGTTACCAAACTGGAAGACGACAAAGGTGTGCGAGTTGTAGTCATTCACGGAGCGGGGGAACGTGGGTTTTCTGCAGGAGCAGACCTGAAAGAGCGTTCAGCAATGAGCGCCGAAGAGAGGTGGAAGAGCACTATCAAACTTGCCAGAACTTTTGATGCGATTGCAGCTATGCGTGTTCCCGTTATTGCAGCTGTTCATGGCTTTGTTTTAGCCGCTGGCTGTGAGCTCGTTTTGGCATGCGATATCCGGATCGCTGCTGAGGGTGCTATCTTTGGGCTACCTGAAACGAGTATCGGTATCTTCCCCGGTGCCGGGGGGACGGTGCGCCTTCCACGCCTCATTGGTGAGGGCAAAGCCAAGGAATTAATCTTCACAGCTCGTCGGATCGATGCTGATGAAGCCGTACGGCTAGGGCTTGTGCAGAGGGTTGTTCCACGTAGCGAATTGCTCAGCGAAGCCCATAGGATAGCTCAAGATATAAGTAACAACGCCCCACTCGCAATTGAATCAGCCAAGAAGCTCATCAACCATGGTATAGAAGTGCATATTTCTGAGGCGCTTGAGCTTTCCCATTTCTTACATCGGCCGCTAGACTTTAGTGAGGACTATGCCGAGGGTTTGATTGCCTTTGTTGAGAAACGCAAACCAAGGTTTACTGGTCGATAATGCTGTAGCTTTTGTTCACAGACTACTACCCAATCGAATAGGAGACCATAATAGGTAATTTTCAAAGGGGCAGTAACCGCTGGAGGAAGAGTATTGGCTAAAAATTCACAGGACTCCAAGAAATCAGGCTTAGGTAGTTTCATATTTGTTGGGTGTCTTGTCATTGGAGT
>Ga0315537_1002206_pt1 | contig 14967 bp, 12 predicted proteins | sample SalMarSW160270MG_FD_203091 | JGI IMG/M metagenome (GOLD analysis project Ga0315537, IMG submission 203091) | Salt marsh sediment microbial communities from the Plum Island Ecosystem LTER, Massachusetts, United States - Salt Marsh Sediment SW1602-70 ... | reverse complement strand
CTCCCCACCGGCGGGGGAAAATCCCTCTGCTATCAGCTGCCTGCTAAAATGCTCGATGGCACGGCTGTCGTTATAAGCCCCCTCATATCACTGATGAAAGACCAGGTCGACGCTGTTCGGGAAAACGGCATCTCTGCTGCGTATTTTAACAGCTCGCTTAGTCCAGAGGGAAAATCCGATGTATATCGAAGCCTGAGAAGCGGGACCCTGGACCTGCTCTACATAGCACCGGAACGGTTCGTTATGCCGCATTTTCTCGAAGAGATCAAGGGGCTTTCGATTTCACTTTTTGCAATAGACGAAGCGCACTGCATTTCCGAGTGGGGGCATGATTTTCGTCCGGATTATCTGAGCCTCGAGGGAATTACCGCCCTTTTCCCCCATACCCCGGTTGCAGCGTTTACGGCGACAGCCACTCCGAAGGTTCAGGATGATATTACAATAAAACTCGGCCTCAGATCGCCGTTCGTGGTGCGCGCATCGTTCAACCGGCCTAATCTTTTTTACCGGGTAGAAACAAAGAAAAAGGTAGAGCAGCAGATTCTCGATTTCATTCAGGAGCATAAGGGTGATTCCGGAATTGTGTACAGAACGACACGCGATTCCGTTATGAAGCTGGCCGATTTTTTGGAGGGACATGGTGTTCGTGCGCTGGGTTACCATGCAGGCATGAGTTCTGAGAATCGAAAAGAAAACCAGGAAGCCTTTAACAGAGACGAAGTAGAGATAATGATTGCGACCATTGCGTTCGGTATGGGGATCGATAAATCAAACGTTCGTTTCGTCATACATGCGGATCTGCCGAAGAACATCGAGAGCTACTACCAGGAAACGGGGCGCGCGGGCCGGGACGGGGAGAGGGCGGACTGCGTGCTCTATTTCGGCAGGGGAGATATACCCAAGCTCAAATACTTCATAGATAAAATTGCTGATGGCGGACAAAGAGAAGCTGCGACCGAAAAATTGTACGGCATGGTCCGTTACGCATCGCATAACGTGTGCAGACGGAGGTTTCTCCTTGAATACTTCGGGGAGAGTTATCCCGGGAAAAACTGCAGGGCATGCGACATATGTGCCGGGGAGGCTGATAAAATCGATGTTACGAAAGACGCCCGGATACTGCTGTCAGCCATAATTCATACGGGGCAGCGATTCGGCATCCGGTATATAGTCGATATTGTGGTCGGCGCTGATACAAGCAGAATACGTGAAAAGGGACATGATACAATTAAGACCTTCGGCGCCGGAAGCCTTCATGACAGGCAGTACTGGCATTTTCTCATCAATGAGCTTCTCGTGCAGGATGTCATTCGCCGGGAGGGCGATGAGTACCCTGTATTGAAGCTGACGCAAAAGGGAACGGACATTCTGAATGGAGGGGAACAGGTCTCTGCCCTCAAAGGAGCGGAGACGAAGAAAAAACACTCCGGCAGGAAAACGAGCGTTTCCCGGTCCGGCCGCGATGAATACTCCCGGGCTGCCCCGTCCTCTTCAACGATGCTTACCGACTCGGGAGCACTATCATTTTCAAGAGTGCCTTCCCGTTCAGGTGCGGGCTCCGATGCAGGTTCGCTGTCCCCTCCGGGTTTGTTGTACGATGAAGGTCTTTTCGAAATACTTCGCGCATTGCGGAAAAAGCTGGCCGAAGGACAGAACGTCCCTCCATACATTATTTTCTCCGATAAAACTCTTCACGAGATGTGCAGGTATTTTCCCACGACGTCTGCTGAAATGAAGAGAATCAACGGTGTCGGAGACACCAAGCTCAAACGCTACGGGGTGTATTTCGCACAGGAGATTGCCGCCTATTTAAAGCAAAACCCGGCCATTCATGTACGGCATATAGATGATGAACAATCATTTCTCCCGGATGACGATATCAAACCAAAAAGGGTCAAAGGAGAAACCCTTCAAGAGACATACGAGCTTTTTACAAAGGGTCTTTCAATAAAGAAGATCGCCAAAATACGCGGCCTGACTGCATCGACAATCGCCAGACACCTCGAGCGGCTGATCCGTGAGGGGAAGGATATCGATATCAGACACCTGGTCAGCCCTGAAAAGCTTGAATCGCTCAAAGAATCGTTTGCGGTCCTGGGCGATTGGAAGCTGACCCCGGTTGTCGAACGCCTGCACGGGTCTGTCAGTTATGAAGAAGCACAATTCGCAAGGGCTTTTCTGCAGCGCGAGGAAATGTAGAATACTGAATGGTTTTATATGCAACCATTTGGAAAGTTCATAAAATTTCGAAAATATACCCGAGGGTGGGAAAACATTCATAATCCATACCGCCGGCACCGGGGGCAGACGCTTATGAAGATTTACTTCGCGGGATCGATACGGGGCGGCAGGGAGGATGCCGAACTCTATCAAAGGCTTATCACCCATATTCAGAGAAACTCTGCTGTGCTGACCGAGCATGTCGGCGATCCGACCCCGGCAGCCTCACACGGGGAGTCGTACGATACGCGCTATATTCATGATCGGGACCTGCGATGGCTCGAGCAGGCGGATGCCGTAATTGCCGAGGTTTCGATCCCGAGTCTTGGTGTGGGCTATGAGATCGCACAGGCTGTCAGGCTGAAGAAGAAGGTGCTCTGCCTGTATAATCTAAAAAAAGGTAAAAAGCTTTCTGCCATGATAGCCGGATGCCCGGACATACAAATAGTCGAGTACAATGGTTTCAAAGAAGCGAAACGGGCAATAGATTCATTTCTTTCAGGTGACGGGCAATAAAGAACAGGGAGATGAGTAAAGAAAAATCCAAAATTCTATTTTTACCATTTCGCATACCAATCGTCCGAATAATATCGTAGATGCTGTAAGTACCGCCGTTACGCCCTCCTGATTTGTGCATGTCGCTTCATATAAGTAAATCGATTTATATTCGAATTGGATTGACCGATGTATAATTCAGGGGTATATTAAGAGCGTTGAACGAAGAAAAATCATTGGAGTTTTTAAACCTGCCGCATTTTCTGGTTGCAATCACGTGGAAAATTCGTCGGGATTGGACCAGATGTTTTGCTTACAGGAAGCGTCTCCAAAAGTAATGAGTAATCCTGCCAGTTCTCTGAACTTTTGATCAACGTAAATGCCCGGAACGAGACTGTTTCGGACCATTCCCAGGCTGCAGCTTCAACGAAAACTATTTACTACACAGAGGACAACTATGAAAGAGGATTATTTCAAGGGGTTCGACCTGATCGAACCTTTGCAACAGGCAGTACAGGAAGAGGGCTTCCGGGTTCCGACACCTATCCAGGAACAGGCGATTCCGCTTGTTCTGGAAGGACGCGATTTATTCGGATGCGCGCAGACAGGGAGCGGGAAAACAGCCGCGTTCGTCCTGCCGATTCTTAATAAACTCGCGAAGAGCCAGAAAAACCCGATACGAAATTCTACGCGCACACTCGTGCTCGCTCCGACCCGTGAGCTTGCAGCTCAGATAGGCGAGGGTTTTTCGACATTAGGCAAGCACCTGCATCTCCGGCAGGTAATCGTGCACGGAGGCGTGAGCAGGCGCGACCAGATTAAAAAACTATCCGGCGGCGTGGATATTCTCGTTGCGACACCGGGTCGTCTTCTCGACCTCATGGAGGGATCCAGGGGGCTTCTGGGGCGTGTTGAGATCATGGTCCTCGACGAGGCGGACAGGATGCTCGATATGGGGTTCATCCCGGATATCATGAAAATTATTCAGGAGCTGCCGGCAGGACGACAGACACTTTTTTTCTCCGCGACAATACCGCCGAGTATCATCAGCCTTGCAGCAAACATGCTGCGCGATCCTCATCGCATCGAGATTACCTCGAATGCCGACACCACTCCGCAGATCGAACAGAAGGTGTTGTTCGTCAATAGCAGGGATAAAAATGCCCTGCTGATGAAACTTCTTGCCGACCAGGGGATTGTCAAGGTGCTGGTATTCACACGTACCAAGCACAGGGCAAAGGATCTTTCCAGGCAGCTGACTCGGCTCAGGGTCAAATCGGACGACATTCACAGCGACAAAACGCAGGAGGCCCGGAGGAGGGCACTCGACGGATTTCATTCCGGCAGGATCCGGGTTCTCGTCGCTACCGATATCGCTGCGCGCGGGATCGATGTCGACGATATAGATCATGTCATCAATTACGAGCTGCCGAACGAACCGGAGAATTATATTCACCGTATTGGACGGACCGCACGAGCGGGGAAGAGCGGCACAGCGCTTTCCTTCTGCGATGCCTCGGAGATTGGCTACCTCAAGCAGATCGAAAGAGTGCTTAAAAAGCAGCTTCCCGTATGGCAGGGTCAACCGTTTCACTCGATGAGTGTCCAGGCTGTAAAATCTACTGCAGAGAACCGGCCGAAAACCGGGAGGAACAGGGGCTCTTATGCATCATGGGGCAGGGGAAGATCTAAGAAGCATTCCCACTACCGGTATGCTTCAACCGCGAAAAAGGCCTACAGCAGATAATAAGAGTATTTCGAGACCGGCTGCTTTTAAAAAGTGGCCGGATCTGTTTTACCAGCACCTTCCAATTATTTAATATCATACCAGTAGAAAATGTGATATCATAGGACGATATTTGCACAAAGGAGCCTGCGATGCCCGAAGGAAAAGCAATTGTCCTGTTCTGGACAAAAAACGGAAACACGGAAAAGGTGGCCCGCTGTATTCACGACACCCTGCAGACTGCCGGGATGGATGTATCAATATCCCGCATTCACAAGGAGCTCGAGGTCGAATACCTCGACTACAACCTGATCTTCCTGGGGGCGCCCGTGTACGAAAACCTTTCTCCCAAACCGGTTTTGTCATTCTTAAGAAAAAACAGGAGGCGTGACGGTGTTGAGCTTCTGGCATCGGCGCCGGAAACACCCGGCGTGGCTGCGGTGCCGTTTTGCACCTACGGAGGGGGGCATACCGGCTACAAGGAAGCGGAGCCCATGCTGAAGCATATCGGCCAGTACTTCGAGCACGAGGGTATACGCGTCGTCGATCATATCGCGGTGCTCGGGTTTTTCCCGGAGGCCGATATATCCTACAACACGGAGGGTCGGTTCGGGGATATCCGGAAGAGACCGGATGAACAGGACCTTGCAGAGGTGGCGGGAAGGGTCAGGGGTATTTTGAGGCAACTGTATCGTGTTCTGCCACTCGGAGACCTCAAACTGTAGGCAGGCCGGGTTCCCTGAGGAGCTGAAGGAGTGAATCCGAACCTTCGTGAAGGAACGTAAAATATGAAAATCGACTGGTTCAGCTGGTTTACATTCGACGTCTAGAAGTTCGGGATGTACGTATTTCCGAGTCTTGCCCATCTTTTCGGCAGGGCCGATGTCGACTTTTTTTTCTGGGACCCGCTCTTTCCGCCGGGTGACAGGCGCAGGAAACAGATGTGTACCTGGGCGCGAATCATCGTTATCGGCCACCTCATTCTGCTTGGTGTGTTCACCTATTTTCATCTCTGGATCTTTATAGTCGTTGTTACGTTCGGCTACTTTTTCGCCACCTTCCCGACGCGCGGATGCGTGATGCAGCAGCACCTCGGCCTGTGCCCGAATGTGCCTGACTGGCGCGTTTCCTGCCATACGGTGATCTTCGGGTCGTTGATGGGCTACCTGTACTGGCATATGAACTGTCACATCGAGCATCACATGTTTGCGGCGGTCCCCTTCTTCAACCTGCGAAAGCTGCACGATGAAATCGCATTCGACACTCCGACGCCGCCGAAGGGGTACCTGGCTGGCCTCAATCGGGTATCTTCTATTAAAGAGGAGCAGCGAAAAAATCCGGGCTACTGTTTCATTCCGGAGTTTCCCTCTGCAGCCGCCTCTCCCAGACTGTCGACCTGATATGTCGTTGTATCCGAAAATACTCGAATCGTCGAACAGAATCACTTTCCTGCGGCTTCTCTGTAGAATTCTTCGAGCTTGTTCCTGCCGTATCGAGGTGCGACCATATCCATTGTTAAAACCGTGAGAAAAAATTCTATCGGCCCGTATACCTTCTGCGGTGTAAAAAAGCGTATGAGTGCAAGTATGATATTCTTTATCCATATTGGCACATACCGTATTTTTCCTTCCTTGTGCAGCGCCTCGAATGCCATATGCGCAATCTGATTCTGTGTAAGGATTTCAGGGCCACCGACCTCGATTTCGGTCCTATTCCCTGCAATACTTTCGAAAACAACTTCAGCGAGGTCCTCACCGTCGATTGGGTTGCCTCTGAATTCCCCTTTTCCGAAAAGGTGTACTACTCCTTTATCCGCCATCTTGAGAAACTCTTTCATATCTGAGAAGAATCCGTTCGGTCGTATGACGGTATATCGAAGACCGGATGCTTTCAAGCTATCGACGAAGCGTTCTTTCGCCTGGATTATTTTAAGCCGCTTCATTTTATGAGCATTCAAGACCGAGATGTAGATGAATTTCTTCATACCGGCGCGTTTCGCCTCTGCGAGCAGATTCATGTTCGCCTGAAAGTCGACGTCCATGTAGGTGAGGTTGTCCCTCTGCCGTGTAATGCCTATTGTTGAAATAACAACATCGAAACCGAAACACACTCCTTTCAGAGTAGAGGGTTTTGTAACCTCGGCTGTGATACACCGGTCGAGAAATGAATCGAGCCCGATGGTTTTTACTTTTTCGGTATTTCGAACGAGTGCGGCGGTGTAACATCCGTGTTTCTTCAACGATTTTACAATATATTGACCGAGGTATCCGGTAGCACCAGCCACGAGTACCTTGATACGATCATTTTCCATCAGGTTCATGCCGTCAACTCCTTATTTTATTAAATTTGTTGATGGGTTTTTATGTCTCCCGTAATGAATCCGTTATTTCCCTGTACTGAACGAGAATGAAATAACATTGTTCGGACACACGTCCACGCAGGTACCGCATAACATGCACTCCGTATTCTCCATTGTCCGGGCGTGAACCAAGCCGTTCACATCCAGGCTCATCGGACAGTTTTTAGTGCAGCGTTTGCAATCCACGCATTTTTCCTCCTGCGTCTTGAGCCTGAGGGAAGGCCAGGCCGCAAGGTTTCTCAGCTTTCTCCCGATAATCATGAACGGCGCGATCCAGCACAGGGTATGGCAGAAGGCCCGTCTCCCGACCGAAAAGGCCTGAACAACAAATATCAAAAGAATGAGGAAAAAGATGATGTACGCGGACGGCTCAGACACCGATATTCCAGTTTCCACCATAAAGAGAGGACTGATTTTTGTAAACCCGCCTCCCCTGACTGCAAGAAAGATGATGAGTCCTATCCACGGCACCCAGACTACGTATTTGATCCAGTTCGTTTTTCTACCGTTTACCGGGCTGTCCCGCACCATGAAGCAGGCTTCCTGGAGCCCACCGACAGGACACACCCACCCGCAAAATCCTCTTCCGAGAAAAAGTGCTGCTACGAACAGAAATCCGAATACCAGAAAGCTCCCGTTTACAATGCCTGCGGCTGCCCCCATTGCGATAAGAACCGGTGAGAAGTAGTTCATGACCACGGGAAAGGAAAGAAACATGCATAGAATGATCGCTTTTCGAAGTTTTTGCCTTTTTGAGTTCATATATATGCCTCCATTCTGAGTTTTTTGCACAACAAATCTTGTCCGGAACCGATTCTGATGAGAGCTGCTGCGGCGATCACCGCCATGCTGCAGAAACCTGAAACGAAAAAATCGGCCCCGGATACGATCGTATTAAAGGTACCGTGCCACAGGATTGCGGGAATAATGCTTCCTTTCGCATTGAGGGTCATCCATGAGAGCAAAACGGATCCGGATGCAAGGCTCACGAGCCATCCGACAATGCCGAAGCCTGCCATCTGCATGAAATCGGGATCGAAAAAGAACAGGGGAAGATGCCAGCCAGCCCAGAAAACAGCAGTGATGAGTGCGGCGGTGTATGCGAGCTGCCTTTTTTGAAAATGCCTGAACAAGAACCCCCTCCATCCGGTCTCTTCACCAATACCGTAGGTAACGGTCCATAGAATCATGTTAACAATGATGCGCTGGGGAACACCCCAGAGGAAGGCCGGGATATTAAAAATGCCGGTGCCGTTTTGCGCGAACACGGCTACGGTGAAATTTTCCATATCAGGAAAGGAGCCGAAAATGAGCGTTTTTCCGGCAGCAGACAGGAAAAAGAAAGCTGCAGGAACTGCAATTGAAAAAACGTACCATATAATTCTTTTCGGAAAACGAAACCCCTTTCTCATATACTCCATACGACCGGTTTTGCCGCTGAAAATCGAGGTCGTGATCAGCCCGGCGGCGAGAGGCCCGTATGCCGCAAGATGCTGCTGGAAAGGGAGGACGAACAGGTGGAATCGTGTGTTGAGAAGCAGCGGGAGCCACACAAACCAGGATATGCCGTAGGCAAGGAAAACAAAGACGACAACCGTGCTATTTGCGTTTCTATTCACGAGATCCTCCTTCGTATATCAGTTCTCCATTGGTTTTCGGAGTTCCGGGAGCACCCCGCGGTTCACTGTAGCGAACGAGCAGCCCGTCATCGGCACGGTACCAGTAATACGCCTTCCAGAAGATGGCGGGGATGTATTCGAATGAAATCAGCACCTTCACGGCCTCTACCTGGCGGCCGCATACCTCGATTTGTTCCACCGCCTCCTTTCTGGCCGAAAGACGTATCATCTGTATGCCCTTTCCCTGTGAAAGACGTTCATCAAAATTCGAGCTCAGCCCATAAAATGATATTTTATTGTCTTCCGAAAGTATGAAACTTTTCAAACAGAAGGGTAGCTGGTACCAGGAAATATCAGATTTTATTGGGACTGATTTTTTAATTTTTCCCGCGATAACGAGCCTGTCGTCATCCCTGTGTATACTCACAGCGATAACGAGCCTGTCGTCATCCCTGTGTATACTGATCGTATCGGTACGAGTGGAAGCGATGATTTGAAGGTTTTTCGTATTGAAATTCCTATCTGTTGTGATTACCTGGTCTTCGTCGTGATAATCCGCTCTGATGTATACTGCAGAATCAGCTTCCTCGATTGTATAGGAAACCTCTTCAACTTTTTTTCCGGTGGTCTCCCTGTAGGCAAGCTCTGTCGGTTGCGCTCCGTGTACGACAAAACCCGACAGGATAAAAGCGAACACCGCAGCCGTTATGGTTTTGATTCTTTTCATGCATTTCATAGTACATCCTCCTCGAAGTTTCTTATTAAACGGACCGGTTAAAATTTCCCTGAAACCTTCAGCAATCTACCGACTATGGTTGTTTAAGTAAATAGGGAGAAATACTCATTTTTCAGAGTACCGGTTTTTGGGTATTTTTACCTATGATGTCATACGAATGAGGGCATGTATCCGTTAGTTTACAAGCTGATTGCGACCGAACGCCACGAAGCAGTTTTATTATTGAAGGTACTTAGAAATAATTTTTTATAAGAACCCTTTTTATTAGCGGCTGAGGCGGCTTGTAATGAGCAGGTTTACCAGCTGGACGCGGTTTTTTACACCGGTTTTCTGAAAGATATTGTAGATATGGTTGTTTACCGTTTTTGTTGAAATGAAGAGCCTGTCGGCGATCTCCTCGCTTTTCAGCCCTCCAAGTATTGATTCAATGATTTCCGATTCCCTCCTGGATATCCCGTACCGCGTGCGAAAGTAAACGGTAACGGCATCCTTCTCGATATATGCGGGCTGATTGAAGAAGAAAACGGCAAAAGCTATGCTGAACAGGTTGAGCGCGAAAAAGTACAGCGGCAGGGTGAAAAGCTCGAAGCCCTCGGGAAGGTTGAGAAACGGGTACCGATCGCGAACCATCTCAAGGATGTTGACCGGAAAATATGAAAGCGAGAGGGCGAAGAATATAACGACGCCCCGTTTTAGCGCCCTGTTTCCGATTTTCCCGAGAGAGATGCCGATAAGCCCGAGGCAGTATACGAACACGAATACGAAGGGAAGTGTAAAGAATAGAAAAAACCGGTCTTCCGGTTCGTACATTCCGGTAAAAATGATTATCACCGCCTGCACCAAAGCCAATGTGGGAAAGAGCACACGTTTCACCGGTGAAAAAGTACGGGCGACCAGGTTGTGGAGGAACGGGGGCAGGATAACCATAACAAGCAGGAGTCCTGTGTAGCCGAGAATGTCAGTCGGTGAAAAAAGTCTCGTAAAATAGGGGACACGCATCAGTGCGTGGTACCTGCCGATGGCGAGCGAGGTTATGATCAGAGCAAGACTCACAAGGAAGAAAATGTAGTATAAAAGCGCCTTTCTCCTGTAGTGCAGGTAAATACCCGTTGATATCCCGATGGATAGTATCCCCGTGATAAGGGAAATAAGGTAGAATAAAAAGGTGTAATGCTCCATGTGCTGACGAGTATACGACGGATTGGGAAAAATGTCAAAGAATGTCCCGAGCATGCCGCCTTGAAAAATAATTGCCCTTCAGCATTTTTGAATTGCGTTCCTAAAAAATGAGAAATTTTACAATCTGCTTGACAGGGGGTTTGCCTTTGATGTACAGTGACCGAAAAGGGCGGTTGCCTGTGAAGCGGTCGCCGATCAAGAAGAGGGAGCGTGTCATGGCAAAGTACGGTGTCGGGGTATTCGGGATAGGTGATGTCGCGAAGGAGTATATAAAGGCGGTCAACAACAACCCGCTTTCAGAGGTTGTCGCAGTGGTAAGCAGGGATCAGAAAAAAACAGAGAAGAAGATACGGAATATGGACCTGTCCTGCGATGTGCTGAAAAGCTACGACGAGCTGGTTCAGAGAAAGGACATACAGATACTCGTTCTCACGAGCCCCCATTTTCTCCATGCAAACGAGGCCATACAGGCGGCCAGGCTCGGCAAACATGTTGTTTGTGAAAAGCCGATCGGTATGACCTGGGCCGAGATATGCAGGGTCCGGGATGAGATACACAAGGCCGGGGTGAAATTCCAGAACGGGCTCGCCCTGCGGTGGAACCCCTTTGTGGCAAATGTACGAAACCTGATCAAAAAGGGTGTTTTCGGAAAACTCTTCTATATAGAGGTAGATTACTTTCACGGCCTCGGGCCCTGGTGGAACGGATTTACCTGGGGCGGCCAGAAAAAAAGCGGCGGACCCTCCGCATCACTCGTGGCAGGCATTCACGCGGCAGATATGCTGCGATACCTGTGCGGTGAGATAGCCGAGGTTCGCGCGTACGGGACACGAGGCCACCGGGATGATTTCGAGTACTGGCCGTCATATATAGCGACGGTACAGTTCAAAGACGGCTCTATCGGTAAGACGAGCTGCAGTTTTGAAATCGAATCACCGTACCTCATGAACTTCATTTTGCACGGCTCGGGCGGCTCGGTCGTGAACGACCGGTTCTACTTCAAGGATACCTTCCCCGGCCAGATGGGGTGGCAGCAGTTCAATACTATCATGCCGGACAGCCCGTCTGTTTCTCATCATCCCTTCCGACACCTCATCGATGACTTTATGAACTGCGTCGATACCGGCGGCGAGACGGTGCTGAACATCGAGGAAACGTTCAAAACCCATGAGCTGTGCGTTGCGATCGACCGGGCGATGGAAACGGGTGATACGGTACACCTTCCCCTGCCGACCGAGTAGCGAGATTTACTGCTTTGACCTGAACTGTGCCGCCGGTACGCGCTATGTTTTCAGAATGCAAGCATGTAAAAATTTATTTCATTTCTCTATTTTGATTGAAAACAAATATTATCTATTGTATACTATTACTGCTCAGTAACTTCATACGGAGATAAAAAATGGGTAATTTTCCCAACCTTTTCAAGCCGATTACAATCGGAAACTTCGAAGCGCAGAACCGTATTTTGCATGAACCGACGGATATCAGCTCGTCGCATGCAGACGGGTCGGTGAGCACGCTTGACATCCATCATCATGCTGAGATTGCGAAGGGTGGTGTCGGCATCGTTATAGTCGGCGCGACCTCGCCGGACGGGGAAACAGGCAGGCCGACGGTTAATTCCCTCGTTGCGGACAACGACAGGTATATCCCGGGACTTGCCCGCCTCTCAGACGGTATTCACCGGTACGGCGCAAAATGCGCGGTTCAGCTCATGCATCCCGGCAGGCAGGCCGCAATCCCGCGGTACAACACGATGTCGACAAACGACATGATCATAAAGGTGCCCTGGTCAGCCGGTCACGAGGTGATTTATGCAACCGCCGAGGAGCAGGGAAAGCGTGCGCGTGCGATGACAATCGAAGAGATTATCGATATGATCGACAAGTTCTCCGATGCGGCCTGGCGGGTGCAGCAGGCGGGATTCGACATGGTTCAGCTTCACGGTGCCCACGGCTACCTCATCGCGCAGTTCATGAGTCCCTACACAAACCGGAGAACCGACCGGTTCGGCGGCAGTTTTGAAAATCGCATGCGATTCCCGCTCGCCATTATCGATCAGATACACAAGAAATGCGGCTATGATTTCCCCGTGTCTATCAGGTACTCGGTAGATGAATGGATCGAGGGCGGCCGCAGTCTCGAGGAGAGCATCGAAGTGGCGAAGTTGTTCGAACAGGCGGGGGTGGCACTGCTCGACCTGAGCCAGTGTATCACAGAAACACCGGGTGCGGGCTTCGACCCCATGTACTACGAGCAGGGCTGGACCATGTACGCCTCGGAGGCGATAAAGAAAGTGGTGAAAATCCCGGTCGTCAACAGCCACACCCTGCGCGACCCTGAGTACTGCGACAGGGTGATTGCGGAAGGTAAAACCGATATGGTCGGCCTGTCGCGGCAGCTCCTTGCCGATCCGTACTGGCCGGTAAAGGCATATAGCGGCAAAGTGAAAGAGATACGCAAATGCATATCGTGCCTGACCGGCTGCTGGCAGGATTCGATGCTCGCGAAGAAGCATATTGCCTGCGCCGTTAATCCCGCTGTCGGAGATATGCGGTACGAACATATAAAAACAGCGGAAAAGCCGATGAATATCGCCGTTGTCGGCGGCGGGCCCGCCGGTATGGAGGCGGCGCGGCTTTCCACCATCAGGGGGCACCGGGTTGTTATTTTCGAGAAAACGGGTGAGCTCGGCGGTGCTATACTCGGGTGTTGCATGACGCCGGGAAAGATCAAGATGAAGTGGTACACGGACTGGATCAGGTTTCAGATAGATAAACTGAAGGTCGAGGTGAAGCTCAATCATGAGCCAGCCCTCGAGGAGTTGAAGAAGTATGATGTTGTCGTCAATGCGACGGGCGCGAGCTCTTATATTCCGGAAGTCGTGGGGATGAAAAAGGGTTTTATCAGCCCGTTCGAGGAAGTCATAGCCTGCCCGAAGGCTACATGCGAGTTCTACCCGGGCGACCGCAAGCCGAAGAAGCTCGGCGAGCGGGTTGTAGTGTGGGGCGACCATTTTGCCGCGGCGGATACCGCTGCGTATCTCGCATCGATCGGTCGGGATGTTACCATTGTGACGGAGAATGGGCAGTTCGGTTCCGGAATCGAGCCTGTACACATGTACGTCCTGAGAAAGCGGTTCGACCAGACGGATGCGGAAGCATTGAGCTCGAAACCCTTCAAATATCCGGTAAAAGTGCGTACCGGTTCTTCAATATACGCGGTTGACAAAAGCCGTGTTGTTATTGCGGACGGCAGTTTCAATAAAGACGAGCTCGAGGCAGACGACATCGTGAGCTGTCTCGTCAGACCCAACGACGGTTTATACAAAAAATTGAAATCAGCCGGTCTCAAGGTCGTGAACCTGGGAGATTCAGTGAGCGTGCGAAATCTGCACTATGCGGTGAAAGAAGGCGCGAATTTCGGACTGACTATTGACGGAAATCAAATATACAATGGCAACAGGTTCGTGGATGAGGTCTCACTCGAGGTGCAGAGCCAGTTTTAATCTTGCTGTAGCGAGGCCTGCACTGCAGGTGATAAAAATAAATTTAGCTTGACGGGTGTTTTGGGCGGGTATATTCTGATGTCCACACGGAAGCTATTTCAGTTTCAACCATAAAAAATTTTCAGGAGGTAATTTTTATGAAAAAGAAGCTTGCGTTACTCATGGTGCTGATTTTCGCGGTTTCCTTTGCAGTACTGCCCGCATTTGCAAGCGGTGGTGGAGGCAAGGGAAAAGCCGGAGAAGAGCTCACCGTCGGTGTTGTCATCCCTTATGAGGTCGGCTGGTTTACCGCATTTCACAAGGGGTTCGAGCTTGTTGCCAATCAGGAAGGGGTAAAGCTCAACTGGCAGTACAACAACTACAAGGCGGAAGATGAAACCAAGGCGATTCAGAATCTCATCACCCTTGGCGTCGACGGCATAAACCTCACCGCTGTGACCCCGGCGAGTGCCGAGTACTCCTGCCGTCTTTCCAACGAGGCGAACATCCCGATTCAAATTACCGAGAGCGGGATTGCTGAGGGAGAGGGAAAACCGGTTGCGGACGTCGATTTCAACTGGTTTGAAATCTACCGGACAGTTGCCAAAAGTATCAGGGAAGATGTTCCCGGGGATCTGTCGGTAATCTGGATCCAGGGTTTTGCCGGAACACCGCCTGTTATGCAGGGAATTACCGGTTTCAAGGAAGAACTGCCGAAACTGAAAGGAATCAAGCTTGCGACTGATGTTCAGTACGGCGATTATGCAACTGCTCCGTCTCTCGATATTACGAAGACACTCGTGGAATCGGGCATTCAGTTCAACGTTGCGATCGGCGCATGCCAGGAAATCACGGAAGGAATTATCCAGGGCCTCAAGGAGGAAAATGTCGACCTGAACAAGGTTGCCGTTGTCACCGTAAACGGCGGTCCCATGGATATCGAGAACTTCAAGAAGGGCGATCTCGATTACGCATTGAGCCTGTCGCCCGGACTGCACGGTATGATCTGCGCCAAAAACCTCATCAACTACATGAAGGGCAAACCCTACCAGAAGAAGAGCTACTCCCCGATCGTGTGGGTTGACAGGAATAACTGGCAGCAAAACCTGATTCCGTGGGATGTAGACGAAACCTGGATGCCGGTTG
>Ga0315537_1002194_pt1 | contig 15011 bp, 13 predicted proteins | sample SalMarSW160270MG_FD_203091 | JGI IMG/M metagenome (GOLD analysis project Ga0315537, IMG submission 203091) | Salt marsh sediment microbial communities from the Plum Island Ecosystem LTER, Massachusetts, United States - Salt Marsh Sediment SW1602-70 ... | reverse complement strand
CCTCGACCTTGGATTCCGCTTTGAGGCCAGTGATGCGGTGAGCTATTGGCTCACATTAGGAGGCTACCGTCATACCATAATGACAATACTTGCTCTGTTCCTGATTCCGGTGTGTGCCCTGGAGAAGCGGTGGGGTTTTCTGGGAGCCATGGTGCTGGGTATAGCCACATTCACGCTCTCGGTAATTCACATCGTTTACATGGTGATTACAGCACCGTCCGGATATGAGTCGCAGTTGTTTGGTCCTATTATATGGTCCGTTTTTCAGATTCCGATCATAGTGTTCAGCCATCGGGCGAGGCGAGAGAGAGCGGTCAGGCCTTGACTGAGGACAAATAGAAAAAGGTAAAATGTTGCATAAATTATGAAGTTTATATATAGATCAGTATAAACCCTATTGGGCTCTTTGCTACTTATTTTCGTGGAAGGTAGCGGATTTGGTTTGATAGGGGACGGAAATCATGAATAAACACAGAAAAGACGAATTGAATTATGGCAACTGGGTATCTGCAAAACTGGTTTATGTTCCAGCCGTGATAGCTCTACTCTTTCTTGGAGCATCTATCGTACTACCTGTATTGATAATTGGGGCAGTGATCTTCTTTTTGCCATTTGTATACTTTGCGTATGCGCGATACTTGTTCTCATCAAAGGGAAAGAATATCCAAACCAGGATCCAGGGCCTGGTGCTAGATCATATTGTGGGTTGGGTTGGGGTAGGCAAGGTCCTCGATATTGGCTGTGGAAATGGCCCTTTGACGATCCAGATAGCAAAGAAGTATCCTAACGCTGAAATCATCGGCATAGACTATTGGGGCACAGCGTGGGAGTATTCGAAAATTGTTTGTGACAGAAATGCGGAAATCGAAGGGGTAGCGGGGCGTGTTGCGTTTGAGAAAGCAAGTGCTTCATCGCTGCCCTTTGATGACGAGGATTTTAACATGGTGATTAGTAACTTGGTGTTTCACGAAGTGAGGAATGTCAGGGATAAGAAGAAACTGATCAGGGAAGCCTTGAGAGTGGTCAAGAATGGTGGGTGGTTTGTTTTTCAGGATCTGTTTCTCTGGAAGCTGGTGTACGGCGAAGTTGATGATTTGCTTAAAACGATCAGGAGCTGGGGGATCGAGAAAGTGGAATTCGTTCATACAAGCGATTCAGACTTCATCCCTAAAGCACTGAAGTTGCCTTTTATGTTGGGAACAGTGGGCATTCTATACGGGAGGAAATGACACATTCGCTGTCTGATATTCTGAGGCACGATGTCAAGAACGCCTAACATTGCGTGGAGCCGACGTCAACTCTTGCGTTTTAATCTATAGTTTCTTGCCCGCAACAGTGCTGGTGATTCAGGCGCGTTTCGCCAGCCACATCGGTTAGGCGCTGCTCACGCGGTCCGTTATTGTAAAACATTAAAACACCACTCTGGGCCGAAAGATGCCGTTTCTGGATGGGCAATACATAGCCGTGCCGCGGGCAGGCCTCAATCGAAATAAGGAGAGCACATATGAGTCTCTATGCCCTTTTGAAACAACGGGAATCGCAGGACAATCCCATTAAGGTCGGGGTCATCGGCGCCGGCACCTTCAGCTCGGCCTTTATCAATCAGGCCACAATCACCCCGGGCATGAGATTGGTGGGCATTGCCGACCTCGAGGTGGAAAAGGCTCGGCAGTCCTGTATCGCCGCAGGATGGCACCACGAGGCTATCGCTCTGTGTGATTCCTCCTCGGCAATCAATGATGCGGTGTCTGAATCGAAGGTTGCCATAACCGACAATGCCGACCATGTGATAAACGCCGAACTGGACGTGCTGCTTGAGGCAACGGGTGTCACCGAAGCCGGGACCTATCATGCATGGACGGCCCTGGACGCGGGCAAACACGTGATCATGGGCAACGTGGAAACGGATGCACTCTTGGGTCATATGATCAAGAAAAAAGCGGATGAAAAGGGTCTTGTGTATTCCATGGCCTACGGTGATCAGCCAGCCATCATTTGCGATATGATCGATTGGGCCCGCACCATCGGCCTGGAAGTCGTCTGCGCGGGTAAGGGCACGCGTTATCAGCCGGAATATCGCTATTCGACGCCCGCAACCGTCTGGGACTACTTCGGCTTTAGCGAAGAGCAGGTGGCTACTGGAAACTATAACGCGCAGATGTACAACTCGTTTCTGGACAGCACCAAATCGTGTATCGAAATGTGCGCGGTCTGCAATGCTTCGGGATTGATCCCCCAGCAGGCGGGGCTCCAATTTCCCCCCCTTGCCCCCAAAGATCTGCCGCGAGTGCTCATTCCCAAGGAAGCAGGCGGTATGCTTGAGCACGCGGGCACGGTGGAAATTGTAGCCAGCGAACAGCGCGACGGCACTGCCATCAAAGACCACCTGCGCTGGGGAGTCTATATCGTGTTCAAGGCAACGACGCCGCTGTTACGCCGGTTTCTTGAAATGCATGACTTCCTGCGTGATCCGACAAGCGAATTTGGAGCGGCGTACCGACCCTTCCATTTAATAGGTCTGGAGGTCGGTATGAGTATTGCCTCAGTTGTCCTGCGCCGTGAGGCCACCGGCTCGGCCGACGGTTTTATCGCCGATGTGGCATCGATGACCAAGAAAGATCTGAAACCCGGAGAGATGCTGGACGGTGAGGGCGGATACACCGTTTTTGGCCGCCTCGTCACGGCCAGGGAGAGCCTGACAAATCGATACCTGCCCTTAGGCCTGAGTAGCAACGCAAAGCTCATCAAGCCCGTTGACAAAGATGCGTACGTTACCTACGACGACGTGGAACTGGATGAAACGTCTTTCGCCTTGAGGATACGCAAAACACTGGAAGCAGCATACCGCCAAGGAGCCGAGATAGGGCTTGGGCCTTGACTGAGGGTAACGTACCTTATAAGGTAGAAATATCCCATAAATGATTGGGGTGATATATGAATCACTATAAACCCTGTTCGATGAATGAATAAGGAAGGCCTAATGAACCTGAAGCGAAGCGACGTTCAAAAACTGGTTGACGAGATCCTCCGCAGTATGCCTCACGAGGAATGCCGGACATGCGACTGTTTCCTCGGTTTCATCACCCAGCTTGAACTCGATGCTCAGGAAGACGTAAGCAACATTTCGAACCCATTGAAAGTACCGCGGGGCCGGATGCATGGTTGCCTCGACTGCAGCCCGTGTCCGCCGGCAGAAGCGCATTCAAACTACATCAGGCAGAATCAAGAAAGGCTGGAAAGGTGAGCGTTTTCAACAACGTTCCTCTTCTTTACTCCCAATGAAGACAGAACAGGATCTTTTACAATGTGCCTATGATGTTGCCGATCAATACAGGGATGGATTATGGCCTGAATGGAGGAATAAACAATGGCAGGACATATGGAAATTGCTCATCAACGTCCTGCGGCATAGATGTCCCGGATTTACGGATACACAATACGGGGAGGCACTCAACCGGGGCTTCCTGGATTCGAGATAAAAAGGCAGCAAGAAAACCGAACCTTTGAGAAAAAAAGAAAGGAGCTAAAAAATGGCAGGATCGAAATACGGGAAACATATCGTCACGGAGCTGAAGACCGATTTCAGCGAGGAATTCAATGCCGCGTATGCCAAATGGGCGACTCGGATCCTATGGATGGACAAGAAGGTTGTCGAGGGCGCTTTTCAAATGAATTGCGCATGGTATTTGCGGCCGCAGACCGGGCAGGAACCCCTCCAGGCACATACGCATGACGATGATGAGATTATCGGGTTTTTCGGCAACAATCATGAAGACCCGTACGATTTAGGCGGGGAGATCGAGTTCTGGCTGGAAGACGAGCAACACATCATTACGAGAAGCAGCCTTGTTTTTGTACCAGCTGGCATGCAACATGGTCCGCTGATTATAAGACGCGTGGACAGGCCAATCTTCCATTTTTCCACGGTAACGGGCGGTCAGTATGTATTAAAAGAAGCGAATACTCATAAATGAATGGGAAAAAGTGACGTGTCAGGCTTACACTTTTTGACACAATGTTGCTAATCAGTGAGTGTTTATCTTGCCTCGCATCGGTAAGCACAAGGCATTACATTAGAGACCCAAATATGCCTTTTTTATGAGTTCTTTTTTGAGGAGTTTTTTCCCTTCTCCTGACAAGATAACACGCCCGTTTTCGAGCACGTATGCCCGATCAGCTAGCTCAAGCGTTTGCCGGACATTCTGTTCAATCAGTAAGATGGCGATGTCCTGCTTACGGAGCCCCTCTATGATGTCAAAGATCTCTTTCACCAAAAGTGGCGACAGGCCATTTGATGGCTCATCAATAATGCACAACTTCGGCCTCGACATCAAACCCCGACCCATGGCCAACATCTGCTGCTCGCCACCACTTAATGTCCTGGCTAATTGCCCTCCTCGTTCTTTTAATATCGGAAAAAGCTGATAGACATGCTCAAGGGTTTCTTCCTTCTGTTTCCATGCGCGGGTAAGATACGCCCCCATCTCCAAATTCTCATGCACCGACATGTCAGGAAACAGTCTTCTGCCCTCGGGAATATGGCAAATACCCTGCTCCACGATGGAGTGCGGTGCCAGCCCACCTATGCTCTTGCCGAGGAATTTGATAGTCCCCGAAGCCGGACGTAACAGGCCCGATATCGTATTGATCAAAGTCGTTTTACCAGCGCCATTGGCACCAATAAAAGCAACTATTTCTTTCTTGACGACTTTTAAAGAAACATCCCATAAGACTTGAACCTTGCCATAAAACGTGTTGATCTTTTTCACATCCAGCATGCCTCTATTCTCCTAAGTATACCTCTATCACCTCTTTGCTGGTGGCGATCTGTTTCGGTGTCCCTTCGGCAATCTTCGCACCGTGATGCAGGACCATAATGCGTTCACACACGCTCATAATGGCGGTCATGACATGCTCAATCATGATGATGGTAATGCCCCTTTCTCGAATCCTGGTGACCAGTTCCATTGCCTCGCCTACCTCGGTATGGGTCAACCCCGCCATCAGCTCGTCAAGCATTAAGAGCTCCGGTTTGGTGGCCAAGGCTCGGGCCACCTCAAGCCGCTTCTGATTCGCCAAGGTCAAATCCTTCGCCGGTAGCGCTTGCAATGCTGATAACCCGACAAAATCAACCAACGCTGCTGCCTCCCTCGCTGCATCGGCTGATGACATCCTGCTTGATGTCCCATAATATGAACCCAGTATGACATTGGCAAGCACCGGCATATGGTTGAATATCTTAACCGATTGAAAAGTCCGCGCCACCCCCAGCCGGCAGATTTGATGCGGTTTTAAACCGGTAATGTTCCTGCCCTTGAAACGTATCTGCCCCGACTTGAGCGGAAGGGCAGCCGATATCACATTAAACAGCGTCGTTTTCCCAGCCCCATTAGGACCAATCAAACCAAGGGCCTCACCCTGCTCCACATGAAAGTCCACCTTGGATACAGCGGCCAGCCCCCCAAAATGCTTGGTTACTCCGGTACCTTCAAGTAACTTCATGTTTCCTCCCAAATGTTCGCTGCCAGAGCTTTTGTATCAACCCGGCAAGACCCTCAGGAAGATAGAGTATAACGACCAGCATAATTATGCCGAAAATAAGCATATAATAATAAGGAAAGCGGGTTATCAGGAATTGTTCCAGATAGGTTAAAAGAGCGGCGCCAATGACCGGGCCGTACAATTGCCCCATACCGCCAAAAATGGCCATTACCACCGGCATAAAAGAAAGGAGTGGATTAAAGGCAATCTTTGGGTCAATATACGTCCACCTGGTCGCCATGATAGCCCCGGCCGCCCCCATGAAGAAGGCGCTGATGGCGAAGGTGGTAACTTTCACCATGGTTACATTCACACCGGTGTGGGCCGCAGCATCCTCATATTCTCCGATACTCTGCAAGGCCAACCCGCGCCTGGAGCGTTTGATAAGGTAGGCGGTAAGCAATAAGAAAACAAACAGAATGAGCATGAGGTAATAAACGGTCGTGTTGCCCACGGTGGGGACCATGCGCCCGGTCGTACCCGTTATAGTGACCTCCCACCACAGGACAAAATGCAAGATGAGCTCAACGAGGCCGAAGGTAAACATAATGAAATAAGTACCCCTGAGCCTCAGGGTTAGGGCGCCGACGAGCAGGGCAAGACAGAAACTGGCCGCTCCACCAATAGCGATTACAAGGGGCAAGGGTAATGCAATCCCTATTATAGCTGACGTATATACGCCGACCCCAAAAAACGCAGCCGTCGCCAAGGAGATGTAACCGGTAGGCCCGGAAAACATAACCCAGCCCAGCGTTAAGATGACATACATGAAGATGGTGCTGAACAATACAATCGTATACCCCGGGAAGGAGAGGGGTAAAGTGACTAAAAAGGCGAACAGGATGAGAATAAGTAATCCCGATACCACGAACTTCCGAGAGGTGAGCGCGCTCATATCCATTGTGTTATTTCCCCAAAATACCTTGTGGTTTTACCAACAGCAGCACTATGAAGATGACATAATAGGCAACTAGAGCCAAGCCCGGCTCTATATAGATTACGATGCTGCCAACAAGACCCAGTATAAAGCCGCCGATAAAACTGCCGGGGATGCTGCCCAATCCGCCCAGGACGATCACGACGAGTGCGATTACGGTATATTCAAGCCCCATCGCTGGTTGGATTTCGTACGACATACTGAGAAGGGTGCCTGCTAAACCAGCCATCAATGCACCGAACCCGAAACAGAGGGCCAGCACATGATTAATGTTTACCCCCACGAGCCCCGCTGTCCCGGCGTCCTGGGCTGCCGCCCTGATCGCCTTTCCCAGGCGGGTACGGGCCAAAAAGAGATAAAAGATCACACCGATGGCGAGGGCAAAGCCCAGGGTTACCAGGCGATTGGCAGCGAATTTCGCCCCTGCAATATTGACCGCAAAAGGTAAATAAGAGTACCCTTTAAGCTCAGCACCCCATATCAATATGGCCACATTTTGAATGATAAAGAGGAGGCTGAAACAGGCCAACATGGAATTGCCCTCGAAAGCAGCTGGTGATGCTGACATGGTTCTCAGGCGTGTAAACACAGTTCTATACAGTATAAAACCTATTATAAATACCGTCGGACCGCATATGACCAGAGAGACCAGCGGGTTAATGCCAGCCAAGGTATAGAGTGACCACGTGATGAAAGCCCCGAGCATGATAAACTCGCCGTGAGCTACGTTCAGCACCCGGGCAACACCATACTGCAGGCTGAGCCCCACGGCGACCAGTGCGTAGATGCCCCCCATCAATAAGCCGGCAATCACTATATCAAGGATCTTTATCATTTAATGACCGTTTCCTAGCTTTGATAATTACGAACAAGCAGGCTGTCCAAAGGGTGCAGCACTGCACCTCTGAGAGGATGATGACCCAGAAGCATTGTTATGTTTGCACCTTTTGAGACAGCCTGCTTGCCATTGTTGCTCACGTAACTCGATTCAGTTCTACTTTTTCGGCCATTGCGGCTTGGGGTATTCAGGTGGTGCGGTACGCTTTTTGCCGGGGTCTATGACCTCAAATACACCCTTTTGCCACTGACCTATCTCGCCGGGATGGTTTACAAAGTACCGGTCCTTATCGTACCAGAACTTCCCTAGCGCCGTATCGAACGTCTCAGTAGCCATGATATCCCTGATCTTTTTCTGATCCAGGGTTCCCGCCTTCTCGATAGCCTGCTGGAAATGCTGGAGCGATGAATAATAGTACAGGCCTCCCCAGTAGTCGGGTTCCACGCCGAAGCGCGCCACGAATCTTTTAATGAATTCCTTGGCTCCGGGAGAGGTCTTTGCATTCCACGCACCACCGCCCATTACCCCTTCCACCGTATTCGTACCAAAGGTATCTCTATAGAGGTTGGGGGAAAAGGGCGTAACGGTGATGAAGAAGGCGTTGAAGTTAATGCCAAGTTCAATTGACTGACCGGTAAGGAGCATGCCCCCGTCAGGATAGGCAGCAGCGCAAAAGGCATCGACACCAAGCGATTCTGCCTCCTTCAAGAACGGTGATAGGTCCTTGGTTCCCGGAGGATAGCTCTTCTTTAGCTTTACCTCAATGCCTCTATCCTCGAAAAACGGAACCATGGCCTCACCATACTCTACGCCGTGGAGGTCTCCCCGGTAGATCACCGCCACCGACTTCACACCGACTTCCTTAAAGATGTCAGCAAGGGCTGGGGCCTGGGTCTCGGAAAAATTCAAGACCTGGAAGAAGTAGGGCAAGTTATGCTCCTTGAGCTTGAGGGCTCCACCAGGGCCACCGATGAGTATATAGCCGTACTTATTGGCGACAGGAGCGGCGCCAAAGAGCATCGCGGTGCTCCAGGGAGGAAAGACAAAGTCGACCTTATCCTGTACAATCAATTTTTCAAGCAGGTTCGTCATCGTACCTATGTCGCTTTTATCGTCGTACCTGATGAGCTCCACCGGCAGCTTTTTACCATACTCCTTCACATATATCCCGCCATTTTTATTGACCTCCTCAACCCACATCACGTAGATTCGGCCGCCTGATATGGCAACACCGGGCGCCATCGGGCCTGAGAGAGAAATAGCCTGGCCAATACGGATTTTATCTTTGGCTGGTGATGAGGTGACGCCAGCACCACATACTAAGACCAAAGCTATCGTACACACGAACAATCCGACCAATACCTTGTTTTTCATTTTATCTCTCCTTTTCTATTTGTAAACCCTTTGTTACCTATCTCATCCATCCTTTTCTCTTCTCTAATGTTGCACCTCCTTTCTTAATGTGTTTGTTGGTCTTCAACCCTCCGCTAGAAATCAAAGACACTGTCCAGCTGCTCGTCACTGATAACAAAAACCGTGTTATGGGGGGGGAGGGGCTCTTTGTAGTAAAACTCGGGCAATCGGTCGTCCTCGTTCGTAAACCCCGCCTTCCTATTGAATTCCCGCTCTGCCTTTAACACCCGGGTACCCATGGCACCGGGGAACTCGTCCGGACCAAGCTCCGTGCCCAATTTGGCATTGAGCACCTTCAAAAACGCCTCACCAGCCTCAGGGGTCAACAGGGCCACATACGCCATAAAACACAGGCCCGTGGCGTCAAAGGCAGCATTGACGGTCTGTATGAACCGGGAGGCCTCAACCTGCCCCTCCGGTTTCAAGGGATCGAGCTGTTGCGCCAAATAGAGCCCAACCAGGTTGCCCGCCGTGTGATCGGCCCCCATGGGTGAGGTGGCAAAAGTAACACCATTGCCCAGCATGGCCCGCGGATCATACGCAGCCACCCCCTGCCCCTTGACCGCAGGGACCCGGGGGTGATTAAAATGCCTGCCCACCGCTACAGGACCGTTACCGAGGACCGTGCCAAATTCCGTACCCTTGCCGATTTCCTCCACCATCTCGATGGCCGCCTTACCATCACCAAAGGGCTTGTGCCCGGCATCCATGGCAACGGCTACGGCTACCCCCGTGCTCATGGTGTCAACCCCTATGTCATCACACAGAAAGTCCAGATGAGCAATGGTATCAAGATCAACAATACCGGTCATCCCTCCCATCGACCAGATGGTCTCGTATTCCAACGACCCGGTGACATACGCCCCCTTGTTATCCACAAATGTATTAGAGCAGTGGATGATGCACTGGGCACAACCCATGTGGGTGGTATTGCCACCCCGCTTTTTGATAAGCTCGGCCATGGCCTCACCACTGATACCTTCCCAGCCATCCAAGACCCCCTTGGTGGCATTGTAACTGGGAAAGGCCCCCATGGCATTGACAGGCGCCACCAGGGCCGCCGTGCCGAGCTCGGGCATCACGTTACCACTCATATGATCCGCCTTGATGGCCTTGACGACGTCCTTGGCAGCCTCAGTGAAGGCTTGCGGATCTGCTATGGCATCAGCACTCTTGCCCCCCTGATCGACAATGATGGCCTTGAGCCCCTTGGCCCCCATCACCGCACCCAAACCCCCACGACCGGCAGCACGACAGGGACGGCCGTCGATGTCTGAGGACTGGATAGAAGCTAAGGGCAGCCGATACTCACCTGCCGGCCCAATGCACAACACCGAGGTCTTCTCACCATAGGTCTTCAGGATCTTTTCCACGAGCTGATACGTCCGCATCCCCTTGTACTCTTGCGCTGGGATAAGGCTGGCTGTGCCCTTTTTGTCGATCCTCAGAAAGCTCAGGTCCCCTTCAGGCGCCTGCCCCTCAATAACGACCGCGGTAATACCCAAACGACCCAACGCCGCAGCAATGGTCCCCCCCGCATTGCTCTCTTTGATTCCCCCCGTGAGCGGACTCTTCGCCCCGACGGAGATACGACTCGTGTTCACCAACGAGGTGCCACTTAACAGACCCGGGGCAACGATGAGCTTGTTCTCCGGCCCCAAGGGATCACAATTCGGCAGCACCTCCTCGTTGATCATGACTGAGGTAAGGCCCCTACCACCAAGCCCCTTGTATTGCTCTGGTACATCTTCAACGCTCACGGCTTTTGTGCCCATGTTCACCTTAATAAACTTCATACCAAGCCTCCTTTCATTGATTCCCCCCCCATCCCTACATGCACCGTAACGATTGAGTTCCTCCCACACCCCACTAGCACGTCCTGCAGCGCGTCGAGCGACTGAACGCTGTCCCCTGCTACATCCGCAACACCGGCTTGACCACCAACCCCTTCTCCATGTCTTCCACCGCCTTGTTGATCTCATCAAAGGGATAGTAGGTGATCATCCGGTCAAAGGGGAATTTCCCCTTTTTATACAATTTTATAAGCTCAGGGATAAACTGATCAGGAATGGCATCACCTCCGAGGATGCCCTTGACTGTCCGGCCGTTCATGATCAGGTCCATATCCAGGCTGACCTCCGTGCCCGGTGGCACAACCCCCAGGAGCCCACACACCCCCAGGCGGGGCAGAACATCCACGGCCTGCCGAAATACCGCGGGATTACCAACACACTCCAGGGTGAAATGCGGACCCCCGCCGGTAAGTGCCTGGATGGCCTTAACTGGGTCTTCCTTGCTGGCATTGACGGTATGCGTGGCGCCGAATTCTTTCGCCGCCTTCAGACGGCCCTCATGAATATCCACCGCAACGATGGGAGCACACTCACACACGACCGCTGCAAGCACCGCACTCATCCCCACCGGGCCGACACCGAATATGGCAATGGAATCCCCAGCCTTGGCCTGCAGCGAATTCATCACCGCACCAGCACCGGTCATCACCCCACAGCCCAACGGCCCGAGCATCTCCAGGGGAACGTCCTTGGGCATCTTGACGACGTTGCGCTCGTTCGCCAACGAGAAACTCGCAAATGAAGACTGGTTGAAAAAATTGCCATGAATGACTTGATCACCCTTTTTTAATGTCGTACTACCATCAGGACGAGCACCGTTGAAATTGTGCATGAAGAAATTAAAACAATACAGATACTTGTCCGCCTTGCATGCCGTGCATTCCCCACAGAAGTCCCAGCCCAATACCACGTGATCACCCGGCTTTACCTTCTTCACCCCTTTGCCCACCTTTTCAACCACTCCAGCCCCCTCATGCCCGAAGACACTCGGAGGCGGCGGGAGCGGTAAATGCCCGTCCCGGGCTGCCAGATCCGTATGACAGATGCCCACTGCTTCAATCCGTACCAACACCTCATCATCTCTCGGCTCACTCAACTCCAACTGCTCCATCCTAAATTCATCCGACTGCTTAAATGTAACAGCGGCCTTTATCTCCATCGTTACCCTCCTAAATTAGGCTCTGTGAAAAGCAATCAAGAAAAAACTATGGCATATTACACTCTCTACTTCGACACAGAGAATAGCACAGGGGGCCTGTTTCATAATCCCGGCTGAGCACACCCGTGATCGTCTCGCACTACTGGCTGAGCAGCGCATAAACTCCCAGGACGAGATCGACCCCCTATGCCATCTGCTTGTCATAAGGGCATCCCGAGCCACGCGTAACCCCTCGGACAGTCTTACTGAGTCTTACTGATACCTATATTTGATTACCGGTGCTTCTGGATCTGCTGACCATTCCTGCATCGAGCCGTCATACATCTTTACATTGGTATAGCCGACCATCTGGGTGAGTGCGAACCACTCTGCGCTTGCATACCCCCCAACACCGCAATAGACAATGATCTCTTCGGACGCATTCTCACCAAGGACCGCAAGAGCCATTTCTCTAACTACATCGGCATCTTTCCACGTTCCATACGTTATGCTTCCTTTTTTGTCTTTTTCAAAAGTCCAGAACCACGGAGCGGGCAAATCTTTAGCAGTTGGGATATGGCCTGCTCTTGCAGTCCACGGTTCCTGTACTAAACCAAAGTAAATATCAGCCTCTCGAGCCTCGACTATGGTGGATTTCCCGATCTTTTTTTCGACATAGTCCTTTTGGACAAACATCGCCTTATTTACTGCTCCGCTGTATGTTACTGTCTTTGGCTTAACGGATCTCCTCGAAATAGGTTTTTTCTCAGCTGCCCACTTATCGTATCCGCCGTTAAGCAGAGCCACGTTTTCAACACCGGCATACAGGAGTGTAATGGCAGCCCTGGCAGCATCAGCGACGGCATAGGCGGCAAAGGGGTCAACGGTTCTCCCAACAACAACGACGAGGGAATCGCCGGTTATCCCCGCGTTGCCAATAGTCGTCAGCAGGGCACTCTCTTCCGGGACTTCCATCCAAAGCCCGCAGTCCGGGGCGAAGAGACATAAGTAAAAATTACCGAGACCGGGTACATTGACTGCGCCGGGGATATGACCTTTTGCATAATTGTCCGGAGCCCTACTATCAAGTATGACCAGGTTGGGAACAGCATCCATGTTCATTGCTAACCACTGAGTTGAAACAATAGGGGCAATCCCTTGGGTTGGTGGGGTTGGCTGGGTTGTTGAGGTTACAAGAGTACAAGCAAAACACACAGGCAATGCCATTAATGCCAAAACAATCAAGGAAAACAATATGTTCTTTTTCATTTTATTTTTCCTCCTTATCATTGGGTCTTGTTGCCATAAAATCTCACGTATCTCATCCCTCCTTTCCATTATGATATCGGTGCTGGCGCCTTGGTGAACTTGTGAGACGTATTTTATGCCGCCGAAAACGTTTCTTGCCAGCAGGCAGCACTCAAAAATGTCCAAAGCATCTTACAAGTGGGAATCTCCACCCTTATGTACTCCTTCTTTGATATCTGCTTGTTTCCCCGCTCGTTTTCACGAGCTTCAAGCCTATAATAGAGAAGTAACTCTCCTCTGTAAACTATACGAAAGTATAATTTTGGGGGATATTATCTGGAGTGAAAATCGCTTGCTTATTCGTGATCTATTGCACGCCGTATATGTTTCGGCACCAGATTGTAATAATCTCTCATTACCATTCAATAGGGAGAATATCATGCCCATGATTGGCATTTTATCCCCTCTGCTCAACGCCGGCTCCTGCATTTTGCCCAATTGAGATTGCGCTCAATCGGGGCATCGAGCAGTAGATCACGATTTATTGATACTATCTAATTAGGGGGAATATCTTCCTTATCTAAAATTCTATAAATAAGAGCAGTCCTGGTTTTAACGCCCACCTTTTGAAAGATATTTTGGATATGCTTTTTAACCGTTATTTCTGATACGAATAACCTCTGCGCGATTTCTGCATTTCTGAGGCCTTTGAAAATGTGAAGTACTATGTCTATCTCCCTTTCCGTTAAGGAGTAACTCTTCTTAAGACTATTTTTGTCGATACTTCTCGATTCACCCATTTCCTCAATGGAAATCATAAACAATATGCAATTCTCCGAACTTATCTCTTTTTCAATTAACTGGGAACATACGGAGAATTTCTTTGAGCTATTGATTCGTATGACACTACATTTAGGAAGTACAAGGCAATCAGCCGGACATCTTTTGAGTTCCTCAGTTATTGCGTAGCAATCTTGCAGTAACATCAGAGGGACATGGATGTATATATCTTGGAGAGATGGATATCCTATCAGATCCCTGCAAAACTCTTTGGCCTTCTGGTTCATATATATCAGTTGCATGGAATAATCTAAGAGGATTAGACCGGTAGAACATTCTTTTTCAACGATTTTAAAAATATTATCTTGCAATTTGATATTGATACAGAGATCATTATGATCCAGGGCGTGTGCCAAATAAGGGGATATGGTACTGAGAGTGCTTACTTCTTCTCGAGAGAATTTTTTGGATTTTACCGGCCTGTACAAGGCGATTCTCCCATGAAATCTGTCACCCGTATGGAGATTTATATAGAGTTTATGATGGATTTTTTGGGGTTTGAGAAAATCACAGTAAAACTTACTAGAAACAAAAGAGTGATAGTCGATAAGTTCTTCTAACTGAATCACCCTTTTTTGACAAAACGATCCTTTAATCAATTGAATTGGATCATATAGATGATAATATTCTTTATATTCCCTCACATATTTTTCATCGATATTTATCTCTATTCCGCCGGTGGACTTTGATTTTTCAACTGGCACAAAAAAAACCGAGCTCTCTATATAGATTCTGTTAAATAAGAACTCGATAATCTTCTTTCTGAGCAAATTTCGATCAATGGTGAAATTCGCCATATGAATGATGTCATAAATCTCTTTGAATGTTTTGGTATCTAAATCTTCCATAACACAGTTGAAAAGCAATGGGTTAGAATTCTCTCTCCGGGGGTGCCATTATTTCTCGAACCTCGTTTTATAATCCGGGTTTTACTATCAACATTCTCGTAAAGGAGGCGTGCTAAAGTAAGTTGAAATTGAGGGGAGCCCTTCCTAAAATGGTTGTAATTTCCAATAATTAAAAATCACTTAATAAAGAGGAAACGCCTTTGGCTAGTATATAACGAGTAGGGAAGGATGTCAAGGAAATGTACTCGTTCTGTGTTAGCAAAGTAAAAAGGTCCCCCTTTAACTATGGTGTTAAAATGTCCCCATTATGAGAGAGGACATTTTAAGGATGAGTCAGAGGGAGAGGCAGAGGTAT
>Ga0315537_1002193_pt1 | contig 15014 bp, 13 predicted proteins | sample SalMarSW160270MG_FD_203091 | JGI IMG/M metagenome (GOLD analysis project Ga0315537, IMG submission 203091) | Salt marsh sediment microbial communities from the Plum Island Ecosystem LTER, Massachusetts, United States - Salt Marsh Sediment SW1602-70 ... | reverse complement strand
GTAAATGATCTGGCAGATCATGAGCGACTCAGAGAGTCACTCTCCACAGACTCATGATATTCCGATTGTATATATTTAATTCCCGGTTCCCGTCTGTTTTTTCAACGAGCAATTGACCCTCCGGATAGTATACCTTGAAGCTGACATCATAATTTATTTCGGTATTTTTATTATACCCGTCTCCATGCCATTCGTTCAGGGTAAAGATGATCAGCAGCTCAGCTCCTGTATTCTTTAACTTCCCAAGAACCTGTTCATGGCTATCGGTATAAGGAACATTCACTCACGTGGTTTTGAATTACCTCTACAAAAATCCAAATTAAACTCTTCAATGGTAATCACCACATCATCAAATTTGAATCCTTTTTGCTTTCCATTGGTCAAAATAGAATCTTTCGGTCAGGAGGAATAGGCCTCATTGATTATTTTTAGCCATCGGTTGGGAGTTTGGCAAGTAAACCGGAACAAATACTATCTTTGTGGCTTAATTCGTTAGCCGGATGATATTAAAACAAGCAAAGAACGGCGTTGTTTTCAAATACCTTTTCTGGACATGGCTGATCCTGATCATTACCATCTCCTCCATTCCCAACTTGCCCGGTCCGGAATTGACAACCGGAGATACCCTCTTCCGGTTGGATTACCTGATACACCTGGTAGAATATTTTGTTTTGGTCACGTTACTGCTATTCTGGAAGGGAGGCAGGGATCACCGGATCAGCAATAAATTTGTACTGTTCACACTCATCGGTGGGATTTTGATCGCTTCTCTCGATGAGTTCCATCAGCTATGGATACCGGGCCGTACCTTCAATCCGATGGACATGTATGCAAACTTCGCCGGATTACTCACCGGGGTACTGTTTTCATTGATCCTCCTGGCAACATTACGAACAAGGGGAGGGGAGGTTGAATGATTTTTCAACGGATAAAGATTATATCCGGAGGCCAGACCGGCGTTGACCGGGCTGCACTCGATTTTGCCCTGAAACAGGGAATTCACTGTGGTGGTTGGTGTCCGAAAGGGAGGAGAGCAGATGACGGTCCGATATCAACATCTTATCCGCTGCTCGAAACGGGCTCCGCTGAATACCCGGAACGAACAAAAATGAACATTCTCCACTCGGATGGGACACTCATTATATCCAGTAGTAATTTTTATGACCGTGGTACAGTATTGACCCGGAAGTTGTGTAAGCAGTATGGGAAGCCATGCCTGGAGATAGATCTGGATAAATCACATGAGTCTTTAACCGGATCTCTGCAAACCTGGCTCCGTGATTCTGCAATTCAGATCCTGAACATCGCCGGTCCAAGAGAGGGTTCCTTACCGGGAATCTATAAGAAGACTCTCCGGTTTCTCGGGGAGATGAGCAAGTGACCTGACCGATCGGTTCACAACCGGATGACCTTTTTCTGGAAGGTGGTTCCACTGACGGTAATGGTAACGATATACAGCCCGCCCGCTTCACGCGTTATATCAAACACTTGACTATAAGGACCGGGATAACTTCTCGCACTATGGGAAATGATGACCTGCCCCCGGGAGTTTGTAATCTTGATGTCTATCTCTCCCATTTCATTGCAGAAAAAAGAGAGCCTAAGGTACCCGTGGGTCGGATTGGGATAGAGGTCAATTTTAAGATCATCCGGATCAACCGGAATAAGGTTGTCTTTATAGGAAGCCGTAAAAAAACCCCTGCCATGTGTTGCTGCCAGTATCGTGTTGTCACTTCTGCGTAACCGAAGCATGTCAACACGTACATTTGCCATTCCGTTGTTGGCAGGAACCCATTCAACCGGATCACTGTCCAGGTCATCCGTAGCCCAAACGCCGATTTCCGTTGCCAGAAGTGCCCTGGTCGCATCCTGGGGCAGAAGGATGCTCCAACGCACGGGCATATCGGGCAAATTCCCTTCCTTGTTTTCCCAGGTTATCCCGCTATCTTTTGTCATCCATACCGACTCCACGCCATAATTTGAAAAGGTAACCAGCAGGGTATCTTCAGACCCTCCCATAGCAACCGATGAGATATTCCCCACAGGGAAATTGATTCCCGTGATATCCTTTACAACGGGATTTTTCTGTGCATGCTGCACCCTGAACAGGCGGCCCGATTGTGTACCCAGATAGAGTGTAGTGCTCTCCAGGGGGGAATATCGGGATACGTGGATATGGGAATAGGGCACGGGCGATCCGGTATTGAGCACGACAAATCTTCCGGTAGGATTCTCCGGTATGTGATCGATCACAACCAGGCTGTTATCAAACTCTCCCGTAAAGTTCATACCGTTGGCAAACAACGTGTTCAATCGTGAATCATAATCGGCAGGATTGATAAAAGTACCCGTACCATAGAAATTTTCATACCGCTCCTGTTGCCAGTCAACACTGGCATCTATGAAGTAGTATAGATTACGGTAAACCGATGTGATCTGGTACCACGGTTCATCATCATCGATAAAACAGAATGCTCCATCGCCCCCGCTGACAAAGATAAACCAGGGAAATGATCCCTCCTGGTAGAGCAGAGTTCCGTTATCCTGGAGCCCCCCCAGATAGTAGTTGACCCCGGGATTGGGATGGATTGCTCCCGTATAGAATTGCAGGGTTGTAAAATTGGTGTTCATTTCGTAAAACCCGGGTTGGGCTGCTCTGCCGCTATCCGTGTAAAACACACCGCCGTCGTTAGTGAATACGATCTCGTCGGATGAACCGGGACGAAAAACAATGGCATGCTGGTCTGCATGGACATACGGCAAAACTTCCGGGTCATAATTATATCCTTTGTTCCACCAGCAGGAGAGGTATTGCCAGATAACATTATCTGCTGATGCATCGGTGGTTCGTAGCAGGTCGAGCCCACCGATAAACAGGGTATTCGGATCATCAGGGTCAACTGCTGCTGTCAGTGCATGCCATGCCAGGGTAGCCCAGGTATGATCTTCATGATAGGGTGGAAGGGTGATCTCTTTCCAGGAAATACCATGATCTTCCGAACGAAGAATATGATTGCAAAAATACCCGATGAACGAATCGTAACGGATGTATCCGGAGGAGATCAGGGCATACAGGATAGTTGCATCTGAGGGAGCACTGGCAAGCATCACCCTCCCCGGGTAAGGAAAGGAATCGTTGACTTCGATGATGGTTTTGTAATCGCTGAAAACGTTCCAGCTCCCGGTCGTCCCTTCATCGGAATAGAGGATGGTAGCTGCACCTTCACCATCAAGATTTCTCCCTGTCCCGACAAATATCCTGCCTGCGGCACTGATCTCTATGTCCGAAGGAGCATACGATACTGTTAACCCGGTGATCGATGGCAATACCTGCACCCACGTTTCTCCTCCATCTGCGGAGCGGTATAAACCATCACCTGGTACTGATGGGTGTTCGGATCCCTTGTATGTTCCCGATACCACACCGGCATACAATACACTTTCCCCACCCTCGTTCCGGATCTCGATATCGGTTACGTAAGCAAATTCTTCCGTTGATGGGAGAAGGTTCCAGGTATCGCCTCCATCGGTGCTTTTAAAAATGCCTGAACCCCGTCCTGAAGACTCCCGGTAGATGATCACGGCAGTAGAAGCTTCACCGGTACCGACATAAAAAATCAGGGGATTGTTCGGATCGGAAGCGATGCAACTGATTGCAAGGTTATCCCAGAAATCGTTCACGGCAATCCATGGAGAACCCCGGGTGGTTATGTCCTCGTTGTACCACAAACCACCGGTCACTGAACCTGCCCAAACCTTTTTGTGTTCCGGATCATTCGGATCAAACATCAACGACCGGGTACGCCCACCGCTTTCGGATGGATAACCGGTCCACTCCAGCGCATCGGCAACAGATTTTTCCTGTTTACGGTTCAACCGGATGATCCGGGTTTGCTCATAGGCTTTTGCAAGCCGTTCTGCAGGGACACGCTGAAGTTCCGGATCGACGGTCATGACATATTCATGAAAAGCGGCCAGGTCGGGACGGTCAGGCCTTACCAGGGTATCTGGTTGCTCAATATTGTAATCGGGAATTTCATGAAACCGGTTTAACAGGAAAGCCTCATACCTGTCTCTTTCCTGGTTGCAGTTAGATTTAAGAAGAATGACTGAAACCAACAGACAGGTGGCAGAACATAAAACGATCAGCCATCGATGGATGGTTCTAAACCGGATAAGCATTTTTTCAACCGCTGGTTACAGTAAAAATATGAAATCTCCGGAATTAATCCCAAAATTTAATGGATAGGATTCGCACTTTATATCAGTCAGATACGGTTGACCAGACCGGCTCGCTCCTAACCAACAAGCAATCCAGTTATCGAATTAGAACCATAATAACAATCATTCATCCTCCTCTTCCATTCCTTCATCTTCGTCATCATCCGGTTGTGGCTTGGCAATATATGCCTGGAAGGAGAATTTCCATTCACCATCAACCTTTTCAAGAAAATTAATCTGAATGTTTACATCTTTTACCGGCTCCCCTTCCGTATCGTACTCCCAGATATTGTCACAGATCAACCATGCCCAGTTGTTGCCAACTTTCAATATCATATTTTCCTTATGGTTCCGGATATTTGTCATATTGGAAAAATCCATATTCCGCCAACTTTCAAAAATTGCTTCGACCTCTTTCCAACCATTATAGATTGTATAACTTTCTCTGCCAATCTGAAGCCTGGAGTCGACTTCATCCTGGACATGCATGGCAATGATCGTATCAATATCGAGTTCAGCAGCAGCTTTGGCCTCCGCATTTAACAAAGCCATAATGGCTTCTTTTTCCTGTTCAACATCAACCTCTTCGGTTTGTACTGCAGTTTGGCAGGAGAAGATCAGGGGAATTACAACCAGGGTGAGTAGATAATAAAATTGTCTTTTCATGGTAATAAATTTTCAGGTTAATAAATGGACTATTTTTGGTGATTACAAACGAAACCTGATCGGTGAGATGATCTTTCTCAAGTTACATCATTTTCCTGGTTTAGCCAATTGAAGGTTCAGTTTTTTCAATCGGTCAGATGAACCTGCCAGGCTACCCAAAAGGTATCAGACAGTATAAGCAAGAAATATTGATACTATGGCCGGTAAAAGTTATTGATTATTAAAATACAACACCCGGGATTTTTCCCTTCCGAAGCCGGTGACCTCAAGCCGGTCGTTGAAAACATCCACAGTGCACCAGGCAGTTTTATCGGGAGTTTCCACCATAGCCGTCAGGGTGAGGTAATGCGTATGCTTAAGGGTAGCGTAACTGCCTTGGTGGTTGTGACCGCTGAAATAGGCAACAATATGCTCCTTCCTGCTGAAGAAACTCAGGAGGGTTTTATAGTTCCATAAATTATGGACCACTTTCGGATACACCGGGAAATGGCAGAAAATAATAACCTTCTCACCCTTTTCTTCTGAGGTTTTGATGTTGTTTTTTAACCACCTGAATTGATCTGTACTGATGGCTCCATTCCAATCAATTGCATTGTGCGCATTGTTCAACTTTAACTGGTTGTACAGCAATCGTGCCCTCCGGTATTCCTTTGTGTTTTCCAATGGTGCAAACAGGCTGATTTCACAACCGTTCAGTACAATAAACCGCCAATCCCCGATCGCAAAGTCGTAATAGGTGTCGGAAATTCCCAGTTTATTTGGGACTGCGGTTTTTTCCTGATCCGCTACTGAAAAATCATGATTCCCCAGTACATGGTATATCGGGGCATTAAGCTGATCCAGTATGTTAAATACCCTATCGTAACTGGTAAAATCGCGATCAATCAGGTCGCCAAGGCTTACCACAAATGATAAGTTTTTCGAATTCAGGTCATTAACACAGCTCGTAAGCTTCTTTAACGATTCCCGGTAATACCTCGAACCTTCGTGATCGCAATCGCAGTACTGGATATCACTGATCATCCCGAATGAGAAGAGGGGAGTGTCTGAGGGATTCCGGCTGGTATTGATTATTCCCTGATCAGTCATAACGGGGAGCTGAAACGAATGAAACTGCAAGATGGCGATGATATATAATAGGATAAACCTCAAGGTTCAGAATATTTTGTACAGGTGATAACCGGACCTGCAGATACCGTTCATTAAGATCTTCTGTAAGCCTGGATAAAGTTAATTGTATTGCTGAAATAACACAATTTCAATGCCAGTAACCCATCGGATAGGGTTAAATAAACCGGTTTTTTTTGACTTTTTTACCATATACATTGTACCTTTGAATATAGGTTGAATGAAACATCGGACCAGAACCTGATTGATTTGCAGTCATTCAAACGAAATCTTTACATGATCACACAAAAACTTTTATAAAATGAAAAATAATGTGTTATTGGTATTATCTATCGGTTTTTTCCTTTGCCAAAGTTTAGTTGCCCAGAAAAATGTGGGTAGCCAAACCTACATAGCACAGGTAAAACCCCTGGGAAGCAAGTACTGGGGTTACATCAACCCCAACGGGGAAATGATTATTGAAGCCAAATACAGCAGAAACTTTCCTTTTTCAGCAGATGGATTCGCACCCGTCCGTGATGCGAAAACAAAAGAATATTATTTCGTTGATATTAACGATCAGAAGTTGAACACTGAAATTAAGGGGTTTGACCTGCTCAGTATACTGGGTTTCGGCGTCAAAGGATTCGACGATGGATTGGTCCCCGTGCGGTATAATAAAAAATGGGGATACCTTGATACGGAAGGCAGGGTGAAAATAGAGTGTAAATACGATAAGGTGACCGAGTTCAATGGCGGCTATGCTGCTGCAGAGATCAGGGGTAACTTTGTTGTGCTGGATCAGACGGGAAAAGAATACCCCGTGAATGTGGATCGGGTGGATAACGTGAAACATTTTTCAGAAGGACTGGCTCCTGTCTATACGGTGGATAACCGGGCAGGCTTTGTCGATGCGTATGGGAATGTAGTGGTTGAACCAAAGTATGAGAGTGTCGGATATTTTTCAGGTGGTCTTGCATGGGTGAGAACATTTGATAAACTGATCGGATTCATTAACCGGCAGGGAGAAATGGTCATACAACCTCAGTTTGAAAGAGCCAATGATTTCAGCCCACACGACGGCCTCGCACGGGTTGAATTGAATGGCAGGTGGTGTTATGTCAACGAATACGGAGAGATGATGTACGTGGATGATTCAGAGATCATCGGAACATTCTATGAAGGATTGTGTAAAGGGAGAAAAGATGACCTGGTCGGGTTTTTTGACACCAACGGTGAATGGGTGATCCCGCCAAAATTTCAGGCAGTGAGGGATTTTAAAAACGGATATGCGGCAGCCAAATCAAGGGATCTGTGGGGACTGATCAATAAGGAAGGTGAATGGGTGCTCAACCCGGATTATGAAGCAGTCCGGGATATGGAACGGGTGCTGTATTAGTCACTCACCGCACCTTTTATGTTCATGCACATCGTGCCCCCTTGAGTAGGCTAAATTCAACGTTCGCCATAGGCGTGCCTTCGGCACAACGTCGAACATTCAACTTTAAAACATCCAAGGGTAATGGTTTTGCAAACTCCATAAGAGTTTGATTATCTTTTTATTTAAGGCATGGTAGCCTGCGGTCCATGAAATGCTTTCCTGTCGGGGTACAACTTCAGCTCGTGCCCCGACTAAGAAACTCGTACTACTACTGATACAAAAAAATACCTTACCTTTATTCAAAACACTCAGGCAATGAAGAGTCAATTTACGTATCTGGTTGCATTACTTATATTGCCCCTGATTATCTCCTGCGAAAAAGAGGAGATCAAAAAAAGTAATGAGGCGGATATTTTGACATATAATCTTGTGGGTCAAACAATAGACGTAAAAATTATAACTGTTAGCAGGTCAATAAATATTACCTTTCCGATTGAGGTGATCTCTCCCAATCAATTGATAGCCAATTTTACTTTGTCAGAAGGCGCAACAGCTTATGTCGGTACTGCACTACAAATAAGCGGGCAATCGGTGAATGACTATGTAATTCCATTTACTTATAAGATAGTAGCAGAAGATGAAAAATCAATCCTTAACTGGGAAGTTTCTTCCAGTAATAACACCTATACTGTGCGATGGGGTCTGGGAAGGTTTCTAATACAAACGCTTTCAAATAACAGGGATTATGAGTGGTATATTGATCAGGCAAATACCGGAATACATTCCAATGTCAATTGCGGACCTTCATCAACAACAATGACCGCAAAATGGTCCGATGCCAGTTTTAACAACAGTGCGGAAGATGCGCGGGCAGCTTATCGATCCGATGGGGGATGGTGGTATACATCGGATATCGGCAACTATTTGACGGACTGTAATATTCCGCACCAATTCATTGAGTTGTCTACAAATAGTTCAGGTACTCAACAGGTTATAACCAATCAACTGGATAATGGGAAAATAATAATACTTTGTCTCGATATGTACTACATTCGAGATGGAGCAAACAGCGAATGGCGGGTGGATAAGTTTTACACTACCGGATCAACCGGCTGGGGGCACTTTATTGTTGTGAAGGGATACAGGAATGTCGATGAAGAGGTATTTTTTGAGGTTTATGATCCGTATTGTTATGGGATGAAGTATAATGATGGAACATTCAAAGGGAAAAACAGGTATTACAGGGATGAGGATATTTACGACGCTACATCCATATGGTGGAATTATACCATCGTTGTTTCTGAAAAAGGAGATAAGTCATTAGTAGAAAAATCCCTGGATCCTTCCGAAATACCCCACATGTGGGGACGATAGATTGCTAACTCTAATGAGATATTCATGGTTATTAATGTGCTATGAAAAGTGGAATAACCACGGAATTGTATTATTCATCGTCCCGATAGGGACTGGCAGGGAATAGGCAGCCACTTCAGTGGCTGTGATCAGGAGAAAATATCCAGAACGTCCCGTAGGAGCGCAAGATTGCAACCCACATTTAACCCAACAAGGGGGACATTCTTATTTCAACCTCTATCAGAAGTCACTTGGAATTGTTGCAGGATTGACCTACTTTTATTTTCGTAGTCCATTCAGCTATTCCATGCGGGCAATAATCCTTTTAAAAAGCACTTACATGATCCGATAACCATCATAGCCAGTGCAATTAGTCTAACAAACATTTAACACAACCCCGATGTTCTTCAACTACCTTAAAATTGCGGTACGCAACATTCAGAAGCAGAAATTTTATGCTTTCATCAATATTTTCGGATTGACAATTGGTTTAATAACCGGTTTGTTGATCCTTCTTTATATCATTGATGAATTCAGTTACGATCGGTTTCATAAAGATGCAGCGTTGATTTATAGAGTTAATCTTAATGGACGGATAGGGGGGCAGGAATTTAACTCATGTTACTCATCTGCCCCGGTTGCTGCAGGATGTGTTGAAGAGATTCCGGAGGTTAAGGAAGGATGCCGTATTGCACCATGGGAGGATATCTCGATAAAATATATGGAAGATGCGTATACTGAAAAAACAATATTATTGGCTGACTCCAATTTTTTCGATTTCTTCAGTTTCAACCTTATCCAGGGTGATTCCAAAACGGTCTTAACCAATCCGTATAGCCTGGTATTAACAGAAACTGCAGCCAATAAAATATTTGGTTATGCTGGTCCGGATGACATCAGTCCCATAGGCAATACCCTGGAATTGGGCATTGATAATTGGCTCTGTACTATCACCGGTATTGTTGAGGATCCTCCTCCGAATTCCCATATCCACTTTAGCATGATCCTTTCCATGGGATCATGGAATTACAGCCGGAATCCTCTTTGGGTTAGCAATTCTTTACTTACCTATCTTAAGCTCAATGAAGATGCGGATTGCCAGCATGTGGAAACCAAACTACAGGAAATGGTGAAAAAATACATTGGCCCGCAGGCAGAGCAATTCCTGGGTATATCATTTGATGAATTTTTAGAACAGGGAGGGGCATATGGTTTCTATCTTCAATCCCTGTTGGATATTCATTTTTCCCCGGATGTTGACCTTCACCTGGAACCGAGCGGTAACATGAAAACCATCTATCTGTTGATTGCCATTGTCCTGTTCACCATAGTCATTGCCTGTATAAATTTTATGAACCTGTCAACAGCAAGGTTTACCGGAAGAGCAAAAGAAGTTGGCGTGAGAAAATCTCTCGGAGGTTCCATCAGCACCATGCGGATCCAATTTTTAATTGAGTCTATATTCTACACACTGGTATCGTTATTGCTTGCACAGGGTGTGTTAACCTTTATTCTTCCACAATTCAATGTTCTGTCCGGCAAACTTTTAACGATCAAGGCACTCTATAATTTCAATTATTTGACAGGCATTATTTTACTGGTATTAATTGTCGGTCTGTTGGCTGGTAGCTATCCTGCATTTTATCTTACTTCTTTCAAACCTGTTGAAGTGTTGAGGGGCAAGATAAAAGCCGGCATGAAAAGTAGTGGCATAAGACGCATTCTTGTCATTTTTCAATTTACACTGTCTATAGGACTCATAATTTGTACGTTACTGATTTATAAACAGCTTCAATACCTGCAAAACAAAGATTTAGGGTTTGATAAAAACAATGTATTGGTAATACGAAATGCTGAATCGTTGGGTATGGGTAAAATTGCTTTCAAAGAAGAATTATTGAAATTACCGGAGGTTATCAGTGCCAGTATTTGTAACCTGGTACCTCCGGATGTTAATTATACTGATCTTTTCCGGCCAAGGGGAGAAGATACCCAGGAACGGGGCAGTAACTATTGCATTGTAGATGAGGATCTTATAGAGACCCTGAAATTATCAATGGAAGATGGAAGGTTTTTCTCAAAAGAATTTCCTTCTGATTCAAGTGCAGTTGTAGTCAATGAAGCTGCAGCCCGTTTGTTTGGTTGGGAAAATCCGGTGGGTCAGAAACTTCAGACATTCTGGAAAGAAAATGACCAGGATGTCCGGGAGGTAATCGGTGTGGTTAAAGATTATAATTATCAATCTCTGGAGGAAGAAATTACCTCTCTTGTTATTTTCCTGGGATCGCAGGGGAACAACCTTCTTGTCAGACTTACACCCGGTGATGTCAGCAGAAAAATACATTTGATTCAAACGAAATGGAAATCTTTCGCTCACGGAGGTTCTTTTGATTACTCGTTCGTAGCCGATAATTTTAATGCTAAATTCAGGAAAGAACAGCAACTTGGTAAAATTTTTCTTCTGTTTACCTGTCTTGCAATCATTATTGCCTCCCTGGGATTACTGGGACTTGCAACCTTCACAGCGGAACAACGATCCAAAGAAATAGGGATCCGTAAAGCACTGGGAGCATCTTCAGATAGCATTGTGAGATTAATTTCCCTGGAATACCTGAAGCTGATTTTACTTTCATTTGTTATTGCTATTCCACTTTCATATGGAATAATAAACTGGTGGCTGAAGAATTTTGCTTATAAGACAAACCTTGGAGCTTTCAGTTTCCTTACCGGTGGGATAATAGCTCTTGTAATTGCAATTTTGTCCGTAAGTTATCAGTCCATTAAAGCAGCTGTCCGAAATCCTGTTGATTCTCTGCGGTATGAGTAAAAGGTATACCCGGAGTCATCGTATCACTATTGGGCTGACAAAAACTCGTCACCCGAGCTGTAGTCGGACGACGAGGAAAACTGTTGTGCCCCGATTTTTGGTAATCAGACAATATCCCCCTTTAGAAACATTCATCCTGGGTTTCAGTGATTGTACAATGGTTACTCTCCGGATTAACCCACAAAGTTTCATCGAACATCCAGGCTTCAACTTCATATTCCCGTTCACACCGGTTAGATGCCAGTACCGGTATCGAAAAATCCGTCATCCAGCGCTCAATGGTAATTTCCGGATCCGGTTCCTCAACCGGCTCAGCGGCAAGTGCATCGTTATTCCAATAGCCTGGATCAACCATCCACTCTTCTATCTGAATGTCAGGTCCCTTCTCAACCTGTATATAATTAACATCTGGCTTCTTTTGAGCTGTAGCCGGCTGTGTCAATATGTATTGTGCCAAACACACCAGACCGATGATCAGGATGATCATGATCATTCCCAGTGGATTTGGTAAACCGGTTTTTTCAAAAACCCGTGCTTTCATTTTATTATCTCCCTTCGTTAACTGGTTGCTTTTTATACATTAGACCAATCTTCTTCCCCATTCATTTCATTCTTAACATATTTTAACAAAAAAGCTTTCATCAAGGGAAAATGCTTCATGGACCGGACAATCCAGCCGTTTATAAAACGAACAAAAACAGTGATACGATGACTGAGGGAGAGCATTATCTCGTCGCTCCACTGTTCCAAAGGAATCGCTATGCGCAAGCTGGTGCGACGACTTTAGCTCGTGCCCCGACTAAAGGACTCCGTCAGAGCAGGAGTATCTTTTTGTTTCCCCCTTTTTTATCGTAACTTATAGGGAATTTCACTATTAATCCTGAATGCCGTGAAAAAAATTGCCCATCTGTTGGTTTTGCTGCTGTCCATTGTTTTATTCAACAATTGCAGTGAAAAGGATGATGCTTACAAAAAGGATGTTCCAGAATTCTTTTATAAATATTCAGACCAGGTTGTTAAACATGTAATCCATCTTACCGGTTCATGGATAACGGAATACGCAACTTACATCAATGATAATTATGTTGAAAGAACCGTTTTCCACGATAATGATGCCACGTTTGAAAATATCACAAAAAACCCGCAAAATGAAATAACCTACAAAAGAACTTTTTACAAAGGGAAGGATGGCAATGCAACCTATTGTATTGATACCGGTTTTTTCTCCGGTTCATACCATTTAGCCAGGTTGGATTACGAATATGAAAATGACTTTGCAACATCCATAGCCATTGACTGGCAACGCACGGGCACCAATCCTGATTCAGGTACTGTTCTTATAACCCGTACAATTGGAGATGAGAATATACGCAGTATAAAAATATCAGAAGATGGAATGCCAGCTATGTGTACTGACTATTACAGTTACAATGAAACACTCAACAAGGTGGATGTCAGGGATTTTTCAAACGGGATCATCGGGAAATGGAGCAAAAACCTTGTGATTCGCGTCACCTGGAGAGCGGGTTGTCCTACCGGCCCTTCCATGACCGAAGCTTACAGCAATTACGAATATGAACTGGACCAGGACGGGTATGTTACAAAAATGACCGAGATATATACTCCCAGTTATCATACGTCATTATCTGAAGGAGTTACAAGAACCGTTTCCACCACACTGTATGAATACATGATCCTGGAATAACTATATGAACTGTTATATGGATACTACCGGATCCATCTGGAGTCTTTGGGATGAAATATGCTAATGAACGGTTGGCGATTATCCGGTCCATACAACGCTTTCCCGCTAAATAACAATGCAGCTGGACCGAGGATCACGTGTTGGATTAAACCCCGGGTTGCCCCTGTGAAATAGAGATATACCAGGACAAACTACTGAAGTGAAACATCATTTTACATCCTTTAAGTAACGTCAAAACGAAGCATTATTTCACAGGGTTACCCGGGGCTATTCACTATTAATCCCCTGCCTGCCATGCCTTCGGCAGGCGAGCGGCAGGCAGGCCTTCGGGGATTTTTGTTTTTGTTTTCGTTCATTTGTGGATTAACCTGCTATTTTTTGAGCCACGTAGTGGCGACATAGTTGTAGAAGATACCGGTATACAGGAACCCCCGGTCTGACTACAACCGTTATTCCCGGGAAACCGTTTCATGGACCGCTGTCTCCTGACCTTGATTAAATGAACCGTAATCCTTCAGAAATAATGAAAGAGAATGAGTGTGTTTTTCTATATATTTGCACGATCAATAGATTTATACTAATTCACATATGGTTGAGATAACCGAAGAACAGAAACAGGCCGCTCGCTTTGCAAAGGCAATGAGCCACCCGGTACGAATGTATATCCTGGAACTGCTGTCAAATCAAACCTGTTGTTACTCCGGAGATCTCTCCGAAGTGCTTCCCATCGCAAAATCAACCCTTTCCCAGCATTTGAAAGAACTGAAACAAGCCGGACTGATACAGGGTGAAATAGAACAACCGAAAATAAAATACTGCCTGAACAGGGAAAACTGGGAAATAGCACAAAAACTGTTTAAAAAAATCCTCCGGATGTAAAAATTTTTACTATCATTGTTCGTATTTTTACGAACAACGAACAAATATACAGAAAATGGAAATCAAGGTATTGGGAATGGGGTGCCCCAAATGCAGGGCACTTGAAAAAGCAGTCATCAACTGCCTGGCCGAATTAGATATCCCGGCAGACGTAAGTAAGATTGAAGACATCAACGATATGATGGAATATGGGATAATAAGGACACCTGCATTGGTGATTAACGGAAAAGTTGCGTTGAGCGGCAGGGTCCCTTCAGGAAAAGAATTGAAAGAATTAATAGCTAAAAATCAGTCATCATGAAAAGAGAGTTTCTGTTTTGATTATGGAGTGGAAAAAAGAAATAAGGATTTTTATCTGGTTGCTGGGGTTCTTTTTGCTGGTATATTTTATGCCGGTTGAAACGGACCGGTTTAAAAATGCCCTGTTCGAGGGGTTCAGATTGACAAAATGGTATGCACGGGAACATGTATTGTTATGCCTTGTCCCTGCGTTTTTTATTGCCGGTGTCATAGCCGTTTTTATCAGCCAGGCTTCGGTATTGAAATATTTTGGAGCAAGAGCAAAAAAATGGAAAGCATATCTTATCGCATCGGTTTCAGGGACAATCCTTGCCGTATGCAGCTGTACGATACTTCCCCTGTTCTCCAGCATCCATAAACGCGGAGCTGGTCTCGGACCTGCCATTACCTTCCTCTATTCAGGTCCTGCCATCAATATCCTGGCGATAATTCTTACAGCCAGGATCCTTGGATTTGAGCTGGGAATTGCCCGCATCATCGGTGCGGTGGTTTTCAGTATCGTGATCGGGTTGATCATGTCTCTTATTTACAGGAAAGAGGAAAAAGAACGAGCCGACCGGCAAATGGATTTCCCG
>Ga0315537_1002192_pt1 | contig 15025 bp, 13 predicted proteins | sample SalMarSW160270MG_FD_203091 | JGI IMG/M metagenome (GOLD analysis project Ga0315537, IMG submission 203091) | Salt marsh sediment microbial communities from the Plum Island Ecosystem LTER, Massachusetts, United States - Salt Marsh Sediment SW1602-70 ... | reverse complement strand
TAAATATAAATAAAAGCACATAATCCATATACTTTTTATTAAAAAACTTTCCTCTTTTCATGTAATAAAATGAGTTTTTTATTTTAAATAGTTTTTTGCACTAGAATTATAACCAAAATCCTTAAATATAATAGAAAATTAGGGATTATATGACAATAAAAGAAGTATTAATAGTTTTAATTTCATTAATATTTTTATTATCATTTATTTCTGCTCAAGAATATAAAATAGAAGTAACAACCACATCAGAGAGTTTTAATGCAGGAGAACCAATAACTCTAAAAGTTTCGCTTTTAAATGAAAATAACAATCCAATATATGATAATGTAAATGTGATTTTAGAAGATTCTTCAAAAAACAAAATAGAACAAATTGTAAATTCAAATGATTTAGTTTCTGTTGAATTTAAAGGAGCAACATTTGGACAAGGAATAATAACTGCAAAATATAAAGAATTTATTACAACTGGGATATTTTTCATAAATGCTAATGAAGACATAGAATTTGAATTAAGTGAAAACACACTTACTATAACAAATATAGGTAATACTCGATATGTAAAACCTTTTCAAATAAGTATTGGAAATTATGTTGGAGAAATTCAAACTTTAGATTTAGATATTGGGGAATTCAAAAATTTTAAATTAGTTGCTCCAGATGGAACTTATACGCTCCAAGTAATTGTTGATGGCAAAGTTCTTTTTTCAAAAAATGATGTTCCTCTTTCAAGTGAAGGATTTACAGGAGAGGCAATAGGTGCAATTGATGAAAGTGCAACTACTCGAAGTGGTTTAACAGGAGGAATAAGTCCTGACCAAGAAGACCACGAAGCAGTATTAGGCTATTTAAAAAATAGTAAATTTAGCTACATATTTATTATTGTTGTTTTTGGAACTGCTATTCTTTTAGCAATAGAAAGGCAATTTAGAAAAAAAGTTAAAAAATAATTAATTTCCAATAATTTTTACAAGAATTCTTTTATTTCTTTGTCCATCAAATTCCTCATAAAAAATTGATTCCCAGGGACCAAAATCTAATTTTCCATTTGTAATTGCTACACTAGTTTCTCTTCCCATAATTGTCCTCCATAAACCCAAAAATTCTTATTAATTTGTTTGGATTTTTGAGGTGCTCAAGAATTTGAAGAATTGTAAAAATTCTTGACATGAGCAAACCCATTATCTTCTCCTGTTTGATGGTGATGATAATCTTTCTTCATTGGTGCTAGTTTTTCTAACCATTCTTTAAAATCTTGAATTAATCCAGATTCATTATCAACGAAAAATTCTTTCATAAAAAGAGAATTTTTCAGGGTAGAAAATAATAAAAAATTAGAACAAATTATTTTCTGCATTAATAAAAACACTTGCAGTAATATGCATTGGATTAATTAAAACAATTCCCTCTTGAATATCAGATTCTTCTACAATTTCTCTAATTTTATCTGTAATATTTACAAATGATATTCTTTCAGAAGTATTTATTGTTAGATATTTAGTATAAGTTTTCATTTTAAATTAAAAAATACTTTGGGTGGTGGCTGGGGATGTGGTGGATTGAAAGCGGAGGGCCGAGGTTTTGGTTTTACTAATTTTACATTAATTTCAAAACCAAAGCGGAGGGTGGGACTCGAACCCACGAAAATCTGCTCTGCAGGCAGACGCAGTAGCCGCTGTGCCACCTCCGCATAAAAATACTAGGTGTAAAGGAGTTTTAAAAGTTTGTCTATTTACGTTTAAACTCATAAATTTCCCTCATTTTCAAAGAAACCAAAGCAAACAAAACCATAAAAAAACCAAAAAGGACAAAAATTGATTTAAATGAAAAGAACAATAAAAGCAATGCTGCTGGAAAAGTTCCTAACAAAGTTCCTACATCTACAGCAGTATTGTAGACTCCATAATACTTGTCTCTCTGAGTTTTACTAATAATATCAAAAAAGTATGCCTCACTTGTAGATTCAATCATAGAAATTCCCACATTTGCTAAAACTAATAAAAAAAGCAGAACATATATATTTGAAACAAAAAAACATAAAACACAAATAAAAGCCAAAATAAGAAATCCAACAAAAAATAATTTTTTAAATCCTTTTTTTCCAGCAATTTTTCCAAAAGGATATTCTAAAAAAATAAGAGGAATTATTACAGCTGATAAGAATAAACCCACTAAAAAAGTTCCATGCCCTTGTTCAATAATATAAATTGGAATATAAATATAAATCAAAACCCACCAAAAATTAACTGCTCCGCTCACCACATATGATAAAACTCTATCTTTTTTAGAAAAGAAATCAATAATTAGTCGAAATATATTTGAATCAATTTTTTTTGTCTTTCTATTATCCTTAATTTTAAACCCTCTAAAAAATAATATAGAAACCAAAACTAACAAAAAACTCAGGAAAAAAACATTTTGAAATCCATATTTATTTGCAACAAAACCCGCTATTAAAGGCCCTACAAACCAAGAAATATTTAGAAGAGTATACATAAAGCCTTCATTCTTGGAAACACTTTTATTAGAAGTTTTATCTCTAACTAATATTCCAAAAGTTGTTATTCTTAAACTACCCATAATAAAAAGAACAGCTCCTAAAATAATTACTAAATAAAAATTAGAATAAAGAGAAAAAAGTAAATAAGAGATTGCAAAAAATAAAAGAGAAATGAATAAAAGAGTGGTTTTGCTTTTTTTTTCTACTAAAGGAATAAACAATAAATATGAAAAAACTGCTAAAAAAGTAAATACACTAGTTAATAATCCAACTGAAGAAGCATTATGAAAAAAAGACTCTAAATATACTGCCCAAATAGTATAAACAATAGAAATTCCTAAGGATAAAAAAACATAGAAAATTCCTATTCTTTCTATTATTCTCAGTCCTCTTTTTCTATATATTCTATGCATAATTCTTTCCTACAAATAAATGCCCTGAACAGGATTCGAACCTGCGACCTACTGCTTACTTCACCTCTAAGCATAGAAGGCAGTCGCTCTATCCAGCTGAGCTACCAGGGCATATAAAATAATATCTCAAGAACTATTTAAAAGGTTTGTTACATCTCGATAATATCTAAATCTTTTGGTATGAAAACTTCTTTAAATTCTTTTTTTGCTTGATTTAAAATAGATTTAAATTCTTTTTCATATCTCGAACTTATGTGAATTAAAATCAATTTTTCTGATTTTGATTTTTTTGCTATTTCACCTGTTTGACTTGCTATTAAATGATATCTCTCTTTTGCAAATTTTTTCATATCTTCTCCAAAACTAGATTCGCAAATTAATAAATTAGAATTTTTTACAAAAGGAATTATTTTATTATTCATTCCAGTATCCATAATAATAGAAATCTTTTTTCCTTTTTCAGAATAAGTTAAATTTTTTGCTAAATACTTCTTTCCTTTATAAGAAATGTTTTTGCCTTTTTTAAGTTTAGAAATCAAAGGACTAGAAGGTATTTTTGCCTTGACTAATTTTTTCTTGTCAATTCTTAATTTATCCTTAATAACAAAATTATAAGCATTACAAGGAACTCTGTGAGTCATTGATTTTGCTTCTAAATAAAAATCTTCTGTTTCAAGAAATTTTCCAGAAACTTCCTCAACTTTAATAGAGTACTCTTTAGCAAAAACAAAGAGTTCTAACATTTTTTTCATTAATTTTTTTGTTCCTTTTGGCCCATAAACATAAAAGTTTTTATTATATCCACTAAGAGCTAATGTCTGCATTAACCCGGGAATTCCTAAAACATGGTCTCCATGCCAATGGCTAATTAAAAGCCGTGTTATTTTTCCTGGATTTATTCTCGCTTTTCTAAACTGCCTTTGAATTCCTTCCCCACAATCAAAAAGAATATGTTCTCCTTTATAATCTAATAAAATTCCTGTATGATTTCTCTTTGCTGTTGGAATTGAAGCAGCTGTTCCTAAAAATGTTATTTTTATTTTATCTGCCATAATTTATAGAAGAAATTAGCTTTAATAAAAGTTATCTTAAACTAATTAATAAAAATAAAGGATAATAAATGATTTGTGTGGAGGTGGAGGGACTGGATGGAGGATTTAAGTATCCACTAGTAATAAGCTGTCAAGAATTCCGCCTAGCGAAAATCAACAGGCATAACGCTTATTCTTTTTTCAATGCAGTTGAAGCAGGAGATATAAAAATAATAGTGTCTCCTCGTAAAAAGGTTAATCCAAGATTTCTTTTCACCTCATTGTTTTGCATTTCTTTGATGTTGTCTAACACCAAATTTATGTGGATATCAAAAGCCAACAAAGTTCCCACAAATTGTTTGTCTCCTTTCAAATGCACTAAAACTTCCTTACCTTTAGAATTATTTAACAAATCCAAAGGTCTTTCAATTCCATTAACCATAAATTGATTATTACAAATCTATTTTTAAAACTTTCCGTCACAAATAATTAACTGAAAATATCTACGAATTATATAATAAAATTACTAATATTTATTAATCTCTCTTTCATAAAAAGAAAATGGAAGTTAAAAAAGTTTCAGGAGGAATTGTAGTTAATAACGAGAAAATACTTTTAATAAAAAGAAAATATGAACCCCATAAAAACAATTGGTGTCCTCCAGGAGGATTTACAGAAAAATCAATAAATGAATCAGTTGAAGATTGTTGCATTCGGGAAATAAAAGAAGAAACATATATAGATGTTGAAATTATCAAAAAATTAAACATCTTGAAATTTTATAATAAGACAAAGAACAGAAATGAAGAAATTCACATATTTTTATGTAAGGCAAAATCCACAGAAATAATTGTAGATGATGAAATATTAGATGCTAAATGGATCAATTTAAATAAGATAAATAATCTTAACTTAATCCCAGGATTCTTTAATTTTATTTTAAAACACAAAGAATATTTTGTTTAATTTTTATCAAACCAAAGAATTTATAAACAAAAATGAGAATTAATTATCATGGTTAGCAAAAAAGGAAAAAAAATTTCAGGTGGAAAATATATTAAAAGAAGAAAGAAAAAAGCCTATGAAAGAATAGGACAAGAAAAAGTTGTAAAATTAGGTGAAGAAAAAAGAAAATCTAAAAGAATTAGAGGGGGAAATAAAAAAAGTTTTATGCTCAGAGGAAAATTTGTAAATGTAAAAGATAAGAATAAAATTAAAAAAGTTGAAATAAAAAATGTAATTGAAACTCCCTCAAACCGATTTCTCGCTAGACAAAATATTTTAACAAAAGGAACAATAGTTGAAACTGAACTTGGAAAAGTAAAAATAACAAATCGTCCTTCTCAAGAATCAATGATTAATGGAACTTTAATTGAATAACTTTTACTACTTTTTCTTACTAACAGAATGAAAAGCTTTATAAAGGGGAAAGCTTTTTAAACCTTTGTATTAAACTTTATAATAACAAAATTCTGACATGGCTTTTATAAAAAAATGTCCTGAATGTGGAAGTATTAATGTTACTTATGATCCTCATTTAGGAGAAGTAATCTGTAATGATTGTGGACTAGTAATTGAAGAAAAGATGGTTGACACAGGAATAGATTTACAGGGTAAATTTGATAAAGGAGAAAAAAAAGGAAGAGGAGGAGCACCAATAAGTATACAAAAATTTGACAAGGGATTAACAACAAATGTTGGTGAAATTTCAGACATCTACAAACTAGATCCTAAATCAACTAGAAAATTTCTAAGATTAAAAAAATGGCAAGAGAGAGTTTCAACTTCTATTGAGAGAAATCTAAGACTTGCTATGGCAGAATTAAGAGTTATTGCTTCTTATCTTAATCTTCCAAATGTAGTTAGAGATGAAGCTTCAAGAATTTATAATTATGTATTGCAAAGGGGATTAGTAAGAGGAAGAAGCATGGAATCAGTTATAGCTGCTTGTTTGTATGCTGCATGTCGTTCTTATAATATTCCAAGAACTCTTGATGAAATGGCAACTGCCTCTGATGTTGAAAGAAAAGAAATAGGAAGAACCTATAGATTCATAATAAGAAAATTAGGAATTAAAGTTAAACAAAGTTCTCCTAAAGATTATATTTCAAGATTCTCATCTGTATTAAAATTATCTCCAAAAACACAAAATGATGCTCTAAAAGTATTGCAACAAGCAGAAAATGTTGAATTAACTTCTGGAAGAGGGCCTGCAGGAATTGCAGCTGCTGCTTTATATGTTGCAGCTCTAATAAATGATGAAAAAAAGACTCAAAGAGAAGTTGCAGACATAGCAGGAATAACAGAAGTTACAATTAGAAATAGATATAAAGAATTAATAGAAAAACTTAATCTAGAAGAAAAAATAAAACAAAAAGAAAAAGAATTAAGTAAAAAGAAATAATTACTTCCAAAAATCAATTCTTATCTTTTTTGTATCTTTTATTCTAAGATTTTCTTTTAAATCTTTTTTTCCTAAAAAATTTTCTCTATGTATAAAAAACATTAAATAAATAAAAAGACTCAAAAATAAAATAATTAATAATAAGAAATCATTTCCAAATAAAGACATTAAAAAAATTAAAAGCACAACTAAAACAATTAATAAAATAAAAACCTCTTTTGAAATCTCTCTTTTCATAAGGATTTTTGAAATATTACTCTTTTTTAAAATTTAGTAATAACTTTCAAAAACAACAGCATGCGGAGATTAGGATTCGAACCTAAGTAGGCACTAAGCCATCAGGACCTAAACCTGACCCGTTTGACCACTCCGGCATCTCCGCATAAAAGACACCAAGGTTTCTTTTATGAAACTTCCTTTAAATTACTGCTCAAGGCTGATAACAATACAAATTTGCTAAAATTACAATAAATTACTAATATAAAAAACTTTAGAATTTCAAATAAAGAAGATTACTAACATCTCGGTCTCCAAACATGAGTAACATACAAATCATAATCATTTGTTTTCTCAAGACTTCTAATATAACTCTCCTTTATTAAACCTGATGTGCCAGGATCATTAATATAATGATAATAAGGATCATAATGAGACCAAATACCTGAATGAGCAAATTCATCTTCACCTCTTCCAAAAAGAAGAACATCTCCTGGTTTTAAATCTTCTTCCCAATCTTCTTTCTCTATTTCAATAAATCTTTCACTTCTAAAAATAGAAGGTAATTCTTCAACTGCATCTCTATTAGGTGTTGTTGAAATATCTGGAATTAATCCAAAAGTATTCAAAAGAGTTCCTGCCTCAATTAATACATTTGAAACAAAAGTCGCACAAGTATTATCAAGAACTTCTCTTCCAGCTGCTAATCTAACAGTATCTTGACCTCTTTTATTTAGTGCTATATCTAAAACATTTTGCCCAATTTCAGAATTATCACAAACAAAACCCTCTCCTATAACAACTTCCTCACATTCTCCATTATAATAAACACAATCTTTACCTAATTTAAATCCAAGAACAATACATTCTATTGAATCACATGAATTAAATATTCCAAATAATGCACTTCCTCCACAATCACTACATTCTTCTGCACTTGAAAAAACCCTTCTTTCTGCACTAGAAAACTCTCCTTCATCAACATCATTCCAAGTATTCCATCCATATGTTTCTGAAAGTGATTCTCTTTGTTCTCCTAATACACTAAGCATTTGCCCATACTCTTCATTTTCTTCTCCTACATTTTCAAACTCAACTCCAAACATCTCTTCTAGATTTTCTTCAGTAAATTCCCTGCACATGCCATTATAATAAACACATTCTTTACCTATTTGCAAACCAATTGCAAGACATTCTCTTACATCACATTTATTTAAATTAAGCCATTGAGTCAAAGCACTTTCTCCTCCACAATCACTACATTCATCTGCATTTTGAATAACATTTACTTCTGCATTAGACCAATCATATTGTGCTGCATCTTCTACACTATCCCATCCTACAGATGCTTTTTGGTTTTCATAATATTCGAGAAACTCTGTATATTCATTTTCTTCTAAACACTTTGCAACACCATTAACATCATAGCATTTCATTTTAGAACCCACACAATAAGCAGTTTTCCATTCTAAATCTTCTGTACAAACTCTATAACTATCCTCATCAATACAATAAGACTCTCCAACATTTTCACATTCTCCTGTATCAAGAGGTACTCCACAATACCCTTTTGTTTCTTTAGCTTCATAAAAACTATAATCACAATATTGGGATCCAGTGGACACAACTTGAAGACAAACTCCTTTTTCAACTAATTTACTTCCTTCACAACATGGACCACAATCCTCATTATTCAAACATATTTTTTCATAGGCAGTTTCAGGGCAATCTTCAAGTTTTTCCTGTTGTTGTACTTGAGTTTCAATTTCCTTCATATATTCATCAAACAATACCTTAGCAATTCTTCCATATGAACCTGCTCTTAAATAAATTAAAGTTGCTTTTTGATCATTATAAAAAACTTGCTCAAAAATTTCATTTATTATGCTTATTTTCTCAGTATCAGAAGACTTCTCTTTTACTTCCTTTATTTTGTCATCAATAGCTTCTCTAGAAGCATAACCATCTGAATCCAAAAGATCTTGAACTGTATTTAATGAACCTAGAACATCATCTTCAATACTCTGAACATCAATTACATTTTTTACACTTTCTGTATTAAGCCAACATTTTAAATTAGAATTTCCACAATAACCTACTTCAACCCAAGCATCTGGATTTGTTCCTGTTCCTGGATTATAAGTTGCACAAGTTCTTATTATTCCTTGATTATATATTTGAGGATCTAATGCATCCTCTACTCCTGATTGAACATTTGAATTTAATAAACTATACCAACTAGATGTTCCTGCAATACACTCTTTTTCTGTTGTAATTTGTGTTTGATTTGCCTGACTTGCTGCATACATATCACTTATATAATTAAGTGCAAAATTAGTGGATATCTGAGAAAAACCACATTCTTCTTGCTCATTAACCATTACACATAATTCTTTATAACCTGAAGGAGCTACAAAATCTTTTTTTTCAGAATGAGCATCTCCTTTAGCAACATATCCAGTAGCAATATCTATTCTATAAGGAGAATTTTGATAAAAAGAAGTAGTTGCATCTCTTTTAAAGTAAATTCTATAAAAAGCTCCTCTATCTTCTCCAGCATAAATATGATAAAAAACACTATACATTGATTGAGGAGGATTTGTAACAGTTGTGTAAGGCCTTTCATCAAACTTTGCATAAAATTGCACAGGTGATGCAGGAGTTGTAAGTGCATCTAATAAATTACCTCCATTAGGGTAATTAACAGATAAAAAGAAATCACAAGCAATATCTTGTCCTGCTTGCTCAACAGACCTTATTTTAAAAGCTTCATATGCATTTTTTGCATAAAATTGTGTATAATAACTTAAAGAGGACTGTGCTCTTTGCCAAGCATCTCTTACATTAAAATATTCTCCTCCTCCTCTACTACCACTTCTTTTTTCAAGAATAAGCTCTGTAAGTTTAGGTATTCCATATTTTGCAACAGGTATTATTTGACTATAAAAAAACTCACAAAAATAAACACTTTGAATTTCATCACAAATTCCAACTGTCTGTCCTGTATCTAAACTTTCTTGTAAACAAGCTCTATATGACTCAAGAATAGATAACCAACCATCTAATCCAGCTTTTATTCCTGTTAAACAAACAGGAACAACTATTCCTTCTTTATAATTTGGAAAGCAAAGAGCAATGCTTCCAATTATTCCTGTTTGAACAACATCTGAAACATAATAATTTCCTCCCATATTACATCTACTTGAAGGACAAACAACAGGGTCACAAAGATTAAATAAAATATTACAATCTTTTGGAGACATAAAATCTTGACATTTCATTCCTGGAATTTCAGCAGCAGGATTTCCAACTGGAATTCTTTGATTATTTATACGCACTTCCCTAATTCCTGCTGAATATCTTCTTTGAGCAATATTTATTGCTTCTTTGGCTTTCTGTACCAATCCGTCTGATGCCGTACTACTAAGCCCAGAAAACATAGGAGTAATTCCCTCAATATAAGATTCACAAATATCTGTATAAATGTCGTCTTGCATTCCATTTCTTCCAACATTACACAAATAAAAAGCATTTACTCTTCCTGATTCATCATAAGCACTCTCTCCTCCAATATCTCTAACCTCAGCATACCATCCATTCTGTAAATCAAAAGCAACAAGAGCAGGATATCTCTTATAAGACCCTGTTTCATAATATCTTATTTCTGGATTTTCATATCTATTTTGATAAGATTTTTCATTATACTTAACAAACTCAATATTCTTTTTAATTTCTTTAACAATGTTTTCATCGTCTATAGAAACTCCTGTCTCAGAATAAACTCCTGTAATTTCATAATGTTCTCCATCTACATTCTTTAAAGTTAAAACATATGTTCCAATTCCTGCAAAATTTAAGTATTGAATAGGAGTTCCTACAGGAATAATATTTGTAGGAATACCACTCCCTTCAGTATTTACTCCTCCTTCATATTCTTTTTCTTCTCTATCCTTATTACTATAATAAGAAGTTATTCCAACATCCTTAAGATTTAATTTATCATTCAATTCTTGCAAAGCAGTTTTTTCTAATAGTTTATCTCTTGAATTAACTTGAATATCCAGAAAAATATTATATAAACTTTCATTTGCTATTTGTTTTATTCTATCTGGAGTTTGTTGATTATTCAACATCCTTGAATATAAATCTATTTGCTCTAATTGCTCAAAAGAATAAAGTCTATCATCAAATCCTGAAGAAGTAAGAACATCACTTTTCAAAGTTTCTAAATTTATTGTTTCTCCATTTTCTTTTAAAGGATCTGCAAAACTCCCTCCTAATTGATAGTTATTTTCTAAAGCTTCAAGATTTTCTTTTACATCCTCTGAATATTTTTTATTAACTGCTTTAAGATTTGTAATATCTTCAGAAAAAATACCTCCTGATGTAGTATAGTCAGCCTTAATCTCATTTAAATCATTCTTTTGGTTAGCAAGAAAATATTGATAAGCATTAACATCTTCTGCTATATAATCTGAATTTTCAAATAAACATTCTTCTTCTGAAGAATATGTTTGTCCATTTGGTCCTGCAATTCCATCTCTAACCAACTGCCCACAATATTCATACCATCCATTATCTGAATTCATTACTGCTTGTCTTGCAACTCCTTTTCCTTGTGCATTTAAAAAATAATTCTTAATAATTAATACAGCAGAAGTAGCAAGACATGCTTGATTCATTCGTTTCAAAAGTTTTTCCATTGCATTTGAAACTTTTCCCCATTTTCCAATTAATCCATCTAACTTATCTATTTTCTCTTGAGTTTTTTCAGGAGATAATTTAATAGCTCTTTTATCAATATTTATTCTAAAATTAAAACTAGCATTTGTTCCAGCATAATTAATATTTGGAATTAATGAAACTTTTGCAACTTTTTCTAAATTAACTTCTAATAAAGTTAAAGTATAATCTGAACTAAAGCTTTCTGGCTGATTCAAATATATTTTTACTGATTCAGATTTTGGAATATTTCCAATTTCTGTTTTTGTTCTAATATTTAATTTAAGTTTTGCAAAATCTTCTTCTAATCCTTCTAACATTATATATTCATTATCAGAAGGATCCACATAAACCACATTATTTTTTGTAAGAGTATATATTTGAGATTCATCCCAATCAGAATGTTCAACTCTAACTCTTGCACTATATTCATATCTAGAAGGCTCATAAACTCCTTCAAAAGAAATTTGATAAATACGGTCATCAATTAAAACTTCTGTAACAAAAGGAGTTGAACTAGAAAGTTTAATTTGATTAGTGCAAATTTCTAAAGATTTTCTGGAATTAGGATAGGTTCCTTTAAATTCATGACATAATTCAACTAAAGTTGCTTTTTGCCCTAATTTATCTGCTAAAAAGATTAAATCATAAAGAGCTTGCTCTCCTAAATTACCTTCTACATTTGAAATCTTTTCATCAGGATAAACATTCATAAGTTCTCTATAATCTTCTATTGCTAAATCAAATATCTCTTCAATGTCATCTGAAAGAACAACATTTTCTTGTGATGAAAATCCAGAAACAAGTATCTCTTTATCAAACTCTGTATTTAAATTTCCATATCTAATAAATGAAAATTTCTCTCCATCAATTATGGCCCTCAAAAGTTTATCTCCAGTTCCTAAAACTTTCTGAGCATATTCTCCAATTAAACTCATGGTAATTCCTGAATTTAAATTTCCTTGCACTATATCAAGCTCTGCAATTGTTTTTGCTGCTCGCATTTCTTCTAAAGTTAATTTATTACTTGGATGGTCTGGAATAGTCATTAAAAAAACATACAAATCTTGTTGTTTGTTTGTTTCTCCTATTGTATTTGCATAAGCTAAAAAAACTTTTTTACCATCATGACTAAAAAGATAATCTCCAACTTCTACATTTTTTTCTTCTCTATCAATAGTTAGTGCAATTTTTGGAGTTATTCTAAGATTAATAGTTCCACTATGAAATCCATCTCTATCTTCTTTACAAGTAAATTTAACTTCTGAATTAAGTCCAACTTTTTCAGGAAGTCCCTTAATTGTGCATTCTCCATTTAAAAAGTCCTCTCCATTTGTAACTTCAACAGGATTTCCATTTACTCTTAATCTTGCTCTTGTATCTGGATTCTCAACTCCATCTAATTTTAGTTGCATTGTTGCAAAACAAGAATCAAAACCAGGAATATAGATTTCTTGTGATTTTTCTCCTTCATTTAAATTAATAGTAGAATACAATATTTTTTGATCTCCTTGTCCTAAAATTCCACTTCTACTTCTATCAGAATAAATAGATATTGTAGCACTATCACTACGAACAGCAGTTGCTCTTAAATAACCTCTTCCATCCCAAAAACTAAATTGATTAAATTTTTGTTCCCATTGATCTTCAGTTAAAATAGGTAGATAAAATTGAGTCTGTCCAACTCCAAAAGCACTAGTAATATCATATCTAATTCTTGCACTCAAATTTCCTTCAACATAATTCGGCATTGCAGATTCATTTGGTTGTTTTCTTAAAACAATAACAGCATAGCCAATATTATCAAAAAAAACTGGTTGAGTTAACTCTTTTTGATAAGGATTTAAAGCAGCTTCAGAAGGATGAAATCCAACAGTTGCAACTTCTTTAGGATATTGTCCTGTTATTGACATTGTTCTTATTGCTTCAACTTCTATTAAAGGATTTAAAACAGTTGCAGAAATTGGACAATAAACAAAAACATTTTGTTCTTCTAATAAATCACTTCTTACTATTGCAGGCTCACATCCCAAAGGACTTATCTGAAGAATAAAATCCTGTCCTGCTTCACACCTTCTATCAGTAATTAATGCATTTAAATCAAAAGTATCTATTCTATCATAAGGCCCATACTGAACATAATTAGATATTGAACTATAATAAGCCATTGCAAAAGAACTAAAAAGAATAACTCCCATTAAAAAAAACATTGCAAGTTTTATTTTTTTATTTATTTTCATGCGAAAAACACTCCTAAATTCTTTGATTCAAATAAAACATAATTTTCTTGTAATTCTTCTAAAGAAGTTGGTCTTGGTAAAGTTTCTGCACTTATTATAATTCTATTTGAATTTGAAAGTTCTTGTTCTGTAATATAATAAGTATCTTTACCTCCTCCTGCTAAAGCACTTGAAATAAGTTGAGAAGGAATAGTAACATCAAAACACTCTTCTTTAGTAAAGCCAAACCATCCTGCAATTCCAGAACGTGGAACATCTACACATTGTTCATAAGTTTCTCCTCCTAATTCCAAAGAAGAATTTTGATAAATATAAACACTAATATTATAATTTCCTTCACTCAACTCAACTGTTCTTGTCTCTGGATAAATAATTGTCTCTGTTAAATCATCTGAAACAAAACTAATTATTGCTTCTTGATCATAATAATAACCATCTAAATCTATAGCAACTTCTCTTTCATAAAGCCTATCTAAAATCAAATACAATTCTTCTTCATCCATTACAGAAAAAAGAGATTTGGATTCTTTATATCCGTCTGCTTTAGCAAGAATATATCCATTTATACATTGAGGAAATTTCTCTTCTAAAAATCCTGTTGAAGAAGTTTTTCCTATAGAACAAGTGCTTCCAAAACACTCATAAGAAATATCTGCTGAAACAGGAACCAAATTAAAATCATAAGTATTGATTTCTATAAAAGTGCTTGCATCTTCACAAAAAGTTAGATCTTCAAATTCAATTGCTTCCCCTCCTAAAGATTCTCTTGGATTGTTTCCTTGAATCATTACTGCAATTGGAAATTGAAAAACCTCTTCTCCTTCATAAACCTGAATCAACACAGGATATCTCAAATTATACACATAATGATAAGCAACATAACAAAATCCTAAAATTCCTAATCCGGATTGAGTTCCAACTGGTTTTGAAATCATAAGAACTCCTTCAGAAGGATTTACCTCAAAATAATGAGGCCAATTTGAAGAAGTAATAAATCTTACATCCTCATCTATGGGTAAATTAAGTGCAAAATAATCATTATTAGCTCCTTTAGACTTCAAAGCCATGGTATTAATCTCAATTGCTTCAGATAATTCAGTAAAAACTTCTTCAGCATTCCAAATCAAAGGAGAACAAGTTATTTCAGCTCCATCAACAGGAGCATATAATCTTAAAACATCAATTGCATATTCCTCTAAAAATAAATTATTCTGTTCTTCTTCATATACTTTTACAGCAGAATCATATAGTTTTCCTAATTTTGAATTAATAGAAATAGAATGCTCTTTAACTAAAACAGTATCATCTGCTCTAGTAATTGTTAAATCCATATTTAATTCTATATCAATGCTATTTTCATTTATTCTTACATCTGCTTTTGGTTCTTCTAATTCAATTTCAAATCCATCACCATAATAATCTCTAAAAGAACAATCAAAAATTTGGTCCTCTATAAATGTCTCTAATTCTTTTTCCATTTCTGAAATAGAAGGAATCTGGTT
>Ga0315537_1002191_pt1 | contig 15032 bp, 7 predicted proteins | sample SalMarSW160270MG_FD_203091 | JGI IMG/M metagenome (GOLD analysis project Ga0315537, IMG submission 203091) | Salt marsh sediment microbial communities from the Plum Island Ecosystem LTER, Massachusetts, United States - Salt Marsh Sediment SW1602-70 ... | reverse complement strand
ACATCCCCTATGCACTGTACATTGATCGGTGCAGGATTGCTGGCCGTCGGATCGGTCGTGTCATCCTTGGTAATGGTTTGAACCTGATTGGTTGTATTACCACAGTCATCAACTAACGTCCAGGTCCTGGTTATGGTTTCCTCACCTTCACAGCTTCCGGCTGTTATCACATCAACATAGGTCGCTTCACCAGTAGCCAGATCACAGTTATCGGCTTCATCCACTACATCTCCCGTGAGCAGAAGATCGGTCTCATCATCTGTACAGGCAATGGTTACATCCACCGGTACGGTAAAGGTTGGCGCTATATTATCCTCAACAGTAACCGTTGCATTGCAGTTGGCTGTATTCCCATTGATATCAGTGACGATCAGAGTGACTGTATTTGCTCCGACGTCACTGCAATCAAAAGTAGTCTGACTGGCTGATAAACCGGCTATACCGCAATTATCTGTACTGCCTCCATCGATATCAGAGTCTACAATGGTTGCATTACCGGTTACATCAAGTTGAATTGTAATATCTTTGCAGACAGCAACCGGTGGTGTAACATCATTAAGGGTAACGTCAAATGTACAATTGCCACTATTTCCACCACCATCAGTAGCAGTCAGAGTTATTGTAGTGGGACTGCTAATCACTGTTCCCGGAATGGGATTCTGGGTGACACCAGGTGTGGCATCACAGTTATCAGTAACAACTGCTAATCCTGTATAATCAGGAAGTATGACCTCACAATTTACATCCGGATTTTCAACCTGGTCTCCCGGGCATGTTATGTTGGGTGGAGTAACATCTATGATAACAGTGGTTGTAATTCCGGCACTCAATGCAGAGCAATTGTGTGCATTCGTCACCTCAACGGTCACGGTCTCTCCGTCATTTAGTGTTATTGTGGCATAGGTATTTGTTGCCAATGGTCCCTGAACACTGAATCCATCGACGAAAAACTCATACATCGTACCACCTCCGGCTGTAAATATCACCAGCTCGCCTTCACAAATGGTATTATCTGCATCGCTGCTAACCAGTGTAGGAACCGGGAGATCGTAAACATTTACCGGGAACGGATCCGAGACTTCACTCAAACAACCGTACGTATTATAGACCTTAACGGTATAATTTCCTGTCTCCAGGATAACATTTTGTTGAGTTGTGGTGCCATTTGACCAGTAATAGTAATCTGCTGCAGTCGATTCGAGTGTTACACTTTCGCCATCACAAAAATCGGGCACACCCGTAACTACTGAAATGGTAGGTTTTGCCGGTTGTGCATAGGTTGTTATGATTGCCTGATTGCCAAAGACCGTTCCCATACATCCGTTACCATCAACCAGGTCGGTTACTTCATAAGTACCGGGAACGCTTGTAGAAAATACATATGGGTTACTGGATGTAACCACATTGAACATATCCGTTCCGTCTGTATAGATTACATCCCATGGGGCGGTTCCAGTAAAAAAGATGGAAATATTGGTAGGAACTCCCTGGCAGATGGTAGCAGTTCCCGTCATCGTTGCCGTTGGAGCAGGATATACTGTTACATTCTGACTTGTTGATCCACCACATCCCGCAGGTAGCGTATAGGTATAGGTTACCGTATGGGTTCCTGCACCGGCAGCCAACGGATCAAACAGTGCAGTACCATCGCCATTGTCACTTATTCCCTGACCGGTAAAGGTACCATTTGCATCCTGGGGTGAACCGGTTAACACCACGGGTGCAGCATCCTGGCAATAAGGCCCGGCCAAACCCGAAAAGTCGGTTGCGGTATATGGATTACCAAAGGTTACCGGATTAAACACTTCGTCAATTGTTCCGGATGAGAGGATCGTTCCGTTAAACACGTCTCCGGTTGTAGCCGCATTTCCAAGATCAGTCCATTGACTGCCATCCCAGGCGACCACTTTCAGTGAAGCCAAATCGCTGATGCATGATCCATCACCATCCCACGCAAGAGTAAGAGTTACATTGGAACTGCCGGCTGATTTCTCAAGGGTCCAGTATTCCGTATCGTCAACATTATCAATGGTAATTTCTTTTGAAGAGCGACTGTATAACGCATCAGGATCATCGTTAAAGTACTCGGCTATAAAGCCATCCGTAACCAATGCAGGAGCTGATATCTGTATGGGCTGATACAAGCCAGCTTTACCGACAGGGAATGTAAAGGCTGTATTACCTAATTTTTCGAAAGGTCCCTCGACATAGCTGTTTATTCCTCCACCTGAAAGCGTTGCTCCACTGGCCAGTGTAAGTACTTTCCCGGATTCAGTATGAACAACTCCATCAATCAAATTTAAATCCATATTTACAACAACATCTCCTTCCAGACTGAGTTGAGGAGCAGTAAGCCGGGTATTGTTGATTTCAATACTTCTATACGTGAATCCATCCGTTCCTTCACCTGCATTTTCAGGAATTGTTTGGATATAATCGGAACTATTAAATAGTACGGTCGAATTTTGCTGACAATCAAGAACTCCGTAAGCAGGTGTTCCCCGAACGAAATTGCGGCCAATCTCTATTGAAGAAGTCTGTAGTAGTTCAATTTCAACCTTGTCAACATCGCTTGCAGTGAAAACAATATCCTTGAAAACCCTGATAATTGCACTGCTATAAATCCCACACAATATTTTCTCACCACCGGTATGATTCAGATGTAAATTATCATTGACCTCCAATAGAGAGGCATTGTACATATTGATCTGTGTCTCAGAAACAGATCCGGCAGTGCTGGTAATGATAAGGTCCTGGTTGATATATATTGCCGATCCATTCCCATTAATTTCCAAACTTAATAAGTCATTCCCTCCATCTCGGTTAAATTCAAGGTTGCTATTAACAATAAGCGTTCCTCCACTTGTAACTTCAATAAATCCATCAACATTATTGCCTGGGTTGGTTATGGTGGCTTTCCCCATTACCTCGAGTTCTACCCCATCCACAATAAGAGCCGTGGTATTGTTCTTAACTTCCATTAACAACTCAGCACAGGCAACATCAGCATCATCCACAGTAACCTCATACCCTCCAATATGAACAATATTCCCGGAGGAAGGTGTGATCCCTGCGGGAACCGGTGGTCCTCCTTCCGAATAGGACCAGGTATTCGAATCATCCCAGACATCGTCGGCAATAGCCCAGAATTCATCACTGCTAACGTTGTTTACAGCCAGGGTGAACGTCCCCCGGTAACCGCTGTAGTTGTTATCCACTGAAACATAATACCAATTACCAACGGTTAATCCTGAATGGGATACGGTAACATTATCATCATTAGCAACATATCTGCTACAGGCAACTTCGGTGGTTCCATCGGCTTCCCATAAGGCGGCATTGATTCGTCGAATTGTCCCGTAAGAACCTCCCCGCAGAACCTGGATCGTAACATCGGGGCTGATTGCCCTGAACCTGAACCATCGGTTATAGTCCGGAGATGTATTCCAGCAGGATCCCGGATTCAGGTCAGGGGTGGCACCGATCGTGGTAAATTCCGCATCAGCAGATTGCCAGTTGTTCAGGTCTGTGATCTCGTAAGCTCCTTCATAAAAATCATAATCCATCTCATCCGTGACGGCTAATGTAAATGAACCACGATAACCGCTGTAATTGTTATCGACAGAAATATAATAGGTATTCCCCGGTGTAAGGTTTTTAGAACCAACGATTACATTATCGTCATCATTCACATATCGGTTACATGCCACAGGGGTGGTTCCATCAGCCTCCCAGATGGCTGCATTGATCCGTCGTATATCGCCATAAATACTTCCCCGTTTAACTTCAACAGTGATCACCGGTGTGGTTGCTACAAACTTGAACCATCGGTTATAGTCCGGGCTTGTGTTCCAACATAGACCCGGATTACGATCTCCAGTGGCTCCTTTTGTTGTATATTCAGCAGGATCTGACTCCCAGTTATGAATATCAGTCAATTCAATGGCTCCTTCATAAAAGTCATAACTGACCGCATCATCCAGTTCCAGGGTAAAGGTTCCCCGGTATCCACTGTAATTGTTGTCCACAGAGATATAATACCAATTGCCTATGGTCAATCCTTCATAGCTGACATCAACGTCATTATCATCATCAACATACCTGTTACAAGCCAGTTCGGTAGTGCCATCAGCTTCCCAAATGGCCGCATTAATACGGCGAATTGTACCATAGGCGCCACCCCTTCTAACCGTAACATTAATTCCAGGTGAAGTAGCCTGGAATTTAAACCAGCGGTTATAATCCGGTCCGGTATTCCAGCAGCCGGGTGGTGGAACCTTGTCCTGAGTGGCACCCAACGTGGTGTATTCTCCAGGATCTGATGATGAATTGATTAAATATGTAACATTTTTTGCTCCTTCATAAAAATCATAATCAACCTGGTCATTCACATACAATGAAAAGGTACCACGGTAACCGGAATAGTTGTTATCTACGGAGATATAATATACGTTTCCCGGAATAAGGTTCATCGATTGGACCACCACATTATCGTCATTGTTGACATAACGATTACTGGCTACTTCGGTCAGCCCATCTGCCTGCCAGATAGCAGCATTAATTCTTCGGATTGTCCCATAGGTTCCACCACGCCTGACTTCAACATGAATATGGCTGGTGGTTGCTGTAAATTTAAACCACCGGTTATAATCCGGATTGGTATTCCAGGTACTACCGGGATTCCGGTCTGGTGTTGCCCCTACAGTAGTATATGCTTCATCCGTACTACTCCAGTCATGAATGATACCCAATTCCCGTGCTCCTTCATAATAGTCATAACTAACATTATCATCCAGACATAGGGTAAAGGTCCCACGGTATCCGCTGTAATTGTTATCGACTGCAAAGTAGTACCATTTCCCAACGGTGAGTCCCTCATATCCAACCTCAACATTATCATCATTGTAAACATAGCGGTTACAATCAAGAACAGTTGTTCCATCATCTTCATAGAGAGCGACATTAATTCTCCGGATAGTTCCCAGGGTACCTCCCCGTTTCACCTCAATATTAATGGCGGGTTTTGTAGCTACAAACTTGAACCAGCGGGTGTAATCCGGACCTGTATCCCAACAAGATGGGGCAGTTTCTGCTGGAGGTGAGGTTGCCCCTAAGGTTGTAAACTCAGCGTCACCGGAACAGGAATTTATTAGAGAGGTAACATCTTTAGCCCCTTCAAAATAATCGTAGTCCATCTGATTATCAACACATAACATAAAGGAACCGCGATAACCTGAATAATTATTATCCACGGACAGGTAATAGGTATTTCCGGAAATGAGATCAATTGAACCTACAACAACGCTGTCAAGATCATACACATATCGATTACACGAAACCGGAGTGGTTCCATCAGATTCCCACAGGGCAGCATTAATTCTCCGTATAGTCCCGGTGGATCCTCTTTTAACTATAACGTTAATCATATTTGTGTTTGCAGTGAACTTGAACCACCGGGTATAATCCGGATTGGTATCCCAACAGGTGGGTTTGGTCTCACCAGGCACTGCAGTAGCTCCATACGTAGTATAGGCCGCCTCAGCTGAACACCAGTCAGTAATATCAGTGAGTTCTATTGCTCCTTCATAGTAATCATAATCTGCCTGATTATCAACATACAAGCTGAAGGAACCCCGGTATGGACCGTAGTTATTATCAACCACAAGGTAATACCAGTTCCCGGGAGTCAGATTGACAGCACCAATGGTGACATTGTCATTATCACCAATATACCGTTTGCAATTAACAAGCGTTGTCCCATCAGCTTCAAAAAGAGCAGCATTGATCCTCCTGACCGTTCCATACACACCTCCCCTTCTGACCTCGATATTGATTTCCGATGTTGTTGCCTGGAATGTAAACCAGCGGGTATAATCCGGAGATGTATTCCAGCAAGCTGGTGCAGTTTCTGCCGGAGCAACAGTAGCTCCATAGGTGGTATAAGCTGCATCCGGTGATGTCCAGTCACTGATATCAGTCAATTCAACAGCTCCCTCGTAATAATCATAATCTACCGTGTCATCAGCACATAGGGTAAAGGTACCTGCAAATGGACCATAATTGTTATCAACAACAATGTAATACCAATTGCCAGGAGTAAGATTAGGGCTTCCCACTGTAACATTGTCATTATCCCCGATGTAGAGGTTACACGATACTTCGGTTGTACCATCACTTTCAAAGAGTGCAACATTGATCCGGCGAACAGTTCCATAGGTTCCACCCCGCTTAATGGTAACGTTTACCATATTTGTCGTAGCCTGAAAAGTAAACCAGACATTGCGATCAGGAGCTGTATTCCAGCATGACGCTGCAGTGCCATCACCGGTAGCACCTAATGTGGTAAATTCAGCATCTGCTGAACAGTAATTATCAATGGAAATAACCTGAGCAGAACCGATGTTATCATTAGCAGGTTGAGCCAGAGAAATGGTTGCTGACATAATTACCATGAAAAAAAAGGCAGTCAGATACCGGTATGTCAGTGTATAGAATGAGTATATAGCAGGAAAACATCTCAACCTGAAAAAGGCATCAAAAAGTATATCCATGTGTGACATGCGTTTAAACATAACAATAAACCCACAAGGAGCCAGAAAATCTGAATAAAATCAGATCGGCACCTCCTCAATAGGTTATTTATCGTCAAATCATGTTAAAATAGACAAAAAATATGTCCAAGTTTTTAAATATGACTTAGTTAGTTAGTGATTGGTTGCATGCGTTACAGTGCAAACTGTATAATTTTGTCAGTCTTGTCATCTCCATTTGGCCATTTGACCGAATTTTGAATTAAAATTTTGCAATATAGCAAAATATGAATTCAGATTATCTGTTGAAAAGTTGGAAAATTTTATCATTTCGGACTTTATTATTAAGAATGCGACTGATCAAGCAATAAACCAGGTTTCATATAAAATCAAATCAACCTGGCTTGTACCAATTTTCAAACATTACAACATGATACGTAAAGATAGATGAAAAGTATCGTCAAATCTCTACGATTTCCATTAATCAAGGATTATAAGTGAGGAAAAGGGGGTTTGGTGTGATGAAATAAAACATGGTCCTGGGTCCTGGGTTCTCGGTTTCATAGCTCCTCAAGAGCGAAAGACAATCCAGCTTTATCCGTTATAACTATAAAGGAGAAGGCGCATACTCTATGCTCTATGCCCCATAATAACTTACAAACACCAGTAAAATTTAATGTCCCTTCGTCTCATCATCTTCATCTATTACCAGGCAACAAGTCGAAGACAATTACTGACTCGAAGATCCTGACTGACTGAAAGGAACGTTGGGAGACAAGGAGCGTCATGGGGCCCCAGTAATGAGGACCTAATCTTTCCGGAGACTGAGGACTGGCGACTTACTTCATCACCAACACCTTTGCCCCTCTGATCTTCCGGTTCTTCAATTCCATCAGGGCTATGTTGGCATCTTCCAGCGGATATTCTTCCGTTTCTGGTTTAATCTGCATCTTATCCGCAAGCAGCAGGAATTCCCGGATGTCGTTACTGCTCACATTCGCTACACTTTTTATCTCCTTTTCCATCCAGAGATGGCCGGGGTAATCGAGTTTCAGCAGGTACTCCTTGTCAACCTCCTCCTTTCGTATCGCATTGATAACCAGCCGGCCACCGGGAGCAAGGTTATTCAACGCCTCAACAACCGGTTTCCATACCGGTGTAGTATCGATAATGGCATGTAGTTCTTCAGGTGATGTTTCTTCTGTATTACCGGCCCATTCCGCTCCGAGCTCCAGGGCAAATTGCCTTTCTTCCGGACTCCTGGCAAAAACACAGATCCTGGTTCCCGGGAAAAGGTGCTTTGCCATTTTCAGAACCAGATGACCCGAAGCACCAAAACCGGTCAGACCAAGTTGCTGGCCATCCATCAGGTTGCACAGTTTCAGTGAGCGGTACCCGATTGCACCGGCACAGAGCAGCGGTGCTGCTTCAAGATCGGAAAAGGATTCCGGGATAGGAAAGGCAAAATCTTCCCGAACGGTCATGTATTGAGCATATCCACCATGTATATCCCTGCCGGTAGCTTTAAAATCGGGACATAAATTATCATTCCCCGAAAGGCAGTATTCGCATGCTCCGCAGGCTGACCCAATCCATCCTACACCCAGCCGCTCTCCCCTTTTGTATTGGTTAGTGCCTGTACCGGTTTCCACAACCCTGCCAACGACCTCATGCCCCAAAATCACCGGAAAGTGAGGCGGTGGCGTCCTCCCTTCAATCTCATCCAGCTCGGTGTGGCAAACCCCACAGGTTGTAACCTCCAGGAGAATTTCTCGTTCACCCGGTACGGGATCAGGCAGGGTAACCAGTTCTAAAGGATTGTTTTCAATCGAAAGATCAGTAATCCTATTCATTACCATTGCTTTCATGATCAGCGCTTTTGTTTTAAAATCCAAGGTAAAATAACAAATCTTGCCCCATTAAACAATTAACATTTAACATTTAACTTATAACTTTCTCGTATCCCAGTGTTTTCTGTATATTTATCACCCGATCATTCAGAGTAGTATTTCAAACCTGATCTCTTAAACTGTTAACACAATAAAACCATGAAAACTAAACCATGCTTTTTGTTACTCATTCTTTTTATGGTTAATATCTCCCTTTTTGCTCAGGATTCGATTGATGGGCTATTGCCTGTCAGGGGATTCTGCATTGCTGCACCCAGGCCTGATAACCTGGAACCGTTCATCCAATTTATTGATAATGAATTGGCGCCCAGAAAAGTGAACACGCTCGTTTTGAGGGTTGACTGGAATTACCAGTATAAATCCTATCCCCAGTTACAGGATTCAATTGCCCTTTCTAAAGCGGAGGTGAAACAGATTGTCGAAACATGCAGGAAGCATAACATTGAACTCATTCCTCATATCAATTTGCTTGGACATCAGTCATGGCACTCAACCACTTTGAATCTCTTGCGGGAATTCCCTGAATTCAACGAAACACCGCACATCGAGATGCCGGAAGAATACAAATGGCCCAATGAGGATGGTTTGTACTGCCTGAGTTATTGTCCACTCCATCCCGAGGTACATGATGTTGTATTTGCTGCAATGGATGAGATCATGGATGTATTTGAGGCAAAAATCTTCCATGCAGGAATGGATGAGGTGTTTTACATCGGTGATGACAAATGTCCCAGATGCAGAGGCAAGGATAAGGCGGAATTATTTGCCGGAGAGGTCAGGCTCATCAGGGATCACCTGGCACAGAATGACCGGGAATTGTGGATCTGGGGTGACCGGTTAATCGACGGAGCAACGACCGGTATGGGAATGTGGGAAGCCAGTATGAACAATACATACCGAGCCATCGATATGATACCAAAGGATGTGGTTATCTGCGACTGGCACTATGAAAGGCCCGATCCCACTGCGGTTTACTTCGCGATGAAAGGGTTCAGGGTAATAACCTGTCCATACAGGAACCCGGACGTTGCTGTCGAACAGATGAATAATATGATAACCTGGCGGCGGAATTCAACTGCACAGATCAGTGAACGATTCATGGGAATGATGCAAACAGTCTGGTCCGATGCTGAGCAATACCTTGATCAATTTTATGGTAAACGACCCCCTCGAAATCAGGATGAAAATAGTGTCGCCTGCTTTAAAAAACTCTTTGAGGCAATGAATAAAGAAACAATTGAATAAGTACCTTTTAACTTTCTTTAACCTGAAATTCACCATGATAAAATTATCGGGCAGGATCGGATCCATTGATGTTTTCAGGGCATTGACCATGCTCTTAATGATCTTTGTAAATGACCTCTGGACCCTTGAAGACATCCCATCCTGGCTTGGACATGCTGCTGCAGATGAGGATGCTATGGGACTGGCGGATGTGGTGTTCCCTGCTTTTCTCTTCATTGTCGGACTGTCCATCCCATTTGCAATTAATAACCGCCTGAAAAAAGGTCAAACTATCTCCCAGATCTCCTATCACATCCTGCTTCGTTCTGCAGCACTTATCATTATAGGTGTATTCCATGTCAATCTGGAAAATTATAATTCAGAACTGGCATGGATGAACAAATACTGGTGGGAGATCCTGATCACGATCGGTTTCTTCCTGATTTGGAACAGCTATCCCAAACGGGAAGGAGTGATGAACAGTCTATTTATAGGGCTCAGGATCACCGGGATTCTGCTTCTGGTCTTTTTGGCATCGATTTACAGGGGTGGTACACCGGAAGAGCCGGTATGGATCCGAGCCTACTGGTGGGGTATCCTCGGCCTGATCGGTTGGGCATACCTGATCTCAGCATTCATTTACCTCTTTGCCCGAACTAACCTGGCAATCATCATCGCCGGACTGGTCTTTTTCAATCTGTTTAATGTGGGTGCATTTGCCGGATGGCTCGACTTCCTTTCCGGAGTAAAAAAATACATCTGGATCGTTGGTGATGGTTCCATGCCGGCATTTACCATGGCGGGAGTTACCGCCTCAGTAATTTATATGAAGTTGAAGAAGAAGGCAACCGCATTGCAATTTCTGCTGGCCATGCTTGCGCTGGCCATTATCATGTTCGCTTTTGGTTTTGGAACACGTCCGCTCTGGGGGATTTCAAAGATCAGGGCTACCCCGGCATGGATCGGAATCTGCTCCGGGATCAGTTACCTTTTTTTCGGTATACTCTATCTGCTCATTGACATCCGGAATGGAAGGAAATGGTTCACACTAATCGATGCTGCAGGGACCAGCACCCTCACCTGTTATCTCATTCCCTACTACTGGTATTCTGTCCTGGCACTGACCAGCATATCGCTGCCGTTGAGTTTACGAACAGGACCGGTCGGGATCATAAAATCCGTTCTGTTTGCCCTGCTGATCATTCAAATTACCGGAGTTCTTGAAAGAATCAACATTAAACTAAGGATTTAATATCCTTGAAGACTCCTGGATTTATGTTCAACGATTTTACTACCTTTATTCCATAATTGTAATAAAAGGTATACAATGCAGCATAAAATCAGAAACGTTATCGCTATAGCCTTTGTCCTTGCGGTAATTGTATTTACCATACTTGCCCTGCTTTCCATATGGGAGATTGTGGCGGACGATATCATCTGGAAATCCCTCGGTACACTGGTTGTCCTTGTGGTTTCAGCAGCACTCATTTTTGGTATCATCAAACTGGCTGAAGTGCGGTATTCGGGGGAGAGTATGCCTGTAAAGGGGAACGAAGGGGGTTAGAATTGCGGATTTCATGCCTGCGGCAGGCAGGCATCTCTCATCTCTTCTCCCAGGACCGAGGAACTATGCCCCGATTTAAATGCAGGGTACAACTCTTGATCTACCAAATACTCGTCGCCCGAACTTGAGTCGAGCGACGAGAAAAACTGGTCGTGCTCCGACTTCAGATCGAAGTACGGCTTTTATATCCTCGACTGCGCTGTCCAGTCGGGCAGGGAGCACTAAGAACCTGTTTTTTGCACCACAAGTGCAGCAAATAAAGATTTCAAAACCTATTCTAAATTGGTAGCTGTCCCTATTTAACTTGCTAATTTTTAGTTATCTTTAAAAAAATCCTATGATTATGAAAAAATGTTTACAAGTGATGTTATTCCTGGCAATTCCGCTCATTGCCAGTAGTCAGGAATCTTCCATCTCAAAATTTGCCCTTTCAGTCAATCCAGTCGGTTTTCTTCAATTCGGCCCTTCAATATCAGTTGAAGCAGGAATAACCGGGAACCTGGTATTGAATGCTCATGTAAGATTTCCCTCATTGGGTTTACTCTCCTTTGTAGTAAATGCACACGATGATGGATTGGATGAATTGAGTGGATTTGCTTTTGGAGCAGGCGCAATTTATTTCTTCGGGGATAAGATGAATAAACCGTATGCGGGTGTGTTGATGGATTACAACAGATTTAAATGTCTTTATGCTCAGAATGAAAGCTGGGAGTGGGATGAAACGATAAACTCAGTCGTATTGTTATTAAACGGTGGTTACCGCTTCCGGTTTGAGAGCGGATTTTTTATCAATACCGGGGCTTTCTTTGGTGTTGCCATAAACAGTTGGGATTGGGATTATACCGATACAAGCTATGGTGATTCGGATTCATCCGATCGCAGTGGCACCGATGCCCAGCCTTTCGGTATGGTCGAAGTGACCTTTGGGTTTGAGTTTTAAGAATGAAAGTGGATTACGCACACTGATTCTGAATCCATACCAATCCATCAGGGGCTGTGCTTAATTTTTTTTGTATTTTTTGAGACGGTTACTCGTTAAACAAACCACTGTTTAAGTAGGGACAGCTACTTTTTTAAAATTTTATAAGATACTGTTTATCAATAATCTAAGAATCATTGAGAGATTATTAATTATGATAAAATAACATCTTAACCATTTATATTACAATTATTTATATATTTTATTTTATGTTGGTAGCTGTCCCTACTTATTTGTTGGTAGCTGTCCCTACTTATTGGAGTACCTCCCTCCCGCTTAATGCGGATCGGTCGGTGATCCTTCACGGTGGCCTCCACAATGACAAAAAGGCTGGCTGCCAAACGGCAGCCAGCCTTTTTGTCATTGTGGGCGATGCAGGATTCGAACCTGCGACTCCCTGCTTGTAAGGCAGGTGCTCTGAACCAACTGAGCTAATCGCCCATTTCCCAATTTCAAAGATTCAAGTCAGTGACCCTCCCGACTTTCAGTCGTGATGCTCTGAACCCTGCCTGCCGGCAGGCAGGCAACTGAGCTAATCGCCCATAGCGCGTGCAAATATACGAGAGTATTTTGGTTCTGCAAAAAAACAATGATGGTGATTTGTTACATGATAATTGTTCATTGTTTGACGGTTTAACTGGCTAACCGATATTCTCCTCCCCCTACACTGATTCCCGCCTTGGAATCAGTGTTTTCCCCCTCCTAGAAGGGGATATTATGAATAAGTCCCCACTGACTTAGAAAATGCTTGATAATTATCAACGACAATGCACTCAATAATCCCAATACGTTGTGCTATTAAAAATTAAAGAATATTATTTATACTATCTTTCTGTATATCAAATAATTAATCGTCATACGGATACATTAATAGACGTTTGGTAAATTACGGTCCATGAAAAGGTTTCCCATTATATATCGTTGTAGTTGGACCGCACTGGAAGGGATGCATTCAACCCAGGGTTGCACTCGCTTACACTCGTTTACCCTGGGCTACCAACATTGCGCTCCTATCTTTGTGCCATATGGCACAAAGATAGGTTTTAAATATATTTGTTCATTGACGTATTGTTTTTTATGGTTAGTATCTGTTCTTTCCCGTCTTAATTGTAGATGGCCATCTCTTTTGTATTCACTTTATATTCATTTATATGATCAATAATTCTTCCCTACAAAAATGGTCCCGCCTTGAAACAAAAAGTCTGGACAATCAATTCCTTAATGATATTATTAATGGCTTGGGGTGTTCTTCTTTTGAGGCAAAAGCTGTATTGGATACCGTTCATAAGGTATATGGCGATTTTTTTGATTGCTCTCGGGAACTGGCTCCAGGCAAAGCTAAATTCATCGTTATATCTGCTGAAGACTCGCCTTCCAGAAAGTTGACGGAGGCAACTAAAATCAGCGTTACTTTGACCATTAATGATGACAAGGAAGACCTTCCTATAAAAGAGAAAGAAGGTGTTGTTGCCCTTAGGCAACATCGGCTGAGTCGCATATGTAACGAAGCATTTATGCAAGGCGGGCTGCTCACTGTTGAAGATATTGCCAACCGCATATTCTGCTGTGGGGAGAGAACCATTGTGCGCGATTTAAAAGATTTAAGGGAGCAAAACATCTTTGTCCCTCTTCGTTCCACCATAAAGGATATGGGTCGGTCACTATCGCACCGTTCCCTGATTGTCAGGGAGTGGGTCAAAGGAAGTGAATATACAGAGATAGCGCGCAAAACCAACCACAGCATAAATGCGATAACCAACTATGTAAGCAAGTTCAAACAGGTAGTGGCACTTATGAAAGATGGATATGATGTACATACCATTGCTTTTCTGACCAAAATATCAAAACGATTGGCGGAAGAGTATATCGACATTAAAGCTCACTCGATTATTGTCCCTTCCCGCAAACACGAACTTGAAAATTTATTAAAAAAAAGAATACCAAACGAATAGAAAAATATGATATGTTACCAATTTCATATGAATCAAAACACTACAGTTCAGCCCATAAACGGTTTTTAAAACCTGCTATCGAGAACTTTTTCAAAACGGAGTTCACTAAATCTTTTGGACCAAATGTCCGTAGCTTTATTGCTGACGAACTGATAAAAATTTTCCAATCGAATAACAGGGACATTAACTCCATAAAGCCGGGGCAAGTACTTTGGAATGCAATCCATAAAGACACCAGGGCCGATTCCCATAAAATGAAACTTGTTCCGGTCATCCTTACTTTAGTCAGTGACGAGGATATTTCTAAACTTGAAAGAGGGTTAAAAATATCGGAACACAAACAGAACGTAGTTGCCCGGATATTGATAGAAGCTTACTCACAAGGGGCACTGCTTTCCATGAGGGACGTTAGTTTGCTTCTAGGAATAACTGATTCTTATGCTACATACAATAGGAAAAAGTATGAGGAAAAACATAATGTCAATTTACCACACCCTGGTAATTTACAAGATATGGGATCATGTATAACGCACAAATATCAAATTATATACAAATGCGTGGTCGAAAAGAAAGATCCAGTAGTTGCCGCAAAAGAGACTAATCATAGCATAGTGGCAGTTGGCCGTTATCTTGAAGATTTTAATCGCGTAAAGACCTTATACCTTGATGATAAAGATGAAAATTACATTCATCTTGTCACCAAACTATCGTTAAATTTGATTGGTCAATATATAAGCATTATAAATCAATACGTCAAAGAACTTAATGTTGCTATTTAAACTAAAAATTATTTATTCAAAAAAATATGCGTTTTTACTTGTTTAGCCATATTGCTTTATCTACGGAGCTATGTTATTTTATGGTCTATCTATC
>Ga0315537_1002186_pt1 | contig 15050 bp, 15 predicted proteins | sample SalMarSW160270MG_FD_203091 | JGI IMG/M metagenome (GOLD analysis project Ga0315537, IMG submission 203091) | Salt marsh sediment microbial communities from the Plum Island Ecosystem LTER, Massachusetts, United States - Salt Marsh Sediment SW1602-70 ... | reverse complement strand
TTATCCACCAGGACAAAGAGCACATCGGGGTCGTGGAAGGCGATCATATCCAGACAGCGGAAGGCACACCCTTCGAGGCTTTGCGCGTCACCCGTCAGCGTTACCCCCTGGCGGAGGTCAGGCTCCTGCCACCGGTCCGGCCCTCCAAGATCGTGGCCGTGGGATTGAACTATAAGGACCACGCCGAGGAGCTTAAGATCGAGCTCCCGACAGAGCCCCTCCTCTTTTTAAAACCCCCTTCCGCCGTCATCGGCCACCTGGACCCCATCTGCTACCCCCCCATGTCCCACCGGGTGGATTTCGAGGGGGAGCTGGGGGTGGTGATGGGAAAGGCCGCACACGATGTCCCCGCACAAAGGGCCGACGAGTTCATCCTCGGGTACACCTGCGTGAACGACGTGACCGCCCGGGACCTGCAAGGCAAGGATGGGCAGTGGACCAGGGCCAAGGGTTTCGATACCTTCGCCCCAATAGGCCCCTGGATCGAGACGGAAATAGACACCGCATCCCTCCAACTGGAGACCTTCCTCAACGGAGAGCGCAGACAATCCTCCAACACCGCCAACCTCATCTTCCCACCGAGACAACTGGTGAGTTTCATCTCTCAGGTCATGACCCTCTATCCGGGAGATGTGATCGCCACCGGCACCCCCTCGGGGATCGGCCCTATGAACGTGGGAGATACGGTAGAAGTCTGCATCGAGGGGGTCGGGAGGCTGTTAAACCGCGTCACAAGCTACCCCGCCGCATAGCATTTTTTTCTTGACAAAGGGGTGAGGGTATGGTTTTATGGAGCAATATCATGGAATAAGGATGGTTTTTAACACGATGGGCAAAACCAGAAAAGAATATGTTCAGAGTTGGCGCTACTACTTTTATTACTTTATAGCGGTCTGCCCATCGCTTAGGGGGACTGAACCGTAAGGGGAAGTTATAGAGCCAACTGAGCCATGGGTAGACCGATGCTACCCATGGCTTTTTTATTGGGCCATGGGAGCGCCGGCGACCATGGCCCTAATTTTTTAAAGGGAGGTGAACGATGGTGATCGTGATGAAACAACAGGCGACAGAGGCCCAAATAGACGACGTGATCAAGTGGATTGAGTCCGTCGGCTATCGGGCGCACCCCTCTCGGGGGGTGGAACGAACAGTCATCGGCGTGGTGGGCGATGACCGCGGCAAGGAGCAACTCAAGGCCGCCGAGCATCTTCCGGGGGTGGAAAAAACCGTGCTCATCCTCAAGCCGTACAAGCTGGCAAGCCGCGAGTCACACGAGGGGCAGTCGGTCGTGCGGATGGGCGATCTGCAGATCGGCGGACCGGAGTTTATCGTGATGGCCGGCCCGTGCTCCGTGGAGAGTGAAGAACAACTGATGGAGAGCGCCTATATCGTCAAAAAGGGAGGGGGGCATATCCTCAGGGGGGGGGCCTTTAAGCCGCGGACGTCACCGTACAGCTTTCAGGGGTTGGAAGAGGAGGGGTTAAAGCTCTTGGCAAAGGTCCGGGAAAAAACGGGCCTGCCCGTCGTCACCGAGGTCATGAATACCATTGATGTGGACCTGGTGGAGCAATACGCCGATATCATCCAAATCGGTGCGCGTAACGTGCAGAACTTCGCCCTCCTCAAAAAGGTAGGGCTGGCGCGCAAGCCGATCCTCTTAAAACGGGGGATGATGACGACCATAGAGGAACTGCTTATGTCGGCGGAATATATCCTTGCTTCCGGCAACCATCAGGTCATCCTCTGTGAGCGGGGTATTCGCACCTTTGAAACGGCAACGCGCAACACCCTGGACATCAGTGCCGTACCGGTACTCAAGGAATTAACCCACCTGCCGGTGATCGTGGATCCCAGCCACGCCGCCGGCCACTGGCGATATGTCATCCCGCTGGCCAAGGCCACGAGGGTGGTGGGGGCCGACGGACTCCTCGTCGAGGTCCACCCCCAACCGGAAAAGGCCCTCTCCGACGGTGCACAATCCCTCAAACCGGAGAAGTTTTACCACCTTATGGAAGAGCTAAGGAGCCTTGATAAGATCATGAAAGCGGAGACAACAATCGTCCAATGAATAGAATCGCGGTGCACCTCGACAAAGCGACGTCATCCTCCTATGATATCTATATCGGGAATGCGATCGTAGACCGCATGGGCCTCATCGTGGCCAAGCATAACTGGGCGGCCCGCTATATGATCGTCACGGACTCCACCGTTGCGACCCTGCATGGGGCCGGGGTACAGGAGATCCTCAGGGGATTGGGTCTACAGGTCGATATCATCGATTTTCCCCCCGGGGAGGCCTCAAAGAACATCCAGACCACCCTGCACATCTGCGATACGCTCATGGAGAAGGGAATTGATAGGACATCGGCCCTCATCGCGCTTGGCGGCGGAGTCGTGGGCGATATAACAGGGTTCGCGGCCTCCATCTACATGCGGGGTATCCCCTATATCCAGGTCCCCACCACCCTCCTCGCCCAGGTGGACAGCAGCATCGGAGGTAAGACCGGCATAGACCTCTCCATGGGCAAGAACATCCTCGGGACCTTTTATCAGCCCAAAGGGGTCTTCATCGACCTGGCCTTTTTGCAGACCCTGAAGCCACAGGAGCTGCACAACGGCCTTGCGGAAATCGTCAAGTACGGCGTCATCGATGACCCGCAACTGCTCGGCACCCTTGAAGCCCAGGCCGAGGCAATCAAGAACCACGACGTGGACCTCCTCAAGGAGATCATCACCAGATCCTGCACCATCAAAAAGGGCATCATCGAAATCGATGAGACCGAGCAGGGGGTTCGCCGGATCCTCAATTTCGGCCACACCGTCGGGCACGCCATCGAAACGGAGTCCGGCTACACCGTCCCCCACGGAGACGCCGTATCCATGGGTATGGTCGCTGAGACCATCCTCTCGGAGCGCATGGGATACCTTTCCGCTGAAGAGCGCACCAGGATCACCGCCCTCATCAGAACGCTGGGGCTCCCGGACCGTATCCCCCAGGGCCTCAGTCCCGATGGGATCGTTGCCTGTATGAAAGGGGATAAGAAAAAGGCGGGGGATGTCCTCAACATCGTGCTCCTGAAAAAGGTCGGGCTCCCCTTTGTCACAGACTCCGCGCCTGAACACGTCATCAGAAAAACGATCGAGGAATTACAGGGATGAAAAAACAATCGCTCAAAGACCTCCGAGAGAAACTGTACAAAAAGGATCAGGAGCTCATCAAGCTCCTCAATGAACGGACCCAATTGTCCATCGAGGTGGGCAGGACGAAGAATTCGCTGGGCAGGAAGATCTATGATCCCTCTCAGGAGGGCAAGGTCTATGAGTACCTCAGAGAGATCAACGAAGGTCCCCTGCCGGAGAGCGACCTGACCAATATCTTCAGGGAAATTATCTCATCCTCGCGTGCCCTCCAAGAGCCGACAACCGTCGCTTACCTGGGGCCGGAGGCATCGTTTTGCTATCTCGCCGCCCAATCCCATTTCGGCAAGAGCTCCCTCTATTATTCACAGACGCGGGTCGCCGAGGTCTTCGATGAAGTGGAACGAGATCGGATTTCATGGGGGGTGGTACCGGTGGAAAATTCCCTGGAGGGGTCCGTCAAGACGACCCTGGATCGGCTGATCGCTACTCCAGTGAACATCCGAGCGGAAATATTCCTCAGGGTCTCGCACTGTCTGCTCTCTCGCGGCACAAAGACGGAGAAGATCAAACGGGTCTACTCGCACCCCCAGGCCCTCGCTCAGTGTCAAGGGTGGTTGAGGAGAAATCTTCCCCACTGCCACCGCATCGAGGTAGACAGCACCGTAGCTGCTGCCACGCGACTCCTGAAGGATCGCAAGGGTGCGGCCATCGGAAGCGCCCATGCGGCGGTCACCTACGGGCTCAAGATCATCGCCGAGGGGATTGAAGACAGCCCTTCGAACACCACGCGATTTTTCGTCATCGGCAGGGGGCAAAGCGCGATGACAGGGAATGACAAGACCTCTGTGCTTTTCGCCGCGGCCCACGTACCGGGTTCCCTCCATCGGGCATTGGGACCGTTTGCCAAAGAGAGGGTGAATCTCACGCGGATCGAATCATACCCCACGAGGGACAGGATAGGAAAATATCTCTTCTTTGTAGATTTTGCCGGCCACCGAGACGAAAAAAAGATCAAAAAATGCCTCACGAATATGGAAGGGGTAACCACCATCTTCAAGGTCCTCGGCTCTTATCCCAGGGGAGGGGCGCCGTGATGATCTGTATACCCATTGTTGCCCGAACCACTGAGGCAGCCGTGGCACAGATGGAGCGCGGTTCGCCTCTGGCAGACTGTTTGGAGCTGAGGATCGACCAGATGGGGGACTGCGACCTGGAACAGCTCCTGGACGGAAAGCGGACCGACAAGCGGGTCATCGTCACCAACAGGCGGGCTGACGAGGGGGGCGCCTTTCCCGGCACCGAGCGCGAGAGGGTCGAACTGTTGAAGGACGCCGTGGCGCTGGGGGCCGATTATGTGGACATCGAGGCCAGGACCGAAAAGCCGTTGCTCAGGGAATTGGTGGCGCACATCAAAAAGTACCATGGCCGCACGAAATGGATCATCTCGTATCACGACTTCAGCGGCACCCCATCTGCAGGGGCATTACACAAGCGATTCGATGCGTGCACCAGGGCCGGGGCCGACATCGTCAAGATCTGTACCTACGCCCACACCATGGAGGACAACCTGCGGGTGCTGGGCATCATCCCCTACGCACGGAACAAGGGACAGGCGATCATTGCCTTCGCCATGGGGGAGCAGGGTCGAATCAGCAGGGTCATGGCCCCCCTCTTGGGCGCCTCGTGGGGCTATGCCTCTTTGGAGCACGGGGCGGAATCGGCGCCGGGACAACTGACCATCGAGGAGATGAGACAGATCCACAATATGTTGAGTGCCGCGGGGGATGATGCCTGATGAGCGCAGCAGGTCCGCCATCACGATGAAGGAATCTCCCCCGGCCATCTTTGCCCTTTTTGGCAATCCCGTCGGACACAGCCTCTCTCCGCTGATGCACAACGCCGCCTACAAGAAGATGGGGATCAACGCCTCGTATTGCTCCTGTTGCGTAGAACGCCCACACGAGGCGATCGAGAAGATCAAGAAACGCTCTATACGGGGCGCCAGCGTCACCATCCCCTTTAAGACAGCGGTGATACCCTATCTGGATGAGGTCCAGGATAGTGCGCGCACCATCGGTGCCGTCAATACCATTTTGCACGATGACAAGGGGAGGCTCAGGGGGTACAATACCGACTGGATCGGCATCGTCCTGGGTTTGGAAGAATCCCTGAAGATTCAGGACAAGACCTTCGCCATCCTGGGTGCAGGGGGTGCTGCGAGGGCCGTGGTATTCGGTATCCTACAAAAAGGAGGGACCCCGCTGATCCTCAATCGGACCACCACCAGAGGCGAGGAGATGGCCCTGGAGTTCGGCTGCCCGTTTCATCACCTCTCGGAGATCGAGGCAATCAGGGCCGACTGCCTGATCAATACCACCCCCGTGGGGATGGCACCGGAGGAAGGGAAATCACCGATCGCAACAGAGGCCCTCACCAATTTCAGGTGGGTCATGGATTGCATCTACAATCCCCTGAAGACACGATTGTTACAGGACGCCGAAGGGGCGGGGTGTACGACCATCAGCGGCGTGGGGATGTTCGTCCACCAGGGGGCCGAGCAGATTAAGATATGGACGGGGAAAGAACCCCCCCGGGACTTTATGCGGCAGGTCGTCCTCGAGAGGCTGGGAGCGCAGGATGGAGATTAAACCGATCACCAATCTCAACGCCACGGTGACGGTGCCCGGTTCCAAGAGCTACACCCAGCGGGCCCTCATCATCGCCGCCCTGGCCCAGGGGAAATCCGTGCTGCAAAACGCCCTCATCGCCGAGGATACACACTATATGATGGAGGCCCTCAAGGCCCTCGGCAGTACGATTACCGTCACAGGCCATGAAATAACCGTCATGGGGACCGGCGGCGTGCTCCAAAACCCGGGGGGTGAGATCTACCTGGGAAATAACGGCACCGCCATGAGATTGCTTGCCGGCGTGGCTGCCCTCGGCAGGGGTCCCTTTACCCTCACCGGCACCCCCCGACTGTGCCAGAGACCCATCAAGCCCCTCCTCGATGCCCTGGCTACCATGGGGGTGGAGGCCCACACCCAGAACAACGACGGCTGCCCCCCCGTCACCGTCCATGCCCACGGCCTGCAGGGCGGGAAGGTGACCTTTGCGGATATCGAGAGCAGCCAATATGTCTCTGCGATGCTCATCTGCGCCCCCTATGCCCAACATGACACTGTCATCGAGCTCCAGGGACGGATCCCCTCGCTCCCCTATGTGGCGATGACCGTCGAGGCGATGGAGGCATTTGGGGCGAAGATAAATAAAGAGGCACCCTCGCGGTATGCGGTCACAAGCGGCCGACACTATCAGGCAAGACCCTACCCCATCGAAGGGGACTGTTCCAGTGCCTCATATTTCTTTCTGGCCGCGGCCCTGTGCCAGGGAACGGTCCGGGTCGAGCGTATCAATCCCCACACCCGCCAAGGGGACATCGGCCTGCTCCCCATCATGGAGCGGCTCGGTTGCCGCGTGGCCAGGGGAGAGGATTGGATGGAGGTGACCGGGGACACCTTGGTCAGTGGAGAATACACCTTTGATATGGGGGGGATGCCCGATATGGTCCCCACCCTCGCCGCCTTGGCCGCCGTGCGCCCCGGTAGGACCATTATTACCAAGGTCCCTCATCTCAGAATCAAGGAAAGCGACCGCTTGGCGGCCCTGGCGACAGAGCTGAAAAAGATGGGGGTGGAAATACAAGAACAAGAGGATGGTCTTATCATCGAAGGGGATAGCCCCCATGGCGCCGAGATAGAGACGTATAATGACCACCGCATCGCCATGAGCTTCGCCTGCCTGGGGCTGGCAATCCCCGGCGTCAGGATCAAGGACGCCGAGTGCGTGGACAAATCCTTCCCCGGCTTTTGGGATGAACTGAAAAGATTGTACCCCAGATGAAGATCGTCTTGATCGGATACCGTTGCACGGGGAAGACCGCGGTGGGGAAACAGATCTCACAGCGATTGGGCCTCCCCTTCTTTGACACGGACGAGCTCATACAAAAGCATGTCGGCAAGACCGTCAAGGAGATCGTCGATGAAGGGGGATGGGACGCCTTCCGCGCCGCGGAAAAGGCGATCATGAAACAACTCCCCTCCTTTGCCGATGCGGTCATCGCCGTGGGGGGGGGTGCAATCATGGATGCCGAAAACAGGGAGGCCTTACGGCACACGGGGGCCTGCATCTGGCTCACCGCGGATCTCAAGACCATCGTCGAGAGGATGAAAAACGACCACGCGAGCGCTGCACAGAGGCCGCCCCTTTCGGCCGAGGGCGTGGAGGGTGAAACAGCAAAGATCCTCGAGATGAGGAGACCGGTCTACCAGGAGTTGGCCGATTGCACCGTCGATACCGCAGGAAAAGGAATCGATGCCGTTGTCGATGAGGTCTGCACCGCCCTCGACCGACATAATCTCTCTTCCAAACCATTGAGGTCACGTGTGACCTAGTAATCTCGCAGTGTGAGATAGAGAATAGAAAGGAAACCATATGTCAGGGAACTCAATAGGCGTCCTGTTCAGGGTCACCACCTGGGGGGAATCTCACGGCAAGGCCCTCGGCGTCGTGGTGGACGGATGTCCCCCCAATATCGATCTGACGGAGGCGGACATCCAAAGGGATCTTCAAAAAAGGAGACCAGGGCGGCTCTCCTCGGCCTCCCCCAGGCAGGAGGAGGATCTGGTCGAAATCCTCTCCGGCACCTTTGAGGGGCGGACCACGGGAACCCCCATTTCCCTCATCATTAGAAACAAGGATCACGACAGCACCGCCTATGAAGAACTCCGGAATATCTTCAGGCCCGGACACGGTGACTTCACCTACGCCAAGAAATACGGCATCCGGGATCACCGAGGGGGCGGTCGCGCCTCCGGCAGGGAGACCGTGGCCCGGGTGGCGGCCGGCGCCATCGCCAAAAAGGTGATTACCCGCCACGGCATCGAGGTCATCGCCTACACCCAGGAGCTCGGGGGCATCGCCGCCCAAGAGATCTCCCTTACCGAGATCGGCAACAACAGCCTCTTCTGCCCCGATCCCAAAGCGGCCCGCCACATGGAGGAGAAGCTTGAGCAGGCGCGCGCGCAGGGGGATTCCCTCGGCGGGATCGTGGCGATCCTGGTCAGGGGGTGCCCAGCGGGCCTGGGGGAGCCGGTCTTCGACAAGATCGACGCCGATCTCGCCAAGGCCCTGATGAGCATCGGAACAATAAAGGGTGTGGAAATCGGCGCCGGGCTCCAGGCAGCCAGAATGACCGGCTCGGAGTGTAACGACCCCATTACCCCGGAGGGATTTGCGACCAATCACGCCGGCGGGATCAACGCGGGGATCACCAACGGCGATGAGATCGTCATCAGGGCCGCCTGCAAACCCATTTCATCCATCGAAAAGGCCCAAGAGACCGTTGATATCAACCGCAAGCCAACATCCGTATCGATCCGGGGAAGGCACGACGTATCGGTCATACCCCGCATCATACCCGTGTGTGAGGCCATGGTAGGCATCTGCCTGGCAGACCACCTCATGCGGCAGCAGGCCCTGGTGGGCGATGGAGGGACGTAATATGGAGGATATCCACATTGGGATTATCGGCGGCACCGGGGGGATGGGGAGGATATTCGCCGATCTCTTTTGCCGGGAAGGATATACCGTCCACGTGGCGGGGAGGACCACGGGACTCGACATCCCGGCGATGGCAAAAAAGTGCCAGGTAGTCATCGTCAGCGTCCCCATAGGCATTACCGTGGAGATCATCGAACAGATCGGACCACTCATGAGAGAGGATGCCCTCTTGATGGACCTTACCTCTCTGAAGACAGAACCAATCAGGGCCATGCTGCGTTCCTCTCCCGCAGAAGTCATCGGCCTGCACCCCCTCTTCGGCCCTGGGGTGGATTCCGTCGCCGGCTATACCATCGTCCTGTGCCCTGCGCGGACTGACCGATGGCTCGACTGGGTACGAGATATCCTCACAAAACAGGGCGCAACGGTGATAGAAACGACCCCTGAGAGGCACGATGAGCTGATGGCCATAGTGCAGGCGTTGAATCACCTCAATTCGATAACCATGGGAATGGCCTTGAAACAATGGGGGAGCGATCTGGCAGAGTTGGAAAAATTCACCACGCCCATATTTACCACCAAGCTTGCAATCATCAAGGAGCTCTTTACCAACAACCCCAGGCTCTATGCCGATATCATCACCCTGAACCCCTACATCGACACCATCCTCGATCTCTACGAAAAAACCTTGTCCGAGGTGACGGGCGTAATCAAAAAAGGGGATGCCGAGACCTTCGCCAAGTTGATGGAAGAAAGAAGCCTGTGGAGAGCATAAGATGTTCAGCAAAGTCGCCTTGCACGTTCAGCGAAAAGGGGTTTCTATTGACGGGGTGAGGGCACTATGGTAACCTTTAAAGAAATATGTCCTAAATCCTTATGGGGGTTACCATGAAGAAAGCACCCAGAAAGAAAGCACCCAGAAAGAAAGCACCCAAAAAGAAAGCACCCAAAAAAAAGGTGCCTAAAAAGACGTCACGCACCATGAAATGGGGGGAAAATAGTCCGTGGTTTATCGGAATAGTAGGCGGCCTAATCGGAGCCTTTTTGATAGGGGCTGTCCTCTTTTACTTCTTTGGGCACCGAGAGCACCAAATCTACCGCGCCATATATATGACCTCCATCAATAACGCCGACAGATTGCTGGAAAGGAATATGGCCGAGGACGCCTTGGCGATATACAACGATATCGCAAACAAGGTATCAGCGAGAAGAGATCGGGAACTCTATGCCACCGTGAAAAATGGACAAGGGGTCTGCTACTATAATGTAGCACTCGTGAAGGATAAGGAGGAAAACCTCCAGAAGGCCATTAGAGCCTTTCATAAGACCCTGGAAATTAGGACTGTTGAAAAATACCCTGACGACTACGCCACCACCCAGAACAACCTCGGCAACGCCTACAGGACACTTTCCGAGGTCAAAGATAATGAGGAACACCTGACCAAGGCCTTTGAGGCCTTTGCAGAGGCCCTGAAGGTCTATAGCCGTGAGCAGTACCCTGTTGGCTATGCCGCCACCCAGAATAACCTCGGGGCTGCCTACGGCACCCTCTCCGAGTTCAGGGACAAAGAGGAAAATTTGGCCAAAGCCGTCAAGGCCTTTGAAGAGGCCCTGACGATCAGGACCATAGAGGGATACCCCCTGGGTTACGCAGCCACCCAGAACAACCTCGGCAACGCCTATAGGGTCCTGGCAACAGTCAAGGATACGAGGGGTAACCTCTTCAAGGCCATGCAGGCCTTTAGGGAGGCCTTGAAGATCTACACCCTGAACGAATATCCCCTGGACTATGCCGCCACCCAGAACAATCTGGGGGCTGCCTATAGTGCTCTCGCAGAGGTCCAAGACAGGAAAGGGAATGCGGCCAGGGCATTGCGGGCCTATGAAGAGGCCCTGAAGGTCTATACCGTGGGAAAATACCCCTCCCAATTTAAGACCGTAACCGCAGAGATGGAACAGGCCAAGGCGATGATGCAATAGGCTGAGGAAAGGTGGATGGTCCACACTTTGGTATTGACAGACTCCTCAATCTCTGATATAGAATCTCAGAATTTGAAAGAGAATGAGCGGGATGCACGGGATAATTGCAAAGGTTAATTATTGGTGGTGGAATAAAAGGGAGAGGTGTGCCCACCGCTAACTCTCTGCTATAGAGAAAAGGCCGTGGAGGACCTCTCAAAGGCTCCACGGCCTTTTTTGTGTATATTGGTACAACAAGGCCGTGATAAACGACGGCCTTTTTTATTGCGCACCATGGAAGGACTATATTGATGCACTACCCAACGTTTGAACAGTTTAAACGATTGACGCAGGAGGGGAACCTGATCCCCCTATACCGGGAGATCCTGGCGGATACGGAGACACCGGTCTCGGCCCTCATGAAGCTGCGGGCAAAGCCCCATCTCTTCCTCCTGGAGAGCGTGGAGGGGGGGGAAAAGTGGGGGCGGTACACCTTCCTGGGGGCGAACCCCCACATGATCTTCACGGTCAGGGGAGAGGATGTCATCATCGAGGAAAACGGGGAGAGCCGTACCCGCAAGCACGGGGGAGATCCCTTGGGTTTGCTGAAGGATATTTTATACAGCTACCGCCCCGTCCCCGTAGAGGGGCTCCCTCGATTATATGGGGGGGCGGTGGGATTTCTCGGTTACGATATGGTCCGTTATTTTGAAAGGTTGCCCGCCCGCATCCCACAAGACCTCAATGTCGATGATGCGGTCTTCCTCATTACCGACACCCTGATGATCTTTGACAACGTGCGGCACACCATCAAGGTGGTCTCCTGCGCCCTTACCGAGGGGAGGGACGATCTCCGAGCGGTCTACGACGAGGCCGTCGGAAAGATCGATGGCATGATCGAGATACTCAAGGCCCCTGCGGCAACGGCGCAGCTTCCCCACGATGCGCCAGACGATACCCCCCCACAATCCAATATGGAGCCGGAGGCGTTCAAGACAATGGTGCGACGGGCCAAAGACTATATCGTTGCCGGCGATTGCATCCAGGTTGTCCTCTCCCAGCGATTTCAAAAAGAAAATCGCGCAGATCCCATTGATCTCTACCGCGCCCTCCGCTACATCAACCCATCCCCCTACCTTTTCTTCCTCAAGCTTGAAGATCTGACGCTTATCGGCTCATCCCCCGAGGTCACCGTGCGCCTGGAAGAGGGCGTCGCTGAATTGCGCCCCATTGCCGGCACGAGGAGGCGGGGGGAGAACGAGCAGGAGGACAGACAACTCTCCGACGAACTCCTGCAAGACCCCAAAGAGCGGGCGGAACACGTCATGCTCGTCGATCTGGGGAGAAACGATGTGGGCAGGATCGCTCGCATCGGCAGTGTGCAGGTCAACCAATACATGGTGGTGGAGCGCTATTCTCACGTCATGCACCTCGTATCCCACGTCCAGGCGCAGCTGGCCGAGGGCAAGGATGCGTTCGATGTGCTCAAGGCCACCTTCCCGGCAGGCACCCTCAGCGGCGCGCCGAAGATCAGGGCGATGGAAATCATCGATGAGTTGGAGCCCACCCGACGGGGCCCCTATGGCGGTGCGGTCGGCTACTTCAGCTACACGGGGAACATGGACTTCTGCATCACCATTCGGACCATGGTGCTGATGGATGGAAAAATCTACATCCAGGCTGGCGCGGGGATCGTGGCCGATTCCGATCCTGAGGCGGAATATCAGGAGACCGTCAATAAGGCGATGGGGATGATGCAGGCCATCGAGATGACTGCCTCGGGACTTGAAATAACCAAAAAGGCACAGGGGTGAGAAAGGAAGACGGCTATGATCCTCATGATCGATAATTACGACTCCTTCACCTACAACCTGGTCCAGTATATCGGCCAACTGGGGGGTGAGGTGATGGTCCATCGCAATGATGCCGTCACCATCGATGAGATTCGGAAGGTGAAGCCGGATGCCATCGTCCTGTCACCCGGCCCCTGCACCCCCAAAGAGGCGGGGATCTGCGTCGAGGTGATCAGGGAATTGGGCGCAACCATCCCCATCCTGGGGGTCTGCCTCGGGCACCAGGCCGTCGGTTATGCCTTCGGCGGCGAAGTGATCAGGGCCCAGCGGATCATGCACGGGAAGACCTCACAGGTCATCAACGACGGACGGACGATCTTTACAGGACTCCCCAATCCCTTGGTGGCAGGGCGGTATCACTCCCTGATCTTGAAGAAGGAATCCCTCCCCGACTGTTTTGAGATCAGCGCCGAGACGGAGGAGGGGGAGATCATGGGTATTCGCCATAAGGCATTGCCGATGGAGGGGGTCCAGTTCCACCCCGAGTCGATCCTCACACCGAACGGGAAACGATTGCTCAAGAATTTTTTGACTATGATCGAGAAAACATGATTATTAACGAGCACAAGGTGAGAAAGGAGGGATCATCATGATCAAGGAGGCCATTGCCAAAGCGGTCAGCACAGAGGACCTCAACGAACCGGAGATGATGCAGGCCATGGATGAAGTAATGGGGGGGGAGGCGACACCCGCACAGATCGCCGCCTTCATCACCGCCCTGCGGATGAAGGGCGAGACGGTGGAAGAGGTGACAGGGGCCGCCCGCATCATGCGTCAAAAGGCCACAAGGATCGATGCCCGCTCTTCGATCATCGTGGATACCTGCGGGACCGGCGGGGACGGCATGAACACCTTCAACATCTCCACCACCACGGCCTTCGTAGTGGCGGCGGCGGGTATCATTGTGGCGAAGCACGGCAATCGAGCCGTCTCCAGCGGCTGCGGCAGCGCCGATTGCCTGGAGGCCCTCGGGGTAAACATCGGCGTTGGGCCGGAGATCGTCGAGGAATGCATCCAGCAGATCGGCATCGGCTTCCTCTTCGCCCCTAAGCTCCACGGGGCCATGAAGTACGCCATCGAGCCGCGCCGGGAGATCGGGGTGCGGACGATCTTTAATATGCTGGGGCCCCTGACGAACCCCGCCGGGGCCACGGCCCAGCTCCTCGGGGTCTATAACCCCCAGTTGACGGAGATGTTCGCCGGGGTCCTGAAGAACCTGGGGACCAAGCGGGCCTTTGTGGTCCACGGCTCCGACGGCCTCGATGAGGCCACCGTGACGGGGGAGACGCGCGTTTCCGAGTTAAAGGACGGCCTCATCAGCACCTACAATATCGACCCCGTCGAGATCTTCGGCGAGACCTATCAGGGGGAGAAACTCGTCGGCGGCGACGCCTCGACCAACGCGGCCATTACCAAGGATATCCTGAGCGGCAAGGACGGGGCCTGCAGAAAGATTGTCCTGCTCAACGCCGCCTTGGCCCTCATGGCGGGGGAAAAGGCCGGGGATATCCGCGAGGGTGTCGCCCTGGCCAAGGAATACATCGATTCCGGGGCCGCCGTGAAAAAATTGGAGGCCCTCATCGAGATGAGCAACAGCTGAGGAGCATGGCTATCCTCGATCGCATAGTGGCGGCAAAACGCCACGAGGTTGCTTCATTAAAGGAAGCGACGCCCCTTGCCCAATTGCAAGGGGCGATAGAAGACCTCCCTCCTCCCCGCGATTTCAGGGGGGCAATCAGAAACTCGGATTGTTCCATCATCGCCGAGGTGAAGAGGAGCTCGCCATCCAAGGGGAGGATCAGGGAGGAGTTTGACCCCGTGCAGATCGCCACCATCTATCAGGCAAACGGGGCCCGGGCAGTCTCGGTCCTCACGGATGAGCAATTCTTCGAGGGGAAGGGGGCATACTTGTCGGGGATTAAAGATACCATCGAACTCCCCCTCTTGAGAAAGGACTTTATCATCGACCCGTACCAGATCTATGAGACCAGGCTCCTCGGCGGGGACGCCCTCCTCCTCATTGCCTCCCTCCTGGAAGAGGGACAATTGCGGGAGTATATACAGCTCTCAGAAACACTCGGTCTCGCATCCCTGGTCGAGGTCCATACCAAGGCGGAACTGGCAAAGACCCTGGCCGCAGGCGCCGATATCATCGGCATCAACAACCGGGACCTCACAACATTCTCTACGGATATAGGGACAACCCTGGAGCTCGCCCCATTCATCCCCAGCGACAGGACCATCGTGACGGAGAGCGGTATCGCCTTCAGAGGGGATATTGACCGATTGATGGATGCAGGGGTCCATTGCTTCTTGATCGGTGAGACCTTGATGCGGGCCCAGGACATCGGCGGGAAACTCCGGGAACTCTTGGGGGGGCCAGGACAGTGACACAGATAAAGATATGCGGGATCACGAACAGAGAGGACGCCGCCTTTGTGGCACAATGCGGGGCCGATGCCGTCGGCTTTATCTTCCATCCGAAAAGCCCCCGCTACGTGGCACCGGAGACAGTTAAACAAATCATAAGAAAGC
>Ga0315537_1002183_pt1 | contig 15053 bp, 14 predicted proteins | sample SalMarSW160270MG_FD_203091 | JGI IMG/M metagenome (GOLD analysis project Ga0315537, IMG submission 203091) | Salt marsh sediment microbial communities from the Plum Island Ecosystem LTER, Massachusetts, United States - Salt Marsh Sediment SW1602-70 ... | reverse complement strand
CAAGAGTATTATCGGAGATATCGCCCCAAAGGAGGTATTTACTGGCCGTCCTGACGGCGGTAATGGTGGTAATACCGAGGTCGCGGATGCCCTTTTTCACACTGTCTTCCACCGGGTCCATGACGCCGGGATTATAGGCTACCTCGACCAGGCGGGCGCCGGGCGGGGCGGGCTTTTCCTCGGTAGCATACTCTTCGACAATCGGGTCGGTCAGTAGTTCGCGGCAGACGGCCAGAAGCTCTTTGTCGTCCAGCCTACCTTCCAGCAAATAGACGCTGCTGACCTTGACGCGCTTGACCGTTTTAACGCCGAGGTCCAGGATATCTTTTTGTAGTCCTTCCGAGCGCGGGTCGGCGAAACCCTCCTTTACCGAGACCTCAACACGATACACAACGGCCCCTTTCTTTTAACCTGATTGGATACTTTCAATCCTCTTGTCAATTCTATTCACTAAAAACGTAATCCAGCGACTGGGCTCTCTGGTCTGGCTGAAGTCAAAATCAGTATAAACGATATCCCCAGATTCGGCAAAATAACATCCGCCAACAGCTTTGGCATGCACGCAGTCCGTCATGCTTTGAAAAGCCGGGCTTTTTATGGCGTAAGGGAACAGAGAAAGCACATCCAGCACCCGCAGGATACCGTACTTTACGGCCGGGTACTGCAGGCTGCGGAAGCGTTTCCCTACCCCGAACCCGTAAAGATGTGTTCTTTCCTGCCAGTGCATTAGCAGGTTATCGATAGCCCCATAGAGCTTTGGGTTGCTGCGGTAATCGAGGTACTGCCCCAGCAGCATCAGGATATTCATGTTATCCATCGGGCAGGAGTCTCCAACTCCGTAGCTGTTATCATAGCAGTCCCAGCCGCCCGGCATCTGGTCGTTCATTACCGCACGGATGTATTTTATCACCCGCGGGTCGTCACGGTAGCCCATCTTCGCCAGAGAGGCGATGAGTATTGCCGACATGCAGAAGTAGTTGTCCTGTACGTTAGGAGGCATGGTTAAGGTACCGTCGTGCGACTGAAATCTAAAAATTTCCTCCGCCTCTGCTTCAAGACCAGCGTCCGTTACCGTCAGCCCGATGTCCGCCAGGAAAAATAAATCCCAGTAGGCCTTTTCTTTGTCCGTGTAATGCACCTTGCCCGACTTTATAGCAGGAATGCCGACGTCATTGCCTTTGAGTCGGGAGATGATTTTCCGGATAGATTTATCCTGAAGTACCGTGTCAGCTTCCGGTTTTTGGTCCAGCAGCTGGAGTTCGACAGCATACTTGAGCCATGTGGGTCCTTCCAGCAGCCAGTTGAGGACTTTTTTATCCAAGATTTTTCACGTCCGCAAACTACGATTTCTCGGCATTCTTGAGGATATTCAGACACTTATATTTTAGCTTTTTTTCGCCTTCACGTAAAGATTTACAGGCTGTTATTCCTTGATAATTCGCCGCCTATGGTGTAAACTTTTTTTCACATAAGGCATATTCTTGATAATCGCCCAAGCTGAAAAGAAGAAACTTCCAGCAAGTCCCGGGAAGGAGTCTGCCATGTTTACCGTTGAAGCAGATATTAAGAAAAACAGATTATACTCTAAAATGGTGGGTTATTTTGATTATAAAGAGATGAAAGAGTGCACCGATAAGACCATTACGGAGGTCGGGAAACTTAAACCGGGTTTTGATGTCATTACCGACCTATCGGAATTCAAGCCGGTCGGTCAGGACACGCTCGATGAAGTAGCCCGCGGCCAGGCGTATCTAAAAAAGTCCGGCGTCAGGCACGCCATCAGGGTGGAGGGGAAATTCAAGCTGGCCAGCATGCAGTTCTCTAGGATGGGCAAGAGCACCGACTATACACCTGATATCGTCGCTACCAGGGAAGAAGCAGAAAAGCTGCTTGATGATAAGATGGCGCAGGAAAAAAAATAGAATACAATTCAGTATTCTGGTTTTTCAAGACTTATGATTTGCAGTTAAAAAATATCAAGGGGAGTGTGAACACCACTCCCCAGTTTTTTATATCAGGTTTTATCAAGTTATTTTATACTTCTTTTTTCCCTCAACATATAAGTCGCCACCATAGATATCATTGATAACAGTAGCCGGGAAATCCTTAACTTCAAGCTGGAGAACGGCCTCGGGACCGAGGTCGGGATAGGCAACGACCTCTGATTTTATAATGGTCTTCGAAATGAGGGCGCCAGCGCCACCGACGGCTGCTAGATAGACGGCTTTATATCTTTTCAGGGCTTCCCTGACCTCCAGTGACCGTACGCCCTTGCCAATCATCCCTTTGAGTCCGGCGGCGAGGAGGCGTGGGGCATAAGCATCCATACGCGCGCTGGTGGTGGGGCCGGCAGAGCCGATAACCCTACCGGGTGGTGCAGGAGAGGGTCCCATATAGTAGAGCGTCTGGCCTTTGATATCGAAGGGGAGGGATTCTCCCTTGTCCAGGGACTCCGTCATCCGGCGGTGGGCGGCATCGCGGGCAACGTAGAGGACGCCGGAAAGCAGGAGATTATCGCCGGATTTGAAGCTTTTTATTATTTCTTCAGTTAAAGGGAGTTTTATTTTCTTTGCCATAAATATTCTCTAAATTACTACTTCGCGATGTCGGGCGGAGTGGCACTGGAGGTTTACCGCTACGGGGAGGGCGGTGATATGGGCCGGGAAGCTCTCCACATGCACGGCTAAAGCTGTTATCCTGCCGCCGTAGCCCATCGGGCCGATGCCGAGGTTATTAACTTTTTGTAATATTTCCTTTTCAAGTCCGGCGTTCTCTTTATCGGGGCTTTTCTGCCCAACTTTTCTCACGAGGGCGTGCTTGGCCATTGCCATAGCTTTTTCCGCGGTGCCGCCGATGCCCACACCTACGATAACGGGTGGACATGGATTACTCCAGGCTTCATTAGCGGCATTAACCACAAAGTCGATAACACCCTTTTTACCGGAGGCCGGAAGCAGCATGCCGAGTTTAGCCATGTTTTCGGCACCACCCCCCTTGGGTAACACGGTAATTTTAAGCTTATCACCAGGAACGATATCAGCGTGAATTACGGCCGGGGTGTTATCTCCCGTGTTTTTGCGGTCGGTAAAGGGGTGGTCAACCATGGATTTGCGCAGATAACCTTCCTCGTAAGCCCGCCGCACACCCTCATTAATGGCAGTATAGAGGTCACCGCCCTCAATATGAACTTGCTGCCCAATTTCCAGAAAGACCACGGCGGTGCCACAGTCCTGGCAGAGGGGGATTTTCTCATCGGCGGCAATGCTGGCGTTTTCTATGATAGCATCCAAGGCTTCTCGGCCGGCGGGTGATTCTTCCTCATGGCGCGCCTTTTTTAGCGCGGCAAGAACGTCATCACCAAGACTGTAATTAGCCTCTTTAAAGAGCTTGGAGACAGCATCGATAATAAGGTCGGCTTTAATGTTACGCATTATTCCTTTTCGCCCTCCGCCAGTAACTTGCGCAGCTCAATAATCATTTCCGGCACGTCGATTTTCACGGGACACCTCTGACGGCAGCGCCCACAGGTAAGGCAGGTGTAAGCGAGGGATGCTGCCTTTTCCAGGTCCTGATTGACGATAGCCGCCCAGACAGCGCCGATGCCGGTAAAATATTTATCGCCGAAATGGCCGGCGGTAACGGCAAAGACCGGGCACTCGTAAAGACAGCCGCCGCAGCGCAGGCAATAAAGGGCCTGGCGGAGAAGGGGATATTTGGCCAGTCGCGTCCTCCCCCCGTCGAGGAAAATGACATGAAATTCCCTGGGGCCATGAGCGCCGTAGGTAGTGACCTTCTCGATATCGCCGGTCTTGCTGGGACCGGATACCATACTCACATAAGAAGGAATGGTGTAATTGGCATAGCGCCAGGTAACCTCGCTTACTTTAAAGGCATCGCTTAAAGAGGGCACCAGTTTTTCCATGCCGACCAGGGCGATGTGAACCGGTGGGGCACTGGTGGCGAGTCGGATATTCCCCTCGTTTTCAATAATGAAGAGAGTGCCGGTCTCGGCGGCAACTACGTTGGCCCCGCTGATACCGATATCGGCGCGGAAGTACTTATCTCTAAGGTATTCTCTAGCCGCCGCTACCATGTCCGCAATTTCAGCATCGGGGGCGATTTCCTGTCCCATGATCTTTGAGAACAGGCGGGCGACATCCTCGCGGGGAACATGGATGGCAGGCGACAGGATATGCATGGGACGCGACCCCATTTTCTGGATAATAAACTCCCCTAAGTCGGTCTCATAGACCTCGTTGCCGGCTTCTTCTAGATGCTCACGGAGTCCGATTTCCTCGCTGGTCATGGACTTGCCTTTAACGATTAGCTTCTTCGTCCCGACGAGGTCGGAGATGATTCCCAGCGCTTCTTCGGCCGTGCGGGCGATATACCCCTTGCCATTATTTTCCTCAATAACAGCGACAGCCTGTTGTGCCAGTTTTTCCATTTGCGGGATGGCTTTTTTCTTGATTTCCAGGACTTCATCCGCAAGCTTTTCAGTATGAGGGTATTTTTTAAGGGCGTTTTTCACGTTGGCGCGGAAGCTCTTGACAGCGCGGGAAAGCGCCAGGCGGAGGCGCTCGTTATACGCGGCCCCCATAATTTCTTTCTTATAGCTCTTGAAATCTGAATTATTTTTCATGTTTCCATAGCTGCGGCAACGATCTCCATCAGGTCAAGCACCTCGACGTTTTTTACCTTCAGCTTACGTAGGCCATCCTTGAGCTGCATAATGCAGCCGGGACAATGCGTGACGATAATATTCGGTTTGGTTTCCAGCAATTCGTTAACGCGGTTAACAGCAAGCACCTCGCTTAATTCCGGGAAGACCGTCTCAAAGCCACCCCCGCCGCCGCAGCAGGTCGCCCACTCGCCGTGCGTCCACTCCGGTTCCACCAGATTAACACCCTCAATGGAACGTAAAATCCGGCGCGGCTCTTCCACCAAGTTCATGTAACGGACCATTTGGCAGGGGTCGTGATAGGTTACCCTGACCGGGTGGGGATAACGTAATTTTAGGAGCGAAATTTTCTCGGCGACTATTTCCAGAAAATGTTTCACCTCTATATCATAACCATCGATAAAGAGGGGAAAAAGGGTTTTCAGTGCGTGAATGCAGTAAGGCACCACGCCTATAATCTGCCTGACGCCTGCTTTCTTGAGCGTTTTATAAGCCTTACGGGCATTTTCTGCGAACTTGCTCTGAAGTCCGGCGTGATAAAGCGTGGCGCCGCAACAGGGCTCGTTTTCCGCCAGGTAGCCGGGCTGAATGCCAAGCTTCCGCAGCACCTTAACGGCAGCCTCCAGCGGCTTGACCTCGACGGCGGCACCACTGGAAAGAGCATTGCTATAAATACCGGGGAGGTTGAGTCCCAGTTTTTTCTGAAAACGGGCAAAGCGCATGGGAAGCTCGGAACCAATAACGCTTTTATCGGTACCCCGGGCCAAGGACATCAATACTTCCAGCTGCGGCGAGAACTGGTAGCCGCAGCCGGCAAAAAATACAGTCTCGGCAGCGGGAGGAAGGGCCAGCTTACGCGCCCAGCGCGCGCCCTGTTCCTTGCTGACGCCAAGGATATTCTGCTTTGTAATTACATTATCGGCCAAGTATTTAAGGCCGGAGGGGACTAAATCACTACCCATGAAAATCAATACTCCAGTTACCTATGATACAACCAGCCTGTTACACATAGCAAGTTAAATCACGATAGATTAGGCACACTCTAACCGGCAAAAATAAAGCGACCGGAAATTCAGATTAACCTACCGGTCGCTTATTATTTGCTGTTTTTAGATTATTATTTTAACATTCTTCCCATGGGAAGGACAGTCCGCCCGAACTTACCGTTGATGATAACCGCCGCCGCGCCGTAAGCCGACGCCGCGCCGCAGAAAAGCCCCTCGATGCCGGCGGGTACGGCGGAGATAGCACCGAACTTATGGGCTGCTAGTAGGCCAAAGAGTATTACCAGTGAGGCGAACACGAAGAAATGTACGAAGGTCATCTTGAGCGTGCCGATCATCATGAAGAAGGTGAAAACAGCCCACATGATGAACGTCCAGGCCAGGCCGGAATTATCCAGCGTAACAACGCCGGTCCACTGGAAAACGAAAGCCATCGCGATGCCTATCCAGAACAGACCGTAGGAACAGAATGCGGTCAGTCCGAAGGTATCGCCGCGTTTGCCGTCGATAATGCCGGCGATTACCTGGGCGATGCCTCCCCAGAAAATGCCGTAAATCAGGGGCATATAACTGTCTATCCAGCCGATATTATGAATCTGGAGCAGGACAGTGTTGAGCCCGAACGCCGCCAGGCCGAGAGCGCCCGGGTTTGCCCATTGCGGTTCGTCTTTGGTCGAGATTTGTGACACGAAATACCTCCAAAATTTAGTTTAATATAACAAACGACCGGGGAAGATTGCCCACCCCGGCCGTTCTCACACAGGGGTTTACGACTTCTTACCCGCCAGCAGGGTCTGCACCACCGATGGGTCGGCAAGGGTGGAAGTATCACCCAGGTTGCTCGTATCGCCAGCAGCGATTTTCACGAGGATACGCCGCATGATTTTACCGCTGCGCGTCTTGGGCAGGCCGTCAGCCAGCTGAATTACGTCCGGGGTGGCAATGGGGCCGATTTGCTGACGGACATGGTTCCTCAATTCTTTATCCAAATCCGGGGTTACAGTCACACCGGTTTTTAGGGTTACATAGGCATAGATACCCTGCCCCTTTAATTTGTGCGGCATACCGACTACGGCAGCCTCGGCCACCTTGGGATGGGAGACCAAACTGCTCTCAACCTCGGCAGTACCAATACGGTGGCCAGAGACATTAATTACATCGTCGATACGTCCCATGAGCCAGTAATAACCGTCCTGGTCCTTGCGGGCGCCGTCGCCGGTGCAGTAGTAGCCTGGGAACTTGGAGAAGTAAGTCAGTTTAAACCGTTCCGGGTCGCCCCAGAGAGTACGCATCATACCAGGCCAGGGCTTCTTGATGCATAGCCAGCCTCCCTCGTTGATGCCGGCCTCGGTGCCGTCTTCTCTCAAGACTACCGGCTCGACACCCGGGAACGGGAGAGTGGCGGAGCCAGGTTTGGTTGGGATGGCTCCGGGGAGAGGGGTAATAAGGACGCCTCCGGTTTCCGTCTGCCACCAGGTATCTACAATGGGGCATTTTTCCTTACCGATAACACTGTGGTACCACATCCAGGCTTCAGGATTTATAGGCTCACCGACGCTGCCGAGGAGTCTAAGACTGGAGAGATTGTGCTTATTAGGCCATTCCTCGCCCTCTCTCATCAAAGCCCTTATAACAGTAGGGGCAGTATAGAATACGTTGACGCCGAATTTTTCCACGACCTGCCAGAACCTGTCGGGGGCGGGGTAGGTGGGCACACTTTCGAACATGAGACTGGCGGCGCCGATGGCCAGGGGGCCATAGACGATATAGCTGTGGCCGGTCACCCAGCCGACATCCGCAGTGCACCAGTAGGTATCTTCGTCCTTTATGTCAAATATCCATTTCATGGTCTGGTAACAGTGCAGGAGATAGCCTGCCTGCGTGTGGAGGACACCCTTGGGCTTGCCGGTGCTGCCGCTGGTATAAAGGATAAACAGAGGCGCGTCGGCGTCCATTTTTTCAGCTTCGCAAACTGAAGAGATATCCGGGGCGTCTATTTCGTCATGCCACCATGAGTCCCTTCCCTCCTGCATTGGGATATCAATGCCCAGTCGTTTCACAATGATGGCTTTCTGGACGGTCGGGCATTCCTCAAGAGCTTTATCGGCATTGACCTTGCTGCCGATCTGTTTGCTACTGCGCCAGTAGCCGTCAGCGGTGATGAGCACCTTCGAGCCGCAGTCCTGAATCCGGTCCCGCAGGGCCTCGGCGCTGAAACCGCCGAAGACCACGCTGTGAATCGCGCCGATACGCACGCAGGCCAGCATAGAGATGGCCAGCTCCGGAATCATAGGCAGGTAGATGGAAACGGTATCGCCTTTCTTGACGCCGTGCTTTTTTAGAACATTGGCGAATTTGCATACCTCGCGGAATAGCTGCTGGTATGTATAGACGCGAGTATCGGTATCCGGTTCGCCCTGCCAGATAAGAGCGGCTTTGTTTTTCCTCCATGTATTAAGGTGTCGGTCGAGGCAGTTGCAACTGACGTTGATTTTTCCGCCAATGAAGTAGCGTACTTCAGGTTTATCTTTAAAATCATATTCTTGGAACTTGTCCCACTTCTTAAACCAGTCCAGTTGGCTCGCCACCTGGCCCCAGAACCCTTCCGGGTCCTTAACCGACCAGTTATAAAGCGCTTTGTACTCTTCGAGGCTGCGGATAGCTGCCGAGCCGGAAAATTCTTGAGAAGGCTTGAAGACGCGGTTCTCCGCCATCATGGAAGCTATTTCCTTGCCGGAAATCTGGCCGAGTAGGTCCGATTCGGACCGTTCGGTATCTTCCTCCGATGTTGTGGTTTGAACATCCCCATTTCCATATATGGCATGTTTTACCATTCTTTCCAGTTCTTCAGGGTTAAAGGGCTTCACAAGAAAGCCAACAGCACCCAACCTGATACCCCGGCTCATGACATCCACGGACGGATAGCCGCTGATAATGATGTATTTGAGGTCGGGGTGATATTGTCTGGTTTCCTCCAGGATAGTGATGCCGTCTTTACCGGGCATGCGTATATCAAGGACGACAACACCCAGATTATCACCCTCCTTGAGTTTTTCCACTGTTTCATCACCATTCGCGGCGGTAACGACCTCATAACCGTGGTCGGTCAGCCAGTCTGCCAGCGAATCTCTCACGATACTTTCATCATCCGCAATCAGTACTTTTTTACTCTCAACCATTAAGTTCATCTCCTTTTTTTGTTTCCGCTAACGTGCGGGGTACTAAAATAAAAGGGCAGGTATATCACCCCCCTACCATCTCTCCTTAATAAGCCAGCGTAAAAGACGAGTGGCATGTCTCCTGTCCATATTGTTGACCCAGCTTTCAATTTTTTCTATATCACCGTTGACAAGCGCGTCCATTTCATCATGGGAGAGTGTGTAGTAATCGTCAGGCTCGTCACTAAAGGCATCATCACTGCCTTTTGATGAAAGATAATCTTCAGATGCTTTAGTAAGTGCGGTAAGAATGGCTTTCTTCTTCTTGGTTGCTTCTTCTTGACTTAGCTGTTTTATGTCTCTTCTTTTTCTCACCCTGCTTCCGCGCCCCCTCATTTCTGTATATATTTTCATATTATCATTTTCACAAATTCTACAAACCGCCCTTCGGACGTATCACGCCTGTTAGTAAGTCCAATTTATTATCGAACTTTGGATATAGTACCCTAGACCTAATTCGCCAAGTTTGAGATTTTGACCCGAACGTTTTACAATAATATAGGTAAAAGCAATCTCAAGCCGGGTCAACAGGAGCGAAATGAAAACCAGGATATTAATTGCCGACGACCATGCCATGCTGCGGGAAGGCATGCGAAACCTGCTCGAGCAGGAAAAAGACTTCGAACTTGTGGGAGAGGCAACCGATGGCGAGGAAGCCGTTCAAATCGCCAAAGAGCTTAAACCGGATATCGTCATCATGGACATCGTAATGCCCAAGCTTAACGGCGTGGAAGCTACCAAGCAAATCAAGCAAGTCTCCCCTTCCACATCGTTATTGATATTGACAGCCTACAGCGATATACGCTATATTATCGGACTGCTTGAAGCCGGGGCCTGCGGGTACCTGTTGAAAAACTCGCCAGGCAAGGACGTGGTGAAAGCTATACGCGCCGTACGCTCCGGTGAATCAGTCCTTGACCCGGAGGTAACACGCAAGCTGGTGCAGAGGCTGGCCAACTTATCGAAAACCGAGGGCGAGCTCGAAGCCGGAGGTCAGCTTACCTCCAGGGAGATGGAAATATTAAAATGGGCCTCAAGGGGGCTAAGCAATAAAGAAATGTCAGAAAAGCTCTTTATCAGCCTGCGTACCGTGAAAGCCCATATGACCAATATCTTTAACAAACTCGGCTGCAGCAGCCGTACCGACGCCATTATCAAGGGACTGAAACAGGGTTATATCGACCTCAATGATATACAATAATAACTCTATCCTTAAATAGGTAAAAATGGAGTAGTAGCCATTCGGTTCCATGCGCTAAAACAAGCCCCCCTATCCGTCTCCAGTCCCCATTTCTGGGTACTGGCGGTGATGTTTATCATCGGCATCATCTTTCATTATCCGCAGCAGATTTTACAGATAGATTCTCCTTCACTGTTGTCGTTCTGGGGTCTATCACGGCACGGTATGGAGCGGGTATTGTTCCTTGTGCCGATTATCTACGCCGGTTATATTTTCGGTTTGAGAATCGGGCTCGCCACTCTGGCATTAAGTCTGGCTGTAATAATACCGCGTATTATTATACTTTCGGAATACAAGTCCGACGCCATTCTGGAGAGTGTCGTGGTCGTTATCGTTGGGCTGCTGGTGAATTTGTGGATTGAAGCTTACCAAAAAAGGGGGGTACAGTCCCAGCAACTGATTACCAAGTTAGAGGAGTCCGAGCGGGGCATGAGCGTCTCGGAGCAGAAATACCGCTATTTATTCGAGCATGCCAGCGACGCTATCTGGGTGCAGGATGTCAACGGATTCTTCGTGGACGGCAACCAGGCCTGGGAGAAAATGACGGGTTTCACCCGGGAAGAGTTGAGGGGGATACACCTGGCGCGTTTTTTAAGCGAAGATTCCCTGACGCTGGCCCGCGAGGTACGGACCAAATTAATAAACGGTGAGGAATTCGAACAGCCTTACGAGCAGCAGTTTTTTATCAAAGGCGGTGCGATAAGAATCGTAAAGATGTCCACCAATGCGGTGGTATCCGGCGGCAGGATAACCGGTTTCGAGCACGTTGCCAGGGACGTTACGCAGGAAAAACTGCAGGAAGAAAATGTACGGGCTTATCTCCAGCAGATAACACGAGCGCAGGAAGAAGAACGAAAACGCATCGCCCGCGACCTCCATGACGATGTATCTCCCGATATCATTGTCCTGATTCAAAAAGTGGATAACCTTGTTACAGCACCGCGGATGAAGCTGGCGACACTAAGGGGCAACATCGAAGAGGTGAGGGAACAGGCAGTCAAAGCCCTAGAATCGCTTCGCGCAACGGCGCAGGGATTACGCCCTCGCATAATCGACGACCTGGGGCTGGTGGCAGCCCTCGAGTGGATTGCCGAGGGGCTGGAAAGAGACCAGAAAATCCAGGTCGGCGTTGAAACCAGAAATATGAAAACAGCACTATCTCCGGAGGCCCAGATTCTGCTTTTCAGAATTGCCCAGGAAGCGTTGAATAACATCAGGAAACATGCCAGGGCATCAAAAGTTACTATCAAACTAGAGAGTAAAGATAACAGCATCCGAATGACCGTGACCGACGACGGCCAGGGCTTTATAGCGCCCGAGAGAATCGAGGGTATGGTCAGCGCAGGTCGGCTGGGACTGATGGGAATGCACGAGCGAGCACGTCTCCTCAACGGCACTCTTCAGATAAAATCCGCCCCGGGCAAGGGCACGGAGATTATAGTAAATATACCGCGTCCCATTGCCAAATAAGAATCAGATTGATGTTCCCGTTTCGGGCTGTTCTTCACCCTCGTAGGCCGGTAGAATTACAGTAAAAGTGCTGCCCCTGCCCACTTCGCTCTGTACTTCTATCCTGCCGCCGTGGCGCTCGATAATACCGTAGGATATCGCCAGACCCAGCCCCACACCCTTAACATCGTCCTTGGTTGTAAAAAACGGCGTAAAAAGCTTGTCCATGTTCTCCGGGGGTATGCCGTTGCCGGTGTCGCTGATAGTTATTTTAACCAGGCCGTCATCCTGTGATGTGTTGACGGTAAGCTTGCCGCCTTCTTTCATGGACTGAACAGCATTCAGGATAAGGTTGATAATTACCTGTACCAGCTGATTGAAATCCGCCACCACCAGTGACAACGAAGGAGCATCCGCACGGGAAACCTCGATTGTTTTCATCTTTATCTGATGACCCGCTAAAGACATGGCTTTATCGATAGCCCGTCCCACGGTTACCGGACGCAGTAACGGCTCCGTCTGCCGGGCGAAATCAAGCAGGCCCTGGATGATGCTGCTGCAGTATTCTATAGCCGACTCAATCTTTTCCAGATTACTGTTCAGTTTTTCCTTATCAATAGTACCTTTAGCTATCTTTTCTTTTGCCAGCCTGGTATAAATCAGTATTCCCGCCAGGGGATTATTCAGTTCATGGGCTACCGCCGCCGCAAGCTGGCCGAGAGAACTTAACTTGGCCGCCTGGATAAGCTGCTGCTGGGTCTTGTGTAATTTATCTATATAGTCGTTAAGTTTTTCATTCAGGGAGAGGATTTCCTGATAGGCTTCAAGCTGGTTTTCCAGATAGTTAAGAAGGACGGCCCCGAGCGCGGCGGCAAGATAGGCGAAGGCGGCAAAAATCAGCGTACGGACAAGAAATACCGGGTCTTGAGATACCACCAGCGCCTGCGGCAGCAGGATGCCGATAAAGACCACCCCGGTAACGACTACCCCGCGTATGCGGTAGACGATAGCGGCATATATAAGAGGATAAAAGAAGATAATGATGTATATATCCTTATAGGACTCCAGCAGATAGTAATAAACAAAGGTGAATACGATAAACAGCCCGATGATTATCCAGAAATGCGGGCTGCGGAAGCCTGTTTTCGCTTTAGCGCGCAGGAGCTGTAACGTGAGTCCGGAGGATAAACCTTTTTCAGGCAGAAGACGTTTTTTTTGAGGTTTCTCTGTCATATTATCAATGTCATATCTTTTTACTGAACTCATTATACTCCTTTAAAAGTATCGGATACACTATATATTCCGCACTTGAAGTCGCCAGCTTGACAGAGTAGTATTATGACGTGGATTTTGAACCTGAAAATACAGGACTCCGGACGGAGAATGAATGCACGATGTGATAATAATCGGCGGCGGACCGTCGGGAAGCCATACAGCCCGCCGCCTGGCGGAAAAGGGCTGGAAAATCCTGGTACTGGAGAAAAATACCGGGGTGGGGAGGAAAACCTGCTGCACTGGCATTATCAGCCGGGAATGTGCTGACACATTTGAAATCGATAACAGGGTAATTCTCCGCGAGTTAAACAGCGCAGTACTTTTTTCGCCTTCAGGAAATGCCATTCACCTACACCGGGAAGAGCCGCAGGCAGTTGTCCTGGACCGGTCGGCTTTCGATGTACTCATGGCGGAGCGTGCTCAGCTTGCCGGCGCGGAATATCAGTTCAACAGCCGCGTGACGGATGTCACTATCGCCGGCGAACACGCCAGTATTACCGGATTAAAGAAAGGCAATAATTTCCAAATAACCTCAAAAGCGGTGGTTATCGCCAGCGGTTTTAATCCCGGCTTAAGCGAAAGAGTGGGGCTGGGGGCACCCAAGGACTACGCAGCCGGCGTACAGGTGGAGGTAGAGGCCCCGGGTCTCGAAGAAACAGAGGCCTACTTCGGCGCTACGGCACCCGGGTTTTTCGGCTGGCTGGTGCCCACGTCGCACGGAATGGCTAGAGCAGGACTACTTTCACGCTCGGAAGCAGGAGCACGACTTAAGCAATGGCTTCGGCGGCTGGCGGAGCAGGGTAAAATAATGTCCGCTGACGTGAAGTTAAACTATGGGGGTATCCCCTTAAAATCACCACCCCACACTTACGGCGAGAGACTGCTGGCGGTAGGCGATGCGGCGGGCCAGGTAAAACCGACCACCGGGGGCGGCATTTATTACGGGCTGCTGGGGGCGGAAATAGCGGCGGACGTCCTGCACCGGGCGCTGGCGGATAATAACCTTTCCGCAAAACGACTCTCAAGTTATGAACGTGCCTGGCGGAGGAAGCTGGGACGTGAACTAAGAACAGGGTACTGGGCACGTAAGCTATTCGAGAGGATGAGCGAAAGGCAAATCGACCAGGTTTTTAAAATTATCAAGTCCAGCGGCATCGATGAAGCCTTACTTAAGGACAAAGATATTACTTTCGACTGGCACAGTCGGGCGATAATTAGTCTCCTTAAATACCAGTTGATAACCAGAACTCTGAAAGTATTCAAGCTGCCCTTTAAGTCCGACGACATTGACCGTTAATGCCGTGAATGATTAGAATGAAACAGCGCCGTAAAAGGGAGGATTGATGCCCGACAGTAAAGACCAGATTCCCAACCTGGGTGAAGCCGCCACGCTTTACCTGGGCAAACTATCGATAAAAGACAGAGAAGCCAGCCATGCGGAGGTATATAAATTCGCCCGCTGGTACGGCTGGGAGATTCCTTTTTCCAGGCTGGCCGGCCCGGCCGTCGCCGGCTACACCGAGCAGATGAACGTGACGGATATCGACTACGAAAAAAAGATTGGGATTTTACGTTCCTTCTTCGCTCATGCCAGGAAGACGGGCTGGAGCCAGACCAACCTTGCGACGCACCTTAAAGCTAAAAAAGGCAAGATTGCGGCTTCGGTCGGAAAACAAGACGTTATTGAGGCTGCCGAGCTGACACAACACAGATATGACGAACTGGCGACAGAGCTGGAGAACCTTAAAAAGAGGAGCCGGGAACTCGTCGCGGATATACAGCGCGCCGCCGCCGATAAGGACTTCCGGGAAAACGCGCCGCTGGATGCCGCCAAGGAAGAACGCGGGCATATCGAGGGAAGGATTAAAGAGATAGAGCAGACTTTAAAGTCGGCAAACATCATGCAGGAAAAGAAAGAGCCAGCCCGCAAATCGGGTATCGGGGACAGTATCATCGTCTGTGATTTAGCTTCCGGCGAGGAGTGCCGCTACATAATAGTTGACCCGCGTGAGGTCAACGCCGCCAAGGGCAAGATATCAATCGCATCGCCATTGGGAAAAGCGCTGCTAGGCCGGGGTGACGGGGAAACCGTGGAAATCACCGTACCGGCGGGCAAGCTATGCTACCAGATAAAACACATCGAGCGTTAATCACGATATGCTATAATAATGCTGTCACCATGGGGA
>Ga0315537_1002182_pt1 | contig 15053 bp, 10 predicted proteins | sample SalMarSW160270MG_FD_203091 | JGI IMG/M metagenome (GOLD analysis project Ga0315537, IMG submission 203091) | Salt marsh sediment microbial communities from the Plum Island Ecosystem LTER, Massachusetts, United States - Salt Marsh Sediment SW1602-70 ... | reverse complement strand
CTCATACCCGTATTCGGCCTTGAATGCCGCTTTTTCTTTCGGGTCCCCGAATAGGTCCTTTCTGTAGTACAGCATTATCGGGCCATCATGATTTGGGAGACCGTAAAGCTTACCGTTAACCGTCTGGAAACGCAACAGAGCCTTTGGAAAGGCGTTCGGCCAGTCTTCAGGTGGATCATTCTTGACATAATCGTCAAGAGGTTCCAGATAGCCGCCTCGCACAAACTCCGATACCCAGTCCGTGAGGGGCGAAACAAAATCATACGTGCCCGACTTGCTGGCAAAATCGAGTACCATCTTCTCGTGAAGCTGGGCAAAAGGCACCTCTTCAAACTCCACCTTGACCCCCGTGAGCTTTTCATACTCCGGAATCTGCTTCTCAAGAGCGGGAACACGGGCCCACCCCTTAAAGACGACCGTTCTCAGCACGACCTGTTCTTCCTCTTTCGTCCCGGCACAAAAGGCCAGGGAAGAAAAAGCAAGAATCAGAACTAGAAGAACGGCATGAAAAACGATGAGAAATTTCTTCTTGTGATGCATGGCTTTCCTCCTTTGCCAATGAAGTTTTTATAAAAACCCATTTTCATGGGTTTTAATCATTAATCCCTCTCGGCAGCTATCGATTCAGTTGCTACTGTTAGCACATTAATCACTGATAAAACAATCAATCAATGCAGTTACAGAGCTGCCACCCCGTCACATCGTCCAATAATATGGGAAATATCCATCCCCTGCCGCCTCGAAGTAGCATACTCAAAGCTCAATTATCTCGCTTCTCACGCTTGAAAACGGCTCGCAACCGTCCTTCGTCACTTTAAACCCGTCCTCCCATCGGAAACCGTAATCGCTGCAGGTAAAAAAGGTGTCGGCCATAAAGGTCATGTTTTCCTTCAGACGATACTCCGATGTTGTTTCCAACCAGGGCTTTTCAACCTCTATGATTCCCGTACCGTGGCATGGTCCGTACAGGTAATAATCACCGTAGCCATGCTTTTTGAAGTACTCAATGTATTTCAGTGCTACCTCTTTAGCGACAACACCCTCTCTAACCCAGTCATAAGTTTTCATATGCACATCAAGACCGAACTGCACATGCTTTTTCATATCATCAGGCATTTTTCCGAAGATGACCGGGCGTCCAACCGAAGGCGAATACCCCCCGTACCGTGCGCCAATACCGAGCGTTATCAGCTCCCCTTCCTTCAGTTCATCGTACGTCGCTCTTGCAATTGCGTTTCTTGTTTTCCTCCCGCCGAATACATAGTTTGGAAACCCCTCCGCCTCTGCCCCGTGGCGATACAGCGATTCATACACGATACCGAGGGCTTGTTTTTCGGTCATCCCGGGCCGTATTTTATCGAGGGTATCTTCGAGTGCCAGTTCACTTATTCTGTGGGCTTCTTTTATCATGGCTATTTCATTTTCCGATTTTATCGTCCGCATGTCGGATATAATCCATTCCGCCCGAATACTTTTGCCTTTTTTTCCCAATGCCTCCGTTACTCCTTTGTACACGGGCATCGGCAAGATCGAATAATCACCAAGAGCCAGCCTCTTTATTCCTCTGCCTCCAGAGACCTCGTCGAATACCTCAGTGAAAGATGAAACAGGGATATCAGGATAATCAGGTTCGGCCGATTCCCGATATTCGATCATCTTCCGTATTTTTTTAATCCTGCTTCGATCCTCCGCAAAAGGCTCCGCCTCAGGGCCGATGAGGAGTATCGGCTCCCCCTCCCTGGGAACGATCACACCTGCAGTCTCAAAAATCGGCCAGTGATCGCTGAGATACCGTACATTCGCCTGATCGGCCTCATTACAGTGCAAGAGATATGCATCGTAATCATTCTCCACCAGTTTTTGCTGAATCCTACGTATACGGTCTTTAAATTCACTATCCGGCAATTCATGCATCATTTCACTTTTCCTCCATATTAATTTTTCAGTTGCATCCGCATGATTTCCTGATACATAATCCGGCTTTGACCAGACGCTCCCTGATCCTGTCCTCGTCCTTGTTCAAAATTATTTCACGTAACATCTCAGATGCCAGCAGTCCGATCTTTTCCTCTACACTATCGAGGGTGGTAAGCGGTGGTTCGATTGCGTCCGTAAAATCCAAATTATCGAAAGACACAACAGCAACATCTTCTGGAATTCGTATATTATTTTTTTTGAACGCCTTGTACGCCCCTAGGGCCATCTGTGAGTTCGCGTAAAAAACCGCTGACGGTTTTTGTGACATGTCCTGCATCAACTCCATCGTTGCATCAAATCCTCCATGTACACGCCAGTTCGATACCTTGATGAATTGCACTTCAATCGCTATTCCGTACTCCATCAAGGCCTTTTTATACCCTTCCAACCTCTCCTTTCCCGATGTCTCCGCCAGTGGGCCTGTTACACACGCGATTTTTCTATGCCCGTGTTCGAGAAGATGTTTTGTCAACACGTAGGCTCCATCGATGTTGTCGTGGAGAACGGTATTTGTTTTGATTCCTTCCGCCTTGTTGTCGATCACGACAACGGGGATATGATGCCGATTAATTATCTCCTGCAAGAAATCGCCCGTCGTTCCGACCGTCGCAAGAATAATACCGTCGACTCTCTTCGCAAGCAGGAGTTTCAGTGAATTGATTTCGTTTTCTTTGGATTCCTCCGTAAAACTGACAAGCAGACTATAACCGTACCTCCGGAACTCTTTTTCAATTACAATTCCGACCCTTCCGTAAAACTCGTTTGTAATATCGGGCACGATGTACCCGATTGTAAAAGTCTTTTTTAATCGGAGGCTCTTCGCGAGAAGATTCGGGTAATATGAATATTCCTGTGCAACAGACAAAATCTTCTGCCTTGTATTTTCATTGACATCGGGATGATCGTTGATGGCCCTCGAAACGGTTTTAATTGAGTAGCCTGTTTCCCGTGCAATATCCTTGAGATTAACGGCCTTCTTCATTATCACCCCGCATGGTAAACGTTGTTTGGGTCGGTAAAAAGGAAATATCGCTTCTCTTGTGGAAATTGTAATAAAATATATCTTCAGCACTCCCCAAAAAGGGAGCGCTGAAAGTCAATCTTGAACTCAAGTTTTTATTCTATTTGATGTTTCCCCACAAACCCTTATCATCAACATTTTCAGGAGTAATTATTTTACCCGGCAGATATAGTGTTGGTCCCCAGTCTTCAATGACCACATCTGCCTTCACACCCTTTATGTCGTATGTCCCGGGTTTGATACTTTCTCCGGCAAGGATCTCATCCAGGAATTTATACATACCATAGACTTGCTGGATCATTGGAACGCCAATGGTCACCTGTATCCAGCCCTCTCTGATTTTTTCCAGAGCAGACGGGTCTCCATCGGTCCCTATCAATTTGATATCGCCAGGAGCATATCCTTTCGCTTCGAGTACCGGGATTACCGTCGGAATCATGGAGTCGGCATGAACAAAAATAATGTCGATGTTCTTGTTTACGACTAACTGATCTGCAACGGTGTTAGCCTGTCCTTCCCATCCGGGGCTGTCTTTTGTTATTACTTCGATACCCGGATTCTGGTTCATGATGTTCTTGAAACCCTCCCCGATCAACACAGAATACATATCACCGAGATCGCCCATTACCTGCAGAATCTTGCCTTTTGGTGCACCATACTTCTCTTCCAGCATCTTGACACATTCAACACCGGCCAGCTCACCGACTTTTACGGTACCCAGAACAGAAGCAAAATCAGTTTTTGTACCGGTAATGGTATTATCGTAAGCAATTACCCTGATTCCTTTTTCCCTCGCCTTTTTTACGCTTTCAACAATGGTCTGATTATCAACTGCCTTAATCATAATCGCTTTAGGATTCAGTGTTATTGCAGTCTCGACCTGATTTATCTGCGTATCAGGCGAGTTCTTTGCATCAAGGACCTTCACCTCATAGCCACGTTCTGTACCAAACTTTTCTGCATATTCCGCGGAACCGATATTGAATCCATTCACCATATCGGTAGCCAGATAGTACAATGTTCCCTTTTTACCTTCCGCCTCTTTTTCCTTGCTGCTCCCTGACAATGCTGATGCAACGGGGAACAGTGAAAGAATCATACACAAAATCAGTATCTTTTTAACCATTTTCTTCTCCTGTTTTTTTATTTCATTTGTAAAAATTATTAAAGTAACACCACCATACTTTGATAATATTTTTACCACCGTCGAACGGGATCCCTGTATTATTTCAGTTGAATCTAGACCATTTACTTGTATACCAATATTCAATACCTGAAAACAGGGATAACATTCAATATGAAACAGCATTTAAAATCTGAGTTCATTACATACACATCCCTCCTTTCTTTTATGGTTTTATCCATTAGAATTCTCGCATTTTGTACCAGAATTTCGAATACAAATGACTATATTATACTACACTGCCGTAATATTACATACTTTAGGTAAAAACCATTAGGTAAGTGATAATTTTCAACTTCTAAGATTGACAAGTTTACTTACCTATTATTTGTTTCCTTTGTCCTGATTCACGAAAATAGCCCCGGTTATCAGGCTAACAATTTCATCAGTATTTGTTTCAATCTTTTTTCTTATGCCGATAACCTGGCCATGCCGTAATACTACTATCCTGTCTACTATTTCAAATATCTGTTGCAAATTATGGCTTATCAATATAATCGAAGCCTCTTTTCTTTCCTCTTTTGTCCTTTTAATAAGATCAAGTACTTTTCTGGTTTCCCTGACTCCCAGAGCCGCTGTCGGTTCATCCAGGAGGATAAGCTTTTCCCCCCACGCCAGAAAACGGCCCAGACTTATAGCCTGCCTCTGGCCCCCCGACAAATACTGAACTTTTTCATCAACCGATGGTATTTTAATGCCAACATCCGATAATATTTTTTGGGTTCGCTTCTTCATTTCCGCAATGTTCAATACTCCAAGACCGAACACCTTCTTATAGATCTCCCTGCCAATAAATAGATTTGAAGAGGCGTCGAGATTGTCGCATATCGAAAGATCCTGATAGACGGTTTCGATGCCGACTTTTCTTGCATCCAGTGGATCATTGAATTTGATGCTTTGACCATTGAAATAGATGTTTCCTGAATCGGGGAGAAAGTTGCCGGAAAGAATTTTTATTAATGTCGATTTCCCCGCTCCGTTATCGCCGACGAGACCGACGATCTCATTTTCATATACTGGAAAGCTGACATCCTGTAGAGCCGTGACACTGCCGAAATATTTACTTATTTTTTCCACTTTTAATAAAATCCTTTTTCCATCAACACTCATCCAGCACCTCTATACGATTATTTAAACATTCTCTTCAACGAATCCAGCGAAACGGCAATGATGATTAAAAAACCTTGTATAGCATTTGTAATAAAAGGAGACATGGCGGTTATGTTCAAAGCACTATGTATGCTGCTTAAGATCAGGGCACCGGCAAATACACCTATCAGTGATCCCTCACCTCCGGTAAGACTGACGCCACCTATTACCACTGCTGTCAATGCTTCGAATAAATAATTTCTTCCCATACTTGCAACTGCACCATTCGCCCGTGCAGCCATAAGCCATCCGGCAAATGCCGACACGACCCCGGATAGTACGAATACCTTATACAACAACTTATTTGTGTTTATGCCAAAATTGCGTGCAGCATTTTCATTTCCACCAAGAATATATATATGTCTGCCGAATCTGCTTCTTTTCAAAACAAATTCGAAAAATATGTACAAAATAAACATTAAAAATACCATTAACGGAATATCCAGGAATTTGGTCTTGTCGATAAATCTGAAAGATTCAGGAAGCCCGCTCATTCCATATCCACCGGTAATCCATATAGCAATTGCCCGAACAAATATGTAACTGGATAGTGTCACTAAAAATGCATTGATTTTCAGCTTAACAACAAAAAATGCATTGAAAAAACCAACTGAAACTCCTATAGCAACAATTGCGAGGAAACCGATCCATGTCTGAAGCAACAACCCGGAGGCGTATTGTGATGTTGAGCAAAGCCAGACGCTCATAATTGCGGAACATGCAGCAACAGACTCAATAGATAAATCCAGATTCCCGCTTATCAGAACGTATGTCTCGGCAATGGCGAGTATTCCAATAAAAACCGAGTGATATATTATGTTTATATAATTATCGATTGAAAAAAATCCCTCAATCCCTACAGAAAACGCAAACAGTAGAACCAAAAAAATAATCCATACTATATTGCTTAAAATAGCCCTGATAATAACTTTTTGTCTGTTCTCTCGAACCAACTCCAAGCTGATATCTCCTATGGTAAACGTTGTCGGGAACGATTTCCATCAATAGTACCATACGACATTTCTCTGTCAAGATTTTTTTAGTCCCCAAACAGCCCGATGACATCCTTCTTTGTAAGCGATTTGAAAAAGCCCGTCTGGGTTGTAATAAGCTCATTCGCGAGCTCTTTCTTCCGCTCCTGGAGAATGAGCATCTTCTCCTCGACCGTGCCTTTTGTCACCATCTTGTAGGCAATCACCTTTTTCGTCTGCCCGATACGGTGCACCCGATCCACGGCCTGGCTTTCCACCGCAGGGTTCCACCAGGGATCGAAGAGGATCACGTAATCGGCAGCCGTGAGATTGATTCCTACTCCGCCCGCCTTGAGGCTCAGTAGAAACAGCCTGTAGTCATCGCGTTCCTGAAACTTCTGTATCTCCTTCTTCCTCTGCCCCGATTTCACGGAGCCGTCTATATACGAGTGCTTGAACCCGCTTTTATCCACATACTCCCTGATTATACCAAGACACTGAACGAACTGGGAGAATATCACGATCTTGTGATTCTCCTGAAGTATTTCCTCAACAACATCTCTCATCTGCCGGAACTTGCACGACTGAACATGCCTGAATTTCCTGTCGGCAAGAACGGGGAAAAGAGCAATCTGCCTGAGCTTTAAAAGCGCAGCAAGTATCTCGATTGCCGATTTTTCGATTCCGTCACGATCAATCTTGCCTGCGATCGCCTTTCGGTAAAACTCCTTGTGCTGCTCGTAAATTTCAGACTGCCTCTCCTCCATCTGCGAGTAGAGCACGACCTCAGACTTGTCCGGCAGCTCCTTTACCACGTCCTCTTTTTTACGCCGCAGAATAAAGGGGTAAATTATCTTTTTCAGGTGCTCTGCCGCTTCACTGTTTTTCTGTTTTTCAATTGGTCGTACGAATGACCGCATAAACGTCCTTCTACCGTCGAGCATGCCCGGGTTCAGAAACTCCATTTGCGACCAGAGCTCGAAGATGCTGTTTTCGATCGGTGTACCGGTAAGAGACATCCTGTGTTCGGACTGCAGGACGCGAACCGCCTTGAAAAGGAGGGAGTTGAAGTTTTTGATGTTCTGGGACTCGTCGAGCAGAACGGAGTTGAACGGTATCTCCTTCAACAGAGCAATATCGTTACGCAGGGTCTGATAACTCGTGAGAATAAAATCGTATATATCCGCGTTTTCAAGGGTTTTCACACGCGCCGGTCCATAGTGCAGGAGATATTTGAGCTTTGGGGTAAATCTGTGTATCTCGCTCTCCCAGTTCGCGATGGTGTTTACCGGCACAACAACAAGGGATATTTTAAGCCTGCCCTCCTCCTTCAGCTTCTGAAAAAAGGCGAGCGCCTGTACGGTTTTTCCAAGCCCCATATCGTCAGCAAGACATCCTCCAAGTCCATACTCATTGAGGAAAAAGAGCCAGCTGTACCCGCCATGCTGGTAATCCCGAAGCACACCGTGAAACCCGCGTGGGAGCGCATGCTTCTTCATCTTCTTAAAGCTTTTCAGCTGCTCGCTGATCTTCCGTATGCGCTCGATCCCGGCATCACGGTTATTGACGATGTCACTGTAGAAATCATCAATAAAATGAAAACGAAACTTCGAAACTTTCAGCTCCCCTGTTTTGTTCATGCCTTCATCAAGGAGCACCTTCAGTTTCGCTATATCTTTTTCCGTTATGATTATATACTGATCGCCGGTCCTCACCAGACCTTCCGACAGGAGAGCCGGGTCAAACTCGATGTCTTTCATGTTCCCGTCTGAATCCTGATAACCCACCTTTACATCAAACCAGTCGAGCTCCGGACTAACACGCAATGCGATGGCGCCGGTCGAGGTGGTTATCTTTTTATTCTTTCCCTTGAGCCGTATTTCTATTCCTTCATCCAGTATCGCTTTACCGTAGGTTAGAAGAAACTGCGTCTGGTCGACAGGGACTCGAAATAATCTAAAGTAGTAATCCTGCTGGAAGTGGGTTCTGAACTTTTTCGTGAAAAACTGGTACACCTTCTTCTCGAACTCATAATTTCTTCTGTATACAGCGTATTCAGTGCCCTCATCTTCGGCTGGAATAAACTCCACGCCGGATAGTTCGGGAAGATCTATACTGCCGTACTGAAACCACAATTCTATATATACCCAGTTATACTTCTGGGCAATCTCAATAAAAGGTTTGGGCACAAAAGGCTTTATCCGCAGCTCACCCGGTATTTTTTCTATCCGGATGCCACCCCTTCCACCGGTGAAAAAACTGCTCAGACGTTTTATTTCCCCGTAGGTGTAGCTCCGTTTCTTGTAAAGCAGAAGGTCCAGAAGGTCCACCGCCGGCTCGTTGTCCCGGCTGAAAAAGATCCTGCCGTCATCACCGATGATAAAGATAGAAAAGCCGCTGCTTACAAAACGGTTTCCCGAATCTTTTTGCAGCTCGAACCACTGTTTCTCTCCTGTAAAGACAATTTCGGGAACAAAATACACCTGCTCTTTTTTTATCGATTGTACTGCAAAACGGACATGGATCGAATGGAATTCAATAAACGATGCGGGCATAACGGATCGGTTGTACTTTACAAACAATGACGATGGCATATGATCGATCAGGAAATCCATATGGCTGTTCAGGATGTCCATATGGTTTTCCCGTCTTGAAAGCCTGTATAGAAGCATTTTTTCAACCTTTTCGAATGCTTCTGTAATCCATTCCTCCCTGTATCGGTCGAACCTCCCAAGCTCACCGCTCGCTTTTATATACCGCGCCGACGGGTATATCATCCAGCCACTCAAAGGGTAGTTGTCGACATTCTCGATAACAAAAACGAGTTTATACCTCTTTGCAACACTGCCGTCCTTCGGGAGCCCGGTAGACCTCACCAGATGATCTACAAAATCAAACCCCTGCCTCGACTTTTTCTGCCCATCCCTCAGATTGATAACGGTCTCTTCGTTTCTGTCGGTGCCCGGGGAACTCTGGCCTTCGGATCTAATAGGATTTGAAAGAGGAGTTTTTTCCGCATACTCCTCCATGAGCACGGCCGCGATATGCTTGCAGTTTTGAACCCCTCCTGCATTGGGACAGTTGCAGAAGGCTGTTTTGGGATTACCCGCCTCGTCCAGCCTGACCTGCACGGTGTAGGGTTTATACGCGTTTCCGTTTACAAGGGCATTGATAACATTTCCACCTCTGTCGAATATGGAAACACGGTCCTGCCTGTAGTAGTCGACGCCTCGTTTGAATATCGTATCGTTGTTGATAAATGCTCGTATTGTATCGATTGTCATATCTTTGTTTTTCATCTGGCAGGAAATTTATTACAGTCAGTCCATCCTCTGAATAACCGCATCGGCGAACTCGGAGCACTTCACCTCTTTCGCTCCTTCCATGAGGCGCGCAAAATCGTATGTGACGATCTTTTCCCCGATGGTCTTTTCAATCCCGCGGATAATACAGTCTGCCGCATCGTCCCATCCCATATACCTGAGCATGAGCTCCCCCGAAAGGATAAGAGATGTGGGGTTTACCTTGTCAAGGCCTGCGTACTTGGGGGCTGTGCCGTGCGTCGCCTCGAAGACTGCGTGGCCTGTTTCATAGTTGATATTACCGCCCGGCGCAATGCCGATTCCTCCAACCTGTGCAGCGAGCGCGTCGGATATGTAATCTCCGTTCAGATTCGTCGTTGCGAGCACATCAAATTCTGCAGCGCGCGTCAAAGACTGCTGAAAAAAGATATCGGCAATCACATCCTTGATCAGTATCTTTCCTGCTGTTCCTTCTTTATTCTCACTTCTTGCGTAGTCCTCCCACGTAATAACCCGATTGCCATACTTCTCCTCTGCAAGCTTATACCCCCATTTTCTGAAGGCCCCTTCTGTAAATTTCTGAATATTTCCCTTGTGTATGAGGGTAACACTCTTCCTGTTGTACTTTATTGCGTACTGTATCGCCGCATCGACAAGCCGCCTGCTTTTTCTGATACTCACCGGCTTTATACCGATACCGGAATCTACGGGTATGTTCCAGCTACATTCGTCTTTTAGATATTTGATAAGCGCTTTTGTTTTTTCATCCCCCTCTTCGAGCTCGAATCCCGCGTACACGTCCTCTGTATTCTCACGGAACACCACCATATCGACGAGCTCTGGTTTTTTTACAGGAGAGGGAACCCCCTTGAAGTAGCGAACCGGCCGCAAGCACACATAGAGGTCTAGAAGTTGCCTGATCGCGACATTGAGGCTCCGTATGCCGCCCCCGATCGGCGTGGTAAGGGGGCCCTTTATACCGATGAGATACGTACGAAGGGTATCGACTGTTTTCTTTGGGAGCCATTCACCCGTTTCCTCATGCGCCCTGCCGCCGGCAAGGAGTTCCATCCATTCTATATTCCTGGTCTCACCGTAGGCGGCCTGAATCGCGGCATCGAATACCCGTACTGCTGCCCGCCAGATATCCGGTCCGATGCCGTCCCCCCTGAGAAAGGGTATGATAACATAATCGGGCACCAAAAGCACCCCGTCTTTCATGCGGGCTTTTTCCGGTTTTTTATTCACCCTCCTATACCTCCGGTTTATAATGCCGTCAATGCAGCCGGCCTGAGCGTATTATCCCGATCAAGAGCCATATGCCCATGATGGCGGCGGCAAAGAAGCCGGCAAGGCCGGGTACCGGGTAGCCCTTTATAAACGGCCCGATACCCGCCTGTACGAGGATCGAGGATGAAAGTATAAGGGCCGCAATGATGACCGCGAATGATAGTCTGTTGCCCACCCTGTCGATCTCACTCACCGCCCTGTCCAGGTTTTCATGAAAAATAGGCAGTCTCAGGCGTCCGACCGTAAACTTTCGCAGGACCTGGCCGAGCTCCGCCGGGAGAGACCGTATAAAGAAATTCAGATCATCCAGCACACTGAGCATATCCTTCATATACTTACCGGGGCTGTACTGGGAAACGAACCATTTTTTTACGTATGACTTCGAAAACTCGGTGATGTTGAAATCCGGATAGAGTTTTCTCCCGAGTCCGTCGACCCCGAGAAATGTGCGAAGAATGAGCAGGTACTCGCCCGGCAGGTTGATACGGTATTTTCGCGTCAAATTAAAAAGGCCGTGAAGCGAGGAGGGAACATCTAGCTTCGATATAGACCGGTCACGGGCCATATCCATTATCTCGTACAGATCTATCTTCAGCCTCCGTATGTCGGTATCCTCAGGGATAAAGTTGTATCTCCTGAGATAACGTATCACCCTGTCCACATCCTGCTCGATGAATGCAGAGAGAATATTTCCGATTAAAAGAACCCCTTCTCTGTCGATGTACCCGGTGATGCCGAAATCAACAGGCGCGATGACATTGCCGGGAAGGACGAAAAGGTTCCCCGGGTGCGGGTCTGCATGAAAAAACCCGAACTCGAACACCTCGCTCAGCGCAATATGCCCGCCATTCTCCACGATAGATTTTTTATCCATCCCCGCACCTTCAATAGCCTGAATATCCGATATTTTTATTCCGTCGATAAACTCCATCACGATCACACGAGCTGTTGTATGCTCCTGATATACGGCAGGGATGTGCACATACTCCTTCCCGCTGAAAAACCGGGAAAACCGCGCCATAACATGGGCCTCATGCATGAAATTCAGCTCGCCGAGCAGTATCTCCGAAAACTCATGCAGCACCTCTTCGGGATGATACTGCCGAAGCTCCGGTATGTAGTGGAGGGTAAGTCGTGTGAAGAGTCGCATTATGGCAAGGTCTTTTTCTATGATTTCGCGGGTCTTCGGTTTGAGCACCTTTACTGCAACCTGCTCGCCACTCTCCCTCAAAACAGCCCGGTGCACCTGTGCGATCGAACCACTCGCAACCGGTATGTGCTCGAATTCGTCAAACACCTCCGACAGCGGCATTCCCATTTCATTCTCGACAACCCGTTCGACCTGCTCAAAGGGGACGTGCGGGTTTTTGTCCTGCAGTTTTTCGAGCGCGGCCGCATATTCAGGCGGGATGATGTCCGGCCGCAGGCTCAGTATCTGACCCATCTTGATAAAGGCAGGCCCGAGCTCTTCTACGGCAAGGCGCAACCGCTCCGGCTCTGAGAGTGTCCTGGTCGACTGTTCCTGCCGTATGTGAAAAATACGCGCGGGCACTACACCGAGCCCGCTTCTGAGCCGTGACAAAAAGGTGGAAAAACCGTACCGACCCACAATCGAAACGACTTTTATGAGGCGCGTAATGTTTTTATAATTTTTGCCGACGCTGAAAATCTGCATTTTACTGTACTTCCCCTAGCGATACCTATATCAAGTCTTCCTTATCGGAATCGTAGCACTGGCAGAAATGTTTGCAGATACTATTCAAACTAATTATCACAGGTCAATCGCATTCACTTTCGCGAAAATCCATTCTCCCAACTGCCCGCTGAACTGCCCGCCGCCGGGAGAAACGACCCTCTCGTTACCTTTTCGCCGTACCTGTCCTTCATCATGTCAAGAACCCTGTCCGCGCTGTGCCTGTTGGCAGCTTCGTGATCCTCGTCCTGAAAGAGGTCGGGCTGGGAGGACTCAGCATCCTGAAACCGGAGATTCGACACTCCTATACCGATAAGCCTGACCCTCCTTCCCTGCCTCTTAAACTCCCGGTAGAGCTGCACTGCAGTGGATCGAACCGTTGCCAGATCGTTTACGTGGTCAGGCAGACTGTGGCTTCGCGTATGGGTTTCAAAACCGGAGAGCCTGATCTTCAGGTTTACCGTTCTTCCGGCAAACCGCTTTTGCCGCATATTTCTCGTAAGACGATCTGCGATCTCGAAAAGCACCTGTTCGATAAGACCGTCCTCATCAACATCCTGCCTGAAGGTTACCTCCTCGCTGATCGATTTTCTCCGCGCTCCTGTATGAACAGGCCGGTCATCGATGCCGTTAGCAAGCTCATGGAGCCTGATGCCGTACTTGCCGAAGGTCTGCACGAGCTGTACCTGTACTGTTGATGCAACCTGGCCTATTGTATGAAATCCGAGGGATTCAAGTTTCTCCCTCGTTTTAGGTCCGGCGCCCCAGAGATACTTCAGGGGAAGGTCTGCAAGAAATTCCCGTTCTTTACCCTGCGGGCATATGGTAAGCCCGTCCGGTTTGCCTAATTCTGATGCTATCTTGGCAACAGATTTATTCGATGCAATGCCGATGCTTGCTGTAAGACCAGTTCCCTCTTTTATGCGTCTCTTTATTCCTGCTGCAAGCGTTTGCCCTGAACCGTGAAGACGTTCTGTGCCCGTGCAGTCTAAAAAGGCTTCGTCGATGCTGATCTGCTCGACAGCAGGAGAAAACTCCCCGAGGATGTTCATCACCTTTTTGGACAGCTCTTCGTAACGCCTGAAATGCGGCCTGACAAAAACCGCATCGGGGCAGCGCTTGTACGCTGTGGAAATAGGAAGAGCAGAGTGTATGCCGTATTTTCTCGCCTCGTAGCTTGCCGCAGACACAACACCGCGTCCCTTTCCCCCTTCAGGGTCCGCACCCACAACCACCGGCCTGCCCCTGTACCCGGGATTGTCGAGCTGTTCCACGGATGCATAGAAAGCATCCATGTCAACGTGCACTATGGATCTGTGGTTTTTATGTTTCATGCATCGAATATGCCCTTCAGTGTTTTTTTTCCAACAAGCTCTTCATTGAAAAATATACACCGAAAGCGGGATGAAATACAACAGATAAAGAAGGTTGATCAGTGGAGGCACATGCGTACGGAGGTTGCACTAATCTTATATAAGATATCACTACTGTCCGGTTATAATTCAAATAATACCAATTGGTTACAAGAATTGGCCATTTGGTTAGCTATATTAGAATCTGTAAGTACTTGTATAATAGGCACTTGCTCAAATGCAGTAACACTGAAAATCTGCAAAATAGTGTAGAAACTAAGCTGCAAATTGAGGCGTTTTTTAATAATCGCAATCAGAACGTAAACGCTGATAGCTATCCAAACTTGAGTCTTTACTGCATTTAATGAGGTGCCATAAAATGATTTGATTCTCAGGTTTTGTTTGATCCATTTGAAAAATAATTCAATACGCCAGCGACATTTGTAAAGTTGTGCAATGGTTTGAGCAGGAAGCATAAAATTGTTGGTGAGAAATGTTAGAGACATATTATTCTCAAAATCGAAGTATCTGATACGGCGAAGCTTGTCTGGATAGTCTTTCGATGAATTAATTCCGGTAAGACCTATTGTCTGATCACTTCGAAGACCCCTAGATTTGTCAATTGGATGTGAATAAAGTCTTCGGAATTTGAAATTGCTTTTTGCACGAGTGACAAAGAATGCTGAACATTCAGTCAAAACATGAAGGCGGAGAAAATCGATATAGCCTCGATCCATAATATAAAATGAGCCTGGTTCCGGTATTAGATCGTCGAGAATATTAACATCATGGACTTTTCCATCTGTAATTTCGATAAAAGAAGGGATATTTCCTCGTAAATCAAGGAGTGTATGCAGTTTTATTGCTCCTTTTCGTTTGCGGAACCGTGCCCAAGGGAAAAGAGAAAGACAGAGGTCAATGGTTGTAGAGTCAAGGGCATAAACTGTATTTTCCAACTCTACGCCAAACTCATCATTGATGTATAATGCCCTGGCTATATAAATCAGTACCTGAGCAAAGTCGGCATAGATACGCCAATCTCTTCTTTCGTTGGCATCTGATAGAGTACTTCGTGATACTTTGCCACGAATACCCATGTGGTACAGCTTGTTTTG
>Ga0315537_1002181_pt1 | contig 15058 bp, 10 predicted proteins | sample SalMarSW160270MG_FD_203091 | JGI IMG/M metagenome (GOLD analysis project Ga0315537, IMG submission 203091) | Salt marsh sediment microbial communities from the Plum Island Ecosystem LTER, Massachusetts, United States - Salt Marsh Sediment SW1602-70 ... | reverse complement strand
GTGATACTCTGCTCCCTGTCGGTGGTGACCTCTTTTATGCTGCTCCTGGCCTTTTCCTTTCTCACGGCCTGGTTCCAGCTGTAGGGCTGGGCGCCCCCCGTTTCGTTGACAGCTTTTCGCAGGCGTTGCAAGATGGGGTTGCCATGACCAAGAGTTTTACATTGCAGATGCCCCGGGAAATCCACTTCGGCCCCGGGGAGCGGAACAAACTACCGGAGCTGCTGCGTCGCTTCGGAGGCAGGGTGATCCTGTTCAGCGGACAGCGCTGGTTCGCCGGGTCGGGTTGGCGGGAGAGCTTCCTCCGGATGCTGGAGCCTTTTGAGCTTCTGACACTCCAATGTCCGGGCGGCGAGCCGGAGGTCGAAGGCCTGAATGCCCTGCTGGGTGAGGCGCGGGCATTCAGGCCGGATGTGATCGTCGCCGTAGGGGGCGGATCGGTGCTGGATACGGCCAAGGCGGTTTCAGGATTGCTCCCGGCCCGGGAGAAGGCGGAGGACTACCTGGAGGGGGTGGGGCGAGGTCTAACCCTCGAACGTCCCGGCGTCCCCTGGGTGGCCCTGCCCACGACCTCCGGTACCGGGGCGGAGGTGACCAAAAACGCCGTGCTCAAATCCAAAGCCCTGGGTGCCAAGAAGAGCCTGCGTTCCCCCTACCTGCTGGCCACCTATGCGTTGGTCGATCCGGAGCTCACGGTGGGGGCGCCGCTTTCACTGAGTGGGATTGTCGGCATGGACGCCCTGACCCAGTTGGTCGAGGCTTTTGTATCCAGGAAGGCGGCGCCCATCCCCAGGGCCCTGGCTCGCCAGGCGTTTCCCGGGATGCTTGAGGCCTTGAGGGCAATCCCCCGGGATCCAGATGATTTGCAGGCCCGGACCGCGGCGGCCTACGGCGCCATGGTGAGCGGGATCGCCCTGGCCAACTCCGGACTGGGTGCGGCCCATGGCTTTGCCTCCGGGCTCGGCGGATTGTACGACATCCCCCACGGGTTGATCTGCGCCCTGTTTATCAGGCCGGCTCTGCGGGCCAATGCCGAGCTGATCCGGGAGGATTGCACTCTGCTGTATGAGAGTGTGCTGGAGCGGGGGACGCCCGCGGTGGCGGCAGGGCCGCCGGGGGCGCCCGAGCCGGGGGCAGATCCGGTACAGTGGCTGATCGGGGAGATCGACGCCCTGTTCACCCTCTACGATCTTCCAGAAAACCTGAAGGGATTCGCCATCGATACCCGGCAGATCCAGGAGATCGCCCGCCGCTCCTCCGGATCGAGCATGTCCGGCAATCCGCGGGAGCTGAGTCAGCAGGAGCGGGAAGCCATGATCGCCGAGCTGCTTTAGGAGCGAATGAAGTGATCCGCGCGGTGCGGGGTGCTGTGGGTATCGAACGTAACGATCGGCAGGAGATCCAATCAGGCGCTCATCGGCTGGTCGGGGAGATCCTGAACAGGAACAAGATCGAGGAAGCTCAGATCATCAGCGTCCTCTTCTCCGTGACCAAGGATCTGACCAAGGGCAATCCGGCCACGGGCCTTCGTTCGTACGGGTTCGCCGACACTCCGCTGTTCTGTGTTCAGGAGGCGGATATCGAGGGAGCCGAGCCCGGGATCCTGAGGGTGTTGGTGACCTACTCGTCGCAGAGCGGACAGACGCCTGTTCCGATCTATCTGGGCCGGGCTGCGGAATTGCGCCCGGATCTGAACGGTCCCGCGGACCGGGAGGTCCAGCGGTGAGCCTCAGTGTGTGGCATGTCAGCCGAGAGTGTGACGGCATCGCCGAAGCCGGGGGACTGAAAGACGTGGTGGCCGGCCTGTCCGCGGCTTTGGCCGCCGAGGGTATCCGCACTGCCGTGGTTCTGCCCCGCTACGGGTTTATCGACCTGGAGGGACTGAAGGCCGAACCCACGGGGATCCAGTTCGACCTGCAGATGCCGGCAGATGCCGGCGGTGCGGCGCCTGAGCCTCAGGGGGGGCAGGGCGAACAGGGCGGGCGCGCCGCCTCAGACATCGAGCACGTGGAGGTCTATCGTTGCCGCCACCAGGGTGTGGATGTGTATCTGCTGGACAGTCCACGGACGCGCGGTAAGCGGTCCATCTATACCTACACCGCAGAGGAGGAGCGGGGGGATCCGAGGAGACGGAAAGGCAAGGGACACTGGGATGCCCACTACCTCAACCTCATCCTCCAGCGGGGATCCCTGGAGCTGGCCCGGGCCGTTGGTCCTCCCGATGTGTTCCACTGCCACGACGGACATTCGGCTTTTCTGCCGGCGATCCTCAAGGTATGTTCCCCCTACCGGGAGGAGCTCGGGGATTGTCGGTCTCTAATCACGATCCACAACGCGGGGAAGGGATATCACCAGGAGATCCATGATCTGGATCTGGCAGCGGCACTGACCCGGTTGCCGGCTAAGGTGCTGTCCGCCGGGATGGCAGACGGTGCTGTTGATCCCTTCCTGGTCGGTGCGGTCTTTGCGCCGATCAATACGGTGTCGGAGGGCTACGCCCGAGAGATCAATTCCGGCCAACTCGAGGATCTGACCGGCGGGCTGGGTGCAGCTTTCAAAGCTCGGGGCGTCCGGCTGCTGGGCATTACCAACGGTATTGCGCCGCAAGCCTTCGATCCCCGCTATCCCGAACACAGCGGCCTGCCCTTTGCCTTCGACCCGACCCGGGGTGAGCTGTCGGGAAAACTGCACTGTCGCGAACGTTTTGTCGGGCTGCTGCGGGGCCAGGAGGAAGCCCGCGCCGCTGACACCCAGGCTGCTCCCGAGTTGGCGGGCCTGGAGATCTTCGGATCCCTGGACAGCGGGGCGGACCGGCCGCTGTACACCTTTGTCGGCAGGCTGACCGGACAAAAAGGGGTGGACATCCTGGCAGGCGCGGTGGATCGCTACCTGTCAGGGGGTGCGGATCTTCAGTTTCTCATCCTGGGCCAGGGGGAAAAGGCGATTGAGGAGTATCTGCTGAAGATTGCCCGTCGTCCCCAGGCCAGAGGAAAACTATGCCTGCTTATCGGGTACAACGCTCAGGCGGCCAAATACGTCTATGGCTGCGGCGATTTTTTCCTGGTGCCCTCCCAGTACGAACCCTGCGGATTGACTGATCTGTTCGCCCAGATGATGGGGAATCTGCCGATCGTCCACGCCGTAGGTGGGTTGATCAAGGTGCTGCCCGGGGTGACGGGATACAGCTACAAGGAACACTCGGTTGAGGCACTGGTCGCGGCTGTCGCCGAAACGATCTCCGACTACACGGACAATCCCCGGCGGCTGGAGAGCCTGCGCCGTCAGGCCTTCGCCGAGGTGTTCCGGCACTACACATGGGAGAAGGTCCTGCGGGAGGGCTACCTGCCTCTCTATCAGGCACGGAACAAATCATAGGAACATAGGAACAATGGACCCGGATATCCCCCTGAAAACTTCCAATGAGGTTGACGGCATCCGCAACAGTTGCCGGATTGCGGCCGAAATTCTCCGCTCCGTAGGCGGGCATGTGGGGCGGGGTATATCCGCCCGTGAGCTGGATCGCATCGCCGCGGCTCTGATGCGTCAGTTCGGGGTGCAGGCCGGGGTTTCCCCGGGTTTCCCGGGAGCGATCTGCGTCTCCGTGAATGATGTGGCCGCTCATGGCGTTCCCGGAGGCGTCAAGCTCGTCAATGGCGACATCCTCACCATAGACGTGGCAGTTTTATCCGAGGGCTGGTACGGGGATGTTGCGGCCAGCTTCGCCGTGGGCGTGCTGTCCGAGGAAAAGCAGCGGCTGTTGGAAACGGCCAGGAGTGCCTTGGCTGCCGCGATGGAGGTTGCCCGTGCCGGAGGGCGGATGGGAGATCTGGGGGCGGCTGTGCTGGAGATCGCCGAGCCTCAGGCCTGTGTGGTTCTGCCGGAGTTCGTGGGCCACGGCATCGGCGCTGCGCTACACGAAGAACCGGTCGTACCCCACACGGGGCGCAGAGGGGAAGGGCTGCCGATCGTACCCGGGATGGTCTTCACCATTGAGCCCGCCCTCGGGCTGGGAGCATCGGCCCTGCAGAGGGAACCGGATGGTTGGAGCCTGCGTACCCGGGACCGATCTCCGGTAGCTCAGTTCGAACACACCGTCGCAGTTTTCGCCGATCGCACCGAGGTGCTTACCAAGCTGTAGTCAACCGGGCCGTGACCGGGTCAAAATGCCTATTTGTTTCATTTTGACCCGTTCGAGAATTTGCACCCCTCAAACCCTCAGATATCGCGGAAAATTTAAAGCGTGCCTTTAAATTTTCCGCGAACCCCAATGGGTACGGCGGGATATATTCCACCGGCCTACGAGTTCATCTGCCACCCTATGGCTCCATCACCCCGCGGTAGACAAAGTGATTCGAAATTACTACATTAAACGGGATATATAATTTAATCTATATATCGTAGTTATTTAATGCCACCTTAGCTCAGCTGGCAGAGCACGTGACTTGTAATCTCGGGGTCCCCGGTTCGAATCCGGGAGGTGGCTTTCAAGCAGCTCAGATGTCGCGAAACTTATAATGAAGTCGATCCTGACTCTCGGTGATCCTGCGTTTCAACAACATCGGGCGCAAGTGCTGATGCTCTACGAATAGCCTCTTCTTTACATGATAGATTTTAAGATGAGGCAACAGCCCCCTTTCGGGAAGATTTTAGGTGATGCAAGTCAGGGTACTTGACGTACACTTGGGGCATCACTATCATATCGGGTAGACAATCTGTCACCGAGGCGTGTCGATGAACGCCCGGACCATCTTCTACAACGGGAGGATACAATGAAAAAACTGGTACTCGGGCTTGTTCTGGCGGCGCTGCTGCTGGCCATACCGGCCACGGTGTTCGCGCAGACTGAGAATTGGCAGGGACAGGTCCACAAAGGCGATTTCTCGGCCTTTGTCGGCGTAGGCATCGGCTACGGGATTTCGATCGTGCCCGGAATTGAGTTCATTTGGGGGGATTGGAAGCTTGGCGACGTGTTCCCGCTTGCCCTTGGCGCCGCCGCGAAGGGCGCGGTCAACTTCTACTCCGACTACTGGTCATCGTACGGCGTTGCGGGCTTTGTCACCGCCCACGTGGGTCTTATGGGGCTGGACATCCCCGAGTTCCTCCAGAAGTTCGACTTTTACGCGGGTGTAGGGCTAGGGTTCTACTACTACAGTTGGGCCTCGGGCTACTCTACAACACTCGACGACTTCCGTTTCGGTTTGGCCAATACCGAGGGTACGGCCTTCTATATCAACGACAAGTTCGCCGTCTATGGCGAGTACAACTACTGGGGCTACAGCCGCGGGGTCCTGGGAGTCCTGTTCAGATTCTAACGTACTGAGCGCTGCGGCAAGCCCTCCGGGAGGTCAGTTTTCTTCGGACGTGGCGGTTCGCCGACGGAGGGGTTTTCGGCGGCCGCTGCGCTGAACCTTTGCGCCCGAGAAATCCGTTGGCAGATAGAGAGGACGGAACTGTGAGAAAAGCTTTGGCGGTAGTCCTCACTGTTGTCGGCATAACACTCCTCCCGGCCACGCTGTTCGCCCAAGAGACTAACTGGGATGGGCAGTATCACAAAGGGGACCTGAGTTTCGAGCTCGGTGTTGGCTTTGGCGCTCATGGTTCGGGATTCGGCTACGGTTTAGCAGTCCTCCCCGGAGCTGAATGGACCGTGGCAGACTGGAAGATCGGAGAAGCGGTTCCCCTGGCCGTCGGGGTGGCGGCAACGGGTTTTATTGAGCTCATCCCCGGGACCGGCCTTGGTTTGGAAGCAGATGCCCTCTTGGCGTTCCATTCGGGATTCAAAGGCCTGGACACCCCTAAGTTCTACCAAAATCTGGATGTCTATACGGCGATAGGAGCCGGAGTTGTCTTCGTGGGCGAGGCCAGCGTTCCTTTTGGTCTGGTTTTTCCGACGATCCATGGCGGCTTTGCCTGGTATTTCAAGGAGAACCTCGCCGTTTATCTTGAAGGTGTGTACCGGTACGGCTGGCGGGCGGTTGGATACGGCGGCGGAGCGATCGGAATCCGCTTGAAGAGTATGCTCACGAAGAAGCGGGCATAACGGATCCGTGTGGTAACGGGCTACCCTTTATCGCTGAGTTGGAGGGTAGCACGACCGGTCGCAGGTACGGGGATGTGGGCCAACCGTCTCTTGACAAGGCGGAAGGGATTTAGTATTTTCCACATTCGAATGGGGAGGTTCCCGAGTGGTCAAAGGGGGCAGACTGTAAATCTGTTGGCGCAGCCTTCGAAGGTTCGAATCCTTCTCTCCCCATAAAACCTTCTCTGTCGAGGAGAAGGTTTTTTTTGTCCCGCAGCTTTGCGGAGCGTGGCGTCTTGGCCAAGGAGTGATATATCTTTTCCTTTAAGAGAAGATTCGACAGAAAAGCGGCTGGACCGGGTGCCGAGGCTGTTCCTTTCTATGACAGGGGGCTTCGATTTTCCTGTGTGCGCTGCTCCAACTGCTGCCGCCACTCCCCCGGATATGTTTTCCTGATCCTAAAAGACATCCAGCGTTTGCTCCTGGGAACGGGATTGGATCTGCAGTCATTCCGGGAGCGATACTGCCGCGAGGTGGTTTTGAGCGGCATCCATCGTATCAGCTTGACAGAGAAGGCGAACTACGACTGTATCTTTTGGGAGAAAGACGGATGCAGTGTATACCGCTACAGGCCGATGCAATGTAGAAGTTACCCCTTCTGGAGTGGTAATCTGGTCTCACTTCACAGCTGGGAACAACTGAAGAGCTCCTGTCCGGGAATAGGCGTGGGGCGTTTACACTCGCGCAGGGAAATCGAACGCTGGCTGCAGAAAGCGGAGGCGAATCGATTTTTGGGCAACTTCGCAGAAATGGAATGAAAGTCAAGTTCTGGGGCGTCCGAGGCTCAATTCCCACACCCCTCACCCAAAGCCAGCTGAAAAGCAGGATAACCGCCGCGGTTGCCCGTATCCGGCCTTCCGATCTGAAATCCGCGGAGACCCGGGAGGCATTCCTGGCCAAGCTTCCCCCCTACATCTTCGGGACCGTGGGCGGAAACACCACCTGTCTCAGCATTCACGCTCCGAACACCCCGTTGGTGATCATCGATGCCGGTTCGGGAATCCGGGAGTTGGCGGCCATGGTAAACCGGCAACCGCAAAAGATCCGGGATTTTCACATCTTTTTCACCCACTTCCATTGGGACCATCTGCAGGGGCTGCCCTTCTTCAGTCCGGCGGGATACAACAAGGACAACACCCTCCATTTCTACAGCCCGAGAGACAACCTGGAGGAGATCATCCGCGGCCAGATGATACCTCCCTATTTTCCGGTGGACCTGGATGCCATGGCATCCCAAAAGCGCTACATCCGTCTGCAGGCGCCGGGTACACGGCTCGGGGAGATGGAGGTCCGCTGGAAGAACATGCGCCATCCGGGAGGTTGCATAGCCTACAAGATGTCCCACAATGGCAAGAGCATGATCTTCTCGACGGATACCGAACTGTCGCCGGAAGATTTCAAGAGAACCGCAGAGAACAGCCGTTTCTTCGAAAACACGGATCTGCTCATACTCGACTCCCAGTACACCCTGGGGGAGGCGATCGAGAAGTATGATTGGGGACACACCTCCTACAGCATGGCCGTGGACTTTGCCGCGGAATGGAACATCAAGACCCTGGTGCTGTTTCACCATGAGCCGCTGTATAATGACCGCAAGATCTTCGGCATGCTGAACTCCGCCGAGTGGTATCGAGCCCGCCTGGGTAAGAAGCAGTTCCGCGTTCTGCTGGCCGTAGAGGGGATGGAAGTTGACCTCTGAGTTCCAGTTGAAAGGCCGGGAGATCCTGGGCGTCTACCTCCTGCTCAAAGACAGCGAGGCGGAACTGGATGAGACCCTGCTGCAGCTGCTCGATCGACTGGAGCGCACGCTGTATCAGGAATTGACAATCGATCAGTTCGAGAACATCCGGCGATCTTATTACGAGAGACGCACGTAGTGCGGCTCGAGGATGAGATCGCTCCGGTGATATCACGAGGACAGCTGATTATAAAAAGAATTGAATTTGCCGTTCCGGAGTTATAAATTTGGTAGTAACCCGCCGATCGACGTGGCTGCAGCTTTCGCCGTACGGTCGAGTAATAAAAACGACAGGGGTGCGACATGAAACAGAAAGTGTGTGTGCTTGTTGTGCTGATCGCTCTGGTATCGATTCCCGCCTTTGCACAGTACGATCCGCCTCCGGGAAGCGTTACTCTGCCCTTCGACCTGTTCTCTCCGGTTTTTCTGGCCGGAGGGGCAGACTCTGTTGCCGAGGGAATCCCTGCCGCCTCTGTACTGAATCCCGCGGCTGCCGGGGACACCCAACGTTTCACCGTTGATGTCAGCTACCTCGCTCTGATCGGCACCGAAGCGCCGGATTCCGGCTGGAACGGGCATGCGGTGAACGGCGGGTTCATCTGGCCGACCCGGGCCGGGGTGCTCAGCGCCGGCGCCCACTTCTTGTCGTCGGATTTCTCGGCGATCCAGCTGGGAAACCATTTCGGCGCCAACATAGCCTTCGCCAAGGACCTGTTTCCGAAACTGCTCATCGGCTTGGGCCTGCAGGGCCAGTACGGCTCAGAGGACTGGGGCCTGAGCGCGGACCTGGGCTTCGTCCACCTGCCCGGAGATGTGCGCTTCATGAAGGACCTCCGCTGGGGCATCGCGCTGCGCGGGCTGGGCAAGGGAATGAGCCCGGTGGACGGCTTCGATCCGATTTACGCGCCCTTCACCCCCGCGGCGGGGTTGAGCTTTGACCTGCTGCAGAGGCAGAAGCTGGTCTGGTCCTGGCACTCCGATGTATCCCTGCCGAGCTTTCAAAACGTGACCCTTAACCTGGGGACCGAGCTCAATATATCCGATCGCGTATTTTTCCACCTGGGCAGCACGATCGCGGCGAACGAGTTCGGCTCCGGGGATATGCGCATTCCCGTGTCCTTCGGGGCATCGGTCAAGCTGGGTACCTCGGTGAAGGAGAGCCGGAGCGAGCTGAAGATCACCGCGGCGGGAGCCCCCTTGTACAGCAACATCTGGGCAGCCGGAGCCGGTGTTAATCTGGCTGTGGGCCTGATCGACCGGCAGGCGCCGGAGATCACTCTGAACACCGATCAGGAGTTCATCTCTCCTAACCTCGACGGTATCCAGGACGACCTGGTCAAATCTCTGGCCATAACCGACCAGCGTTTCGTCAAGGGCTATCGTTTCGTCGTCCTGGATAGCGCGGGCAACCAGGTGCGGGAGATCGTCAACAAGGACGAGAGGCCGGAAAACGTAACCTTCAAGAACGTTCTGGCCCGCCTGGCCTACGTGAAAACCGGGATCACCGTGCCGGAGCAGGTCCGCTGGGACGGCCGCTCCGACGCGGGAACCGTGGTCGCCGACGGCACCTACACCTTCAAGGTGGAAGCTTGGGACGACAACGACAATCACGGGGAGAGCGCCTCCGGTACGGTGATCGTCGACAACACCGCTCCGCAGGTCAGCGCGACGGCCCCGTATCTGATCTTCTCCCCGAACGACGACGGCAACAAGGACACCCTCCCGATCGAACAGAGCGGCTCGGAGGAACTGCTCTGGAGCGCTTCGATCAGCGACACGGCGGGACAGCAGGCCGCCTCCTTCACCTGGGAAAACAGCCGGCCCGATTCCTTCCAGTGGAACGGTACCAATGACGAGGGCATCCTCACCGCCGACGGAGTGTACTCCTACCGGATCAGCGCAACGGACAGGGCCGGCAACTCCGGTGAGGCGTCCATCGACAACATCCTGATCAACACTCAGGCCACCCCGATCAACATCACCATAACCGATTCCTTCTTCTCGCCCAACGGCGACGGCAGAAAGGACGGGATCCAGTTCACCCTGGACGTACCGGTCACCACCGGCATCGAGAACTGGAAGCTGGAGGTCGTTAACGGTGCAGGACAGGTGGGAAGGACCTTTAGCGGAACCCAGACGATCTCCAAGATGGTCGCCTTCGACGGGCGCGATGACCAGGGCAACGTACTGCCTGAGGATACCTACTCGGGGCAGCTGGAGGTGCTGTACGTAAACGGCAACAATCCCACGGCCCAGTCTCCCCGGTTCACCATCGACCTTACCGCTCCTTCGGCCACGGTCAGCGCGGATCTGGCCATCTTCTCTCCGGATGGAGACGGAAACAAGGATGTGGTCACCCTGTACCAGGAAAGCTCGGAGGAAACCCTCTGGAACGGTACCATCGAGGACATCGACGGCCGCACGGTGCGCAGCTACTCCTGGCGGGGCAGGGCGGACGCCAAGATCGAGTGGGGCGGTCGGGCCGATGCGGGGGAGCTGGTCGCAGACGGCATCTACTTCTACTCCCTGCAGGCAACGGACCGGGCGGGCAACTCGGGAGCATCCAAGAAGGTGCGTTTCCAGATAGATACCCAGGCCACAGAGGTCTTCGTGTCCGCGGACCTGGGCGTGTTCAGTCCCAATGCCGACGGGGTGAAGGACAGAGTCACTATCCAACCCCGGCTCAAGGTAACGGAGGGAGTCTCCCGCTACGAGCTGCGCATCCTCGATTCGAAGGGACAAATTCTACGGAAGGTGGAGGGACAAAACCGGCCGCCCCAGGATTTCGCCTGGGACGGGCTGGACTCAAGCGGGCGCAGGCTGGCCGATGGAGCGTACCAGGCGGAGTTGATCCTGGACTACCAGAAGGGGGATCACCACGAGGTACGCACCGCCGTCTTCAGGATAGATACCAAGGCTCCGACGATCGAGCTGTCCGCGGACTACAGCCTGTTCAGCCCCGACGGGGATGAGTTGAAAGACAAGCTGCCGGTGCGCCAGAGCTCCAGTGAAGAGGTGCTCTGGGAGGGGGAGTTCCGCAATGCCAGCGCGGAGGTGGTGCGCAGCTATTACTGGAAAGGCAAGGCCACGGATTTCCAGTGGGACGGGAAGGATGAGAACGGGAACAAGATTCCCGATGGTTCCTACAGCTACACGATTCGCAGCACCGATCAGGCCGGCAACGGTGTCTCCAAAGAACTCCGGGGCCTCCAGATCGACACCCGGGTCACCTCGGTGTTCGTTACCGCCTCCGGCGACGGATTCAGCCCGAACCGGGACGGTTTCAGCGATGCCATAGAGTTCAAACCCTATGTGGGTCTCACCGACGGGATCCAGTCCTGGACCCTGGAGATGGTTCCTGAGCAGGGGGCGGTGCAGAAGACCTTCAGCGGAACGGGACAGATCCCCGCAGCCATCACCTGGGACGGGCGGGCCAACGGCAGCCTGGCACGGGAAGGGGTGTATACAGCGGTCATTACCGTGAACTACTTCAAGGGCAACCGGCCCAAGGCCAGGAGCACGCCTTTTAAACTGGACGTTTCGGCTCCGCAGATCGATCTCTCCGTCTCCCCCCAGCCATTCTCACCGGACAACGACGGGGTTGATGACGAGCTGTTCATCACCATGAAGGTCACGGACCTGTCGGCAATCGAAGAGTGGCGACTGGAAATCCTGGATCCGGTGGGAAGCGCCTTTCTCTCCTACACGGGCAAGGGCATGCCCTCCGAACGCATCCTCTGGGACGGGATGTCGGATACCGGGGAGCTCGTTCAGTCGGCGGAGGATTACACCCTCAGGATAACCATCCGGGACAAACAGCGGAACTCCGCGACCGTGGAAAACCTGATCCCGGTGGACGTGCTGGTGATTCGGGAAGGGGACAAGCTGAAGATCCGCATCGCCAGCATCACCTTTCCGCCCAACTCGGCGGATTTGATGGCGGTAACGGACGTCGAGAAGGCCGCCCGAAACGACAAGACCCTGCAGCGCCTGTTCGAGATCTTCAAGAAGTACAGTGCCTATCAGATCCGCATTGAGGGGCACGCCAACATCACCCGCTACTGGAGCGAGGCGGAAGCGAAGAAGGAGAACGAGGAGGAGCTGATCCCTCTTTCCCTGGCCCGGGCGGAAGCGGTCAAGCAGGCTTTGATCAGACTCGGATTGGACGGTAATCGGATATCCGTCATCGGTTTGGGCGGTTCGAACCCGATAGTTCCCTTCGATGATGAGGAGAACCGCTGGAAGAACCGGCGGGTGGAGTTCATCCTGATCAAGCGTTAGCGCTGAGCGTTAGCAAAAGGCTCAAGCAGTTTTTCATGGCAAAAAGACTCCTTAAAGGAATCGGCGTATTCCTCATTGCGGCGGTGCTCGTGCTTCTGGCCGGCGGAGCAACCGTGTACTACCTCAACAGGTCATCGCCCGGCATACCGGCAGAGGGCACCGTGTTCAAGGTGCTCAGGGGGGAGAATCTGTCGACCATCGCCGAGCGGCTGGAGCTGGAGGGGTTGATACGATCGCGCCTGCTGCTGCTGGCGTTCAGCCGGCTGAACGGCACGGAGACCGCCTTCAAAAACGGCTACTTCCGGATTCTGCCGGGGGACACGATGATCGACGTGCACAATCTCCTGGTGGCCGGTTATCAGGAGCAGGTCAAGATCACCATCCCGGAGGGCTGGACTCTCAAGCAGATAGCCCGATACCTGGAGGACAAGGAAATCGCCACGAGTGAGGAATTCCTCCAGGCCGCCTCTTCCCCGTCTCTGCTCGACCAATTCGGGATTCCAGCGGAGAACCTGGAGGGCTATCTGTTTCCCGATACCTACTACTTCCCCCGGGGCTATCCGGCCTATGGGGTGGTGGAGGAGATGGTGGAGAACCTCTTCCGACGGCTGGCGGATATCGCCCCGGAGGCGCTCCAGAGGGACCGGCAGCGCCTGCACCGGCGGATCATCATGGCTTCGATCGTGGAGCGGGAGTATCGAAAGGCAGAGGAGGCGCCCTTGATCGCCTCGGTTTTCTACAACCGCCTGGACTACAACATCGGCCTGGAGTCCTGCGCGACCCTGGGGTATATCATCACCGACATCCAGAACAAGCCGCACCCGGAGTTCCTGAGTGCCGAGGACAAGCGCATCGATTCCCCCTACAACACGTACAAGTGGGCCGGCCTGCCGCCGGGGCCGATCTCCAGCCCGGGGGAGGTCGCCCTGAATGCCGCCTTTCACCCGGCGGATACGGAATTCTACTACTTCGTCCTCAAGGATCCGCAAACCGGGGAGCACTACTTCTCTGAGGATCTGCAGGAGCACAACTGGGCCAAGTACTACTTTCTGAAGCGGGTAGGATCGGGAGGATAGTTCGCACGCTTTGAGAATACCGGATCATATCCTCGGCCAAATTACAGACCGACTCGATATGCAGGCCGTGGTGTCGGAGTACGTCCATCTGGAGAAGAAGGGGGGGCGCCTGTGGGGACTGTGCCCCTTCCACTCCGAGAAGACACCCTCCTTCACCGTGGACCCGGACAAGTCGGTGTTCTACTGCTTCGGCTGTCACAAGGGGGGGAGCCTCTTTACCTTCGTGATGGAGATGGAGAAACTCTCCTTTGTCGAAGCGGTGAAGCTCCTTGGCGAAAAGGCGGGGGTGCAGATAGAGGTAGAGGAGGGGGACAGCAAACGCAGGGAGGCCTATCTGGAGCTGTACCACCGGGTCAGCGGAACCTTCCAGCATCTGCTGATGAACCACACGGAGGGCGCCCGGGCGCGTTCCTACCTGCAAAGCCGGGGCCTGGTCCAGGATACCTGGGGTGCCTTCCAGCTGGGCTACGCTCCGGCGGACCGCGCCTGGCTGTACAAGTTCCTGCGAGAGAAGAAGTTTTCTGACGAGTTTTTGAAACAGTCCGGGTTGTTCAGCGGCCGGGAACAAGCCGCCCTGTTCCGCGGGAGGATCGTGTTCCCCATTCACAATCATCGCAAGGAGGTCGTGGCTTTTGGTGCCCGCGCCCTGCGCTCCGATATCCAACCCAAGTATCTCAACTCACCGGAGACCGAGTGGTTTCGAAAACGGGAGACCCTGTACGGCGCTCCGGGGGTGTACCAGGAGGTGCGCCGGGAAAAGACCTTCCTCCTGGTGGAGGGATATCTGGATGTGCTGGCCCTCTGGCAGGCGGGGGTGCGTCACTGCCTCGCCCCTCTGGGAACCGCGGTCACGCGTGAGCAGATACGACGGTTGAAGCGCTATGCCCCCCGGGGAACGCTGCTGTTCGACACCGATGAGGCGGGCCTCCGCGCCACCGAACGCACGATCCTGCTCTGCGAGCAGCAGGATCTGCCAACTGAGGTCATCCGTCTCCAGCGGGGGAAGGACCCGGCGGAAATTCTTGAAAAAGACGGGCCCCAGGCGTTGAAAAAATCACTCGCTTCTACTATAACTAGTTTTCAGTTCTATTTGAGCACGGCACACTCAAAATTCGATACCGGGACACCGGATGGCAAACGGGCGGTCATCAGGCACTTAGACTCTTACTTGACATCTCTGGACTCTCAGGTGAAGCGGGACGGGTATATCCGTCTTCTTGCCGAAGATCTGGGGGTTGACTTTGAGTCCGTGCGTAGCGATCTTTTACGGGGGACAGAAAGATCCGGAATCAGGGACGACTCGCATCGGGGGCTGGAGGTGCAGGGCACCTCTGCCGATCTTTTTTTTATTCTCGCAGTCGCGGTCAACCGCGAATATTTCCAAGAGGTAAGGAACTCCGTCGCTGTCGACGATCTCGAGGACCCGAGGGCCAGGAAATACTTCGTAGCCCTCGAGGAGTGCTATCGGCAGGGTGAGCAGACTGAAGAGTCCCTGCTAAGGCGGTTGGAGGATGAGGAGTATCGGCAACTGCTTCTGGAAAAGACGACCTCCGGGGAGTTCACCTTGAACCCCGAGCGTCTGATTCAGGACGGTCTGAGGGAGATCCGGCGCCGCAGCCTGGAGAAACGCAGGCGTTTCCTGATCTCAGCCCTTGCCCGGGCCAAGGAACAGGATGCGGCTAAGGTCAAAGAGCTGTTGGGCGAGAAGATGTATCTGGACGAGGAACTGAAGAGGCTTTCAGAAAGGTAGTTATTGATGAGCGACCTTCAGAATGATCCGGCGATTCTAAAACTACTCGAGTTTGCCAAGAAGAAGAAAACGATTACCTACGAGGAGGTGAATGATTTTCTTCCCGACGACATCACCAACTCCGATCGGATCGAAGA
>Ga0315537_1002180_pt1 | contig 15059 bp, 19 predicted proteins | sample SalMarSW160270MG_FD_203091 | JGI IMG/M metagenome (GOLD analysis project Ga0315537, IMG submission 203091) | Salt marsh sediment microbial communities from the Plum Island Ecosystem LTER, Massachusetts, United States - Salt Marsh Sediment SW1602-70 ... | reverse complement strand
ATCTTTTTTATAAACAGAGTAAGCGGGCCATTTCAATAAACCATCCTGCTTAGTCAAAGCAGGGCAGCCTACAATATCCATTTCATCACCCATAGCCTCGACAATCTCCGATAAATCGCTAAAAGGTGCTTCGTCATTATCAATCATAATCAGGACCCTGCAACTGGTTCGCAGGAACCTCTTTACAATCTTACAGCGGACACTGCCGATAGGCATACCTCTTGTGATTTGAGGGTCTTCAATGACAAACTTCAGTTTACTCGAACCAATCATTTGAATCAAACCCACAGCCAACTCCGACCGCCACCAGCCGTTGTTCGGTACGGCAAGATATATCGAAGGCTTTACGTTTCTTTCAGGCATCTTCATTATTCAATGTCCGTTGCCAATGCTTTTCTTGTCCTCGTGCAGATTGTACAGTCCGCATCATCGTTCCAAATAATAACCCTTGCCCGCCGAAATTCTTTTGGGACCTTGACTATCCACTGAAAAACCTTATTAAAGACATCGGCGGTGTTCTGGTGTGTATTTGTCAAGCTGTCAACAGGGTAAATAGCATCATCCTGGTTCCAACTTTCAATTCTGCCAATCTCAGAGTTTGCAATAGTCGCATCTTTAACAAAAAACCGTAAGAACTTTGTTATAAAACCCGATGTTACGTCTACATACAAAGAGGTTCCCGATGATTCCTGGTCGACATTCGCCAAGGCTGCAGTTCCACCATCACTTCTATATCCGCCTGGTATAAGTTCCGACCAGTCCTCGTCTCCAGTAGTATTGCTCGAAACCTCCACCATAACCAGAGCACCGTTAGCGTGAGCATTTGCTGAATCGTGAGCTAACGTAATCTCAAGGAGAACGCCAATATCATCAGGTATAGCTATATCAGCACCGATCCTTGTTCCTGCCGCCGCTATTTGTGCCCATTCGTCTACCTGTGCACCATCTTTTGTAAAATCAGCCATAATTTAACCCTTTAATCCTGTCTGAATATTTGTTGCACTCTGAACAATTCTTGGAATTGCGGTAATACTTTGAAGTCTATTGTATGAATCAATAACCGGCTGCATCTGTCTGATTGCTTCTTGCTCGACCCTTGTAACAAGCTCATCCAGAGTTACACCCTCGACCTGTGTTTTGCATTTGCCTGGAAACTTTTTATCAATTACAGGCACTGCAATATCAGGATTATCGCCAGCCTTCCAGCACTTCAGAGTATATTCAACATTCACTAACGTATCTCCAAACTGCTCACTGGCATCAGTAAGTATTGGGCCTGTTATTTGAATTTGTAGTGCCATTATTTTATTCTCCTATTATGGTGCTATATAACCATTTATAGTCACCCTGTGTGTGGTTACTGACGTAGACGTTAAACACAAAGCGGTATCGGCTGTTAATTTAATTGGTGTTTTGAAAGAACAAACCATTCCACCATTAACAGCGAAATATCCGCCAGCTTTTTCGGTTCCACCGCTACCATCTAATATGGTAATTATTCCCGCAGTTGCCCCATTAGAGATTATTATATCCGTAATATAAAGTGATAATCCTGCACCAGGAGCAGCTTTTAAAGATGTATTAGTCTGTGCCTCGGTATAAGTTAATGTATTCGTTGTCCAAAAATTAGGGTGGGCCATATCACATAATAATCTACCATAGGTATCACAAATGTTATTAGCTCTGTCCCCTTCTGCAACGGCAGTACCGGGTTCAGTCCCGTCCATATTAACTGCTTTAGCACCTATCTTAATTGGACTACCAGCATCTTCTGAATCATGTGCAACCGCACCGGCACAAATAGCCAATATTGAATCAGATGCAGAACTTAAATCTCTAATATCAAGGTTTGAAGCATCTACAGTAATAACTCCTGTTGAATCATTAGCGAGTGTAACACGTAACGCTGTTGCCTCTGTTCCACCACCCACAACAGCTAAACTTGCCGAATTAGTTTCGGTAATAGCACCACTTGCTACAACTACAGCACCAGTATTACAGGCAGTTATCTTCCCGTCTATTGAAGTGGTGTCTCCCGCTATAGTCGTTTGGAGAACTTCAATAGCGGCTAAGTCCACTTCAAGGGCAGCTAAGTCAACTGCCATTGCTCCTGTATCAGTGTCTATAGTACCTAACAATACTTCGATAGCTGCAAGGTCAGTTACCATAGCCCCGGTATCTGCGTCTATAGTAGTTAATAGAGCAACACCAGGATCGTCTGATGCTAATGTTATCCTCTGCACTCCTGCTGCTACTACACCAGCACCACCAACTATATCTGTACCTGCAATATTAGTATTTACATTCAGATAGTTTCCATCTATTGCATTATCTAATAATTGTATAGCAGTTTTTATAGCAGTAGTATCTACAAGTATAGCCGCAGAATTTGGTTCGGCTTCTCCAAATTTAATATCACCTATATAGGTAGCATCTGTTATATCATCAGCAGGCACAACTCGCAAAGCATTAGCTTTTACGCCAATATCAACATTTACCGGTGTGGTACTGTCAGCAGTACCATCAGTTAATTTTATTCGTTGATAATGGTCAGTCCCGCATTGGTCAGTTGCTATAGTTGTTCCTGCACCAGCAGTTACATTTACATTATCAGCCATTATTACTCCTATTCTAAATTATAAGTAAGACACAACAATAATCCGATTGGGCTACCTGTTCCAATAACTGCTGAAGCGGATCCCTCTACATAGTACATATCACCGTCAACAGTAAAATAAATTCTTGGTTGTCCACCTATAATAGCTACACCTATATACCCATCATCTTTATCTTTTGGTTCATCGGTATCATTATCCGATACTAAAACTTCACCAATACTTGCATCTATAACTCCGCCACCTGTTATATTTAAACCAGCAAACGTAGGACTAGCCCCTATATGTATATCCTGTGGTGTTGATAGTGTAACAGAACCATCATTATCATCAGTAACGATAATCTGATTAGTCGTACCAATAACCCAAGATGCAAGATCACTGGACACAAGTAATTTATCAGCATCGGATGCCAATAACCTTGATGCTGATAAACCGGTAAGTGTTAGACCGGTATAAGTGGGACTAGACGTAGGACCACCTTTTATAGATAGTTTGGCAATCGCCTGCCGCACACTGGTCCAGTCGCCGCCTTTAATTTTTGCCGCTCGTCCTACCGTACCCATATTACTTAACCTGTCCAACCACCCTGATATAAACTTTCTAATGACGGTTGTTTTCCTTCTTGTAATGTAACACCACCAGATGCAATCATTTCCTGCCAACTCATATTCGCATACTTCGATGGCTTATACGCAGTAGATACTAATGATTGAGAATATGGGACATCCTTATATGGTTCCTCTGTTTTATTAGCAACTGGTTGCGTAACTGATTGCTGTACAGTTGGCTGTTGTGTAACTGATTGCGGTTGTACTATAGGTTGTGAAACAGTTGGTCTATATGATGATTGTGATTGTAAGAGAGCAAGATATTCCTGTAATGCTCTTGATCTATCAGCTTCAGTTGCACCTTGTATAATTTGGGCTTTAGCCATTTCAAGACCGGAAATTGCTTGTGCCCGTTGAGATTCTACCTGTGCTCTCATTGGTGCTGCAACTTCTTCCTCGTATTTCTTTCCAAGTCCGGCACCAAGAGAAGTTCCACCAAGACCAGCACTCACAAGAGATTGCATACCTGATGCTAATGCTTTTACTCGCCCACGTTCAAGTTGTGCTTCAACACCTTTACCATATCCACCACCTTCTTGATAATAAGCAATAGCGTTTTGCATAGCTTTACTTGCTGCCGGACTAACAGCAGATGTTCCTTTATAATAAGGATTAACTCCACCAGGATAGGTTGTAGTAATACTATAACCACCCGGACTTGCTGCTTTAGCAAGGGCAGATGACATAAATTCCTGTCCATTAACATAATATGGCATTATTTTTCCTTCCCCGCAGGTTTAGCGTCTATCAACAACTGTTCGAATCCCCAAGTTTGAACAGCAGTACTATTTCTAAGTTCTATTCCAGCATAGATTCCTTTAACTTTCTGTTTCATTATATAACCACGTTGTCTACCAGGGGCCTTAAATGTTTTTAAAACATTCGGAGTAGTTCCTGCTGATAATTTTTCTATAATAGATTCTGCTGTTTTATCAACAAATACTTTACATATTATATCATCTGAATCGGACTCGCTTCCACCAGATGTACCACCAGCAGTAATAAGATCTAAACCAATTATTTTTCCTTGAAATTTTGGATCCTTATTTATCTGCAATGGTCCGAATCCTACATAACTGTCAATAGCATCATCTGTAGGACCAACATCATCATCTTTAGCCGATTCACTAAATTTACGAATATAACCGTCTTTACACCCAACTAATAGATCTCTGTAAGTAGGACTATTCGCAGCATAATAAAATAACGAATATGGTCCGCATTCATCAGGATAATTTTCCGGGAAAAATCCATTAGTTATCAGATCATACCAATAATTTGAATTACTACCATCAGATAATTTTGTAATACAGATTAAAATTCCATTTCTAACACGATCATAAACCATAGTAATGCGATAAGTAGTGGGATCAACTGCTTCGTCATTTACTAAATTAGGAAGTCTTATTGCTGATATACATTCTGGATTCCCAGGAATAGTAGTTTTATATAGGCCATTAGTACCAAAGAAATATAAATATCCTTTACCATCAAAGCACCAACTATTTGCTCCATACATGCCAACAGTAAGATCAAGTTCATTAAGAGAGCCGCCTTCAGCCGGATCTCCTGCTATGTACCAAACTGAACTGGCACATCCATTAATAAGATAATCATCCTTATATGGTATCAATGTCCGTATGATGTCACCTATCTCACCGGCATCAGCATCACCACCGGCAACAGGAGATTGTGCATCATTAGCACCGTATTCCCAATCCCAGGGATTTAGTTGTCGTGACATATACCATTGATGCGGATGCTCTGGATCTCCTGATAACACGGCTCTACCACGATAATTACATCCAAGATACGCTTTATTTGGTAACGATCCAAATGATTTAGTAGTTCCTGATTCTTGTCCATATTTGGCGATAGACAACGTAATAGTAGGGTATGCAGTCCAATCATACCAATGTGGTCTTGCATCACTAACATCAATTACATCAGCACCTAGAATCGGATTTGGATCCATATTACCAATAGCATTATTACTTGTAATATTATAATCTGTTTTCTCAAATGCTATGGCACCACCTGTATAATACGCATAACCATAAATTGCTGTTCTTGCTGTATTGACAAAATCTACAATCATAAAAGCATATTTTTCATCACCTTGATCTTGGGTTAATATATCCCCATGTGCCGGTACTCTATCTTCAGTCAAGGCTGTCACTGTTAATTTTGTATTAACAAAATCCGCTACTTTACGATTTGCACCATTAACTATAAACACTTTCTGCAATAATTCAAACATATTTAGATTATCAGAAGTATCTAATTGCCCTTCAATAGCCGATGCCGCTAATTGTACCATTGTTCCTGCTGCCACGTCTATATCCTCATACCATAATTCATCATTTGCTATCGCAATCACACGTTTATAAGATATACTATTTGATAAATCAACAGCCATTAGACATCCTCATACCAAATGGCATTTTCGGCAGCAGCGACAAGCCGCCTGACTGTTATCATATTATTTTCACCAGTTGGTGTTCCTGTAGGTTCTCCATCTACAAGACTTAATCCAGTGGGTAATACAGGATTATAAATTAGTGTTGTAAATGCCCATTCATCTCCTTGTGTAACGCCAGCATCATTAACAGCATCCACTCTCCAATAATATATTTCTCCGTAATGGTCAAAATTCCCTTCTATCAATACCTGTTCAAGATCACTTACACCTTCTGCAACTAATTCTAAGAATCCAGATAAAGTTCCATAATATATATTATAAGAAGTGGCTCCACCACCATTTTCCCAGGTTGCTGTAGTATCATGTAGGGCAATACCTGATCCCTCATGTTCTGGCGTTGGATTGATTGGTTTTTCTGGGGGTGCAGGTGCCTCATCAGCATTAAAATTATCATAAATTGCTGCTACTGTATCACCTGGTATAGTATAAGATATGGGTTTAAATGTATATCCAGATTTAGTTGGAGTTATAACGCCAGTTCCAGGATATTCGTAGTAACAATCAGAACCAGAACCGAAAGCAAAAGTGCCTATACCAGAAATACCATTATCATTTAAATCATTTACTAAAACTTTAATTAGAGCAGCCGCATCAAAATTTCCTGTAATTAAAGTTATTCCAAAAGCTGTATTATAATACTCAGTATTGGGCAATACAGTGCCACCACTTATACTGAATTGTACTCGTTTTAATGGAGTTAAAGAGTCTACTATATAATTGTGAGCACTACTGATAGTAAATTTATAAACACCGCCAATAGAATACTGTTGACCTATATTTACATTATCATCCGTTACACCATAATAATCACGATAGTAAATTGCCATTATGCCACCGAACTAACTATACACATTGCCACTACGGGCTGTTCTGCCGAACCGATCTGTGTACCCGCACCCCATTTATCCAAACCAGGACGCTGCCCACCACGCAAACGGCTTGCAAGAACGTCACGAGGACGAACATTATTCATGTGGGGTGCTGTCATTTCTGGTTGTTCACACAACGCCCGACCTTTATCTATACCTTCGTATGGAAACCTTAATTTCATTTTTCAATCCTGCCAACACAAATGCCCAATTATAATTCCGATCAACACTTTAATAAAAGTTTCTATACCACCAAATAACCACCATGTTAAAATGAGTAGGACTATCATTATAGCCCTCATTAACCATTTAGGTGGACCAAACATTACACCTATTTTGTCAAATATCCATCCTTGCGATAATGTTTTTTGATCCGAAAAATACAACCAAAGATCAAAAACACCTGTTATTGTTAAAATAATAAGAATTATCCAGTTAATCATTTTAATCTCTGAATTTCCTCGTCGGTTAAACCCGCTTGTTTTAGCCCCCGTTCAGTTTTTCCATGAGAAGGCTTAAAATTTTTCCTCGGTTTATAGTAAATTTCGAGCAATTTTCGAGCAACTTTATCAACAAGACTTTCAGTTTTAACCGGACGTTTAATTCGTTTGGATTTATTATATATTGCTATATTTTCAAGTTGCTTAGCATATCCAGCAGCCTTTTTGATAGTATTTTTCATTATTATTTTATCCTATAATTTCTGGCCTACGGGTTATCAGGTGCCGCAGGCCATATATAAAAACCACGTAAGGACGTGGGATTACTTTTGATCCGTCCAACTCGGTGAAGCCTTCGTTCCTGTATTAAGATATAAAACAGAGCCACTATCTACTACCTTAATATACAGACAACCGGGTGCCCATAAAGCTGCTGTCGTCAACGGTGCGACATTCGTAGCTGCTGTTCCATACGCAAGTAATATCCCATCTTCGGTTTTAAAAATTGTTTCGGTTGCAGCCGCAGCAGCAGGTGCGGGAACCATATTTGCGTGATCATACGCCAGTGTATATCTTGTTCTTGCCATATAATTTTACTCCTTAACGACATCCATTGTCCATTATGATATTAACTCCATCAAATATCATTATCTGTTGTTCTATTTAACCACGTTCTTTCATAACGATAACTTCTTTGATTCATTGATCCTAATTTTCTTGGTGCTAATCTCGCATCAGCCTCGTATGCTTTCGGCAGGGCCTTCTTTAAATAAGCTGGAATCATTTGTGGATCAGTATCTTCATCTTCCATTGCCAATTTAGCATAGCAAGCTGCAAGAATGGCTTCATCAAATCTAAATCCACACGGTAAAAAATTATTCACAGGTTGGACTATATAAGCACTATTTGCATCTGGATTAGTTCCATCAACAGCCCCAGCAACAGTAAGCCAATCGGCCACAGTAAACGCTCCTGTTGCTCCAGTATAATCAGTTACGAGAGCATAACTACCCTTACCAGTGCCAGACATAATCTCAATTTTCCAACCATTAAAATAACCATCTCCTTCTGATCTTGATCCATCTACAAGTGTATCATCTCCACCACTATCAGCCGTTCCTGATTCCAAATTAAGATTATCAAATGATGCAAGATACGGAAATTCCAATACGTCAGCAGCAGACGGCTGAGGATCCAAGATTAACTCAAATCTCCGTTTGGCACTACCACTTGCAATGGCAGCAATAGCAGGTTCCAATGGCCTAATAGCTGCATATTGTGGATAACCGGTTCTAACCGTAACTGCTCGATTAGCCCTAATAAAAGACTCATCACACCACTGGATAGGGGTAGCATGAGCCGTATTCGCTGCGTAGTCTATCTTCCCGTCCGCTTCACCGCCAAAGTACTCAGGAAGCGGATAACGTGCTATATCGCCTGCTACGGTCTCTACAGGAGTAATAATATACGTACTATCTGCTGCTGGATCATTAACATTAGCATTATCAACAGGTGGTGAATTTCCATATTGATCTAACCATTCATCTACAGTAATAACACCACCACTAGCCGTATAGTCTGCAATAATCGCCCAACTGCCCTCACCAGTGCCACTATCAATATAAATGTAATAACCGTTAAGATCATCATCACTGTCATAATCATCTTCAAGAGTAACATCGGTTAATGTTATAGTATCAGGATCTACTGTAACGGAATCGACTGTACCAGTTATGCGGGTTGCAGTAAGTGTAACACTCATAATACGTTTTTGCCAACACCAACCACGTTTAGGTGCGTCGGATATAAACATTCTGATACCATCCTGGACAATATTTTTGCACAGTCCAAGATTATAAGCGTCTACTGGAACTAATGCTGATTGATCACCGTTCGCACCAAAATAGGCTACTCCGGCCTTATTCGCTACTTTCTGAATCAGGTCCGCAAAGGTCAGTCTGCTTGTCGGTTCCGCCATTTTTTTCTTCCTCTAATTCATCTGCTAATTTACAGCGTTGTGCTATGAATAATAGATTTTGTTTAAGAGTATCATGTTCTGGTCCGGTCATACGAGTATTGGAAACTACGATCCTGATATTCTGTAATGCTTCTTTTACTGTCATCTTTTTCTCCTTTAATGTGGAATAAAAGACCAAGTCGTGCCCCACATTAAAGGAGCACGACCGGTCAAAAAATCTTAGTACTCTTGTGCTATACGAACCCAATCTAACTTCAAATTGTCACCGTCCGCACCTGCCGCACCACTTGAAATGGCTATTGTGGCCGCTAATTTTTGTGCACTTGGAAAATTACTTGCACTTGCTAAAATAGCAGCACTTTCTTTTTCGACACCATCTACATACACGTGTACTTTATTGTCAGATGGCTCGTACTTCAAACCAACTTTAACATAAGTATCTGCTTCAAGTGTAGCAACATCAGCAGTAACACCATCAGTCTCGCCAGCTAGAGTGTAAACAAAATCAAGACCATCACCATCGGCTTCAAAAACATGAAAGCCAATATGATCAATATCACCTATAGCACTTGCAGCACCCATAGGTTTACCATTAGCAGCTTGACCTTCTTCAGTTAAACCAACAAACACACCAAGATCAGTATTCGTAATTGTACTCACTTTAAATCTTGCTTCAAACCAAACTTTTTCTGCTTGTTCATCTGTGATTGAAACCAGACCAGTTACATTATTACCAGTTGTAATTGTAACAGTATCATCATCTGTACCATCCTGATCAAGCATCAAAACGCCATCTTCATCACTCTGAAGGGCCAGGTCTGCTACTAAAGCTGATTCGACATGGGCGAACCAATTAATATCACCAAGTATATTACCAAGACCATCTGTAAGTGCAGTACGACCAGCTTCCTCGGTAGGAATTACAGAGTTCTTGAAATCATCAAATAAATGAAAACCTTTACTTGGATCTTTTTGGAAAGCTACTACTGGACAATCAGCCCAAATTGAAGGACTTGGCATCCTACTATTTACTGCATTTGCGGTTTTGTAACTAACTGTACTCATTTAATGCTCCTTTGTCTCCGACATATCGGAGTTATCCAAAGTTATCAGGCAATAGCTTTGTGAATAACGAATCCACAAGTACGCCTGTTTGTACACAGGTTGTTATGCGAACCATCCAGAAAGACCGTAAACGTAGTATGCTGTCTACGATCTGTCATAGGTTCACTCTCAACCATCCAATAACCATCCTGGACATACGGAATGAATTTCCTGAAATCAACGTAATAAATAGGAGCAGTGGCAGTCTCATGACTCGTCTGCGGGGTTGTATATCCTTCCAGTTGCGGAATATAAACAACTGGAACTCTATTAATATAGACCAAACCACCATCGTCCATACGAATGTTTCCAAAAAGTTCTTTACCTGTATGCTTATCATCCCTTTGATCCGCTAAATCCTGTAATTCTACAGCAGTATCAGAATCACAATAGATTCTCCTGGCAGCATTACGCTTCTGAGCGGGATCATTAATAAAGAGCGGAGCTTTGAACTGTGTCTTTAAAAATGCTTTACGGAAAGTTTTCAATAAAGCATTATCTATTGCCGTATAAATAGCGGCATAGTTTTTCCATTTAGATTCCTCGTGTGCATCAATACCGGCACAGGACGTACCTGTACTACCATTCTGATATAGAACAGTTTCACCAACAAAACCAGCCTCTGTTTCGCCATCGTTGATATGATTGATATAATAAGGAACACCATAAGGATAAAGATCATCAGTTGCACTTTGTGGACTTTTCCACGCTCTTTCTTCGATCAGATCAGCCAAACTCCATAGACCGTCTATCCTGCGGACTTCCATTAAACGAATAAAACCCTTTGCAGAATTACTATTGCGTTTAATTTCAAGAACGTCCCAAGAATAATTAGTACCAATCTGAGTCCAGGGTACGGTGATTGTATCCATCACGTCACCGACTGTTGGCTCATCTGTATCATAAAGTCTGCGATACCTGGCGTTGCCAGAATTATCCAGCATAACTTTACGTACAATACTCTCACCACCATCTACTTCCATTCGCTCTTTTTGATAAATACGACAAAACTCGTAATCTTCGTTTTCCCACATCACTTCAAAATATTGCTTTGGGAGATCTTGTAAAGTAGAGGCAATAAGATCAACAAGCTGAGCATTTTTTACAGCCATATCTTACCTTCCTTACCATTTTAAATTTGACAACCTTCGTTCAGCATTTCCAATTGCCTGTTCACGTGTCTCAGCCTTTTCAGGTTCAACACTAGCATTTGTTTTTTTACTATCCGAAGGCCGTAAAGTTTTACTTTTACTCCTTTTTGTTAGAGAAGATCTAATTCCATCCGTAATTATCTTCTCACGTATCGGTTCCGTAACAAAAAGATGTGCATCTTCAAGAGCCTCAGCAGTAGGTATCTCAATACCTTGTGCTCGTTTGCCTACTATTAATTGATCAGCAACCTGTAATACTTCAACACGATGGTTCCTCTGATTTGGAGTAAGATCACCCATATTCTGACTATCTTTAAGATTACCATAAAAGTCATTGTACGGCTTCATATTTTCCGCACCAAAGAATTGATTGATACGCATCAGATCAGCTTCATCAGCAGCAGCCCTTGCTCTTGCAGTACTAGCCATCTGGTCTGTTCTGGCAAAATCCATATCATCAATAGACGGACTAGATTTACGCAATTTAGCAATCTCAACGTCTCTAGCTTTTAAAGCGGCATTAAAACTCTTTAAAGCGGCAGCAGTAGCTTCATCACCATCGGCTATTTTTGATAATTCATCAGCCGTAATATAATCTTTTACTTCAGGTGTTTCTGCTTCAGCTTTTTCCTTAGCCGCTTTCCGTGCTGCTTCAGCTTTTTCCCGGCCTATAGCGGCAAAATCACGGGTTGCTTTATTAGTAGTTTCATAAGCATTTGCAAATAATCTTCTTGCACGTTCAGGATTAGCTTCTATTTCATCAGCTATATCCTCATCAGACCAACCCTGTCGTCTCGCAGCACGAACATACCCTTCGGGTATTTCGACTTCGGGTGGAGTTTCCGTCCCCTTAGACCCTTCTACATTCTCATCTTTTTCCGGGGTAGTATCAGATTCAGGCTCAGGTTCCTCTGCCGGTTCTGGTTCAGGTTCCGGGGTAGATGGTTCCAGTTCTGGTTCTGGTTCTGCCGGTTCTACTTCATTAAGAATGTCTTTTAAATTTTTCATACGCCCTTCTACGGATGCTAATACATTATCATCATTTAGGGCATCGTCCACGTTTTTCAATGGATCACTTTTGTGTTCTTTCATATTATTATACTCTCCTTTTAAGCTGCCTTCACGAAGTTACCATACACATGATAATATTCGATCAGGGGTAGGTTAATTTTCAAGCAATTCTTTTCGCACCTGTACGCCTGATCTTTTGTGGTTCTTTTACAAATCCCGTTTTCTTCAAATACGCTTCATGCCTTGTAAAATTATCAAAGATTGGCCTACATTCGTTATCTAATTCAATATCAGGAAATAACTTTTTATGTTCCTCTATCTGTGACGGCATAATACCTAACGCATCTGAATGTATAGGTCTGCGATAATTACCGTGAATGGCGATTCTACAATCCATAGCCATTTCACTCTTACAATTTGGACAAATGTGAATACCTTTAGTAGTAGTATCTTCAATTTGCACACCACATTCACATACAAAACTATGTACCGCCATTATAGCCCATCCTTTTTCAATTTCAATAACTTTGCTGTGGTTCTTTGCTCCATTGCTGCTCTCTCAGCAGCAAGGGCTTGTCTCTCAACCTCTTTGATAACAACAGCGAAAAATTTCGGTTTCGCCTTTATCTCCTCTGTTTTTATTAAAGTTCGTGCAGCATCTTCAACATCATATCTGTCGAAACCACCAATTTTTTTGGGTCTATCTGTTTCCATATTTTTACCTTCCATTTTACCTTGCTGCTGGTTGTGGTGTACCAATTTGAAAACCTTGATTTTGCTGTGCACCTAATCCAGCTATTTTATTTTGTCCAAAATTACCATTTTGATTTATCTCATTGCCTGCACTGCCTGCTTTGCCTGCATTTTGTGGTCCCATTGTCATCATAAGCTGAATACGCTTAATAAATTCAGGATCATTAAACCAATCCTGCACATCAGCAGATATTTCCATCTGATCAGCTAAAGATGTAAGACATCGCTGAACATTAAATGGCACGCCAATTTGCATTGCTAACATAGCTGAGTTCATGATATTCGGAAAAACCTGTGTTGCGAATTTCATAACTAATTCGTTCTTTATCGTTGGCTCAAGTCGTGACATTGATCTCGCTTTTAACGAGAACATAAAATCAAGAAAATCACCGCATCTTTGTTCCGGTGTAAGCTCAAATTGGATATATCCACCACCCGGAGTGCGTTTTGATAACGGTAATTTTATTAGTGGATCAGTATGCAAATACCATGCTTGTTTTTTATTAATCTCGGCACCACATTCATATATTAATTCTCGCTCATCTTCTATTATTACATTAGCATTAGTTTCAAGTATTTGCGCCTGCGTAGCTGTCTTGGCATCTGACCGCAATCCTGCAAGTTGGTCGGGATTGCCAGACATATAATTATGCCAAATCTGCATCTGACTTAACATAGCTTCGTTATCACGATTTTGCCCACCAAATGATACTACTTTTACTGAGTCCGGGTTTCCGGCTATCATATCACCATCTTCAGAAGTACGTATATCCTCAGCTTCATCAGCACCTGACGAATCATATATACCAATATCTTTTTGGCGATCCGCCTGTTCCATACTTTTAACCATTAACTTATTAGCCATCAAATGTAAGTCATACCACATACTTACTTCTGATACAGGTAGGGGATTATTGGGTACAGGTGGTGTAAATGATAAAAATGTATATGGTCCTTCCTTTGGCCCATAAAAAGGTTCTCCCTTAATATAATCATCAAAAATAATAACATCTGGATCTGGTATAAGTAAAAGTGCATCAGCATCAGGGACATAAACCTCTACTACATCTACGTAATCCTGTAATTCTGTCATCTCTATTTGGCTAAGATTCATTTGTGTTAATTTTTCGATTTTATTCTTAGCGTCAGGATGAAAAGATTTCGGTAGCTTCATTACTAGATCATGATCACAATCAGGATCATCGAGCAAAATTTGACGAGGTACACGATTTCTGTCACCAATAAATGCAGCCTTATTAATTATCCGGCATGACGGATCTATTGTTAGATCATCAAGATCCACGAGATCGGTATAAACTTGTCCCGGATCTATATTCATATCACCCCATGTAATAATCTGCCCGCTATTGGCTATACCTGTTTTAAAAACGCCCATAGCAAACAGGGCACTAACTATTCCCCCACGCAATATATTTTTAAAATTGGTCTTTTTATTTATATCATCTAGGGCAAGACCAAGTAACCAGGCATAATCATTATATGCCGCCACTTGAGTTGTAACTTTATTGACAGGATTTTGCATTACAAGATTAGGAACCAAAGTACGAATCGTATGGAATATGAGATTAATAGGAGAGTCACCTGTCATGCCTTTTACAGATGCATAATATTGTCCCGCATATTCCTTAATAAACATAGCTCGTGCTTTACGGTATCTTCGCAATCTATCAAATCCATTTTTGACGGCTAATTGTACTCTACGTGGATTTTCCTTCTCAACGTTCATTTCTTATCCTTATAACTGATACATAATCGTCTAAAATTCTCACGATCTGTTTTTTTCGCTATTTCTAAAACAGGACAGTCTTTAAGATGTTTACAAGATTTACACTGTGCTTTGGTAGCCACTGAAATTAAACTCCCTACGCCACATAGGTTTTTTCTTTTTCTTTTTATCCTGAAATTGTTTCAGTCTGTGACCAAATGATCTTTCAGGAGCAGCGATATTATCTTTTAATTTTCCTTTTGGAATATCTTTATCATCAAGTGTCAAAGCATCAGCTATAACACAGTCACCATGTGTT
>Ga0315537_1002170_pt1 | contig 15087 bp, 12 predicted proteins | sample SalMarSW160270MG_FD_203091 | JGI IMG/M metagenome (GOLD analysis project Ga0315537, IMG submission 203091) | Salt marsh sediment microbial communities from the Plum Island Ecosystem LTER, Massachusetts, United States - Salt Marsh Sediment SW1602-70 ... | reverse complement strand
ATGGCGATGTCGTTATTCCTGTGCTGGAAGATGATCCCGATATTTTTTTAGTGGAGGATACAGCACAATTCACAGATGAGACACCACCCTCTTTCTATGGAAAATCAATAAATATTGCTTTGATGCTTCCATTCTATCTGGATGAGAATGATGAGCGGGTAGTGATAGATTCATCCGAGGTGGATGATTTCGGTAATGTAATTGAAAACGTTACAGAGCGCGACGAGAATTGGATCTTCCCGAGAAGCTTAAGCTACCTTGAGTTTTACGAGGGCGCCCTTCTGGCTGTTGAGTCACTTCAAAAAAGCGGGTTGTCAATAAACTTTTCGGTATTTGACACGGAAAGAGATTCTGCCACGGTCCAGGGAATTATCGACAATGGAGATTTAAATCAGATGGACCTTATCATTGGTCCGGCATATACACATAATCTGCGCCTGGTGGCAGAATATGGTGAGGAAAGGAGGATTCCGGTTGTTTCTCCTCTGGCTTCCAGGAACATCCTGCTTGACGAATGCCCATACCTCTTTCAGGTGAGGCCAACCTTTGAAACAGAGATTGAAAAACTTTCCGCTTTTATTTCGGGATTCTACGATAAAAATATTGTCATGATCCATCCCGGGGATAGTCTCGAAGCCCCGCATGTTGATTTGCTAAAAAGAAGACTCTTTTATAAGTTATCCTATTATACTTTTTTCAGTGAGGTGGTGTTCAAAGAAGTTGTATATAACGACGAGATTACAAAAAACGATTCGATCAACAGTATTGAGCATGCACTTTCCGGTGATGTGAAGAACATTGTCATTATACCGAGTGATAAAGAACCCTTTGTCAGCAACGTTGTGTCCACATTAAATACTCTTTCGACTGATTATGAGATATTGTTGGTTGGATACCAGTCATGGCAACGATTCCGGAATATTGAGCTACAGCATTTCTACAATCTCAACCTGCATATATGTACACCGTTCATGCTGGATTATACCAGAGATGAGGTGAAGGAGTTTATCCGGTCTTTCAGGGAATCTTTTCAAGGTGAACCGGAACCGTTTAGTTTTGCCTGGCAGGGACACGATATCACCTATTATTTTGTATCGGGTGTTGCACGGTATGGAAGGCGATTCAGAAGCTATTCCACCAGGCACCAGGTTGATTTGCTTGAATCGGAATACCTGTTCCGAAGGGTAAACAATCGTGGAGGTTTCGAAAACAAACAGATCCATTTGATCCGGTACAATCCGGATCTGGAAATTACAAAAGTTGCTGCGGAAGAACAGGGCACCTGGGGGAACAGGTAAATCCGGGTTTTACATGTTGGTAAATTGCCTTTTTAGTTATATAGCAGGACGAACTTCGTCACCGAAAAACGTTTGACGGTGTTCGGCTACGAAGTCCGTTTCGAAGCTCGTTATTCGGTTACGGATTTTTTTTTGTTATCGGATTGCCTGGTGATTTACTCGCCTCCCACTGGTATTCACACAATCCTGGCTCATGAAAGCGCCCGCCTGCCCGTCCGACCGGAGGTCATCCGGGCGGGAACGAATTCATTCGGGCAGGCTCACAAGTTCGCTAAGTTGCGGTCAATGGAAAGATTTCCCCTTAAAGAACCTTGCAGTTGGACCGCTTTTCAATGCAAAGAATTCGTCATACGAGCTCCAGTCGTCTGACGAATATATCAGAGCAATCAGTTGATGATTACTTCTTTTCTGGCATTTACAAAGAGCATATGTCCCGTCTGATCATACCCTTTGAAGAGATTATGTTTATCATGTTTCAGTTGATCTCCAAGGAAACCAACAAACGTAAGCGCTGCGTCAGCCGATCGTTCATTGATCAGGTTTTTCATGCTGACTGTCTGGTCCTTTTTAATGATTTCAATGTTCTTTTTTGAGATGGGTAACCTCCCGGTATTCACCAGTTCGTGTAGCTTTTCCTTTGTTTCCTCCAGGTCTTCTTCTCCGCATACATCAAAGATCTTGATTACCCCCTTTTTCCAGTCTGGATGTCCCAGGATGATGTAGCTCAGGAGGATCATCAGGTTGGTATTTTCAATATCGTACCGGCTGATCCAGATGTGAATACCATTTTTTACATTGATTGTCTTTCGGGATGAGCCCAATACACAGATATCATAATCTCCGGATCGACAAAGCGAATAGTTATCAATGATCTGGTCCAGGTTTTCGGGATTTCCCTTGTCAAATTCAAAGAGGATCATGTTATTATCCATACCTGATATACTGGGAAGCTGAATCACCTGTGCAATGGCTGATGTATAGGATGGTGAGATCAGTGTGTCGAGGTAGATATTTGAATGTTCCTTTTCAGATTTGCTAATGAGTTGTTTCAGGTACTCCTGTGCTTCATGGTGGCTGGTTTTTGAGTAGTACCCTTCGATCAGATGGATATAGGTTCCAAAACCATATTTGTACGATATCCAGCTGAGTAGTTTAAATGCCTCATCCCGTTCAAATGTGTTTTGCGAGACACACACAACAGCGGGTCTCCATTTCTGGGATGATCCGATTTTTTTTGATTTCTGAAGGAATACCTGAAGTTTCCGGCTGAGCTGGGAAATAGCTCCCTGAAAGATGGCTTCAATACCCTGCCGGTCTTTATGGTGAAAATGGATGAAGGTATAGATTGCTGTCATAATGACCAGTGCAGCAGCAGCATATCCGGCATTTATCTTAAACATCAGCCATCCGCACATGACAAATCCAATGAGTGAAATATACCAGCGTGAGCGGAATGATGGCCTGTAAGATGGATCGGCACCAAAATGGTAAAGAAATGAGATCAGGCATATTGATCCGTAGGTTACCATAAAGAACATGGATATGATCTCTGCAACCATATTAACATTTCCGATCGCCACAAAGAAGAAGGCAATAATACAGGTAATGACTGATCCGTTAAACGGTTCATTGATTTCACCCTTCCCTTTGGCAACCAGATTGTTCAGTTTTCTGGAAGGGAATGACCGGTCTACACCAAGCGCCTGCAATGTTCGTGGTGCAACCATAACCGATCCGAGTGCAGATGAGATGGTGGAAGCGGCCAGCCCTATCGGTATCATAATTCCTCCGTAAAGAGCTATTTTGCTCATGATCAATTGATCATTCAGTAAATCTTCCGGTGAAGCCGAGATTTTTAATTTCCACGAAACAAAAACATAGGTGATCATCCCGATCACTGTAGCTGTCGTTGTTCCCAATGGGATCGATCGGGCAGGATTCCGGAGATCTCCTGAAAGTCCAACACCGGCGGTCATCCCCGTAAAAGCAGGAAAACAGATAGCAAAAACAATAAAGAAATCATTCATATTATGGAATGATCCGGTGAAAAAACCGGATTCATGGCTGTATGAATAATCCGTTTTACCAATAAAAAACAGGGTTAATGAGATGAACAGGATGGCGACCACGAAATAGAGGGTTTTGACTCCCAGGTTGGCTCCCTTTTTCAGGATCAGCAATGACAAACAAGCCATTGCCGGCAGACTGATTACCTGACGTGGCAGGGTAATATTAAATCGTTCATGGACAAAATTAAAAAACGGTTCAAAGGCTTCGGTGAATGCAATGACATAAAATGCCACACTGATGGCTTGTGAGCAAAAGAGAGCAACACCAATGGTGGCTCCTATATTCAATCCGAAAGAGCGCGATATGATGAAGTATTCACCCCCTCCTTTCACCTTTTCATTGGTTGCGATCTCCGAAAGCGCAAGGGCGGTTGGGATGGTTACCATGTGCCCGATCAGAATCATCAGCAGAACACCGAATAATCCAAGTGTTCCGACAGCATATCCAAAGCGCAGGAATAAAATGGCACCCAGTATGGTTGATATTGCCGTAAAAAAGACAGGTGCTGTTCCAAACCCTCTTTTTTTCTTTCCGTTTGGGGTTGACATACAAATCCGGTTTTTATGTAAATGTACGAATGATTATGTATGGTCCTTATCCGGGATCTGCAAACGGATCAGCCTGAAGCGAAGGTGGAATGTAGAAAGGTTATTCTGTAATATCCCATCCAAAATCAATGTATTCAGATGAAAATTGATCCCCTTCGACCCTGACGACCAGGAATCCTTCTTCCATCTCTCCACGCGGACCTCTCCACCAGTTGGCACATACTGCACCACCGGTAATGAAATGAGTTCCTTTTGCAAAGATATCCTCAAAGAAATGGAGGTGCCCCTGCAATACAAGCTTCAGGTTATGATTTACGAACAGATCCAATACTTCTTTTGAATTGGTGATCACGAGCCCACGGCTGTTTGGTGATGTTGCCCCCTGAACCAATTGTGTCTGAACGGTTACAAAAGGAATGTGAACAGAGATGCAAATGGGTGTCCCGGGATCAACTGCATCCAGGTCATCCTTCAACCACGCTATCTGCTCCTGGTCGACGTACCCGTAATAGCCACCCTCTTCCCACTCATCGATGGAATCCAGGATATAAAATCTCCATCCTTTGTGATCAAAGGCATAGTAGCGCTTTCCAATCCGCTCCATAAAGAAGCGATCACCATACAGGGAGTGTGTTGAATCAACACCACTGCTTTCATAATATCCGAATACTTCATGATTGCCCATGGTATTATAAACAGGCATGTTGAACTCTTTAACAGTTTCGTTATAGAGGTTGTATAAAGAATCCGCCCTGCCATATGTCTGCCCCAATGCATCCATGATGAGGTCTCCGCCCGTGATGACAAAGTCGGGTTTTAATTCGTTTACTGTTGCAATTGCTTTTTTGAAACCTTCGGTGGCATTACGTTCCGGTTGAACATGAATGTCGGTCAGAAATGCAAAGGAGAATGCCTCCTCTTCAGACACCTTTTGCTTGCAGCCAAAGATTAACAGTGTACTTATCAGAAAAACCAGGTAACGGTTCATGGTTGATGTGATTCCCTTTTTCATCTTAGTATATCTTTGTTAAAGAACAAACAAACTTAAAAAATTTGATTAACCTTTGATGCAGGGAAACCGATTTTTATGAGAAATATTTCAACATGCCATAATGGACTATATCACACCCGGGTGAAAGACACTATTAACTATATATGGATTTTTTTACTATTTTCACATACAGATCCCTTATAACAAGGTAAAAAAATGGTACGGTACTGGATAAAGGCTGGTTTATCTATCCTGGTTTTTTGTGTGCTCTATGTTTTCACAGCGCTGCTTGTGATTATTACCCTCATCCTGATCCTTCTTTCTTTTAAACGCACGGTTCCACATATCATTTATTTCTGGGCAAATTCCCTGTTTTTTATCATGGGAAAAAAAATCCACGTGACAGGAATTGAGAACATTGAGAAGAGTAAGAACTATATTGTTGTTGCAAATCATGCCAGTCTTTTTGATATTTTAGCCATTGTGTCATTTTTCCCAACGGTTACCTGGTTTGGGCACGAACGGTTACTCAGGATACCATTCTTCAGACGGATATTGAAGATTACTGACTATATTCCCTTTAAAGAACGGAATATCAGGAATACCAGAGCGATGCTTGATCAATTGGTTCAAAAATCAAAGGAGCACTCTGTTGCTATTTTCCCGGAAGGAACCAGAACACTTGATGGTAAAATAAACAGGTTTTATAAAGGATTCATCTATTTGTTAAGAGCATCTGAGATTGACATTTTACCGGTTACATTAAACGGATTCTTTACACTTAAACCCAAAAACAGGGCATGGATCGATTTCACATCTAAACTGGAGGTCTTTATTCATAAACCAATTGAGAATAAACAGCTGGTTGAAAAAGAGGACCATAAAATTCTTGAAATTGTGAGGGAAACAGTTGAATCTGAATACCATCCCGAATGTTAAACTAATCCATGAGCCAGCTATTACTAAACAAGCATACTATGAATTTAAAAGATGATAAAAAATGGGTTTTCATTGTTAATCCAATTGCCGGAAATGGTTTGGGAAAATCCCTGATTCCTTCGTTGAACCATATTATTCAACGGTATGTTGTTAATGCAGAAGTAGTAGTAACTGAGAGAAAAGGACATGCTTCTGAACTGGCCCGATACTTTTTTGAAAAAGGATTTCAAAACTTTGTGGCAGTTGGTGGTGATGGTACTGTGAATGAGGTTATCAAACCTTTGCTGAGCAGGGAGAACATTGTAATTGGTGTTATTCCGGCTGGCAGTGGAAATGATTTCATACAGATACTTGGATTCCCCGACAGGTTTGAGGAGATGGACTGGAACATGTTTTTTAATGAACATGTGATCGGCATGGATGCAGGCATTTGTAATGGAACACCCTTTGTCAATGGAATGGGGCTGGGTTTTGATGCTCAGGTGGCAGCTGAAAATTACACTGAACCGGGTGAGGTTAAAAAAGGGGGTAAGAACAAATACCTGTGGCATATCCTGAAAACACTCCTTTTTTATAAAGAAAAAGGAATTATCCTTGAGTCAGACGGAAAGAGGATAGAAAAAAATTGTTTTATTAATACCATTGCAAACGGGAGAAGATTTGCCGGAGGATTTTACCTGACGCCAAAAGCCATAGCCAATGATGGATTGCTCGATATTTGCAGTATCGAAAAACTAAACCTGATTGAACGATTAAAATTATTGCCACTGGTGCCAAAAGGAACACATCTGAATGATCGTAAAGTAAATTACTATCAGACGGATAAAGTCAATATAGAATTTGAAACAGAAGTTCCGTATCATCTGGATGGGGAACTCTATTTTGGATCGCTTTTCGATGTTCAGATCCTGCCTCTTGCTTTACGCTTTATTTATAATCCGGAGGGGAATCACTTTTTTAATTAATCATTTCAACCTGCCATTGTTGTTGGATGAAGGAGGATTGCCGTTATATTGCTTTTTTTGATCTGGATGGTACGATATTGGGTGTGAACAGCGGAAAAATGCTGGTCCACCGGGCATTTAAAGCCGGTCTTTTGCGAAAAAGGGAGATTTTTACAGGAATATATCTTTCCCTTTTGCACAGATTTGATCTGGTCAATCCATCAATACTAATTGAAAAGATGGCTCGATGGGTTACCGGATTACCGGAAAAAGTAATGGAGGAATTAATAACAGCAGTGTTCAGAAAGGATTTGCTGACTTCCATCCGACCTGAAATACGCTCAGAACTTACCTTTCATAAAAAACGTAACGCAGGTGTTGTTATTCTTTCCTCGGCACTCTATCCTGTTTGTCTGCAGGTTGCAAGATACCTGGAAATGGATGATGTGGTCAGTTCAAAGCTTGAAATCCGTAATGGGAGGTTTACGGGATATCCGTCAGGCGGATTCTGTTTTGGTACTGAAAAGCTTACCCGCCTGAATGAATATTGTACCTTAAAAAGATGCCGCCCCGGTGATGCTTATTATTACGGTGACTCCATATCAGATCTGCCCGTGCTGGGAAGTGTTGGCTTTCCAATTTGTATAAATCCGGATAAGAAACTACAACGGATTGCACAAAAAAAGGGTTGGGAGATTCGTCAATGGAATTGACGGCAACATGAAATGATCTATGAGCAGTATGATGCTCACATTGGTGAAATCAACGATAGTGATCCCTGGCAATGTTCATAATGGATCGGATCCCGGCATAATTTTTTTCCATCAGATCCCTTTTTTCGGTATTGAAGAGCAGGGCTGTTGGATGGCGAAGAGGATAAATGAGTTGATCATCCAACTCGATCAATTTACCAAATAGGGTGTGGTAATCTTTACTTGCCGGCCTATCCAGATCAAACCGCATCAGGATGTAACGCGTGGCATGAAATCCAAGTGGGACAACGAGTTTTGGATTAATAAGTGATATCTCCTGTTCCAGGTGCTTTGAGCACTCAGTAATTTCACATCTTGAAGGCCTGCGGCATTTTGGAATATAGCATTTAATCAGATTGGTCATATATATCTCATCGGTACCGATCCGTGACTTTGTTAGTAATTGGCGGAATATTTTACCGGAGGGTCCAACAAACATCCGCCCTGCTTTGTTTTCGAGCTCTCCCGGAGCCTGGGCAATCACCATGACCTTTGACCTGAAGTTGCCTTCTCCACATACCGCCTGTTGACGGGTTGCTGCCAGCCCGCATGCCGTGCATCCCCGAACCTGTTGTTGCAGTAATGAGAAATCCGGATCCTTCATCTATAATTTTTACAACAAAAGTAAGAAAAGGAAATATTTTAGCGCGTTTTATTGTCTAATGTATGGAAAATGCTATAACTTAACTGATCCCATTCAATAGGGCCACAGGGAATAAAATGTATTTTTTATTTGTCTAATGTAAAAAATAAGACATTCGTGAAGGACTATTCTGGTTCTAGTGATCTGGATCTGATCTCTCAAACACGGAAGGGTGATAACGAAGCCTTCTCTGTTCTTATTTCCAGGTACAAGGATCAGGTAGCGAAAACCGTAATTGGTATGATGGGTAATTGCATGGAAGCAGATGACGTGGGTCAGGAGACCTTTATCCGGTTTTATCGTTCCATCGATAAGTTTCGCGGAGACTCAGCCCTGGGAACCTATTTGACCAGAATAGCCATGAATCTTTCTTTGAATGAATTGAAAAAACGAAAAAGAAACCGTTTGTTGTTCTCAGATAACCAGGAAAACAATGTTGAGATTCATCGTTCAGAGGCAAAGGATCATCAGGAGGCGGATGATATTCAGGAGGAGGTACAACTTGCAATACAGGAGCTTCCTTTCAAGTTCAGATCAGTCGTTGTTCTCCGCATGATCGAAGGGTATGACACAAAAGAGACGGCTGAAATCCTTGACCTGCCAATGGGTACAGTATTATCAAGATTAGCAAGGGCTCAGCAGAATATGAAAGATAAATTAAAACATCTAATATAAACGGCCATGTTAGACCAACATCTATTAGATTTACTCATGAGATCACTGGATGGTGATCTGGATGATACGGATCGGACGATGCTTGAAAAAGCATTATCTGAATCGGAAGAGCTTAGAAAAGAAAAGAATAAACTGATTCGCTTAAGAAAACTTGTTGGTTCAGGGGATTATCAGTTTGAACATGGATTTACGGATCGGGTGATGAACCGCCTGGCAAAATTAAAGAACGGGAAAAGCATTGAATTTAATTTTGCCAGAGACCTGAACCGAATTTTCATGAGAGTTGCCGTCACAGGAGTTGCTGCAATTATCCTGTTGCTCCTCAGCATTTATCTGACAACAGGTTCCGTTTCCCTCGATTCGTTAAGCGGAGCGGAAAACTATTCAGAAGATAATGTGATCAGTTATTTGTTAATCGAAAAATAAACAAACCAACATGAAAATTAAACCTGTACTTGTTATTTCCGCAACACTTATCATAGGATTTGCTATTGGCTTTCTTACCAGCGGTATGATAAACCATCAGCGGATGAAAAAATTTCGGTCGTTTAATTCTATGGAATCCTTTAAGCAGAGAACCATACATATTCTTGAACCAACAGAAGAACAACTGAAGAAGATCCTGCCCCTGATCGATGAGTATGCAAAAAAAATGGATGAGATTCGGAAGGATTTCGGTAAAGAATTTTTTACCCTGATCAGTGATTTCCATAACGAACTTAAACCACTCCTTACCGAGGAGCAAATAGAGAGACTGGAATCGCTGCTAAGACCTCCATCAAGGAATTCCCGTCACAGGGGTGATCCGAATGAGAGGGATCGGGAGCATGAGGGCCGACCTTCTGAAAAGCGGTGGTAATCCTCATCCGGATGGAATAAATGAACCGGTTCCGTTGTCTAACGGTTAAAAACAAGTAAAACAGAATATAAAAACAGATCAGAATGAAAAAGATAGTTATAACACAAATCATGATTTTTTTACTGGCAGTAGCCCCGGGAGCGAATATTTTCTCCCAGCAGGGCAGGGGATTGGGTCCATGTGGATTGGGACTCGGTCCGGAAAATTTCCCAGACTACCGGATATTGGACCTGACGGAGGAGCAGAAGACACAAATGAGGGAATTATGGCTGGAGCAATCGGAGGTTCTGAATCCACTGAATACGGAATTGCAGAAGCTCAGGTTAACCTATTGGGACCTAATTGCCGAATCAGATAAAGACATGGATGCGATCAACAAGAACATAGACCAGCAAACTGATCTGCAGAATAAAATCATGAAAGAAAATGCCCGTTTCAGAAAAAAAATGGAAGGGGTATTAACAGAAGAACAAAAGGAGTTGCTGGATTCGGAATTTCCTTTTGGCAGAGGCATGTATGGAAGATGGAACCCACCCGGACGCGGATATGGTCAGGGATACAGAGATGGATTTGGCAGAGGCTATGGCAGAGGTTATGGCAGAGGCTATGGCAGAGGATTTGGACCGGGTGGAATCTGGTAGAACCCAGGAAGGCAAATCTTCATGGTTAGTTTTAGGTACGGGAAGGGTGTCTGAACATATGGTTGTGGACACCCTCCTCTTTTTTTTATGTCCCCTGGTTAAGGGAATACTGGAGAAAGTCCAGTACTATGGGAATGTCATCCTGATTTACCCCGTTTTGCAGTAGAAACTTTCTGTCATCATTAAAGGTCATCAGAAAGTTCTCAAGATTATTCTCTTCATGAATGATGCTCTTTTTATACATGTTTATTGCTTCCACTGGATTACCCAGGCACCATTCCACGTGTCCGAAGTTAATGTAATCATAAATCGATACTTCCTCCTTGAATAATTTATTGTAATATTTTTTCGACTGATCAAGGTTTCCCAGAACGAAATAGCACCAGGCAATTGGGCGTAAGACTTTTTTATTGGAAGGATCGAGATATTCTACTTTAAAATAATATTTGAGTGCTGTTTCAAACTTTTCCAGGTCCAGGTAGCAGTGACCGATTGATGCCTGTGTAAACAGGTTGTCAGGCTCCAGTTTTTCTGATTCAAGATAATATTCCAGTGCTTTTTCCGGTTGTTTCAGTATTCTGTAACAATAGCCGATCTTTTTCATGTTCCAGGCACGGTTTTTATCATACAATTCACCCTGCAGGTAATAATCGAGTGCCTCTTCGATCCTTCCGAGCTTCTGATAACAAAAAGCGATCTTTTCCAGGATTTCGTAGCTTTTCTTCTCCGTTTTGTTCAGGTATTGATATATATCCAGTGCCTCTTCATAATATTCTTTTTCAAACAGGTATTCAGCAATATTCCGGAGGGTGCTTTTATCGGTTAACAACAGGTTAAAAAATGCAGAATTATAGATATCAAGTTTCCCGGAAAAAACATCTTCAAATTCATTTTTATAGGGATATAGCTTATAAAACCGGTAGAGGTCCTGGAGGTACTGTTGATAGACCGCTTTTGTTTTTTTAAACTGATCAAGGATTTCATCCTGTTCTGCAAGTTCATTCATTCCTTTCAATTCCGCATTGAACAGTTCAAGCATCATGGTCTTTTGAACTTTGGGCATGTGTTTTACGTTCAGGATAAAGGAGTATTTATCGGAATTACAAAGAAATGATGTTTGGAAAAGGCCTTCGATAAAGAGCTGTTTGTCAAAACTGGTTTCTTCCCCCATCAGGGAATGATCAATAACTTCATTCTCAGGATAAAAAGGTATAAACCAGTTGCTTATTTCCCTGAAAAAGTCAAATTGCTTCAGTTGCGAGAAGGCTGTCATAAACACATCCGCTCCTTCTATTTGAAGCTGCGTAAATTCTTCCACCTTTTTGTATAGGTCATTTGAATCTTCGAAGACGATCTTCCAGTCAGGGTTCTTTTCCTCTCCGGGATCTTCGGGGATCAGTTTATCGAGATCAAGCTTGTCTTCCAGTTTTGGACGGAGTTTTACCATTTCGGGAATAATCTCTTCACGTAGTTTACGGGATATCTTCTCTGTCTCCCTCGAGCGGATAATTTGAATGATGATCGCTTCAATCTCCTTCTGGATCCCTTTTTTATCCTGCAGGATCTTTAATTTCGCGGAGATCTCAGGATAAAGGTAAAGTCTTTTGTCATAACGGTACATGGAGAGAATCAACCCGATCATAGCCCGTTGTGAAACCTCCTGCTGGTTGTCTTCATAAAAATTAAACAGGGCAAAAACTTTCCGTTCGTCAAAATGACGAAATAAGCTCAATGTTATAGCGCTGACAAACAAGCATCTCTCATACCATCGAAACGGTTTTATTCTCCTGATCAGATCAATCAGCTCCAGGTCAACATCGGTCAGTTTATTTGTCAGCCAGAAATGATTAAACAGGGTTATTACCAGGCTTTTAAATCGTTTTGACTGAGGGGATGTGGGATCTGAGCCTAATTCGAAGTTTTCATCCATGATTTCATCCAGCTCCCGTTTAAAGCTAAGGTCATCCAGTCGCTCAATAATGCTTTTGCCGGTCAGTTTCTGCTGTTGTTCCAACTCAGCCTGAATAATAAAGGTGTGCCAGTCTGAATCCCGGTAAAGGATGTTATACTGTACACGATCAGCCAATTCCAGGATAGAAGCCAGAAGGTGATAGTATATTTTTTGCCGCTCCGGATCAGCTACTCCTTCAATGGTATATTTCAACATGGATTCGTAGGTTGATTCCAGGTTATCGAATTGAACCCGCAAATCTCCCATCTTTGATACGACGATCAGATCCGATAATACTTCCAACGCCTCTTTCACCCTTTTCTGGTAAATCAGGTAACAGATCCTCTCGTACTTCTTCTTTAATTCAGTCGTTTTCATACTCTTTTTTTGGCAAACGATCGCTTTATCATGAAGTACAGATCGATCTGCCTTAATTTTGTTGGGAATAAATCCTGAAGAGATCTACCAAATATTATTCCATAAACCGGAAAATTGACTTTTTGGCAGTAAAGAATAGCATAAAATCCACTTTCCGGGAATAAATGAATCACAATTATCCGTCACATCAGTGCGGCATTATTATAAAAGTTAAAATTTACTGAAAAGAATGGGAATAAATCTTCACAGTAAGTGGTCTAACAGGCGAATTGAAATTATCATTAAAACAATGCAAATAGCGATGCGTTATTACAGTTATCTGATTTTGCCGTTCCTTCTCTCGGGTTGTAGTAATAAACCCATACATAACAGCACATGGAACAGCAATGAAATAATAATAGATGGCACTTTTTTAGATTGGAAAACAGACCTGACATACGATAAAAAATCGAAATTGTTGTATAATGTTGCTAATGATCACACCAATCTTTTGCTATGTTTAAAGGTTACAGAGCCGTCTGTAACAAACAAGATCATGATGAGAGGTCTTACGGTATGGGTAGATACAACGGGGAAGCAGAAAAAAAATCTGGGCATTAAATACCCGATGGGTCGAAGTAGAAGTATGAGACCTGCGGACCAGAGGACACCTCGTCAGCCGATGCCGGAGCAGCAGCGAGAACGGCCTGTCAGACCCCAAATTCAAAACCGGATGGAATTGATCGGATTCAAAGAAAGGGGGAAATCTGAGGTGGTTCCTGTTGGAGATACAACAGGTATTGAAGTAGCTGTAAAGGAAGATCCGTATGGTGGCATGCAATATGAAGTAAAGATACCTTTGCAGGTTATTCTGAAAGACCCGGACGAATTTTTATCGGATACTGAGAAGTTGATCAGTGTTGGATTTGAAACAGGGTATATTAAAATGGATAGCAGTACCGGAGGTGGTCAGACCGGGGGGCGAATGGGAGGTGGAGGAGGGGGGAGACCCTCAGGAGGAGGTCCACCTGGTGGTGGAAGGCCCGGTGGGATGACACCCCAACAGGGGAGTATGGCAAACATGACTCAGGCAACCCGGTTGTGGATAAAACAAATAAAACTTGTAATTTCAGAATAACCCTTTTGTTATGAAAAAATTAATTATCGGCATATTGGCCATCTGTAACATCGGCTTGTCTTTCACTCAGGAAAACAAATGGACCCTGGCGGAATGCATTCAGCATGCCCTGGAGCGGAATATTACGATAAACCAGAGGAAGCTAAACAATGAATTATCTGAAATAACCCTGGAGCAATCCAGAGCCGATTTGCTGCCTAACCTTACAGCTTCAGGAAGTCAGAGCTGGAACTTCGGACGGTCCGTTGATCCCTATACCAATGATTATGTTAGTACAAATGTCGGGAGCAATAATTTTGGATTAAGCACCAGCGTAACCCTGTTTGACGGATTGCAGAGCATCAATACCATTAAAAAGAACCAGATTGATGTGGAATCGGGGACACTGGATCTTGAGCAAACAAAGAACGATATCATTCTCAGTGTCACACAGGCTTACCTGCAGGTACTTTTTTCCTATGAACAGGTCGAAAATGCCTCCATCAGCCTGGAATCTACAGCTGCCCAGGTGGAGAGGACGCAAAAACTGGTGAATGCAGGAAGCTCTCCTGAAGGGGATCTTTTCAAGATCAATTCGCAGCTTGCGTCCGATCAGTACAGCATGGTAAATGCAGAAAACCAATTATCCATGGCCAAAGTGAACCTGATGCAGATCATGGAATTGCCGGTCGAAGAGGAATTTGATGTTGTTATTCCTGAATTTGATGTTACAAACATCGGAATTACCTATCCGGGAGCGTCTGATGAAATCTATGCAAAAGCACTGGAGGTTCAACCGGAAATAGAAAGCTCGCAACTTAAGGTTGCCAGTGCCGAGCAGAGCCTGAAAATTGCCAGGGGTGCCCTCTATCCGCGACTTTCACTGTCTGGAAGCCTGGGTTCCGGATATTCCAATGCACGAACCCTGAGGCAATATGGAGAGCCAACTACAGTGATTCAGGAGGTTGGATATTTGCAAAGTGACCCTTCAGAAATTGTTCTGGCTGAACGGGAGTTTACGCCATCTTCAATCGCTGACTATAATTTTGGTAATCAGATCAGGGATAATTTGAACGAATCGGTGAGACTGAGCCTTAGCATTCCCATCTTTAACCGGTTCCAGGTGAGAAACAACATTAGCCGTTCAAAAATCAATGTCGAAACGGCTGAACTGAACAAACAGAATACAGAAAACCAGTTGAGAAAAACAATCGAACAGGCCTATAACGATCTTGTCTCTTCTGCTAAAAATTATGACGCTGCAGTGGAGCAACTGAAATCCCTGGAGCGTTCCTATAATGA
>Ga0315537_1002165_pt1 | contig 15110 bp, 12 predicted proteins | sample SalMarSW160270MG_FD_203091 | JGI IMG/M metagenome (GOLD analysis project Ga0315537, IMG submission 203091) | Salt marsh sediment microbial communities from the Plum Island Ecosystem LTER, Massachusetts, United States - Salt Marsh Sediment SW1602-70 ... | reverse complement strand
CGTACGATCAATTCGAATTCAACGCCGTTGGGAATTTTATCATCCGCAAAAAGGAAATCGCCGCTTATAAGAAATATCACGAGAAAATATAAATGGAAATATTTCATAATATCAAAACGAATCAATGGTTTGCGTGTCAAAAATTATATTTCCTCGAGAATGATTCGACGGTCTTTTAAAATCGGCAGAACCGGTATGGAATCGGTCTCGGTCGCCAGTTCAACGTCGCGTCCGAAACCGAGATCGGCCAGGAGTCGGCCGTGTTCTCCGCGGGCGATGGTTTGTTTCAGGCTGCGGCTGTTGGCCCGGTAAAGCAGCAAAGCCAGCGAAGCGGCATCATTGAGCTCCATCTCGATATTATTTTCGATGATAAGCTTATGTAGAAGCATCCCGCCGCATAGCGTATCCTCAATCGAGAAATCACCTTCCTCACCGGCGCAGATAATAATCAAATCCTTTGCGGCCTCTTTGACTTTCTGCGTTACTCTGGAAATATTCACTAGTCCGCCGGTTATTTTCAAATTCGACGAGGCCGCTTTCGAATAAATCCTCGTGCCGTTGGTAGTCGTTAAAACAACGAATTTATCTTTGACAATGGCTTCGGTATATTCTAAAGGCGAATTTCCCAGATCGAAATTTTCAATCTTGAGACCCTTTCTCTCACCACCGAGAATCGTATCCTCGACACCGATTTTGGCCCTCATCTCCGCCGCCTCGCCCGGCTGCTCGACCGGAATTACCGCCCTGGCGCCCGCCTGCAACGCCTGACAGATGGTCGTCGAGGCGCGCAGAACGTCTATCGCCACCAGCGTCTTATCGGCCAGACGCTCTTCGCTGACCGGGCCCGGTATGAGAAATAATTCGGCGCGCATCAGAGGTGCGATGCCTCCTTATAAAAGGGTGGTTTGACAACTGTGGCCGGGAAAAATTTGTTACGGATACTTATCTCGACCCTGTTTCCCAGCTTGGTCAAAGCCAGCGGAAGGTACCCCATCGCAATCGGCTTTTCCAGAGATGGTGAAAACGTCCCCGACGTAACCTTACCCACCACCTGACCGTCGTTTACGATTTCATATCCATGACGCGGAAAGGCCTTTCCTTCCAACTCCAGACAAATAAGCCGCCGTTTTGGTTTGTTTTCCTTTTGCCGCACGAGAACCTCGCGCCCGATAAAGTCACCCTTATCGAAATTGACAATCCACGCCAGTCCGGCCTCGATCGGAGATGTCGTCTTATCGATGTCGTTGCCGTACAGAGCCATCTTCATTTCCAACCTTAAAGTATCGCGAGCGCCCAGACCGATCAATTTCAAATTGTACTTTTTACCTTCGTCAATAATGGCATTCCAGATATCATCGGCGAATTCGGGCGGAATATAAATCTCGAAGCCATCCTCGCCCGTATAACCGGTCCGCGACAATAGTACATTATGCCCTGCGATAGTTACCGTCGCCGAGTTATAGTACGACAATGAATCGAAATCATAATCACAGATTCCCTTCAGGACATTTATCGCTTTCGGTCCTTGCACAGCCAGCAAACCAAGATCGTCGGAGCGGTTTTTTAGTTCAGCATCTTTATCAAGGTGCGATTCCAGCCACCCAAAATCTTTGTCGATATTGGCCGCATTGACGACCAGCATATACTTATCCTTAAGGCGATAAACCAGCAGGTCATCGACAATTCCGCCGTCCTCATAACACATACATGAATATTGAATCTTGCCCGGCTCCAATCGCGAGACATCATTAACCGTCATTTCCTGGATAAAATTCAACGCGTCAGTGCCGGAAATCTCGAACTCGCCCATGTGTGAGATATCAAACAGCCCGACATTCTTCCTGACCGCCAGATGCTCCTCGGTAATGCCGGTATATTGAACCGGCATAATATACCCGGCGAACGGCACCATTTTGGCCCCGGCCTCGACATGGTGTTTATAAAAAGGTGTTTTTTTCGGGGTGTCCGACGGTTCGTCCGCCATCTATTTTCCTCCGGCTTTGGTATAATTCAGCAGTCCGCCGCGCATTATAATTTCTCGCTGTCGGGGCGTAAGATTGATGTCGAATTTATAAGTGACACCATTAGTTTTATTTTTTGCCTCGACGAAATCTAAGTCCTTAACCGCATCTTTAATATTGGGTAATTCAAATAAATCACCCTGGTTGATTTTATCGTAATCGGCCGGATCCGAGAATGTCGCCGGAAGAATTCCGAAATTAATCAGATTGGCCAGATGAATCCGTGCAAATGATTTTGCCACCACCATCTTAATCCCGAGGTACATCGGCGCCAGGGCAGCATGCTCACGGGAAGAACCCTGCCCGTAATTATCACCGCCGATTATAAAACCGCCGCCCTTCTCTTTGGCCCGTTTGGGGAAATCCGGATCGACGACATTGTATACGAATTCCGAAATTTTTGGAATATTCGACCTCAGCGGTAAAATTTTCGCCCCGGCCGGCATAATATGATCGGTCGTGATATTGTCGCCGACTTTCAGAAGGATTTCGCCCTCAAGCGACTGCCCCATCTCTTTATTCAACGGTAAGGGAGCAATATTCGGCCCGCGAATAACCTTGACCTTGGCCGGAGTCTTTGACGGCGCGATTATACCGGAGTCATCGATTTTTATTGCTTTCGGCAATGCCACCTTCGGGTAGCGGCCAAGCTCTCTCGGATCGGTAATTACTCCCTTAACGGCGCTGGCGACGCATGTTTCCGGGCTGGCCAGATAGACATTGGCGCTTTTTGTACCGGAGCGGCCGAGAAAGTTGCGATTAAATGACCTGATGGAAACGGCATCGGTATTCGGCGCCTGCCCCATACCGATACATGGCCCGCAGGCCGACTCCAGAATTCGTGCCCCGGAAGCGATAATATCGGCCAGCGCTCCATTGGCCGCTATCTCCCGAAAAACCTGTTTGGAACCGGGCGAAATTGTCATGGATACTTCCGGATGAACCGTTTTTCCCTTTAGCAATCGCGCCGCGGTCATCAAATCAGCCAGCGACGAATTAGTGCAACTGCCGATACTCACCTGGTTGACTTTCATTTTCTTCAATTTTTTGACTTCAATGACATTATCCGGTGAGTGCGGCTGCGCCACCAACGGTTCGAGTTTGCTTAAATCTATTTCGATTACATTCGAATATTCGGCATCGGAGTCCGCTTCCAATTTCCTGAAGCTTTTGCCTCGCTTTTGCCATTGCAGATATTTTTTTGTGTTTTCGTCGGAAGGAAATATCGACGTCGTCGCGCCCAATTCCGCTCCCATATTGGTGATGGTCGCTCGCTCGGGAACCGAAAGCGAAGCCACACCGGGACCGCCGTATTCAATAATCCGCCCGACACCGCCCTTGACACTCAATGTCCTGAGGACTTTCAAAATGATATCTTTGGCGGTCACGAACGGTTTCAATTTGCCTTTTAATCGAACATTGACTATTTCCGGCATCTTTAAATAAAAAGGCCCGCCACCCATGGCCACCGCCACATCCAGGCCACCGGCGCCCATGGCAATCATCCCCAGACCGCCGCCGGTCGGCGTATGCGAATCGGAGCCAAGCAATGTCTTACCGGGAACACCGAAGCGTTCCAGATGAACCTGATGGCAGATACCGTTTCCCGGGCGCGAAAAATATATACCATATTTCGATGCCACCGACTGAAGAAACAGATGGTCGTCGGCATTTTCGAAACTCGCCTGAAGTGTATTATGATCAACATAAGAAACCGATAATTCGGTCTTGACCTTTTTCAACCCTAACGCTTCGAACTGAAGATACGCCATTGTCCCGGTCGCATCCTGAGTCAGAGTCTGATCGATTTTAACGGCTATATCTTCACCGGGAATCATTTTCCCCGAGACCAGATGTTCGGAAAGAACTTTTTCGGCTATCGTTTTGCCCATCGCTATACTCCTTAAAGAAAGTTCCGTATTAAAAACCTGATAAAAAAAGAACAACCGGCACGAAAAGTCAACCGTTTATTTAATTCGCTTCGCAAGAACATAACCTGCCGACAGAACTCAGCCCGATATTAATCAAACCGGCCCGAAAAACAGCTTTGAAAAGAGCCAAACATCATTATATTAATTATACAACTCACTTGCGGGCGGACTGATTAGCTATGAAACAAATATCCGTAAGAGCTCCGGCGAAGATTAATCTCTTTTTGAAAGTTTTACGAAGAAGAAATGACGGTTATCACGATATATATTCCTGGTTTCAGGCTATAAACCTTTTCGATTACCTTCATTTCGAAAGAACACCGGAATCCGAAATCCGCCTTTCGATCGAAACCGACGTCGACTTACCGACAGATGAAAACAATCTGGTTGTCAGAGCAGCCCGATTCATGTTCAAGAAATTCAACCTCCCCGGAGGCTTAAATATCGGGCTTCGGAAAAATATTCCCGTCGCGGCTGGATTGGGCGGCGGTTCTTCCGATGCTGCGTCAACTATTTACGCTATTAATGAACTATTCAAGCTTGGTTTTTCAACTGAAAAAATGCAACATCTTGGTCTCGAAATCGGCTCCGATGTCCCTTTTTTCTTTTCGACGGGGCAGGCCGAAGTGACCGGCCGGGGCGAGATTATCAGGGATATCCCCCTTCCCCTTGATTATACTATATTACTGATAGTTCCCAATATCGCCGTCTCCACCGCCGAGAGTTATCGGCGCCTCAATTTAAACTTGACAAGTTCCGGGGATGGTGTTAGGTTGCCGCGTTGCAATGATTTTGGCGAAATGGCCGATCTGATTGATTCGGTCGGCAATGATTTTGAAAAGGCGACTCTCGAAACATTAACAATTTTAAGGGAGATCAGAGATTTAATAAGGAAAACCGGCGCCGCTTTTACCCGCATGAGCGGCACCGGACCGGCTATGTTCGGTTTATTTAACAGCGCACCCAGGAAGGAAAGCCGGCGTGAAATAGGCGGAAAGGATCTATTTGTTTTTCAGGGAATCCCGATTATTCTGCCTGGCTGGACGCCGGCGAATGAAAACCGACCTTTTGGTGGGAGGACCAACAGTGGAAATAACCGAAGTGCGGATCATTTTGCGGGATGAGGTAAAGCTTAGGGGATTTGCTAACGTGACTTTTGACAACGCCTTTGTTGTCCGTGGAATGAAGATAATATCGGGCACAAGAGGATACTTTGTCTCGATGCCGAGTAGAAAAAGGCCCGATGGTACTCATCAGGACGTGGCTCATCCGATTAATAATCAGACCAGACGTATGATAGAAGATGCGGTCCTGGATGCTTATGAAAAGGAAGTGAGAGCCCGGGACGATGTCTGAATGGCTTATACTGGGGTGTCGTCAAGTGGTAAGACACAAGCCTTTGGAGCTTGCATTCCCAGGTTCGAATCCTGGCACCCCAGCTTTTAATTTGTCGGACACTGGATTATTGAGATTAAGATAAACGCCTACTTTGTATAAACCGCTCGAGAAATGGAGAAATAACTTATGCCGGAGTTAAAACTTATCAGCGGTAATGCCAACCGTCCGCTGGCTGAAAAAATCGCAAAATACATCGGTATCGAACTGACCGCCTGTGATGTCAGAAAATTTTCCGATGGCGAGGTCTTTGTTCAGATTAATGAAAACATTCGCGGAACCGATGTCTTTATAGTGCAATCGACAAATCCCCCGGCTGAAAACATTATCGAACTTTTGATGTTACTCGAAGCCTCCCGACGCGCCTCTGCCTCACGAATTACGGCGGTTATACCATATCTCGGTTATTCACGCCAGGATCGCAAAGATCGTCCCCGGGTCGCCATTGCCGCAAAGCTGATGGCCAACCTTATAACCACCGCCGGCGCCGATAGAATTATCACTATGGATCTCCACGCCTCTCAAATCCAGGGCTTTTTCGATATTCCCCACGACCATTTATATTCCACCAGAGTTTTCAAAGAACTGGTCAGCTATATTAATTTGCAAAGTCTGGTCGTGGTTTCGCCTGACGTCGGCTCTATCAAAATATCGAGGGCCTTCGCCAAAAACTGCAAAGCCGATCTGGCTATTGTCGATAAACGACGCCCGGTCGCCAATCAGGCCGAAGTCATTAATATCATCGGAGATGTCAAAGATAAAAATATAATCATTCGCGACGATATGGTCGATACCGCCGGAACGCTCTGCAACGCCGCCGAAGCTATATCCAAAAAGGGGGCGCTGGAGATTATGGCCATCTGCACTCACCCCGTCCTGTCCGGCAAGGCCATCGAACGGATTAACAACTCGGTCATCAATAAACTTATTATTTCCGATTCAATAAATCTTGAAGGAAAACCATTGACAGATAAGTTTCAGGTATTATCTTGCGCCAACCTTTTTGGCGAGGCCATAATGAGAATATCCGGGGAAAAATCGGTCTCGTCATTGTTTAATGACTTCCCGGATTAGTGACGATTATATTGTGTTGGAGGTCTGAATAAGAAGATGGAAGCAATCAAATTGACCGCTACCAAAAGAGAAGGGACCGGCAAGGGTGATGCGCGTAAACTCCGCGCCACCGGCTTTATTCCCGGTATTCTCTATGGTCCTGAAATCGATCCGGCCCCGATATCGGTTAATGCTCTGGAGCTTGGCGCCTTGTATCGTCAGCAGGGGACATCGAGTCGGCTGATCAATCTGGATTTCAACGGCGAGAAAAACGGCCGAATGGTGATTATCCGCGAGGTACAGCGCGACCCGGTCACCGGCGTTTTTCGGCATGTCGACCTGTATCAGGTTTCGATGACCAAAAAGCTTAATATCACCGCCCGAATACAGTTGGTGGGAACCCCCGCCGGAGTTAAACTGGGCGGTATTTTGCAGCACATTCTCCGTGATATCGAGATATCCTGTCTGCCGTCGGATATTCCCGACAGGATTGAAATCGATGTTTCCGCCCTTGAGATCGGCGACTCGATTCATGTCCGGGATATCTCTATGGAGAAAGTGGATATCCTGGCCAATCCAACCCGGGCAATCGCGACCGTCGTTCCGCCGACCGTCGTCAAGACGGCGGCCGAGGAAGCTGCGGAGGCGGCTGAAGCTGAAGCGGCCGAAGTTGAAGCGGTCGAGGGCGAAGAAGCTGCCGAGGGCGAAGCCAAACCGGAGGGTGCCGAGGGTGAGGCCAAAGCCGACGCCAAAAAAGAGGAACCCAAGAAAGAGAAAAAAGAAAAGAAGTAGCGATGTAGTATTCGTATGGTGGTTGGTGTACGTCCCCGTGCACCAACCAAATACGGGATTCGCAGGTCGGGATACCCTAAGGGTTTCCGACATCAAAGATGCGTCGACCAATTCTTCAAAAACCGTCCTCACGGGCGGTTTTTTATTGTGGGCGGCAGACATCCCTGTTTACCCCGATAGTGCTAGTCACTTCTTATTTATATCATAAATTGAATATTTTCAATGGGGTATAAGGTCAATTTTTTTCGGCCCGGGTGCCCCATAGCTTGCTATGGGATCGTAACAATACACCATAAAACACATTCTAAAATTATCTCTACAAATTCACGACCGAATCGATGTTAATTCTGACTTCCGGCCCTTATATAGAAACGCGAAATGGATCAATTATGGATTATAACATTACGCAAAATCGGTACACGCGGCGCAACTGCGAATTGACCAATTTTGGCTTGGTTGGTGCACAGGGCCATAAATTAATCACGTTTTTCTATCAGGAAAAAAACGAAAAAAAAGATGTTAAAATATGCGAATCGAACCCAATTCCTTGGACTATCAACCCCCACAACCCGTTACACGACTTTTTCACCCCAGAAGAGCCGGGAAAATGATGTCTTGGATGCGATTCGAAACCATTTTGAGTAATACGATGTCTTGTATTAAGAGGAAGGAAGAACCCGAGCCCTGTTCTTGTGAATCGATGCAATTTTGCCATTTCAATCGTGGCAGAACCGATTCAGTTCACTACGGATTCCGTCCTGCCTTTAAAATATATTCCGCCGGAAAAATTTTTTTAAAAATCATAAACGAAGCCATTTTTTTACTCCTCGCGATAATATACGACGAATTTTCACAAATCTGTTGTCTAAACAAACCGCAAAATATTTGGCCGTTTTTGCGAAAAGATGGCTATATTTATGCTATGAATAAATCTCCGATTGAAAAGGCCTGTCTGGTCGGACTGGCGCGAATATCGACCGATAAGGGGCGCGTTCAGGAATCAATCATCGAATTGGGCGAATTGGCCAGGTCGGCCGGCGGCACTATAGGCGATAGTATCATCCAGACACGTACTCCCGATCCCCGGTACTATATCGGCAAAGGTTTGGTGCAAAGAATAAAAGAACAGATTTCGTGCGATGGCACCAATCTCGTCATATTTGACGATCCCCTTTCCCCCGCCCAGCAGCGCAATCTTGAAGATGAACTCGGCGTCAAAATAATCGACCGCTCGATTTTGATACTGGATATTTTCGCACTGCACGCGAAAACTGCGGCCGCCAAGCTTCAGGTCGAACTGGCTCAACTGGAGTACATGCTTCCCCGTTTGACCGGCGCTTGGTCGCACTTCAGCCGCCAGTACGGCGGCATCGGCGCCAAGGGTCCGGGCGAAACGCAGCTCGAAACCGACCGTCGACAGGTCCGAAAAAGAATTTCGCATCTCAAAAAAGAAATCAAACGGCTCGGTCAGCAACGAGAGACGCAGAGAAAAAGTCGGGAAGATATGTTCAAGGTCTCTCTTATAGGATACACCAATGCCGGCAAATCGACTTTGTTCAACCTCTTGACCAGAGCCGATGTCGCCACCGCCGATGCCCTGTTTACGACGCTCGATTCAACGACACGCATGATGTCCTCCGGCTATCCGGAGAAGATTATTTTCACCGATACGGTCGGCTTTATAAATAAACTCCCGCATCAACTGGTTGCCTCGTTCAAATCGACGCTGGAAGAGGTTACGTGGGCCAATCTGCTTCTTCATGTAATCAGCATCAGCGAGCCGAATCATCAGGAAAAAATCAAGGCCACCGAAAAGGTCCTTCGTGAGATAGGCGCCGCCGACATCGATACCCTTTTAATATATAACAAGCTGGATATGATGGAAGATTTCAGGCCTGCAATTAATCCGAGCCGGCCTTGTTTCTACATTTCAGCCCTCAAGGGAACCGGACTGGAAAATCTAAAACAGGAGCTTTCCGTCAGGTTGAAGATGTTTTTCGGCCAGGTAAGGTAAAGGAATAGCTTGTGTTTGCCGAACTTATTAGTATATTAGTGGTTAACGATGGCTAAGAAAATACTAATCGTCGATGACAATCCCAATATGTCGAGTCTTCTGGTCGAGATGCTGGAAGTGTTTCAATATGAGGCTCTCCGCGCCACCGACGGCCAGGATGCGCTTCGAAAGCTCAATGAAGATAAATATTCCATGGTTATCACCGATATGCGGATGCCCAAAATGACCGGTTTGGAGTTGCTCAAAGCCATCAAGGAAAAACAGCCAAAAATGCCGGTTGTGGTTATATCGGGATATTCGGTCGATGAAGAAGACTCGGAGTTTGTCAAAGCCAAGGCTGATGGCTTCTTGAATAAGCCATTCATGATGGCCGACATCGAGCAGCTTCTCAATGACCTTCTATAATTCGTTTATTTCTTGCTATTCATAAAACTGGCCCGATATTTCAATCTATGGCAGATGAATCTCAGGATTATACGGAAATGCCGATCGACGGCACCCTGGACCTTCACACCTTCAGACCTGATGAGGCAAAACAGCTGATTTCGGATTATATCGACGCCTGCCTGGAAAAAGGGATCCACAAATTGAGAATTATTCACGGCAAAGGCAAAGGGGTTCTGCGTCGGATTGTCCATTCCGCTCTCGATAACCATCCCGCGGTGGCATCATATCGTCACGAGCCGGGAAGCGGCGGCTCATGGGGTGCAACCGTGGTCGACCTGAAGGATAAGTAAAATTCGATGGAATAATCTCGGCCAAATTCAGCCATGAAAGATTTTGTAATCTTCACTTTTCGAGATTTACACTTTGAAATATTCCATTTTGAGACAACAAATTGCGTTTGCCTCTTGAAATACAGGTGGTAATTTTGTATAATTAAGTGGACAATATATCCGCCGGTTCATTTAGACATCATTTGCTGTTTGCGCGGTAAGTGCAGGATTGGAGTATGAAATATACGCCGGAAAAACTGAAAAAGGAAGGCGAGGATATTATACGTATGGCTCGCTCCTCCCGGAACCTCGAAGTAGTCCGGGAAAGACTTTTCAGGAGAGTGACCCGTTATCAGTTCGACGTCTTCGATGATGTTCATAGGCCTTCGGTCAACAGCATTGTTCGAGTCAGGGATTGCACCCGGGCCATGCGGTCAATTATCCGGCCGGAATCGGATCGAATGGCCGGATTCAGTGTGGTAAAGGCTATTTTTGATATCGCCCATGATAATCGCCGTCCCGACCTTACACCTGCCTTCTACGCCGAGTTGATTCATATTATTATGGGTATGCAGGGGCGCGGGCCAGGGATGGCTCCCTCGGATATTGCACACATAAGAACCGTTTCCGGACGGAAGGCGGCCATTGCCCGTTCGCGGGAACTGGACAAAATATGGGCTTATGCGGAAGAGCGGATGTCACGGTATGAGGACGGTATGATGCCCGGCGCCGTTAAACGCAGAAAGGCGCGGAAAAAGAAAATATGCAGCGTGCTTAAGGCCTCCGATGAAGACTGGAGCAACTGGCGGTGGCAGATAAAAAATGTCGTTAAAGACAATAAACTCATCGAGAAATTGGTGCCTCTTACAGCAGCGGAAAAAAATAATATCAAAGCGGCGCTTGGTGCCAAACTGCCTTTTGGCGTCACACCCTATTATTTATCATTGATGGACAATAACAGGCGCGGCGGAGATCGCTGCCTTCGGGCCCAGGTCTTTCCACCGGCCAATTATATAGAAGTGATGGCGGCCAATCGCGGCCGGAAAGAGTGCGCTTTTGACTTTATGCTCGAGCAGGACACTTCCCCCATCGATTGTGTGACGAGACGTTATCCGGCTATCGCCATTCTAAAACCGTACAATACATGTCCTCAGATCTGTGTCTACTGCCAGCGAAATTGGGAAATCGAACGAGTGATGGATACCGACGCGCTGGCTCCGTCGGAAAAAATCAATCGGGCTCTGGAATGGATCGCCGACCACCCGGCAATACATGAACTTCTGATCACCGGTGGCGACCCCTTTGCGCTAAACAGCCGCACGATTGATAAAATTCTGGCAAAAACAGCCAGAATTAAATCTATCGAGCACATTCGTATCGGCACGCGGACGCCGGTTTCGGTTCCGATGAGAATAACCGACGGTTTGGTTGCCACATTAGAAAAATATATTATCCCGGGAAAAAGAGATGTTTCAATCGTAACGCACGTAGAGCATCCCTATGAAGTTACCCCGGACGTGGCCGCGGCTGTCAGACGCCTGCGTCAGGCGGGGATATCGGTCTTTAATCAACAAGTCTATACATTTTATGTTTCACGACGGTTTGAAAGCGCGCGTCTGAGAAGAATTATGAGAAAAATCGGCATTGAACCTTATTATGTTTTCAATACCAAAGGCAAAAACGAAACGCTCGACTATATAGTTCCCATTGCACGATTGCTTCAGGAAATAAATGAGGAAGCGCGGCTTTTACCGGGCCTCACCCGTACCGATGAGGCGGTATATAATGTGCCCGGTCTGGGCAAGAGCTACCTTCGCGCCCGGCAGCATCGTGACCTGGTTTCCATCCTTCCCAACGGCTCTCGCGTATATGAATTTCATCCCTGGGATAAGAACATATTCGAACAAAAAAATTATATCGGAACCGACGTCCCCATCCTCGATTATCTTGAACGGCTAAAATCGATCGGCGAAAAAATCGAAGATTATGAGACGATCTGGTACTATTATTGATTTAATTATAACCGATTAGTACAATCTATTTTTAAATAACTACTCCGGTTCACAGGGTGGAGAACCATCCAGGTAAAGATAGGAAATCATGTAAGTCACGTCAAATATATTTACCGCATCATCAATATTGACATCGGCCGACTCGATCGGTTCCGGCGGCGGACCATCCAGATAAAGATAGGCGATTATGCAAGTAATATCAAAAATGTTCAACGCCCCATCGGCGTTCGAATCTCCGCAAATAAAACCTGCGGAAACACTATAATTGTACGTAATTTCATCGGCCAGAGGCGGGTCGTTGACAGTTGAACCACTATCATCTTCGACATACAGATAATACGTTACTTTTGTTTCCGGCGGCTGAGGAGGAATAGCGGCACCGTAAGTATCGTCATCGGCCAGTCCATCATCATGATGCCCGTCATCGAACATGGTCAAAGAATCATATCCGCCGCCATTGTTATAGTGCAATCGAACCAACGTAATATGACCATCACTTTCTACCGAGGCAGTTATAATTACGCTATCATTGGAATTAGGCGTCAATGGTGCATGCTGTGTCCCGGAAACGGTTATCGGGTAAATCTCCAGTTGGCCGGAAGGCGTCAGATCATGTCCCTGTAAACCGGGAAAATCGGGAGGATAACGATAACATTTGAAAACATTGATGGCACCGGGCGGCGGATCCCCCTGAGCCAATGGCCCGGAGCCGGTAATGGGATTGATATATTTCCAAACGATATCTCCGTCGGGAGTAACTTCCAAAAATGTACCATTGTTGCCGGAGCAAATCAGAGTATTACCGTTAGGCAGTCGCTGGCATCCCGAAATATTATCCGAATATAAAGCTTCGGGCGGATCGGCGGTATAGTTCCAGGTTGTGCTGTCAGGGCCGTATGGATTCCCCGAAGACGGCCGGAGATAGTGGCCGATACTATCGACCGGCGGCGTAATTTCATCAATCGTCGAATATTGTGTATCCGGACGATTTCGTCCATTATTGAAAACCAGAATATTTCCCGCACCGGGATAACCTTCAGGCACCCAATCGGCATCATGCTGGCCGTAATACTTTTTATCACTCTCATCTCCCGCCCGATATCCCAGCGGATTTCCCCAGCGATACAGAATATCGCCGCCCATCCCGCTATTCCCCCCGGTATGACCGGCCGCTTCCTCGGTGGTTGTACTATGGTCAATTACCCAGATTTCGTCCAGCGCACGGCTGCTGATAATGATCTGATCCAGCTCGGGATTGTAAGCCACCGCATTGGCATGATTCCAATCGGCAATCGGCCTCTTGGCAAAATTTATGTCCATCAATTCCGGATGATCCTCGACAACACCATAATTTTCCTGCGTCGAATCGAAATCCTGTATCAGATGATCCCAGAGATGCCACTCCCAGACGATTTCATGACCGATTGAATCGTTACGGGCAATTTCTACTACATGTTCGGGCGATAGTACATCGCCGTTAAGAAAAGACGGATCGCGTCCGGCGTCGATCGCTTCGGTGCGGCTCTTGTTCTCCCAGGCCAGCACCAGAACGTTGCCATTGGGCAATGGTTCTATATCATGATGTTGAAGATAATTATCGCTGTAATAATGATATTCCCAGATAACCGTACCGTCCCAGGCCACTTCCTGGAATCCGCCGCCGGTTTCGCCGCCGCTCCCGGTTACCTGAATCGATCGCAACAAATTCCCGTTCTCTCGCAGGTAAACCGATAATCTCGGCTGGGCCGTACCTTCCCAGGAATGAACCAGCCTTCCATAATTATCTATAAGATAGGTCGTTGTTGACGGCATCGGGCAAAATAACGTGTACCCATCGTACGAGGACGAATCATAGATAAACAGTCCAACCGTCTGAGCCGATGAAATTTCATGTGCTATCATTAAAAGCACAATCGTAACCAAAATGATAATCATCGCTTTCATAGATATAGTTCTATCCACCATTAAGGCATAAAGCAGTTTTATCAGGTTGACACAATGACGTGATGTCTCATGGCGGGAAAACGGTCAGTCAGGTGCCAAATCTTTGTTGTCAAGTTACGTTTGAAAAATAACAAAAAAATCGATTTTGTCAATAAAAAAGCCCCGCGTATGCAAATAACGGGGCTTTTTCTTCTAATTGGCGCCGGATTCTTTTTATTCCTCAAGATAACATGGTTCTTCGCCACCCAAATACAGGTACGTAATCAAATGCGTAATATCAAAGATGTTAACAACCAAATCGCAGTTGGTGTCTGCTGAATTCACCGGCCACGGAGCCTCACCTTCCAGATATAAATAAGTAATAATAAACGTGATATCAAAGATATTCAGGGTTGAATCACGATTGGCATCACCGTTTATATAATGCCAATTCTCTTCGACTTCGTAATCATATTCGTCGCTTTCTCCCGAAGGCGGTAGATCCCGGTCAACAACCGCCATATTTTCATTGGAGCCGTCAATTCTTATACCAACTCCATACGTAGTACGCATTGATGCTCCCGTTTCACTGATGACACTAATGGTGTATAAACCCGGCTTTGGATAATTTATATAAATCGAATCGTTGGCCCCCTCGGTGTAGGTCGCCGGGAATAAAGTCTGAGATAATATGTCGTTGGTATCCCGGCCGATATAATACCCTTCCGGATCGGTCACGGTAAGACTGATAGAGTTCGGTGTCGAATAGCCTACAATGATAAGTGTCGCCGGAATTAAAGTAAAATTTTCACTTAATTCCGAGGTATTGCCCAGCGTATCGGTCGCGGTCATCGTTATCTTCGAAAACTGCCCTGCCTCTTTGGGGATAATTCCAATAAAGTCACCATTTATGTCACATATTGTAAATCCAAGATAACTGTAGGCTTCACCGTGGCCGGAAAAATTCTCCGGTCTGGTTGAATCTCCCGCCGGATGAGCGACAAAAAATTCTACCCGCGCATTACCCGCCGCTGTCCCCGTCACCGTAAAAGAACTATCGGGATCCATAAAAACTGAATCAATTTCGGGGAAATTTAGAAGATCATTTGAGCCAAAATCAGAATCTCCCGGATCGTTAGCCGTTACGCCATCATCATCCAAATCAATCCCCAGCGAGTCATTAAGATAAATCTGATTTCTTGTAATGGTGTTGTAAAGTGAGAAAAAGGAGACGTTTATACCTTTTCCATTTT